>Ga0075163_10010789_pt1 | contig 11919 bp, 6 predicted proteins | sample JI1023141ADNA_FD_71478 | JGI IMG/M metagenome (GOLD analysis project Ga0075163, IMG submission 71478) | Wastewater effluent complex algal communities from Wisconsin, to seasonally profile nutrient transformation and Carbon sequestration -... | ecosystem: Engineered > WWTP > Effluent > Algae... | reverse complement strand
CTCAACCAGCCGCTGCACCCGCGGCTGGCGGTCCGCTTCAACGCGCTCAACTCGGAGGCGGAGCAGTTTCGCCAGCGCGCAAATCGCGACTGGCGCGGCTACGCGGGCGCCGTGCGGTGGGAGCCGTGGGCGCACGGGCGCACGCGGATTGATCTGACCTATGAGGGCGGGCACACGCGCAACAACCAGAGCACGCTCCACCTCAACGACGGCGTCCAAGCCTATGTGCGCGGCACCGGCACGAACGCCCCCGACGCCGATCCGCTCGCGCCGGGCGTGCAGGTCAACGGCGTGGGCATGCGGCGCATCGCCGCGCCCGGCAACGCCACCACGTGGCTCGCACTCGGAGGCGTGCTGCACAACATGCAGTCGACGGCGACGACGACGTTTCGGAATTCCGTCGTGCTCACCGGTGCGACCGTAGCGTCTGGTGCCGATCCGCAAAACCCGCGGCGTTATCCGCTCGTGACGATCCCCTACGACATCATCCCCGACGGCGAAGATTGGGCGGGACCGGACAACCGGCACGACACCGATTTTCACGCCTACAATGTGGAACTGACGCACTCGCTCGGCCCGCGCCTGCGCCTGCTGCTCGGACACAATGGCCAGCGCGACGCGACGACGCGCCTGCAAACCTACTCGGGCTCCGCGGCGCTCGGCATGAACGCGCGCGCCGTCTTCATCGATGTGAACCGCGTGCTCCCGCATCCCACCGTGCGCGGCGCGACGGTGCCGAATCCGCGTTTCGAGGAACTGTTTTTGGCTTACGCGCCCACGTTCACGACCGACGGCAACCGCGCGACCGGCTGGCGCACCTCGGCGGCCTACGACGACCGGCTGCCGTGGAAAGATTCCGCGTTTCGCGCGGTGCTCGGCGCGAGTTATCGCCACGAGCAAAACTACCTCGACACCTACGCCTACTCGCTCACTCGCGACGAGATGGCACGACGCGGCCTCACCGGTGCCGCGGCGACCTATCCGAACAACGTGGTCCACCCGATCCACTACCTCGCCGACGGCAACAGCGACGAGGCGCTGCGGCTAAACGTGGTGCCCGGCGAGACTGCGTTCTACCGCAGCGGCACGGCGGGCCAGACGCGTTTCGATCAGACGCTCGGCTCTGCCAGTCTCGCCACGCTCGGCCGCTTCTTCGCGGGACGGTTGCATACGAGTGCGGGCCTGAGTCGCGATTATTTCCGTCAGAACCGCAACCGCCCGGGCACCACGCTCGCCGCCACCGGCGAGGCGCAACTCGTCGATCTCCAGGGCCGCGCGATCGCGGATGCGACCGGCTACAACGTGCCCTACGAGCCGCTGAAGCGCGCGTATTCGACCAACCAAACCTACGGCGGCGTGTGGCGGGTGCGGCCGTGGCTGTCGCTGGCCGGCGGATACTTCGAGTCGTCCATGTTTACCGACAGCACGGGCGTCGATCTTTACGGTCGGCCGCGGTTACCACGCACGGGCGAGGGCCGCGAGCTGTGCGCCCGCTTCGCGCTGCTGGATGGGCGCATCAATGCCACGGTGACGCACTTCGTGACGCGCGCGGAAAACTACACGCTCGCGCTTTCAGCCACGGTGCAGGCGGAGCTCAACGCGCTGCTCCCGCCGGATCGGCGGATTCTCGGGCCCAATGATTACGTCGATGCGATCGCGCGGGGCGCGGAGTTTGAGGTGCAGACGAACGTGACCCGCGAGTGGACGCTCCGCGCCACCTACTCGTTGAACCGCGCACGCTACGATCGCGCGTTTTTCCTCGTGCAACCGTTTCTCGCTGCCGCGCGCGAGACGGCCCGGGCGGGCGGGCGGGATCCCGACGATGCCACGCGACTCACGCAGCAATTGATCGAAAATGCCGAGGAAACTTCCGGCGGTTCGACTCGCCGCGTGACCGCCAATCTCGCGACGCGTTACACATTTCCCGCGGGCCGTTTGAAGGGCCTCGCGGTGGGAGCGTCGGCGCGGTTCGCCCTGGGCCGGGCGCGCAACGCATTGTCGTCCGGCGGCGTGGTGGTGCTGCCCGCGGGGCGGACGGACGACTATGTGCTCGTGAACCCGTTTGCGAGTTACCGGCGAACGCTCTTCGGCCTGAGCGTGAGCGTGCAGCTTAACGTGAACAACGTGCTCGGTGTCCGTTCCGATCAGGGCAACAGCTACACGTGGCCGCGCTACACGGAACCGCGCTGCTACATTACGAGCGCGACGGTGGCGTTTTGATTTTTGAAGGAGAGGCGCGCGGCGAAAGGAGCGCGGGAGGAGTCGGGGCGTAGAGCTCCCCCCACAGCTTCGGAGAAGGACAGCGCGGTCTCGCGGCTAGGGGAGCTCGTAGACTTCGACGAGGGCGACGCCGGTGGTGTTTTGTTTTCCGGATACGGTGGCGGTGTAGGCGCCGGGTGCGAGTTCGATGGCGAGCGCGGCGTCGCGGGAGGTGTCGGTGGCGAGAGCGAAAGCGCCGACGGACGCGAACGCGGCTTTGAGGGCGGCGGTGCCGGCCCAGTCGTCGTTGGTGGCGACGATGTTTTCGGAGCCGAGGGGGCGGAGCGTGAGCACGGGATCGGCGAGGGTGCCGCCGACTCCGAAGGCGCCGAGGGTGGGGCCGACGGCGCGGATGAGGAGGCGCTTGGGGAGCGTGCCGTCGACGACGAAGCCGGCGATGAGGGCGTCGGCGCCGGTGCCGACGAGGGTGCGCGCGGAGAGGTTGGTGAGGCGCGGGGCGAGGCCCGGGCCGGTGTCGTAAACTTCGACGAGGGCGAGGCCGGCACCGCCGGAGACGGTGGCGGTGTAGGCGCCGGTGGAGGGCCCGACGAGGAGCGCGGCGTCGCGGGAGGTGTCGTCGGCGAGCGGGAACGCACCGACGGCGGCGAAGGCGTTCTTCAGCGCGGTCGTGCCGGACCAGTTGTCGTTCGTGGCGAGGCGGGCGGCGCCGAGAGGCGCGAGTTCGACGGCCGGATCGGCGAGGGTGCCAGTGACGCCGAAGGAACCGAGCGCGGGACCGATGGCGCGAACGAGCAGCGGTTTTGTGGCGGCGGGCGTGGTGCCGGCGCCGAGAGCGAAGCCGGCGATGAGCGTGGCGTCGCCGGTGCCGGCTTGCGTGCGGACGGAGAGGTTGGCCAGGCGGCCTTCGGTGAACGGCCGGAGTCCGCGGGCGAAGTCGAGGTGATTGGGGCCGACCGCAAGCAGGTCGAGGCGGCCATCGCGATCAAGGTCTCCCGGCAGGAGGAGGCTGAGCGGGGACGTGTTCAAGGCGTTGAAAAAGTCGGTCAGGTCGCGGAAACGCACGGGGTCGCCACCGAGGTTTTCGAGGAAGCGCAGGCGGCTCCCCGACGAAGGCTGGGTTTGCAGGACAAGGTCAGGCCGGCCGTCACCGGTAAAATCGACGGGAAACATCCACTCCGTCCAGACCTCGCGCGGGGTCATCGCGATGCCTGAGGTGGCGGAGACGTCGCGAAACGTGCCGTCGCCGCGGTTGAGCAGCACCTGGATGGCGGCGCCGACCCGGACACCGTTGGGTGGAGTCACCAGCGAATCGTCGGTGGAGAGCACGAGGTCGGGCCAGCCGTCGCCGTTGAAGTCGGCCGACTCGATGTTCACCACGGTGGCACTGAGGTCGACGAGCTTGGGCGGGAGCACAAAGCGTGGATCGCGCACGAAGCGGCCGGCGCCATCATTCATGAGGAGCTGGTTGGGGAAGCCCTGGCCGGGACGGAGGCCTTGCAACGCTCCCAGCACGAGGTCGGGCCAGCCATCACGATTCACGTCCACGAGGTGACTGCTGGTGAATCGGTCGAAGGTTCCGTCGAGGATTTCGGCGGGCAGCCGGGTGGCGTTCTCCGTGAAAAACCCGCGCCCGTCGTTGAGGTAGAGCCGCGGGCCGAGAGCGCCGGTGGCGACGTTGCAGAAAAAGAGGTCGAGATCGCCATCGCGGTCGATGTCGGCCGCGGCGACGTTGTGCGTGAATTTGATGCCGCTGGGGAGGCGCGCGGGGTCTTCGACGAGGCGACCGTCGGCGGTCTGGATGAGGAGGCGCGATTGTTCGCCGGGAAACGGCGAGTAGTCGTAACCGTGGCCGACGAAGAGCACGTCGCTGCGCCCGTCGCCGTTGAAGTCGCCGACGAGTTGGTGGCGCGGATGGACGAGCGTGACGTTGCCGAGGACGGTGTCGGTCACGTCAACGAACGAGCCTTGGTTGTTGCGAAAGGCGCGGATGCGGGAAGGCGTGCCGCCGGAGGCCTGACTGTAGTTGATCTGGGCGAGAACCGAGTCGAGGTCACCGTCTCCGTCGAAGTCGATCAGCACGCCTTGGTGCAGGTAGCGTGACTCGGGGTCATCGCGCGAGGTGCGGGTGACGGCGTAGAACGGATCCATGCTCAAAAGCACCGTGCGGAGGGAGCTGAGGCCAGCAGTGGTGAGCGCGCGGTTCGCACCGGAGAGATCGCGAATGACGCGGGACCCGGGCGGGTCGTCGAGCTGCCACGCGCCGATGAGCCCGGCGCGATCGGCCGGCAGGACTTCACTGGCGGCGGCCACGAGTTGGGCGGTGGTGCGGGCGACGGACCACAGGCGCACTTGGCGCGCGTAGCCCTCGAACGGGTGGTAGTTGACGCTGCCGTCGGCCAGCAGGCCCCAGCCTACGCTGAAGGGCACGCCAGCGGGCGAGGGCGGCGGGCCGGACGCGGTGCCGGTGGCGGAGAGCGTGCCGTTGACGTAGAGGCGGGTGACCGTGCCGTCCATGACGGCGGCGAGGTGGGTCCAAGTGCGCGGGGCGACCAGAACGTCGCTGGTGAGGCTACGGAAGGAACCGGGGGCGCCGGTGGAGTAGGAGAAATCGACGCGCCGGTTCGACTTGAGTTGCAGCGCGAAGCTCAGGAACGGGTCGACGCCGCCCGCGGCGAGACACTTGCCGGCGATCCAACCATCGTTGACGGCCGGGGCCGGCAGGTAGATCCACGCCTCGATGGTGAAACTCGTGCCAAGGGAGAACTCAGGGGCCACCGTTGCCCGGAGCGGCGACAGGCCGATCGCGGCGACGTAGTCTTGGGGCGGCGGGGCTTCGGAGCGGGCGAGGGGAGAAAAGAGGACCGTGAGCGCGACGAGAGAACCAAAGAGGACGACGGGCTTGCGGAGTAAACTACCGGCGACGGGACCGAGGGCGCTGGGGCAGCGCGGGTGGAAAAGCGGCATGGGAAAAAACTCAGGCGCGCGGCTCAAAATGCGACAAGGCGAAAGCGGGTGTTGGGGTGCTGGCGCACGGTCGCTCGCTCAGCCCGCGCAGTGACGATCAGGCGGTGTCGGAGGGTGTGCAGGACGCGCCGCGCACGCCTGCGGCATGAGCGGCTTGCGGGATGGCGGGCTACGGGAGTTCGTAGACTTCGACGAGGGCGACGCCGATGGTGTTTTGTTTTCCGGATACGGTGGCGGTGTAGGCGCCGGGCGGCAGTTCGATCGCGAGGGCGGCGTCGAGCGAGGTGTCGGCGGCGAGGGCGAAGGCGCCGACGCTGGTGAAGGCGGCTTTCAGGGCGGCGGTGCCGCGCCAGTTGTCGTTGGTGGCGACGATGTTTTCCGAGCCGAGGGGGCGGACGTCGAGGACGGGGTCGGCGAGCGTGCCGCCGACTCCGAAGGCGCCGAGCGTGCGACCGACCGCGCGGATGAGGAATTTTTTCGGGACGTTGCCGCTGACGACGAAGCCGACGATGAGCGCATCGGCGCCCGTGCCGACTTGGGTGCGGGCGGAGACGTTGGTGAGCTTCGGGGTGTTGGTGTTGCCGGTGTCGTAGATTTCGACGAGGGCGAGGCCGGTGCGGTTCGCGGTGTCGGTGATCTTCGCGGTGTAGGCTCCGGCGGAGGGGGCGAAGACGAGGGCAGCGTCGAGGCTGGTGTCGGTGGCGAGGGCGAAGGCGCCGACGGAGGCGAAGGCGGATTTGAGCGCGGCGGTGCCGGACCAGTTGTTGTTTTCGGTGACTTTGGCGGCGTTGAGCGGGGCGATCTCGACGAAGGGATCGGGGAGCGTGCCGGTGAGACCGAAGGCAGAGAGCGTGGGGCCGACGGCGCGGACGAGGAGTGATTTGGTGCCGGCTCCGCCGAGGGCAAAGCCAGTGATGAGGGTCTGGTCGCCGGTGCCGGCCTGAGTGCGGACGGAGAGGTTGGCGAGGCGGCCGGGGGCGTCGGGGGTGGAGAGGAAGAGGGCGCGGTCGACGGGTTTCAGGGCGCGGGCGACGGAAACGGAGACGGTGTTGGCGCTGAGGATGTCGGGGCGGCCATCGGGGTCGAAATCGCCGACTTGGAAGAAATTGGTGTAGCTGCCGGGGGGCGTGTAGGCCTCGCTGGCATCGACGAAGCGGCCCGCGCCGCGGTTGAGGAAAATGCGGTGAACCTGGCCGCTCGCGACGGTCGTGACCATCGCAAGGATGTCAGTGCGGCCATCGCCATCGAAATCGGCTAGGCGGGTCCAGACGACCCAGCGTTCATTGGCGGACCAGGTGAAGCCGGCGCCGTCGGTGGCGTCGGAGAAGGTGCCGTCGCCGCGGTTGAGGAGGAGTTGGAGGCCGGGGATGCCGTAGCCGTCGATGGTGCGGCCGTCGACGAGGAGTTCGCTGCCGCCGGTGGTGCCGAGGAGGAGATCGGGAGCGCCGTCGGCGTTGAAGTCGGCGGTGGCGATGGTGACGGTGGTGGAGCGAGTGCCGAGGATTTTGGGCGGGAGGGCGTAGCGGGCGTCGCGGGTGAAGCGGCCGGTGCCGTCGTTGAGGAGAACTTCGTTGGGTCCGGTGTCGCCGGGACCGAGGATGAGTTCAGGGCGGCCGTCGCCGGTGAGGTCGAGGAGGAGGCTGCCGGTGTAGTTGCGGCCGTTGGTGCGGTTGGCGATATCGGTGGGGAGACGGTCGGTGGCTTCGGTGAAGGTGCCGGTGCCGTTGTTGAGGTAGAAGCGGGGGCCGGAGTCGCCGCCGTTGACGTTGGCCATGTAGATATCGAGGTCGCCGTCGCCGTCGATGTCACCGACCGCAACGTTGTGCGTGAAGCTGCTGTGCTGGGGGAGGCGGGTGGCGGATTCGTCGGCGAGGCGGCCGTCGGCGGTCTGGATGAGGAGTTTGGTCTGTTCGCCGGGGAATGGCGGGGTGTCGGTGCCGTGGCCGACGATGAGGAGGTCGGGGCGACCGTCGCGGTTGAAGTCGGCGACGTGGGCGTGGCGGGGGTGGACCATCGTGACGTTGCCGAGGACGGCGTCGGTGACGTCGGCGAAGGTGCCGGCGTTATTGCGGAAGGCGCGGAGGCGGGTGCGTGTCTCGGGCACGGTGGGCGGCGAGAAGACCTGCACGGCGACGAGGTCGAGGTCGCCGTCGGAATCGAAGTCGATCAGGTGGCCGTCGCTGAGGGAGCGAAGGGAATTTTCGGATACGGCGGTGGTGGTGGTGGCGAAGAAGGGGCCGGCGTCGAGGATGGCGAGGCGCGTGGCGGCGAGGCTGCCGGTGGTGGCGGTGAGCGCGCGGTTGGCGCCGCTGAGGTCGCGGGCGGTGGCGCCGGACGTTTCGTCGAGGGGCCAGGCTGCGACGAGGCCGGTGCGGTCCGTCGGGAGCGCGACGGAGGCGTCGGCGAGAATTTGCGCGGCGGTGCGCGCGGTGGACCAAGTGCGGACCTGCCGGGCGAGGCCGGGGAAGCCGGGGAAGTTGGTGTTGCCGTTGGCGAGGTAGGCGATGCCGACGCCGAAGGGGACGGAGGGGGCGGAGAGAGGTGTGCCGGTGGCGGTGCCGGTGGCGACGACGGTGCCGTTGATCAGGAGGCGCATCGCGGTGCCGTCGAGGACGGCGGCGATGTGCGTCCAGGTGCGGAGCGGGAGGGCGGCGGGGGCGGTGGCGTCGCGTTTGCTGCCGGGGCTCGCGGTCGAGACGGAAAAGGTGACGCGAGTGCCGTCGTCGTTGAGGAGGAGGGCGAAACTGAGGAAGGGGTCGGTGCCGCCGGTGGCGAGGCCTTTGCCCATGAGCCAAGCGAAGGGCGTGTTACCGGTGAGATAGAACCAGCCTTCGAGGGTGAAGGAGGCGCCGGGGGAGAAATCGGCGGTGGCGGGAGCGCGGAGCGGGGCGGTGCCGATGGCGGCGACGTGGGTCTGCGCGGGCGGGGCGAGGGGAGGTTGGGCGCGGAGGGCGGCGGTGAGCGCGAGCGCGACGGTGGCGAGGGTGAACGCGGGGAGTGTGAGGAGGCGGTGAGGGAAGGCGGGACGGAGTCGCATGAAAGGCGCGACGGTGGGTGCGGGCGAGGGAAGCGCAATGCGCGGGAAATGTTTTTTCGAGCGCGGGAGCGGGAATCACCGGGATTTCACCGTGGAGACGCGCGCGTGGTGGGTGACAGGGTGATTGGTTGCGACGCGAGGACGCTAACCACCGCAATGGACGGTGCGGCGACGGGCGGCGGGTGGGGGACCACCCTCCCTACCTCAGACTTGCGGTCACGCTTCGCACTTCAGGACGTAGATGACGCCTTTTTCGGAGCCGATGGCGAGGTGGCGGTCGTCGGGGGACCAGGCGAGCTTCGTGGCGGCGGCGGGCATCTTCACGGTGGCGCGGAGGGGCTTGGGGCGTTCGGGGCTCCAGAGTTGCACAGTGCCGTCCTGCGCGGCGGTGGCGAGGAGGCCGTGGGCGTTTTGGTAGGCGAGGGCGCAGATGGGGGCGTCGTGCGGGAGCATCGCGGGTTCGCGGCCTTCGGGGCCTTCGCCGCTGCAATCCCAGATGCACGCGTCGCGACCGCCGCTCGTGGCGAGCCAGCGAGAGGTGTGATCGTAGGAGAGGTGTTTCACCTTCGTCTCGTAGCCGCTCATGTGGAGCTCGATGTCTTTCTCGGGAATCCAGAGGTGGACGGAGGGGTCTTGGTTGCCGGAGACGAGCCAGCGTTGATCGGGGGACCAGACGAGGGCGTGGATGCCGTTGGCGTAGGGAAATTCCTTCTGGAGGAGAAAATCATCGGTATCCCAAAGCTGGATGCCGCCGAAATGCGCGGCGGCGAGGCAGCCTCCCTGGCGCGGGGCGGCGAGGGCGGTGATGGTTTTCGCGGCGGGCTTGAAGGTGTGGGCGACGGTGGCGTCGGCGAGGAGGGCGGTGAGATTGCGGCCGGAGGCGGCGAGGAGAAGGGAAGGAGAATGACGAATGACTAATGACGAATGACTAATGTCGGAGCGGGGAACCCAGCAGAGGTGGTCGACCCAGTCGCGACCGAGGGGGGCGGTGGCGGTGTGTTGGCCGGCGGTGGCATCCCAGAATTTGACGGCGCCGTCTTGGCCGCCGGTGGCGAGGAGGAGTTGAGGGTTGGGTCGCGTAATGGCTTCGCCACGCGATGGGGCTGAGAGTTGGGAGCCGGAGAGAGGAGACCAGGCGAGGCAGTTCGTGCCGTCGGCGTGGCCGGGGAGCTCGTGGAGTTTTTTGCCGTCGGCGGACGCGAAGAGGGAGACGGGGCCGGAGGAGCTGGCGGCGGCGAGTTGGGTGCCGTCGGGGGACCAAGCGAGGTCGATGGCGTAGTCGTCGAGGTGGGCGGCCCAGTGTTTGGTGAGTTGCATCGGAAGGTGCAGGTAGTGAGTCGCGAGTGATGGGTAGCACAAGCCCAAGCGAGGGCGATGGCCAGGGCGAGACGCGACGGGGGCGTGGCGCCGCGAGCGAGCTGGGGCGGAACGACGCCGGGGCGGCGGGGCGTCAGGCTTTTTCGAGATACTTCGCGGGCGCTTGGTTGAAGCGGGCGGATTGGCCCGGCGGGATGCTGAGACTTTGCCAAGCGGGGCCGGCGAAGTGTTTCGCGAGGTAGACGATCTGGCCGACGTGGTAGGCGTAGTGGGTGAGTTGGCGGTTGATCGCTTGGAGCACGGTGAGCGGCTCGCCGCGGATCGTGACAATGCGGTCGAGGTCGGAGGATTGCAGCGGAGTCAGCGCGGAGAAGAGGGCGGCCCAGCCGGCGGTCCAACGGGCGAGGAGTTGGTCGCGGGTGTCGGCGGGCAGAATGACGAATTCGGTGTCGCGGTCGCGGCCGGGTTTCTCGCCATCGGTGGTGAGGAAATCAGTCCAGCGGGAGAGAAGGTTGCCGCCGACGTGTTTGAGGATTTGGGCGATGCTGTTGTCTCCGGGGGCGGGGGAAGCGAAGAAGGCGTCGGCGGGGAGCTGGGCGAGGGCGCGGTCGGCGAGTTGGCGGAGGCGGGCGAATTCGCGGAGGGCGAGCGGGAGGTAGGATTCGGCGGACATGCGTGGGAGTTGGACGGAAATCGCAGGCGGGTCGAACGGCGACGCGATGTGCCGGCGGTGTTTGTGCGCGGCTGTATCGAGCGAACTGGACAGCTACGGGCTGAGGCGGAAATGGGCGCGGTCGGGGCGGGATTTGTTTTTGCCGAGATAGAGATAACGCGAGGTATCGTCGCCATCGAGGCGGAGGTCGAATTCGAGGGAGCCTTCGCCGCGGAGAGTGAAGTCGAAACCGTCGATGCGGTTCTTGGTGTGCCAGTCGAACGTGATCGCGGGGCCTTTCAGTGCGAGCCGGTCGTTTTTGGCGATACTGATGGGGCGCAATTCGACGATCTCTGTGCCGGGGGTGGGTCGGATCACGCCTTGAAAACGGTGAGCGAGGCGGCTGGCGGTGGTGCGGAGGTGCCACACGCCGTCGTCGTCTCGCCAAATCCAAAACGCGCGGTGGAGGCCGGTGGCCAATTCGGGTGAGCGACCTTGGGCGAGAGAGACGGGGTGCTCGGCAGGGCGGGACGACGAGGGCGCGGGTGGGGGCGGAGCGGTGGGTGCGGTCGAAGCGGTCGGCGGCGTGGTGCAGGCGGCGAGGAGCAGTGCGGTGGCGCCGGCGAGCGAGGCGAGGGCGAGGCGGAACGTGAGGCGCATGGTGAAGGCGGCGGACCGAGGTGTGTGACGCGCGGGCGTTTGGCGAGTTGCTTAGGTCGTGGTTTTGGGTCGTGGTGGCGCGGAGCCAGAGAACGAAGAAAGAGAACGAGGAACGAGAACGATTTTTCCGATGCCCGAACTGCCCGACATCACCGTCTATTTGGAGGCGCTGGAGCGGCGTGTCGTGGGGTGCGTGTTGGAGAAGGTGCGGGTGACGGATGTGTTTGTGCTGCGGACGGCGGTGCCGCCGATCTCGGCGGTCGAAGGGAAACGGGTGGTGCGGTTGCGGCGGTTGGGGAAGCGGATCGCGCTGGGGTTTGAGGACGGGAAGTGGGTGGTGATTCATCTGATGATTGCGGGGCGGCTGCAGTGGAGCGCGGCGGGAGAGAAGCCGGTCGCGCGGAATGCGCTCGCGACGTTTTTCTTCGCGGGTGGCGGGGCGCTTGTGCTCACCGAGGCGGGGACGAAACATCGCGCGGCGATTCATGTGGTGGCGGACGAGGCGGGGCTCGCGGCGCATGATCGCGGCGGGATCGACGTGATGCGATGCACGCAGGCGGAGTTTGCGGAGGCGCTGCGGCGCGAGAATCACACGCTGAAGCGGGCGTTGACGGATCCGTTTCTATTCAGCGGCGTGGGGAACGCTTACTCGGACGAGATTTTGCACGCGGCGCGGTTGTCGCCGGTGATGCTCACGGGGCGGATGGAGGCGGAGGAGATCGCGCGGTTGTGGCGGGCGACGCGCGAGGTGTTGGCGCGCTGGACGGAGTTGTTGCGGAAAGAGGTGGGCGAGGGATTTCCGGTGAAGGTGACGGCGTTTCGGCCGGAGATGGCGGTGCACGGGAAGTTTGGCCAGCCGTGGCCGGTGTGCGCGACGGCGGTGCAGCGGATCACGTATTCGGAGAACGAGGTGAATTATTGTCCGCGGTGCCAGACGGGCGGGAAGCTGCTCGCGGACCGGTCGCTGTCGCGGTTGTTGAAAGCCGATTGGCCGAAGACGATCGAGGAGGCAGAGGCGGCGGGGAAGTTGCCGGGGGCGCGTTGACGAAAGAAGAAGAGAGAGTGTGTG
>Ga0075163_10010787_pt1 | contig 11920 bp, 15 predicted proteins | sample JI1023141ADNA_FD_71478 | JGI IMG/M metagenome (GOLD analysis project Ga0075163, IMG submission 71478) | Wastewater effluent complex algal communities from Wisconsin, to seasonally profile nutrient transformation and Carbon sequestration -... | ecosystem: Engineered > WWTP > Effluent > Algae... | reverse complement strand
CTTTCTGTATAGCTATATTTTTAGCTTTTTGTTTAGCTTTTGCCCAAGCAATGAGCTTGCGGGCTAGATTAGTAAGCTCCCTATCTTCAGCCTCAGTACCCATCGTCACAATTTCTCCTGAAGGGGTGACCGCCTCACCGTCTTTAAGCGGAACATCTGAAGCACTGTCGCTCTGTGAGGTAGCTACGTCAATTAGATCAGTGAGGTTATCTTTTTTCTTGGGCGGTTGCATTACCCCTATTCTACCATTTATATAAAGTTCAAGAGAATTGGTGTTATTACTCCTCACCTACTACATTGCGATATTTTCTAGGTTATTTTTACCCCTTACATACTGGCTCAAATGGTAGCTTTCGATATACGTTTCCATATCGTATTGCCACGTAATGTTATCTGGCAAAAGTTCAAAGTAACTAAGTATACTTCCACATAAACTGAAGCAAAATGAGCCTTATTCTGTAGGGCTCGTTTTGCTTGTTTTCTGACAGATGTATGGAAACTAGAACCTCTATTTACAAACCAGTACTTTCATTATATTGTTCGCCCAGTCAGAACCTCTGTCACGAGAGCATCGTGACAAATCAATTCAGGAGTCGACCCGATGATTGATATTCATGGCGGGTCAAAAGACCCACGCTCTGCACGTCTAAGCAACTTCGCAGATAGGCCGTTCATGTTTGAAGGTGTTGCCTGCGCAGGTATCGAAGGAATCCTGCAAGCCCTGAAGGAACCAAATGTTGCCGAACAAGCAGACATATGTGCACTTTCAGGCAAAGCTGCAAAGAAGGCAGGTTCGGAACTAAACAAATGGAAAGAGGGACAAACGCTCTGGTGGAAAGGAAATGCTTACCAGCGCGGTAGCAGGGCATACTACGTCCTCATAACCTGCATCTACAACGCTGTCTATGAGCAGGACTCGACTTTCAAGGAGGACCTGCTTGCGATTGAGATGGAAGATATCTGTCACAGCATCGGCAATCCCGACCAAAGGGATACCGTGCTGACTGAAGCAGAGATGATTCATCAACTCAATCGACTGCGTGTTAGGGCTTGGCGAGAACAGAAACAAGTTCTTGTGAGCTTGTCCAACGGAACTGAGCCCGGCTATCGAGGTACAAAGAAGGATGGTGATCCTGTTACCTTCCTCAAAAAACACTATGCAACGATGCTGACGCAAGGACTGCTCAACCAACTCAACCTTCGTCGCATGGATGAGAAACTCCTCAATGCCATCAAATACAAGATGCGCAAAGACGGCGGAAAGTTGGCGGACGTCGTTCCTCCAGGCATCAATCGGTAATCATCCCGCAACTCTGAGCATCCCGCTCCGAAAGTTGCGGGATGTTTTCTTTTACCAAAAATCTACTATCTTAAGGAAATTAGGACACTCCATTTCAATCAAACTTTGTTTAACTTGTAGTAAACTGCTCCACTGATATAGAAGTATGTAGAAATATATAGAACAACATAGAAGCTTACTCGCAAGAGTAAGCTTCTATGTTTTGATATACTTATTTGATGCAAATTATTCTACTTGATTCTGTTGAAACTTTTCTTGGATCACTAGATGCAAAAGAAATCGCTAAGGTAATCCGGACTATTGAATTACTTGAGGAATTTGGTAATGATTTAGGAATGCCACATAGCAGACACATGTCTGAAGGACTCCTTGAACTCCGTATACGAGGAAATAGAGAAATTCGAATATTCTATTGTTTCCATAATAGACAGGCTGTTTTACTACATGCCTGTATCAAAAAAACCCAAAAGACACTCGATAGTGAATTAGACAGAGCGCGAGACGTAAAAGCACACTTGCAATAATATAACTTATAAGTTATATTTACTTTATGAGTACTACATTCAAACAATTTAAAACAAAGGCTCTGAAGGACCCTGTCGCCAAAGCTGAGTACGAAGCTCTAGGTCCAGAATATGAGGTAGTAAAAACTATTATCAAAGAACGTGTTAAGCGTGGCTGGTCTCAGACAGAACTGGCAGAAGCTATCGGCAGTCGTCAGCCGGTTATCTCACGCCTTGAAAGTGGTGATAGCAACCCTTCCCTACAAACCCTCAGCCGGATTGCTAAAGCCCTCGATTTGTCGCTCAAAGTATCAATGCGATAATTACCACAAATCAACAACCTTCAAAAAATTCGGGCATTCCATTTCAATTAAACTATGTTTAACTTGAGTCAAACTGCTCCACCTTTATAAAAATGCGCTCGTTTTGACGAGTCATTTTTATTAGGTGGAGATGGAGCAAGCAATCTGCCATGCTTACGGGGAGAATTGAATTGTCGCAGCGATGTAACTCTGCCACTTACTCAACACTAGTAGTAGCTGCTGGCTCGACTGACATCTCGGATTCTCCAGTGACATCGTAGTGTAATCGAATATTGTGTCCATCGCTGTATAGTTCGCCATCTTCCCACTCTACTTCAAAACTTGAGTCGTTGAAACGACCTTCGATGGGAGATATTTTCTGCATAACCTGTTCAACTTGCAAAGCAGAGGTGGTGCCAGCTACGACAATAGCGATGATCCACACGACCGCCAACGTAACCACTTTTTGCACACTAAAGAAATTTTTCTTAGCCAATAAACTGGCTCCGGTAACAATAAGTACCAAAAACGGAATCAACATCATAACGAAGGACGAGACCATGGCAATGATTCCTAATGTACTACTCTGCAAAATTTCTAGCGCCATTTGCACTTCTTGAGGGAAGAAAACTCTCTGAGAAAGCAGAATAACGCAGTATACGGATATTATTCCAGCCATACTCAACGCCCCACCGATTACTAATGCTACACCTACAATATAACGAAGTGCTGTGACAATAAATTTTACTAGTACGCCTATTACCTGAAACGACTTATCAAGAAAGTTACGCAGACTCTGCCATACACCCTTGGTTTTGGTGTAGTCAAGGCTGTCTATGTTTTCAATATTTTTTTTTACTCTTTCAGAGATATCCCTCAGTGTCACTCGCTCGCCCCGCATAGCGTATTTATCAGCCGTAGTTTCAGCGATTGGCACTACCAACCAGAGCACTATATAAACCAAAATCCCTAGACCATTAAAGAAAGCAGCGACCACAAATATGAGTCTGACTATCACTGGATCAATATCAAAGTAGCGAGCTAAGCCTGAAGCCACCCCAGCGATAACAGCATCATCTAGGTCACGATACAATCGTTTCTTCGGTTCGGCACCAGCCTCCTTTTGAACAGGCTCCAGCTGCTCACTTTCACCGCTGTGCTCATCCTCACTAAATTCAACGGGACTGCCCATTTCATGTATCACGGTGTCTACATCAAGAGAAGTGACGGCTAGCTTTTCACTTCGTTTGCGAGCAACAAATTTTTCAGCAATGGCACTTTCTATATCATCAATAATTTCCTGTGCGTCATCAGTATCAGTAAGATTATTTTTTACCTGCTCGATATACAAGGCTAATTTATCATAGGCGTCTTGCTCTATCGCAAACACGATACTGCCAAGGGTGATATTAATTACTTTTTTCATAATGTTTTATTAGGGTGTTTACTGAGCTATCAAGTGATTTCCATGATGCCTCTAGTTGTTGTATGAGCTCCTTCCCTGCAACGGTAATGGTGTAGATTTTTCTTGGCGGGCCATTGCTGCTCTCCTGCCAACTATACTCGACTAGACCGAAGCGCTTGAGACGCGAGAGCAAAGGATAAAGCGTGCCTTCAACCACCAATAAGTTGGCCTTCTTTAGTTCTTTTAATATGTCAGGTGCATATGCCGCTTTTGCACCAATAATCAAGAGTACCGGGAATTCTAAGAATCCCTTGCGCATCTGCGATTTGGTGTTTTCTACATTATATTCACTCATACCCAGCAGAATAGCATAAGGTACTATGTATTGCAAGGTACCTTAATAGATTTGAATACTCACTGTAACCAATGGTTATCAAACAGCGTACTTTTTCTTCATATCGACGTAGCTCTGGCGTATGAGCTTTTCTAGTACTGTGATATCGACATCAGTTAAGCGGTTGAGATACAGACAAGAGGAACCAGTTTTGTACTTGCCGAGTTTTTTGAGTAAGTCAGGATATTTGTTAACTCCTGACATAATGTAGATAACTAAGTTTTGCTTGCGCGGTGAAAATGCTACTAGCGGCCAGTCACCCTTCTGACTACTACGAGTTGATTCGTAGTGATACTGACCATAACCAATCATGGAGTCTCCCCACATGATGGACTTTTCGCCGGTTACAGTCTCCATCATTTTTTTCACCGCCAGAGCATCTTGTCTCCTAACTTCTTCAGGCACCTGCTTCAAAAAGGCGGCGACACTGCTCTTATTCTTTTGGGTTTTGAGTTCGGCCATAAAATTATTTATAATCTTCCTTCACGCGAAATTTCACCATCTTCGTGATAAGGCTCTTCGGGAGGGGTTTGTCGTACGAAAAACGAACACAACCTTTTGACGTTTTATACGATGCGAGTTCGGTTTCAAAGGCAACGATAGCAGACGGGGTTGGATAAAAACCGAGATGACCTTTCATAGCGGCAAAGTGCACAATATTCCCCTTACCAACCAAGGTCGGCATACCGTACTTGATCGCTTCACTCGCCTTGGGTGCCGCGGCACGGACGATATCGTACATGGTACGGAGCTGCGGCTGTACTTCTTTGGCCTGCGCTTTCATATACGCAGCGACTGATGGATAGGTTTTCATACCAATAATTATAAAGTAGAAATACAAAAGCAGCACCTATAGGTGCTGCTTTTGTGAAGCTAGTTTGATCTCCATTAGCCTCTAATGAGCTGCACCAACCAAATAAGTGCTACTGCTCCTGCCACCGACACCCCGAGACTATAGAGATTGAGTCCCGTTACTCCCGCTCCCCCAAAGAAGCCAAAGAGCCATCCACCGATTGACGCTCCGACGATCCCAACAATAATGTTGAGAATGATCCCTTGTGACGCATCGGTCTTCATAATCATCGATGCAATCCAACCTGCTAATCCACCGAGCACGAGCCACGTAATGTATCCCATAACGGTTGTAAGCTTAAAAATAATCCTCAATTAAATTGTATACCTGTCCTATTCTCCGCACAATGCCCAGTTACCGATGTCATCTGCCTCAGCATCACGAGCAGCTTCATTAAAAGTCCTAGCATGGGTGTTGTTTGGCTTGATGGTGAGAGGTGTCGCGAGACCAGCAGTCACGATGACCTCGTTTACAAACACTTCAGTAGTCCCCTCACCCACATAGACGTAACGTAATAGGCGGTCATATTGGTCGCGGTCTTCTGCGTCAGCAACGAGACGCACAGTCTGACCAGCAACCAGCTCTCGATTATATTCGGTCGCTTCGTGACTGCCACACTCGGACGCACCTTCGCGGCGTGGTTCAGGGGTATCAATACCGATGTACCGCACAGTCTCTTGGCGACCGTCAATGTTCACAATGATAGTATCACCATCAATCACCGATACCACCTCAGCCACGGTATCCGCTGGCGTGTTCACCGGTGTACCTGGAGAAGCCAACCACGGCAAGAACAAACTGATAAATGCGGTGATGAAATTAAATATAAGACTAGTATCCATAAACGTCCGTACTATTATGTCATAATAGTAGTATGAAAAGTCACCGTGGCAACATTATCCCGGCCACGCTCGCAGCAAGCGCCATCCTCGGCATGATAGCGAGTGTTAGTCTCGTGTGGTTTAAAGACACGCAGCAAGCTGCAGTCGGCAACTTTAGCCTCACCCCAAGTGCCGCCGTGGTCAATACCGACAATACCGTCACGTTTGACCTCGTTGTCACCGCAGACACCAGTGTTAACGCCTTTGGTGGCACGCTCATATTTGATGAGTCAGTTCTCGCGGTCGAAAAAATTGACTACAATACCTCCATCGCTGACCTCTGGGCGAAAGCCCCCTGGTACGAAAAGGGTTCCGGCACCATCTCCTTTGGCGGCGGTACCACGAAGCCTGGTGGCTTTGTTGGGCAAGGAATACTCCTCACCATCACCTTCAAGGCGCGAACGCCGGGCAAAGCAGCGGTGTCAGTGCAAGAGATTCAGATCCTCGAACATGATGGGTACGGCACTCCCCTTACCACCGACACTGAAATCGACAGTATTTTGACCATTGTCCCTCGCACTCCAAGTCATGAAGAAAAGTCAATTGTGATAGTACGCTCAGAAAATCTTTCAAGTGACCTAAATGGCGACGGTGCCGTCTCACTCAAAGATGCCAGCATCATGCTCGGATACCTCGCCACCGGAGACCTCCGAGGCGACCTCAACGGCGATAGTCGAGTGTCTTTAGGAGACATGAGCACCCTCATGAGTAACTTCTAGGCAACCTGAAATGAGTCAGTAACTGCAAGGAGTTCGGCTGATTCGTTCGTTCGGATAACCGCCGTTAAAACCGCCGAACCCTGACTCGAAATAATGCCATCGCGACCGATAGTCATTTCGTTACGATCTTCATCAAGATCAATGCCAATTGATTCGAGTCCACCAAGCAGGAGTGCACGCAACTGAGGACTGCGTTCCGCGGCGGTAGCGGTGAGTACCACAGCATCAAGGCCACCGAGCGCCACCAGGTACGAACCAAGGGTTTTTTGGAAACGATAGACACATTGTTGAAACGCGGCAGTTACCGCCTCGTCTCCTTGTTCGAGCCGTGAAAGCAAATGGCGGAAATCAGACTCACCAGTCTGACCAGCAAAGCCGCCTCGTGTCTGGAGGTAGGTATGCATATCAAGTGGCTTCATATGATGGATACGCATGAGTTCGAGGACCACTGCTGGTTCCAGGTCCCCCGTGCGCGCACCCATCATGAGTCCACTCCCCGGGGCAAAACCCATGGTTGTATCAATACTCACCCCATTATGAAGTGCACACATACTCATACCACTGCCGATATGACACACCACGACCCTACTCGCCGTCGGCGGCAGGAGTGATGATAGTTGTTTTGCAATAGATGCGTACGACAAACCATGATACCCAAAGCGATAGAGATCGTGTGTCCGCATATCCGACTGCTCAATAGCAAACGTACGTGCATACGCTGGTATCGTGCTATGGAAAGCGCTATCAGAAACACCAACCACTACCGCTGTCGGGAGCAAGTGGAGTATCTCATCGAGTTCGGCTAGTGTGTGTGGAATATGGAGCGGAGCGAGTACGAGCGCTGCTTGAAGCCGATCTCGATACTCAGAGTCAATCTGGCGATGGGTCGTGAAATAAGTACCGGGTGCCACAATCCGCAATCCCACTCGAGTAATTGTCTCGGCACTTGGCATAATCTTTTCAGCCACAGCCGAGGTGAGCACATACGCGAGGGCAGACGCATACTCAGTGCCCGTGATACCAGCGCAGAGCTGGCCTTGGCCGTTATGTTCCCGACACACTTCGTACTGCTGTTCATTGCGTTCAAAGCGATAGGTAGCGACCGTCCTCCCCGCGTCAATCAGCGTGTATTTTTTGGAGGAAGAACCAGGGTTAATAATTAACGTGAATGCCATGTCCAGTTAGTAATCTCGATAGGATCATCCCCATGTTCAATGATATAAGCGCGGTGTGATTCGAGCTTTTCTTGATAGACGTCCCGGAGTCGTTTGGCTTCCTGAGCAGTAATAACACGAGCGTGTTCGGCAATAGCAAAAGCTTCCATCGCGAGGTGGTAGCGGTCAACGTGGTTGCGGACCATCATGTCAAAGGCAGTGGTCGTAGACCCACTCTCCTCGTAGCCATGTACAGTGAAGCGTGAGGCATCTCCCCCGTAGTCAAAGAGCACCTGCTTAATGGTCTGCGGGTAGCCGTGGAAGTTGATACGGACCGGTTTGTCTTCGGTAAAGTAATCTTCAAATTCGTGACGAAGAACGAGATGCTTCGAATTACCAAGCCCACCGCCAGAGAGCGCATTGATGTTCACGTAACGCATACGGAAGGCCGGGATTTCGCGACGGACAATACTGATAGCAGCCAGCGTCTCTTGGGTCGGGTAGTCACCGGCCGAGGCATAGACCATGTGCGGGTCACTGTCGGTGGCAAAGTCCCAAATGGCAATACCCATGTCGATATCTCGCTTGGCCTCCATGGCCGTGCGCCAAATCGGGAGTGGGCGCTTTTCGCAGACCATCACATTGATCTCACGCTCACTATCCATCATGCGGGCGAAGGCTGCGAGTGCAAGATTCGCATCCGCTGGGAAATAGACGTTCGTAAAATCGCTCTGACGCTGCAGCACCCCGTCGATGAAGCCCGGGTTCTGGTGTGAGAAGCCGTTGTGCTCTTGTCGCCAGCCGGTGGAGGTGAGGATGTAGTTCAAAGACGCAATGGTGCCACGCCACGGAACCTGGCGCGCAATCTTGAGGAACTTCGCATACTGATCCGTCATGCTCGCCACAATCTGCGCAAACGCTTCGTACGAAACAAGGAGTCCATGACGACCAGTCAGCACGTAGCCCTGAAGGAGTCCCTGGAGACTATGCTCAGAGAGCATCTCGAGGACTCGTCCATCGCGGGAGATGTCTTTATCCCAAGGCTTTAGTGGCCAGAGGAAGGCACGGGTCGTCGTTTCAAACACGGCGTGGATTTTGTTCGAGTAGGTCTCATCCGGCGACATAAGGCGGATATTACGCCTGTCGGCATTAAGCGTCATGGTGTCGCGCAGGTAGGCACCAATTTTTTCCATACTACTCTCCATCCCACAGATCGGGTCATCAAGGTTACAGGTGTTCCCTGAACTGTAAGCGCTGGTGTCCGGAAGCACCAGCTTCTGGTAGTGAGGTTGACCACCCCGGGCGTAGGACGAATTGCCCATACGACGCTCCGGTGTTGGAATAAGTGATTCAATACCAGCCGTGAAGCCTTGTCCACTAAAGAGCTCATCAAAATGATACGAGCGGAGCCAGGTTTCAAGGGCTGCGAGATGGGTCTCATTCGTCTTTGCAAATTCAGCAATCACCTGATGAGAGGTATGATTGTCTTCAATGCGCTTACCCTCAAGCTCTGGAATACTGTGCCAACCCTTCGGAGTACGGAGGATAATCATTGGCCAACGTGGTGGCTTGTGGAGATTTCCCTCCCGCGCGATATGCTGCGTAAATTGAATCGCTGAGACAGCGGTGTCGAGCACCTCCATCATTCGCGTATGTACATCGGCTTCAGTGTACGCATCGACAATATGTGGTTCGTAGCCATAACCGGTAAAGAGCGCTGTCAACTCTTCGTCGCTCATGCGACCGGCGAAGGTCGGACCAGAGATTTTGTAACCATTGAGATGAAGGATTGGCAAAACTGCGCCATTGGTAGCTGGGTCAACCAGCTTATTGAGGTGCCAAGCAGTGGCGGTTGGACCGGTCTCAAATTCGCCATCGCCAATCAAACAGGCGGCAATGAGTGTCGGGTTATCAAGCACTGCACCATAGGCAGTGGCGAGCGCATACCCAAGTTCCCCACCTTCAAGAATCACTCCCGGCGCTTCCGGGTTACTGTGACTCGGGAAACCATACGGCCAACTAAATTGACCAGCGAGGAACGAGAGACCGGCTTCGGTGCGAGGGAGTTTTTCGTAGTACTGACTGAGAGTGCCTTCAAGGAAGAGGTTCGCCTGTATGGCTGGAAAACCATGACCTGGTCCAAGGACAAAAAGCATATCGAGATTATGCTCCACAATCGCACGATTGAGGTGCGCGTAGGTAAAGTTGATACCAGGGCAAGTGCCCCAGTGACCAAGGAGACGAGACTTCACATGCTCTGGCGCCAGTGGCTCCTCAAGGAGAAAGTTGGCTTGTAAGTAGATTTGAATGGCCGAGAGATAATCTGCGGCGCGGATATATTCCAAAAGAGCTTTGCGCATACACAGGTAGTATACCAGTGTCGACTACAACTATTTAACTAGTCCTGTTCACAAAATCACCAGTGGAGCAAAGATAACATCATGTGGTATACTCTCCGCGCTATGAAAAAAACTGATCGTCTAATTGTAAAACGTGGTACTCACGGACTGGGGCTTTTTACCACTATCGCTATTGCCAAAGGTGAACTGGTAATCGAATACACGGGAGAAAAAATCACCGCCGATGTTGCCAATGAACGAGGTGGGCAATACCTGTTTGAGATTAACGACAACTGGACAGTCGACGGTCGCGGTCGTGAAAATACCGCACGTTATATCAACCACTCCTGCCGTCCGAACTGCTATCCCGAAATTGACGACAAAGAAGAACATATCTATATCTACGCCAAACGTGGAATCAACGCTGGCGAGGAGCTTACCTACGACTACGGCAAGGAATTTTGGAACACGTACATCAAGCCCAAACAATGTCGCTGCGACAAATGTACCGAAGCGCGACAAAAATAATGTTTGAAAAAGCGAACCTCGACCGGTTCGCTTTTATGATGTCACTGGCGGAGCTGTTTCGTTCGGAGTTTCTGTGATTGATTCAGTGACAGGCTCGGTTGTGGATGCGGTCGTTTCAGTAGAAGTTGCGGTGGTGGTCGCCGCAGTCTCTGTCGCTGGTGGTGTTACAGGAACATCCGCTGGCGTCAATCCTCCGTTCGGACGGATGTCACCATTTTGAACAGGGACCGTGATAGTACTTTCTCCCTCACGGACTTCCCCACGATTGACTCGTTCATTACGTTCATTCACGACAGCCACCACATCAATCTGACCATTGTCACTCATCCCGATTGCGACACCGGCGCCGCAGAGAATAAGGACGATACCAAGTGTCCAAACGAGTGAACGGCGGCCGCGTGAGACAGCCTTTCGCTGCTCGCTGATTGGCGTCGGAGCACGGCGTGCTGCTTCGGTACGTACAGCTTTGACCGCAGCCTCTTCGACTACTGCTTCGGTACGTTTGCGCGGGGCGCGGGGTGCTCGTGGGGTAGATGCCTCATCGTCAGTAACAGCCACTGCTCGCTTGCGGGGCGCGCGTTTTTTGGGGGCTAGCGTGTCTTCTTCAGTTGTCATTGTTCGTGCACGCGGCATGTCAAGATATTCTAGCATTTGTTACACTAGATACATATGGTTACAACCCTTCTTATCAACATCTTTCTTTTTGCACTGATTATCTTCACGATGTCGACGCTCATCTTCTTATACTCGGCACACAAAGAGGATATGGGTGTCATGGACATAGCGTATGGGCCACTATTTGCTATCGGGGCTTGGTCGGCGATAGTGATTACCGATGGTTATTACCCACTTACTCTGCTCGTTGCGACCCTTATCACCCTCTGGGCTGTACGTCTGGGTGTACGCATCTGGCGCAAAAATCACGGGAAGCCCGAAGACGCCCGCTACGCCGCTTGGCGCCAAACGTGGATGCGACAAGGCCGACAGTACTTCCTCAGACGCAGTTACCTGCAGGTCAACTTATTTCAAGGACTCATTATCTGTATCATTGCACTCCCCTTTATCGTCACCCTCTCGGCCGGGGACGCACACGGTACCTGGCAGACGGCCGTCGGAGCGCTCCTCATGCTCTGTGGACTCGGGTATGAGACCACCGCTGACTGGCAGCTTGATGCCTTCCTCGCCCGCAAGCGTGCTGGTGCCGAACCTGCCCCGATTATGACGACCAGTCTCTTTCGGTACAGCCGTCGACCCAATTACTTTGGCGAAGTCTTGATCTGGATTGGGCTCGCCACTATGGCCTACCCGCTCCCGTACGGAGCGTGGGCGGTACTCAGTCCCCTCCTCATCTGGTACATTGTGACCCGTGTCACTGGACCAATGCTCGAAAAAATCTTTCTTGAAAAATACCCTGAGGACTACCGAGCGTACATGGCCCGTACCAACTACTTCATCCCGGGACAACCAAAAAAGTAATCATTTTATATAAGTGAACGCGCCCCAGGGGAGCGCGTTTTTCACTTCGGTTTATACAGCTTCAGA
>Ga0075163_10010786_pt1 | contig 11920 bp, 14 predicted proteins | sample JI1023141ADNA_FD_71478 | JGI IMG/M metagenome (GOLD analysis project Ga0075163, IMG submission 71478) | Wastewater effluent complex algal communities from Wisconsin, to seasonally profile nutrient transformation and Carbon sequestration -... | ecosystem: Engineered > WWTP > Effluent > Algae... | reverse complement strand
TCCATAGAGCGTCACCAGTAGTCCACTTACCAGGGCTCCACCGATTATCCAGGGCAGTCTTTCTTTCTTTTCTTGCAGGACAAAGCTGACAGTAAAGTAAAAGACTACATATACGATTGCCTTGCTCAGTCCCTTAAATGCCTGGGGCATGTAATGCGAGCTAAAGGTAGCGACTATATTGGCAATGAGATAGCCAGCCACAAGGGCGTCCATGCAGGTGAGCTTGAGGCTGCCGCCACTGCCCAGTATTTTTGCTCCTATATATGTAGCGGCTGCCAGAAGCGCAATTAGTGCCAGTCCTTCTTTATCAGCAGCAAACTGAGGCGCTCCCAGAATGACAAATAGTCCAGCCAGTATTAAAAATGAGAGCACGGCAAGGACATTACCGAGCTTTTTGAGCAGTGGCTGATTCTCTAGCTTGTGGCGCAAACTATTTGCCAGAGCAATCAGACTGCCTGCCAATAACGAGTTTTTGACTAGATTGTCGAAGCCCGTATCACCTTTAGACAGGGCGAGCTTTGCGATCAGATTATTCACTGGTTATTTGTTTGCTGGGCTGATATCGACTACGACACCCTGGACACGATACTTAAATGATTCAAGCTCTATTTGATTGCCCACTTTGATTTTGTTGCCACGGATAACATAGCCATCGTCAGTTTGTTCACTCTCATCTTGTACTGTCACCAAAAAGTCGTGAGCAATTGAGTTGGCCGGATCGGCAAAGGCTATGGCTTTTTTGCCATCGGGTGCAAGAAAGGCAATTTGTTTTGGTTGGTGCTCGCATTTGACTATAGTCATTGGTGGGTGCACTGGCTGGTTGCGAATGGTTATAGAAGTCTTGTCGCCTTCTTTAAATAGATTGAGGTCTTTTGTTTTAAGTCCGGTGATAAAAACTTCGATATTGACCCTGGGAGTGCCTTTAATCTCCTGGTTGACTCCGGCCTTGCCGGCTTTAGCCAGACCAAGACCTAAAGCGGATAGCAAAACACTGACTATCAAAAGGTAATCGAGGAGGTTGATATGGCGCTTTTTGGCTTCGTTATTGGCGTTCAATTTATTACTCTTTGCTTTTCTTTTTTGCTGGCTCGGCATCTTTTTCAAAAAAGATTGAGACAGCTCCTGTCACACGGCGTACCAATTTTACCTTTTCGTGTTCGACTTCTTCCCCATACTCCAGCTCTTCTGCGCCTTTGAGGCGCAACATGTCGAGCATTTGCTTCTTTTCGTCTTCGCTCAATACCACCACCCCAGTATGAAAGTCGTTGGCCAGCTTGAGCAGGTCATGGACAGTCATAGATGATGAAATCGTTGGCATGGCATTTAAGAGTGGGGAGCAAACATATTAGCACTGCTGACTTTGTGGGCACTTTGGCTGTCTAAAAAAATAATTTGCGGTTTATACGTAGGCCCGTGTCGAAGAATCCTCTAAGGACGGTAAATCTATTCACTGGCGATACACCTTTTAAGAGGACAACCAAAATGGCGAATTTTGAACAAGAAGCAATTAATAGTAAAGAAGTGAATGTAGTTAAGGGTCATGAGCAAATCCTCCAGAATGCAGTCTATGGAGATCGCACCGAACTGGGTGACACCATGGGCGACAAAAGTATGGAGATGATGCGCATCAACGATACTCTCGTTAGAGATATCCAAAACCAGGCTGCTCGTATGGCCGAGAGCGTACTAAAGAGCACACTAAGTTTGCCCGCTGAGCATCAACAAGAACTCATTTCTGGCATCAAAAAGAATCTGCAACCAAATGATGTTGTCTATCATGCTTTTTTGCAAAAGTATGAAGCTCATCAAATGCGCACTCAGTCCTGCTAAGAGCCGTCGTTAACTGTCTTATCAGTCCGGTAAATTGAGTTTTTCCAGATGATCAAGCATTTCCTTTTGGCTTGTCACTGCTGTACCGGGTTTACGTACCACAATGGAAGCCGCCAAATTGCCAAGTGCCATGGATTCCTCCATGGTCGCTCCTGAAGTCAGGGCCAGAGACATTGTTGCCACCACTGTATCGCCTGCACCGGTGACATCAAATACTTCTGAGCGGTTAAAAGCGGGTATTTCAAACATCTCAACACCCTTTTGGAAAAGCACCATGCCTTCTCCACCGCGGGTGACAAGGAGGGCCTTAACACCAGATTTTTCTAAGAGCAAGTCTCCGAGCTTTTGCAAGCTCTCTTTGGAAGTAATCTTCATCTCGCCATAAGCTTCGGCATCAGGCTGATTGGGTGTCATCAGAGTGCAATTTTTAAATCTCTCAAAATCACCTTGAGCATCCACAATAATCATCAAGTCTTTTTCGGAAGCTAGTTTGCGCACAGCGGCAATGACACCATCGGTAATGACCCCGGCTTTATAGTCCGAGAGGATAATAGCGCTGGCTGGCACAGCTTTGACTGATTCTTCGATTTTTTTGATCAGAGTTGCTTCCATAGCTGGACTGATTTTTTCGTGACTAATGCGGTCAATGCGCAAAAGTTGTTGCATCAAGCTATGTGATTTGCTGATGATACGGGTCTTGACTGTAGTGACCCGACTTTTGTCTTCGACAAGAGCGTGGGTAATGCCGTGTTTTTCGAGACACTCAGCTAGTTTTGGGGCAAACTCATCGTCGCCGCAAATACCAATAGCGTGACATTTGCCACCAAGTGCTGTGACATTATGGGCGGTGTTAGCTGCGCCGCCCGGAATATGTTCGGTGGAGACATGCTCCAGTATAAGCACTGGTGCTTCTCTGGATATGCGTTCGGGTTTGCCTTCTAAAAGACGGTCAATAAGCAAGTCACCGATGACTATGACCGAGCCGCCACTGAGATTGATAATGCGCGTCTTCAGTTTGTCTTTGGAGATGGGGTTGTGCATTGGTATTTGCCTTACGCCCAGGTCTATTTGTTGCACTCTTTCCAGTTCCTTAAAAAGTTGCTTGCCTAACTGATTGTCGGGATCGATTCCCAGGGCTAGCATTGTGGCCTTCTTTGCTTCTTCAATATAGCGTAAATGTTGATAGAGTCTTGCAAGATGAAGCGCATTTGAAAGAACGCCAGTCAGTCCAGTGGCGTGGCTGAGATTTTCGCGAGCGCTTGAAAGTCCCAGCTTTTCAGCCTGAGAGAGTCTGGAGTCGTCGCTGATATGAGTGGCAAGAATGAATTCATCTATGAGCGGTTTAATTTTTAGAGAAACCTCATTTTTGCTTTCTTCGCCTTTTAAAAGTCGCACCGGTCGATTCAGTGCATGGGGTAAATAGGCGGCATTGAGCGCTGACTCTTCTTTTTCACCAGCTTGCAGGGTAAATTCTCTGGATGGTTTGATAACATCCTTGCGCTCTGGCTCAAAATGTCTGCTCAGACCAACTGTCTCGATTTTGTTGGTGAGGTATGAGCGCTTTTGCGACTCCTTGGCCAGTTCGTCCTTGTCAAGTATGGGGCTGTTAGCTTTGTGCGGAGCCATGGCCGGCAAGTCCAAAGCAGGCGTGTTTGTATTGTCCGCCCTATTTAGCGATTGCTTTTCGATATCTTTATCGTTTTTGTTGTCGTTTGGCACTTGATCTTTTGGCTGTATCCCATGGGCATTATAGTAGGCCAGGCGATGCTAAAATAGCGCCATGCTCAAAACGTTTTACAGCTCCATTTTTAAAGTCGTCATTGCCAGCCTGGCCATGGCGCTCATGGCTTTTCCGATGGCTAGGTCACAGGCCCCTGTAACGCTCAAGCCCGCTCTCCCTTTATCAACATCCAGCACTGTCGATGCGCCTCAAATGCTCAAGGCCGAGCGTGTGCGCAAAGATGTCGGTTGTGCTAAGAGACTGGCTCAATACCGCTGGGTGGACCGTATGGCCATGGCCGATCCCTCTATCGTGGCGGCTATTTGCAGTTATTCTGCCAGTGCCAAATTATTAGCCAAACATCCCCATATCGGTAACATTGCCGAAGCAGATCATTATTTTTGTCGTCGCGTAACCAAATGGCGCGGCGCTGCTCGAGCTCTTGTGGCTAATCCAGAGGCTTACAAAGTAATTGCTCGCGATCCAGAAGGAATATATAGAGCAATCAAATATGACCGCTCCATTGCAAAAATCCTCTCAAAAAATATGCACTATGAGCAGATGATTGTCGAAAACCCTGAGCTAGGCAAAGTCTTAGCAAGGTACATGTGAGCTCTCAAGATATTGGGGCTTTGCTAATTGGTATTGCCACTGGTCTTATGGCTGGTGTCTTTGGTGTTGGCGGCGGTATCGTGGCTACACCCCTGTTACGTTTGCTTTTGGGTCTTACTGCCCATGAAGCTATCGGTACCACTCTCGCCATTATTGTGCCGACATCACTGGCTGGCTCAATCAACTATTACAGACAAAAACTAGTGGACTTTAAAATGGTCAGATGGCTTGTCGGTCCTGCCATATTGACGAGCTATCTGGGGGTGCAGACCACGGCATTGGTCAATGGTCAGCATTTGATGATTTATTTTGCCTTGCTGGTTGTGCTGGCTGCTCTCGATATGCTTACTGGCTTTAGTCACAAGCTCAAAGACAAAAAAAAGCAAGAAGAGGGCTCTTACGAGTATGTAGCACCCGGTGTCGCACAAATTTTGCCAGTGGGGCTTCTGGCTGGGTTTTTGTCTGGCTTCTTTGGTGTGGGCGGCGGTTTTATCATGATCCCAATTTTTATATCGCTTTTTAATATGCCGGTAAAAATGGCTCTTGGTACTTCCCTAGTCTGTATTGCTATTATTTCGGTACCTGGCACTATTGCCCATTTTTATCTGGATCATGTGCGTTTTACTTATGTACTTATGCTGGTACTGGGTGCGGTACCTGCCTCAATACTTGGCAGCAAGCTGGCTATAATGATAAAAGACAACTGGTTGCGCCGGGGGTTTGGCACAGTGATGCTAATTATGGCGGCCACAATAGTCTATAGAGAGTTTGCCAATTAGGATTTTAGTGTGCTACACATCAAATTAATGGAGCTGGAAGCCGAAAAAATCGCCCGTGATCAGGCGAAAAAAAGCTCTCAATTGGTCTCTTTGCCACACGAGTGTGAGCTTTTGAAGGCTCATATCGAAGAAGAAATCGGTATCAAGCTGGGCTCTGTGTGTGACCGTGATTTTAATGGCTGGCTCGCCTATAGAAGACAGTCCGGCGATTTGATCATCATCCGGGGACGCGCTTTTAAAGAGTCCAATATGCTCGGTCTGGGTAAGTGGAGAGCCGGACTTGATGTTGGTCATGGGCTTGATAGTGTCTCTGAAGCTTTACGTGGTTTTGATGTTTCTCCACCACCGGATTTAGATCATCTTACAGTCAACTTTGGCGTTGAAAGTACGCCTAAAGTATTTCTCTGGTATGGCGAAAACATCTCTGCTTACAGACTTATATTTGCCGAAGAGCTGGAGAATAACGCTGAAAAGGCGCTGGATGAAGCATTGAGTGAAGCGATGAGCTGGGTGCTCAATAAGCCTAAAGATCTAACTTTGCCTGAGTACATAAAAAAACTGAAGCAAGCAAATTAAAAGACACCTGGTACTAGATGTAGTGCCAGGTGTCTTGTTTTAATTTGCTCAAATATCAGGCTTGTTCTTTGACCTTATCGCTTAGCTTGAGTGTTTCGCCGCGATCTTTGGCTGCTTGATCTTTCATGGCGCCGATGGCACCGCGAGCCATTTCCATAAATTCCATGGGAATAGGGAAAATCAGTGTTGAATTTTTTTCGGCTGATACTTCTACCATGGTTTGCAGCTGTCTCAGTTGCATAGCACCTGGTGTATTTGAGATAACTCCGGCTGCCAGAGCCAGTTTTTCGGCAGCCTGGTGTTCACCTTCGGCGGCAACGATTTTAGCCCTTCTTTCTCTTTCGGCTTCAGCTTGCTTAGCCATAGCCCGTTTCATGTTTTCGGGGATTTCTACGTCTTTGACTTCTACTGCTATTACTTTGATGCCCCAGCCCTCTGTTTGTCTGTCGATAATGGCGGAGAGTTTGGTGTTGATAATATCGCGCTCGGTTAAGAGCTCATCTAGCTCATGTTGACCGAGGATACTGCGCAAAGTAGTCTGAGCAATTTGATTGGTGGCAGCATAGGGATCTTCGATTTTGGTCACTGCTTTGAGTGGGTCCACTACCTGGAAGAAGCAAACAGCAGCAGTTTTGACTGAAACGTTGTCTTTAGTGATGATTTCTTGCAATGGGATTGGCATGGTCATGATACGGGTGTCGACCTTTTTGCTATTTTGCAGCACTGGCATAACAAACTGCATGCCCGGACCCCTGATACCATCAGCTCTACCGAGAGTAAAAATGACGTATCTTTCGTATTCCTTGATCACTTTGATAGAGCTAAATGTGTAAGCTATCAAAATTGCGCCAAGGCCCAGCATCAATTCCATAATCCACCTCCAGAGGTGAGGTCATTATAGCTCTTGTGCATGCTCCAATGGTGGTTGGATATCTTCTGACATGTCGCGGCGCAGTTTGGCGATATAAAAGCCTGCCACTTTGTGTTTGGAGGGCAAAAACATTACTGAGCCTGCTTTTGCTTCAGCGCGCAAGTCCATTTCATCAAGACATTCACGGCTAAAGGCATCAGTAAAGCTCTCCAGTTTAAAGTCGCTATTGGCTTCTAAAAAGGCTTCAATAACATCCGGACCTTCTTCTTTTTCTATTGAGCAGGTGCTGTAGACAAGTACACCACCGGGTCTTACCAGAGTAGCGGCATTTTTTAAGAGACCACCTTGCAACTTGATTAGTTTAGCCAGGTCTTCTTCTTTGCGATTTTGTCTCAAGTCAGATCTTTTGCTGATAACACCGGTACCCGAGCAGGGGGCATCCACCAGCACCCGGTCAGCACCGCCTGGATATTTAAAGACCCGGCCGTCGGCGCATTTTGTCTCAATATTGCGCAAAGCCAGTCTCAGTCTGGTTTCTTTTAAGAGTTTGAGGCGGCTTTCGTGTTTGTCTACGGCCACCACTTTGCCTTTGCCTTCCATAAGCTCTGCCAGATTGATACTTTTGCCACCAGGTGCCGCACAAAGATCGATTATCTGCTCACCAGCTTTTGGTGCCACTACCTGCGATACAAAAGCGGCTGATTCATCTTGTACAGTAAAGAGTCCTTCGGCAAATCCGGGCCATTCTTCCAGTTTTTTGCGCTCGTTTTGTTGTTCGACTATAAGACAGGTGGGGACTAGCTTTGAGCGTGTCGTAGTGATACCACTGTTAGCCAGGATAGTCTGCAAGGCTGGTGTCTCTATCGCCATATTATTGACACGCAAAGTCAATTTGGGTGGCTTCTGGCAGGCTTTTAGCAGTGCCAGTGTTTCTTCTTCACCAAAGTTTTTAAGCCAGCGCTCCACCAGCCAGGTAGGCATACTGTAGGAGGCAGCAAGCTCATCTAGTTTTTCTCTAACTGCTTCTGGCTCACCAGTTAAGGTATCGATATCTTGCGCCTGAAGCTCAGCTTTAGCCGGCGGCATTGAGCGCAAATAATTGCGCAGTAATCCATTTACAAATTTGACTATGCCTGGATGACCCACTGCTCTAGCGATATCGCAGGCAGTGTCAACAACAGCAGAGGCCGGCAGGTCGGGCATTTGCTCAAGCTGAAATATCGAAATGCGCAGTACGTTTAAAACAGGTGCTTTGATTTTGGCCAGTGGCTGCGATGAGAGTGCTTCGATTTGTCTATCTATATTGATTTTATGGCGTAAAACACCCTGTACAAGAGCGGTGACAAAGGCACTGTCACGCAATTCTAATTTGGCTTTAGTGAGAGCACTATCCAGTGCCAAATTGCTAAAGGCTTTTGTCTTATCTACACGGGTCAGTACATCCACAGCCACTTTGCGGGCTTTAACGCCTGGTTTATCCATTTTCTAGTTTTTCTCCAGGCTCTACATGTGCTCCATTTGCCCAGGCCAGTCCATCCACGGCCGAGCGGCTCTCGGGCTGGACACGGACTAATTCCAGGACTTCGTCACCACTATGGCAATAGACATAGAGTTTGCCGTCTTGCTTGTGCAGTGTACCCGCTGGCTTTGTGCCAGGACCAATACTGGTGGCTGGTAGGGCGGTTTTGATGATTTTTAGTTTGCTGCCCCTAAAGGTGGCATGAGTAGAAGGCCAGGGCATAAGACCGCGCACTCTATTGTGCAAATTTTGTGCAGACTGAGTAAAGTCCAGGGCTCCCATCGTTTTATCGAGAATAGGGGCCAGTGTATGTTTGCTGTCGTCCTGTGCTAGAGGCTTTACGCTGCCATCAATGAGACCGCGCAGTGTCTTGATTAGGAGCTCAGCTCCGACATGGGACATAGTTTCGCTAAGTTCTTCTGCGGTCATATCAGGGCTAATGGGGATTTCAGCCTTGAGCAGCATGGGACCAGTGTCTACACCTGCCTCAGTAACCATTGTGGTGACACCGGTGGTGGTGTTGCCATTAATGATAGACCAGTTGATTGGGGCGGCTCCCCGGAGCTCAGGCAAGAGCGAGCCATGGACATTGATTACGCCTCTGGGAGGCAGTTCCAGTACTTCTTTTTTGAGGATTTGACCAAAGGCTACCATGACAATGATGTCTGGTTTTAAGGCCCGCATGGCGTCTACTATTTCGGGTGAGCGTGCCAGTTTTTCGGGTTGCAAGACAGTGATATTGTGCTCGTTAGCTAGCTGCTTTGTGGGCGGCGCCATTAGTTTGTTGCCACGACCTTTTGGTCTGTCGGGCTGGCAAACGACAGCCACTACCTCAAAGTCGGGCTCGGCAATTAAGGCTTTTAGAGTGGGTACGGCAAACTGTGGCGTGCCTAAATAGATGATTTTTAGCATGGCCCTAATAGTAAGGCCAGACCAGGTATTAAGGCAGCGGCCAGTGGCACTCCCTTGCCAAACTTATTATTTAGAAATGGAAATTTCGACCACTTGCTCAAAGTTGAGTAAGACTGAGTCGTCGAGCATAATATAAGATAGGCGAGTGCCGTCAAAGACTATATTGGTGAGAATGCCTTCGTATGATTTGGCGAGACTGGTCTTTACATTGACTCTGTCACCCACCCATTGTCTCAAGTAAACTAATTTCTCGCGGTTGGGTACTGTCATAATATTACTTTCCTGAAGGCTACCATTGGACGTTACCTCGATTATAGAGGACTATTGCCTCCCGTGCCGGAACTCCACAAGTGTAAGAAAATCTTGAGGAATCTCATTAATTCACGAGCTTTGACCCTTCTGGCACCAGCATTTTTGCTGTTAGCAGTGATGGTGCTGGTCCCTCTTGTGATCCTTTTTGTTTATAGTTTGGGCTCAAGAGATGAGCTTGGACGTGTTGTGCTGGGGTTGTCTGGCAATAACTATTTGAGATTTTTTAGCGGACCCTATCTCCAATCTCTGGGTCGCTCTCTTGTCTTGAGCACACTTACCACTGCTTCTTGTCTGGTAATTGGCTATGTGCTCGTCCTCTGGATTGTCTTTAGCGCTAAAGCCAAGATGCGCAGTTTGCTTGTGTTGCTCGTGGTCTTACCACTCTGGACGTCATCGCTGTTGCGTATCTATGCCTGGATTACCATATTGAGGCCAACTGGTATTTTGGCTAATTTATTGCACAATCTATCTCCTGATGCAGTGCTGCCGCCTTTGCTCTATACACCTTTTGCTGTATGGCTGGGTATGGTCTACAACTACTTGCCCTATATGGTCTTGCCGCTTTATACCTCGGTTGAGCGGCTCGATGTCAAGCTCCTGGAGGCATCTTTTGATCTCGGTGTCAGTCCTATTAAGTCAGTTTTTAAAGTGCTGATACCACTCACTGGTGGCGGTATCATTGCTGGTGCAGTAATGGTTTTTGTGCCTTCTCTGGGGGACTATGTCACTCCCGATCTTTTAGGTGGGGCTAAGACTATGTTTATTGGCAATCTCATCCAAAACCAATTTTTAACTGTGCGCGATTGGGCCTTTGGCTCTGCTGCCTCTACACTTTTGATTATCCTGGTCTCTTTTGCCGTCTATATCTATTTGCGTTATGCCTCAAAGGAAGCAGTGGGATGAAAAAACTATGCCTTGCCATATTTTGCTTTTTTGCTCTGGGCGCCAATCTGGAGGCAAAGGCTGAGCGTGTATTTAAGCTGCGTTCCGATGGAGAGCTCTTTGGCCCGGCTGTAACATACATGAGTGAGTCCGGCATCCTCATCCAATGTAAGGTGGGCAAAACTCTCTGGCAGGCTAAAAATCCAGGGTCAGTTACGATGATAAACGATGAGTATAAGACCTATCTGACAGTGCCGGTTCAGGAGTATCTCACTGAGCTGCGCGGAGATTCACCGGCGCCCCAGATGACTAATTTGATAACCAAGCCAGAAGTGTTTTTGAAGAGCTACAAAGGGCGCAAGACAGAGTCCTTTATAAAGCCTGGCGCTGATAGCAACGATCTCGTAGCTCGGATTGGCACTATCGACAGCCCGATTAAAAATAAAGAAGTAAACCGTATGTGGTGCAAATATTTTGGTGTTAATCGCTTTGATATGGGACTACCTGTGTTGCTAGAGCAAAAGCTCAAGCGCGGCGTCAGCGATATGGCGCTGGCTTTTATCAGTGGCAAGAACGGTCAATCTGGTAAATCCGATCAGTTTGCCAAACTGGCAAAGAACAAGGATCTCGCTCGGGGCAAGCGTAAACAAAAGTGGGTTGAAGACTATAAAGCTACTGAGATTACTTTTAGTGAGATGGACAAGAACACATTTGAAATCAGAAGCAACTGGCGCCGGGCAAAAGATAGACCATCGCTTTATCTGTCTCAAGACGGTGATATCAAACAAAGCGATATCGACGATTTGTTTTTTAGACAACTCAAATAAGAGTTATATTTCCAATGGTTTAATTTTGCGCACGACTGAGATCATGCGTTCATAATCAGAGCGCAAAAGCTGAGATAGGGCTCTGCCAGCCTGGAGCAAATAAGCATCAGACTCTACTTTGGAGCTGCGTGCTTTTGCTGCTTCTCTTACTGCCGCTGCTATCAACTCATCTGGTGGTATTGAGGATGGTGTGGCAATGAGCAAACGTAAAAAATCAAAATCGCCAGTTAGAGCGATGATTTGGTCGGCTGTTGCGGCATAGACAAAATCATGGACATCGGGAGGCTGCGGCGGTAGATGCAGATAGACATTACTGTTTTGACTGTAGCCAATGATACAGGCTTTGATTTCGGTTTTAAGCAAGGCAAATATATGAGGTTGCTCGGCTTTGAGCCTCTCTCTAGTCAGACCAAGAGCCGCTGGTCTGTGTACTGCGTCTGGTGGGTTTGTCACCACATCTAAAACCACAGCATAAATAGCGAGATTGTTGTCGCTTGATTCGACTCTGACAAAACTGCCAAAGCTGGGCTTCTTAGCTTGTTTTACAGCTTCGGCACTAAAAGCAACGATACTAGAAGAGAGTACCTCGGCGATAGCAGAGCCGCCCGGATTTAACTCAGTCAGTGGGTGTTACCTCTTTGCTGGGCTTGTAGTTTTCTACTGCTTCATCGTCTGGTATAGCACCGCTACTGGCACTTGTACTGACTATAATATTGGTCTTGCCGGCATCATCGGCTACGGTGATACTGATTTCGGCTTCTTTCATACGACCTTCGATACAGATTGTTTTAGCCATCTGTTCGTTCTTTTCGATGTTCCAGCCTTCTTTTTTGAGCTTGTTTTCGTACCACTGAGACACTTCTTCAATAGAGTCAGAGCTGGTCAGTTGCAGATACTTGCTGTAGTCTGTGGCATCTTTAGAGTCTTCCTGGGCAGTTTGGGCACCACTGGCAGTTGCGCCAGGGTAGACCAGGGCTTTGAGGTCGTTTGGTACTGAGCCATTGCCGCTTTGTGAAGTCTGCTGCATGCCACCGGACTTATAGCTGACCTCGCCGTTATTGCAAGCGCTTATGGCAAGCA
>Ga0075163_10010785_pt1 | contig 11920 bp, 11 predicted proteins | sample JI1023141ADNA_FD_71478 | JGI IMG/M metagenome (GOLD analysis project Ga0075163, IMG submission 71478) | Wastewater effluent complex algal communities from Wisconsin, to seasonally profile nutrient transformation and Carbon sequestration -... | ecosystem: Engineered > WWTP > Effluent > Algae... | reverse complement strand
GGCATCATGATCAGCGAGCAGCGGGAACTGCTCCGCCCGCACGTCGAGCAGTACTTCGACTCGATCGCTTCAACATGGCAGCGGCGAACCCCGGAAATGGCCCAGCAGATTGTTTCTGGCCTCTATCCGATTCTGCTTGTCGAACCGGACATCATCACGCGCACCGAGGATTTCCTTCACGCCCACCCGGAACTCCCAGCGGGCGCCAAACGACTGGTCGCCGAAGCCCTCGACGGGGTCCTACGCGCGATGCGCTGCCAGGAACGCGACTCGCGATAGCGAACGCTCCAGACGCAGTGCCTAGTCCGGCAAGTCGGTATGCAATACCCGCAGTGAACGGGCATGGTCGCCGAGAACGATGATGCCGTCACGAATGCCGGCCGCAATGTCGCCAATCGCGAACCGTGACGTCATCGTCAGGCACGCCAGACGGCACGACTGATCATCGAGGTGATCGCGGACCATGCCACCGGTGACAACTTCAACAACCCGCGATTCAGGGTCAACTGCCACGAGTACGGACATGTCCGGGTCTTCGAGTTGCCGGTGGATCGAAAGAGCGGAATCGCGGCGCGCGGGAAGCTTCCCGACGTAGGCGCTGAAGTGAGCGCCCGTCAACTCACCTGTGCGCATCAACGTCCGTTCAAGCTCGGCAAGCTGCGCGGTCGTGAATGCGGTATCAACTAGATCACCATCGAGCACTTGCTCCACCTTCCTTCGCAATGGTCAGGTCGCGGCCCTCGGAGAACTCTCCAGCGGAGGTCACGGAGATGGCGGCCTTGACGTCCGTGCCTGCCTTGCCGTTGATGATGATCGGCTCGTAGTTCCAAGGTTCGCCCGGGCGATATCGCCCTGCGCGAGTCCAGCCCGGAGCAAGCGTTGCGAGCACAATCACCAGCACGACGGCGGCCGGAATACCAACAAGAAGCAGCAGCAACTGCAGACCGGAAGGATTCACAGCCCAAACGGTAGCGCCGCGAGGGGGTGTCGCGCTCCCCAGATCGGCCTAGATTCGCCTATCCGGTCTTCGCCGATCCGCCGAGTGCGCTGATGATCTGCTCCATCCGCGCGATTTTTGGGTAATCCTCGATGAACACCGGGACACCCTCACTGTCGGCCAGCGGCACCCGCCAATTGGGGTACTCGTCGGTCGTGCCCGGCTGATTCTGCGTTCGTCGTTCCCCCACCAGGTCGGCGAGTGAGACCGACACCAATTTGGCTGGCGACCACGTAACAAACCGATGAAGCGCCACCACAACGCCATCTTCACCGGCTCCGGGACGAAGTAAACCGTCGCGTTCCAGCGTTTCGCGCCAACTTGCGATTTCAACGGCATGGTCGGCCCACTCCTGCTCGGGAGGTCGAGTCAGCAAGCCCAGTTCCTCGCGCAGCTGCACATGGTCACCAGCCAGATAGCCGAGCGTTGGCGGAAGATCATGAACGGTTACGGCGGCCATGGCATTCGCACGCCACTGCTGCGGCGGGACCGGCTCACCATCGGCTCGTTCGAACCAGAGGATCGTGGTTCCCAAGACGCCGCGCTCCGCCAGGAAATCGCTGACCCAGGGTTCAACAGTTCCCAGGTCCTCGCCGACTATGACCGCGCCCGCTCGATATGCCTCCAAGACCAGTATGTTGACCATCGCGTGATGGTCGTAACGCACGTACGTTCCAGCTGATGGGGCAAGCCCCTTCGGGATCCACCACAGCCGGAACAAACCAAGGACGTGGTCGATCCGCAGACCCCCGCTGTGTCGTAGCAACGTTCGGAGCATGTCCCGGTAGCTCGCGTATCCAGTGGCGGCGAGTTGATCAGGGCGCATCGGAGGTTGCGACCAGTCCTGACCCACTTGGTTGAACGCGTCTGGTGGTGCGCCGACCGTGACACCCGCAGCCATGACATCGCCATCGGTCCAGGTATCCGCCCCGAAGGGGTGGACGCCAACCGCCAAGTCGTGCATGACACCAACCGACATTCCCGCATCGATTGCGGCTTGCTGCGCTTGCGCCATCTGTTGGTCAAGAACCCACTGGAGCCAGCAGTGAAAGTCCACCGAGACCTCGTGCTCTACCCGAAACTGCGCGACTTCATCGCTGGACTGGTCTTGGTACTCAGCGGGCCATTCGTTCCACTTCGGCCCGAACCGCTCCGACAATGCGCACCAGGTGGCGAACTGGACTAGCGCCTCACCCTCATCATCTCGGTAGGCGCGATATTCCGCGGCGCGTCCCGGCGACAATTCCACCGCGTGGATCTCCAGCAGCGCGTCGCGCTTGTGCTTCCAACTGGTGTTCCGATCAAGTTGTTGGTCGGTGTTCAACTCCAGCGCCAGCGCTTGCGCGTCGCGGGTGATCTGTGCCAGCTGTTCGGCAGGCAAGTATGCGAACTCAGGAATCAACTCAACCCGCAGGTACAGCGGATTCACGTAGCGGCGGGTGACCGGCAGGTATGGCGAAGGCTCCATCCCCGGCGTCGGGGCGCACGCATGAAGTGGGTTAACGAGCATGAACGATGCGCCGTGCTCGCGACCAAACCAGGCAGCCATATCGCTCAGGTCGGCCAGGTCGCCAATCCCCCACGACCGATGCGATCGCGCGGAATACAACTGCGTCGCCACACCCCAGCCTTGCCGATTTCCAGTGGTCGCAGGCATCTCCAGACGTTCCGGGCAGACGACGAAGGAGCACCGGTGCTCAACTCCGCCGACTTCCGCAACGAACTCATGCCACCCAAGTGGTAGATCGCTGGGAACTCGGAAGACGACTTCATCAACCCGGGCACCTTTGACTTGCCCTGGCTTCACCTTGCGATCCGTGCGCGATACGTCGAAGCGGCGGCCACCCTCCTCGAGTTCGACCCACACGCGAATTGACTCGTCGCCACGCACATGAACCCACGTTTCCCAGGGTTCTTGCTCTGGCTCAGTTGTGCGCCGAACAACGATCACCGGCGGAACTGTGGCTTCCCAGTGGGCATTCTTGAGTGCGGCCAGCGAGCGTCGGCATTGCTGGGCCGTTTTGGCGGCAACACCCAGCGACACCAGGACGGCGCGTACAGACTCCGGTGCCACCTTCGTGAGCACACCGACCTGATCTGTGTATTCGACTGCCACGCCGTAGGCAGCGGCGAGTGCAGCGAGGTCGGGGTCGATCTGCGCAGATGCAACCTTCTTCTTAGCCATCACCACATCGCCGGGATTCGGTGCCGCCAGTCATGGGTTGCCTCAAGCTGAGCCGCGAGTGAAATGATCGTCTCCTCGTCGTGCATTCGTCCAACCAACTGAACCCCTACAGGTAGGCCATCAGAATTCCAATTCATCGGCACATTGATGGCTGGCTGGCCGCTGATGTTGTAGCCAGCGCAGTATGGCGAATATGCGACCTGCGCCGCAAAGTCAGCGGCCGGATCATCGTCATCGCGCAGCTGCCCAACGAGTGCGGGCAACTGCGCAAGAGTCGGAACCAAGACGGCATCGAGGTGGGCGGTTGCAGTCATTGCCGCCCGCGAGTTGATCCGCAGCATCGATACCGCAGTCGCAAGTTCGTTCCCCGAAATCGCTCGACCCTGCTCTCGGAGGTATTGAGTCAGGGGCTGCAATCGACCCTCATCTTCTTCGTCGATGGGCGTCAACAATGCCAGGGACGACCACAGGGCTGTGAACATCGGCAGCAGAGAGTCGTTGAACGGTGGCGAAACCTCCACGACCTCGTGACCTAGATCCTCAATCGCGGCGAGGGTGGCGGTCATCGCGAGTGCGACATCCGGATGGATTTCGACATGGGCCAGCGGGGGCCTAGTGAAATACCCGACGCGACACCTACCCGGGTCTCGGCGCGCGGCGTCCAAGAAGGTGCCGTGCACCGGTGGCAGCGCCGCTACCGGGTCACCGGGGAACGGCCCAGCCATAACATCGAGCAGCGCTGCCGCATCTGCGACTGTGCGGGCGAGTGGGCCGTTGGTGGAAATGTCTCCGACCGCATCGCGCACAGGCCCATTGCTAATGCGCCCACGCGAGGGTTTGATGCCCACCAGCCCAGTCACGGAGCTCGGAATCCGAATCGAGCCGCCACCATCACTTCCCTGAGCCATCGGCGCCAATCCCGCGGCCACCGCTGCTGCTGCCCCACCGCTCGACCCACCAGCGGAACGCGAGAGATCCCACGGGGTGCGCGCCGGCGGCGCCACCTCGGACTCCGTGTAGCAGGGCAAGCCCAATTCCGGCGTATTCGTCTTCCCTGTGAAGACGAGTCCGCCCGCGCGCATCTTTGCTACAACGTTGTCGTCTTCATGCGGCGTAATGTTGAAGACAGCGGAGCCCAGCCGCGTCGGGACTCCAGCGACAAAATCAAGATCTTTGACAGGGCACACAACACCGAGAAGCGGGGGGAGTACGTCCGAATCAGCTGCGGCACGCACCTGAGCATCTGCGGCTCGTGCTTGGTCCAGCGCGAGTTCGGGGGTTAGTAGGACAAAAGCCCCGACTGTGTCAGCCAGCCTGTCGGCCCTCGCCAAGTAGTGCTCGGCGAGCTGGACCGAACTGACGTCACCGCTGCGAATCGCGGCCGCCTGTTCGAGCCCACTCAAATCGTGCAGGGCCGACATCGGCTACTTCGACTTTCCATTCGCCGCCAGCTTGGCCTTGGCCTCTGCCAGTTCGGCCTTCTTCGTCGAGCGACGACGTGTCATCATCATGACCCCAGCGCATAGTCCGGCCCCGATCAGCGCCATGCCGACCAGAACGAAGATCAGCGCCACCTCTGCCCTGAAGAACACGAAATTGATTGAAATCGTGGTGGTGTTGAGGAACACGAATCCAACGGCATAGATGGCGACTAGCGTCCAGATAACCGGCTTGATGTACGCAGTCCACGGCGTCTTGTGTTGGTACGGCGCTGGCACTCCCGGCGGAACCCCGGGGCTAGCGGGCGTTACGGCGCTCGGCTGTTGACCTTGACCCGGCTGGCTCGGCTGTCCAGGCGGACCGGGGACTGCGCTCATGACAACTCCTCGTAATCGAACCGCTTCAGCGATTGGCGGTCTACAACTGAGACCAGCATGCCACTGAGCGCCACGCATCGCGGGTTATGCGTCCTGATGGCCCAACCTCATAGGCTCCGCATGTGAGCGTCAATGCGGCAGGCCAACATGCTGGTAGTAGCGATGGCTCGGGCGACCCTGTCGTGAGGTACCCAAATGCCTTTCGCGCCGACGTCGTCGAAGAGATTCACGGCTACCAAGTCGAGGATCCGTATCGCTGGCTTGAGGACAGATCCGACCCAGCGACTTCGCAGTGGATCGATACCCAAGCGGAGATTTTCGGCGCACAACGAGAGAACTGGGAAACGATCGACCACTGGCGGTCAAGGATCGAGGCGCTGCTCGGCTCTGGGACTGTGAGTCCCCCGGTGTGGCGCAAGGACCGCCGGTTCTTCATGCGCCGCAATCCTGGCCAAGAGCACGCGGTGCTGCTGTGTGTTGAACCCGATGACACCGAAAGAGTGCTGATCGATCCGGCAGCGCTTGACCCCACCGGACTAACGACTCTCGACGCGTGGCAACCCGACAAACAGGGCCGCCAACTCGCGTACCAGCTGTCGGTGGGGGGCACTGAGGAATCAGCCGTGTATGTCCTCGATGTTGAATCCGGAGAGCTCATCGAAGGACCCATCGACCGCGCCCGCTACTCCCCCATCGCATGGCTGCTCGACGGCGCCTCGTATTACTACGTCCGGCGCCTGCCACCTGAGCAGGTCCCGCAGGGCGAAGAGCAGTTCCACCGACGCGTGTGGCTCCACAAGGTCGGCGATGACCCGGACAACGACGTCCTGATCTTCGGCGAAAACCGCAAGGCAACCGAGTACTTCGGAGTTGGGGTAAGCCGCGACGGGCGCTGGTTGACGATCAGCGCAAGCGAGGGCACGGCGCCACGCAACGATCTGTGGGTTGCCGACTTGGAATCGAGCGATCCGGCACACCCCGATCTGTTGGCTGTTCAAGTCGGCGTGGATGCGCAGACAAGTTTGGGTTTCGGGCGCGACGGTCGCGCTTACGTCTACACCGACCTCGATGCCCAGCGCGGTCGGATTTGTGTGGCTGACCCGCTGGACTTGCGCGTTGAAGCGCGCCAGGACCTGATACGGGAACGGACCAACTCCGTACTTGAGGGCTACGCAATTCTCGATGGTGACGAACTCGAGCGTCCGATCATGCTGGTGTCCTGGACGACCCACGCGGTCGCTGAGGTCACAATTCATGATCTGGCGACAGGTGAACAGATCGGCGAATTGGAGCTCCCCGGAATCGGGACGATCGGCGGGATGAGCGGCCATCCCGACGGCGGGCACGAGGTCTGGTTTATCTACACCGATCACGCAACGATTCCTCGAGTCATGAAGTTTGACGCATTGACAGGTGACTTAACAGTTGCCGCATATCCACCCGGCTTCGTCGCTGTGCCACGAATCTCGGCAACCATGAAGGTCTGCCGCAGCAAGGACGGCACCGAAGTGCGACTCATGTTGCTCGAACCGATTGAATTCGATGGCCGCCCGCCACCTGCTCCGCTGCCTGCAGTGCTGTATGGCTATGGCGGTTTTGGAGTGTCGATGGCACCTTCGTACTCGCCGTCGATTCTTTCCTGGGTCGAAGCCGGCGGTGTCTACGCGATTGCCTGTCTGCGGGGTGGAAACGAAGAGGGCGAATGGTGGCATCGAGACGGAATGCTCGCCAAGAAGCAGAACGTCTTTGATGACTTCATCTCCTGCGCGGAATGGCTCATCGACAATCGGTGGACGACTCCCGACCAGTTGGTTATCAGTGGCGGTTCAAACGGTGGGCTGCTGGTGGGTGCCGTCATGACCCAGCGCCCCGATTTGTTCGCTGGAGTTCATTGCTCAGCGCCACTGCTCGACATGCTGCGTTACGAGTACTCCGGGCTCGGCGCGACCTGGAACGTTGAGTACGGCAGCGCGGCAGAGCCGGAGCAGTTTGAGTGGCTGCGGTCCTACTCGCCCTATCACCAGGTCCGAGAGGGCATCCGATATCCAGCGACGTTGTTCACAGTTTTCGACCAGGACACGCGGGTAGACCCCATGCATGCGCGCAAAATGTGCGCTGCGCTTCAGTTCGCGACAGCGGCACAAGCGCCAATATTGATACGAAACGAAGCGAATGTTGGCCATGGTGCGCGATCAGTGTCACGTAGCGTGGAGTTGTCAGCGGACGTATTGGCGTTTATGGCATCGGTGACCGGGCTTAACCCCGGCGGTTCCGTGGCCAACGATGGGGAGTGATCGTTAAGTGTTTGGGTCGAGCATCGGGCATTTGAGCCTAGTTGCCGCGATCGACTGGCAGAACGCCTTTCAGACGCTTGTTGGGATTCCGCTCAAGATTCTGATCATCGTCGCGAGCTGCATCATCTCGTGGCTCATTCTCACTTCGATGATCAAACGAGTGACCAAGAAGCTCGTGAACAAGGCCGAGTCCGACCGCCTCACCGTCGCCCGCCGAACGCAGCACACGACCGACTTGAGCGCGGTTTTGATGTCGCAAAGACGCCGGGCTCGCGCCGAGGCCATCGCGTCGTTGCTGCGCTCGATTACAACCGCGTTCATCGTCTGTATCGGGATCCTTCTCGTCCTTGCCCAGCTCGAGATCAACATCACGCCCCTACTGGCGAGTGCGGGCGTGATCGGTGTCGCCCTCGGTTTCGGCGCCCAGAGCCTGGTGAAGGACTACCTGTCGGGAATCTTCCTCATTCTCGAGGACCAATACGGGGTTGGCGACGTCGTCGACCTTGGGCCCGTCGTGGGCACCGTGGAGGACGTCACCCTGCGGATCACGCGTCTGCGCGACATGTCTGGTGTGGTTTGGTACGTGCGCAACGGCGAGGTCTTGCGGGTCGCCAACCGTTCGCAGGGGTGGACACTGGCAATAGTCGACGTTCCCGTGTCGTACGACGAAGATCTTGATCGCATCAAACAACTCGTCGAGTCTGTCGCTGAGGATATGGACCAAGACCCAATCTATGACTCGATGCTGCTGGATAAGCCCAAGTTCGCGGGCGTTGAATCGGTCAGCGGCGAGGCCGTGACGATCCGAGTCACCGCGAAGGCAGCTCCCGAGCAGCAGGTTGCCGTAACGCGAATCCTGCGCGAGCGGCTGAAGGTGACGTTTGACCGGGCAGGGATTCGCATGCCAGTGGTCGGCGGCGGATCGTCATCGCCATCAGCGCCGGTGCCACCCTCAAGTCAGCCAGGACCCGGGCAACCACCACCGCGCACGTACGGAACCGGTCCGCTCAAACCGTAGCGAAGCATCTTGCAGGCGTGAACCAACTCGGATCTCGCTGGCATTAGGGTGGGCAGGTGAGCACAGATGACCGCGCAGAGCCAACGCCCTATGAGCGGTTTGGCGGCCACGATTTCTTCGTCGACCTCGTCGCCGATTTCTATCGCCAGGTTGCCGACGACCCAGTCCTTCGCCCCTTGTACCCAGAAGAAGATTTGGGCCCTGCTGAGGTTCGGCTGCGCATGTTCTTCGAGCAGTACTGGGGTGGCCCGACGACCTACTCCGATGAGCGCGGCCACCCGCGGCTACGACTTCGCCACGGCCCGTTCGCCATTGACGAACAAGCGCGCGACCTTTGGTTGGCACACATGCGAACCGCACTGGACAACCGCGATCTTCCGCCAGACCTTGATGACGAAATGTGGCGCTACCTCGTGATGGCGGCGCATGCGATGGTCAATGTGCACGATGACCAGCGACCAGCAAAACCCAACCTCCCGACGACCTGACGTCGGTGCCACTTACCGCAAGACGGTGAGCGACAGCGTGAGGTTCGAGGCCTCCGTCTTCGCGAAGACCTGACCTGCTCCGGTACGCAACCGATTCCATCCAGCGAGGTGCGCGGTTTGGATCAACGCTTCCTCGTTGGCCAGGAAGCCCAAGAGCTTCGCGGTCTGAAGCACCCGGATGGGTACCTCGCCCCAACCCTGTTGGGACCAAATCTCGTTCGCGACGCGTTGTGCAGCTGCCTCATCGACGTCGGGCCCTGCACCGACTCGGCGCCGAAACTCGGCAATCGCAGCGTCAATGCTCGGTACCGCATCAGCTGCCGAACCTTCCGCCGTAAGTTCCCACCCAGAGGTCGGTGGCAGCTCAAGCAATTCCAGTGGCCCGGAAACCGGATCCGGCATCTTCAACTCGCGCCCGGCGAACCCACGCGGGGCAACCGTCACGTCACCGAGGATGTCGCGCAAACGCCCAGCACTCACCGTTCGATCATGAACCTGGTCTTGCTGCTCGCCCGCCGATGACAAGGGAAGTGCGATGAAACTGATGCACCCCGTCGGAGGTGCGCCGAAGAATCCCGCAGCTGATCCTCGCTGTTGGATTCGGACACATGCCCGTGCGTCCCAGTCAACGAGTTGTTTGAGATAGGCCGCAAGGAACACAACTTCGCTGTGCCGCATTCGCAGCACGGCCGTGTCAGCCATGCCGGTTGCCAGCCATCTGCACTGTTGGCCTCGCCTATCCGCGAGTGAGCTTGCGGTAGGTCGCTCGCGTCGGGCGAGCTGCCTCGGGGCCGAGGCGTTCGATCTTGTTCGCCTCGTAGGACTCGAAGTTGCCCTCAAACCAGAACCACTGGGAATCGCCCTCGTACGCGAGGATGTGGGTGGCGACGCGGTCGAGGAACCACCGGTCGTGGCTGGTGATCACGGCACAACCCGGGAAGTCCAGGAGTGCGTTCTCCAGACTCGACAGAGTTTCGACGTCGAGGTCGTTTGTCGGTTCGTCAAGCAGCAACAGGTTGCCGCCGATCTTCAGGGTCAGTGCCAAATTGAGACGGTTGCGCTCTCCACCAGAAAGCACTCCGGCTGGCTTCTGCTGGTCGGGACCCTTGAAGCCAAAGGCACTGACGTACGCGCGGCTCGGCATCTCGACCTTGCCAACTTTCAAGTAGTCGAGGCCATCGGAGACGACTTCCCACACGTTCTTCTTCGGGTCGATCCCACCCCGACTCTGGTCAACATACGAAATCGAGACTGTGTCGCCAATCTTGATCGATCCACTGTTGGGCTCTTCCTGGCCAACAATCATCTTGAACAGGGTGGTCTTTCCAACGCCGTTCGGTCCGATCACACCCACGATGCCGTTGCGCGGAAGCGAGAAGGAAAGGTCGTCGATGAGGATGCGGTCGTCGAACCCCTTCGTCAGGTCCGTCGCCTCAACCACGATGTTTCCAAGGCGTGGACCCGGGGGAATCTGGATCTCCTCGAAGTCCAACTTGTTGGTGCGCTCGGCCTCGGCGGCCATCTCTTCGTAGCGACCAAGGCGGGACTTGCTCTTCGCCTGGCGAGCCTTCGGATTGGATCGAACCCATTCAAGTTCGTCAACGAGACGCTTGCGAAGCTTCGCGTCCTTCTGACCCTCGACCTTCAGGCGCGCAGCCTTCGCCTCGAGGTAGGTCGAGTAGTTGCCTTCGTAGGGGTACGCACGGCCGCGGTCGAGTTCGAGGATCCACTCGGCGACGTTGTCGAGGAAGTACCTGTCGTGTGTGATCGCAACAATGGTTCCTGGGTACTTCTCGAGGTGCTGCTCAAGCCACTGCACGCTCTCGGCATCCAAGTGGTTTGTTGGTTCGTCAAGCAGGAGCAGGTCGGGCTGAGCCAGAAGCAACTTGCACAGGGCAACTCGGCGGCGTTCACCACCGGACAAGACCGTGACATCGGCGTCTGGCGGCGGGCACCGCAGCGCCTCCATTGCTTGTTCAAGCTGGGCATCGAGATCCCACGCATTGCGGTGATCGAGCTGCTCCTGCAACGTGCCCATCTCGGAAAGCAGGCTGTCGTAGTCGGCCTCGGGATCGGCAAGGGCCTCAGAGACTTCGTTGAAGCGAGCCATCATGGCCTTGGTCTCGGCCACGCCCTCCTCAACGTTCTCCAACACGGTCTTGTCTGGATCGAGGTCCGGCTCCTGCAGCAAGATGCCGACAGTCGCGCCGGGAGCAAGGAGCGCATCACCGTTCGATGGCTGGTCAAGCCCTGCCATGATCTTGATCAAACTCGACTTACCGGCACCGTTAGGCCCGACGACGCCGATCTTCGCCCCAGGAAGGAACGACAGAGTCACGTCGTCGAGAACCACCTTGTCGCCGTGAGCCCGACGAGCCTTACGCAATGTGTAGATGAATTCAGCCACGTTGAGTAAGGGTAATGACCATCCACAACGATGCCTACGCCGCGTCGGTGCTCACCCGTTGAAGCCCCAACGGCTCGGCGCGCGGCGGACGGCTAAACGCCGTGCGTCCTCGAGAGAGATCGTGGCCAATCGCTTGCACAGAAACCTCGCTCGACACCTTGAGTTGCCCTGTATCTGACGTCCACTCCCGGATTCGGAGTCGGCCGGAAACAATCACGGGATCGCCGCGGTTCACGCTGGCCAACACATTCTCCGCGGTGTGCCGCCAAGCGACAACGTTGAAGTACGACGATTCGCCTCCCACGTAGCGCTCGAGCGTCCGGTCATACCGTCGTTCGTGCACGACCATGCGAAATCGCGCCATGACGTCGCCGTTGCTGGTGGTGTGCCTATGGACTTCGCTGACCGCATTGCCCATGAGCACAACGCTGCATTCATTCATTCCGACCCCCGAGAATCGATCGTTCTTGATGTCGTTGATGACACAGCAACAATGCGCCAAATCCAGGCTGCTGGACCCGAAGTAGGTCGCTACCGGTGGACAAGCCACCGGCGAGACCCCCAGTGGATAACTGGTCTGGTCGTGCGAACTTCGCTACCCGACCGGGTGACTGCCGAGCCAAAGGTGGAACTTACGCGTAGCCTCGCAACGGCGAATCTGAATCTCATGGCCTGCGAAGGATGTTCGATGAAGGCATTGCGAACTGGACTGAT
>Ga0075163_10010783_pt1 | contig 11921 bp, 8 predicted proteins | sample JI1023141ADNA_FD_71478 | JGI IMG/M metagenome (GOLD analysis project Ga0075163, IMG submission 71478) | Wastewater effluent complex algal communities from Wisconsin, to seasonally profile nutrient transformation and Carbon sequestration -... | ecosystem: Engineered > WWTP > Effluent > Algae... | reverse complement strand
GCCAAAACCGTCAACAAGCATCGTGGCGGTGCGGTTCTGCTTGATGAGCCTGAGCTGATTTATCAGATTGTCAAAGCGGTGCGCCAAGCCGTCCCGCAGGAGATTCCGGTCTCCGCCAAAATGCGGCTCGGTTATTTGGATGAAGCGCATACCCTCGATAATGCCCGCGCCATTGAAGCCGCAGGGGCAGCATGGCTGACCATTCATGCGCGTACCAAAGCCGATGCGTACCGACCACCCGCGTTTTGGCACAAAATCGCACCGGTCAAAGCGGCGGTGGGAATCAACATCATTGCCAATGGTGAAATCTGGACGCCCGAAGACGCTGCACAATGTCAAATCGAATCGGGCTGTGTGGATGTGATGGTGGGTCGTGGTGCGGTTACTCGTCCTGATTTGGTCAATCGGATTCGTGGGGCAGAAGGATTGTCTTGGTCGCAATTGCTGGCGGTGCAATATCAGTTTTTATTGGTCGAATCGAAAACCGATGCCGGACTGGTTGGACGCTACAAACAATGGCTAGGCATGCTGACCCAAGGCTATCCTCAAGCCCAAGCGCTTTGGGATCATATCAAACGGATCAAAAACTTAGATGAGATTCGTGTGTGTTTGCAACAGCAGATTGAGCTTGATCGTTAATCCCGATACAATCTCTTAATATCACTTCAGCAGTGATGGATCACGCCCATCGGCATGGTCTGTGGGTGCGAGTGCATCCATCATGATAATGATAACAGCACAGGATGCTTGAGATGAGCGACGCCCCCCGCACGCCCCGCACGCCCCGTGCGACTCGTATTCATCGTCCCGAATTGCTGGCACAACTCGACGCGTGTGCCGTGCATACTTTGACCTTGATTGTGGCGCCTGCAGGGTGTGGCAAAAGCACCTTGCTCAATCAATGGCAGCAATACCACCCCGATGAAACCATCGTGCGGATTAATCTCAACACGCGGCGCTTGACCCCGTTGGGATTTTTACAACAACTCAACCGTCATTTGCACCAAGCACTGCCGCATTTTCCAGTTTTGTCGCTCAACAACCTGAGTGCAGATACGCTGGATCTGGAAACCGTCAGCCTTGAGCTGGTCGAGTCGATCAATCAAGAGCCACACCCGTTGTTTGTGCTGATTGATGATTTTCATGTGGTCACGGATCCGTTGATTCAGCGTTTGGTCTCACAAGTGTTGATGCAACTCGATGACCATATCCATGTGATTTTGGCCAGTCGCAGTCAGCCGCTGTTTTCACTCAGTCAGTTTCGGCTTGAAGATCGTTTATTGTTGATTCAGCAATCCGATTTGCGCTTGGCTGCGGTGTATTTACCCGCATTGTGCAGTGCGCTCGGTGTCCCCACCCCCGAACCAAGCTATCTCAAAGAGTTGTTGCGCGTCACCGAAGGGTGGATTGCAGGGGTTAAACTCGCATTATTGGCACGTCAGCCCACCCAGATCGATGTGCTGGCACACAATCACACCGAACTGGTCAGTTATTTTGCCGATGTGGTGTTTGCAGGCTTACCCGCCGCTCAGCAGCGTTTTTTGCTGGCAACCTCCGTGGTGGATAGCTTTGATCTAACCCTGTGTCAGCAGTTGCTGGCCGATGCTCCCACTGCAGCCTTGCTTGAGCCGATTTTCCATCAAGGCTTGTTTATGCAAGCCATAGAGGAACAAAACGGTTGGTATCGCTATCATTTGTTATTTAAAAATTTTTTATATCAGCGTCTACAACAACAAGATGCTGAGCTGTTGGCCTGTTTACACCGCCGTGCCGCTCAGTTTTTTACCGAACACGGCGATGATGAATCTGCCCTGATGCATGCACGCTTGGCTGGCACTGAGGCGGATTATTATCTGTTGCTCAAACAAAGCTGTGAGCGCCAGCTACGTTTGGGGCAGTTTCGCCTGTTGCTCAATCACCTCAAATCGCTCGATCAGCACACCCTCAAAACTGATCCCATCATCTTTCTTCACTATTTGGCGGCGCTGATTTTTACCCGTCAATTTGCCCAAGCCCGCTATACCCTCGAGAGTATCCGCCAACAACCCAGTTATGCCGATCAAGCCGTGCTGGTACAGCACAAAGTCGATTATCTAGAAAAATTACTGGCTTTATTTCAAGATGATGATGGCTTGTGGACGGATGCGGCTTTTTTCCAAGATGCGGATATTCCCTATGGCGATTTGCGTGATGCGATGCGTGCGATGGCGGCGCGTCATCATTTGCTCAAAGGTGAATGTCATCAAGCGATTGATTTGGCTCAGCATGCCAAAATCTTACTGCAAGATCTACAACAAGAATATTTGGCCAGCTATGCCGATGTGATTGCAACCTTGGCTGAGCGCGAGCTGGGGCATATCTTGGTGGCGCGGCAGATGGCGATGGCGTTTTATGAGCGCTACGCCGATCAACCGCATACCCCATGTTGGTTGACCGCCAGCACTTGTATGGCGGTGAGTTTGTATGAGCAAAATCGTTTGGCCGAAGCACAACAACTGTGTGATCAGCTGATTCAAGGCGTGGACAGCTCCAGCGCCACCGAAGTGGTGTATTACGCCTATGTGATTGCAGCGCGTTTGCAGGCGATTGGCGGGCAACCGATGCGCAGCAATGCGCTGTTGTTGCAACTGCGCCGGATTCTCAAGCAAGGTCGTTATCAACGACTGCTGTATCAGTTGTTGGCCGAAGAAATCAGTCATGCGATCCGTACTGAGCGACTTGCTGCCATCCCTGCCCTTGTCGAAGATTATGGCTTGGGCGAATTGATTGCACGGCAGATCTGGCAGCATGCGCCGATGCATTATCGCGAAGGCTGGATGTATAGCGGGATTGCTGCCGCGCTGTATTTGCGGACACAAACCCGTTACGACCAAGCTTTGCATATTTTGCAGCATGTGATTGAGATGTTGCAGCGCTCGGAGATGCGGACGCGCTTGGTGGTGGCTGAAGCCAATTATTTGGTGATTTTATATCTACAAGGTCGTCAGGCACTTGCCCTCAAGTTGGTGGGAGAACTCTTTGCGCGGGTGGGGTTGCAATGTGCTGTGCGCACGGTGTTTGATGAAGCGCCCCAGTTTGGTGAGCTGTTGTATTTGGCACATCAGCAAGGCTATGTGCAGCTGCCAGAGGTCTTTTTGCAGACCTATGCCAATATTGTGGCGACACCTGATCTCACCGTGGACGTCACTGCCCCAACGCACGATGCAGAAGCCCTGACCGCCAAAGAAGTGGAGATTTTGCAACTGCTGCACAAAGGCTGCTCCAACAAAGAAATCAGCCGTTTACTCAATATTTCGCTCTCGACCACCAAATGGCATTTGAAAAATATTTTTGCCAAACTCAATGTCAATACGCGCACTGCTGCGATTGCCGCCCTGCACCCTCAAGAAGCCCAATCGGTCGCGCATCGTGGCCGCCAGCTGCTCGGCTTGATTGGCTTGCTCGGTTGCTTACAGTTTGGGCTGATTCCCATGCTGTTGATGCCCGAAGAAGCCAACATGGTGATGAGTAGCCGTTCGCGCAGTGCCTTATTGATGGGCTAAAATACATCAAGCCCCACGCGGGGGCTTGATGGCTGGTCACACCACTTGGGCACAAAGTCCCATATCATCCCTGCGTGCAGCGCCAGAGGAGTCGGCCTGCACGACAAGGACAACCCTTAGCGATCTTCGTAGCGTTGATGCTTGAAGAACACGCCTGTATCGCCAAACGCAGACACAATCATCGGTGAGGTCAGCTCAATCTCACCAATTTTCTTCGCACCGCTACGGCGTTGTGCTGCATACGTTTGATTGGTTGATGGAATAACCGAGGTCTTGATCGCAGCACTGGTCGCATACACGTCGTACACTTTGGTGCCCAAGTTCAGCTTGGTCAAATCGTAGCGGAAGTCGTGTGGTGTGGTCGCAAACAGTGACTTCACTTCGGTGCGTGGCACGAAGTAGATCTGAGTTGGAGTCTTCGGCGTGGTCACTGCGGTGCCGTTTTGGTTGACCTTCGCCATGTCGCTCATCACCAACAGCGTGGGCTTGGTGGTAACCGCCGAGAACAACGCCGTGGTGCCCAAGGTTTCGTTGATTTCTGGCGATACATAGTTGGACAACTCATTGGCAAAGAAGTTGTAGTTGGTACCTTGACCCGACAAGGTATACAGCGCCGAGACGTTTTGTGAGGGCTGACCATCCACAAACAATTTGAGCGCAAGCCCTGGTGCAAAGCCACGATCCGCTGGATCACCGGTCACCGACAAGCGCAGCAAGCCATGATTGGTGCCTTTGAACAAACCAGTATAACCAAGGGTATTGGCAACAGGGACAAACTTCACCTTCGCCATCGCGCCATGCGGATGGATCGGTTTTTTGTAGCCTGCTGGAGCAACATCAGTACGGTCTTTGACTTTTTTGGTCAAAATCGAGCTGATCAAACCACCCACATCAACCTTTGGAATCGCTGGCATGGTGGTGGTGTATTGGGTGCGCATCGCACCGTTGATCCACAGGTGATCTTGTTTGGCTTGTGCCGGCCATTTGTCATAGTCGGCGGGCATATTCAAGCCCCATGGCTTAAACGCGTTGTCCATGCCCACAAGGCTGGAGGCCAGCTCAGGGTGGTGACGCTTTAACACATCAACCATGGTGTTGTTTTCGACCCAATCTAGACCCTCAGCGGTATAGATTTCGGCACGATAATCACTGGTATAAAAACGGTCAGTCATCAGACGACGTGACGCATTCAAGATAAAGATCTGGAAGGCGGTTTCACCAAACGCAAAACCTTCAGGGCGAGTGGTTTCTGCCAACATCCCCACCAAGGTGTCGATCTTTTCAATGTCGTTGCCATAGAGGGTCTTGAGCTTGGTCAAGGTGGCGGCATCGGTGGTCAGATCTTCAAATTTGGTAATCGGGTTTAGGCGAATTTGACGACGGAACTCGTTGTAACGTGGCACGCCACGCTCACGATCACGCAAAATATCGGTCATTGCCAAGTCGATTTGACCGACCAGCGGGATGGACAGATTGCGCAAGAAATTCGGGTAGTTGTTGAGGGTCAGGGCACCAGGGTGGGTGATCCCAAACGAATACCACAGACGATCTGCACGCTCAGAGGACAGCATGCTTTCAGCATCGCGATCACGGGTATTTTCCAAGGCCACTTTTTTGGCGACCACATTAGAACCCACGTCATACACTTCGACGTTGTCACGCAACAACGGGTGCATGCGATACACCGCAACAAACTCTTCGGTCAGGGTATACGGGACGCCTGCGTTGTCAGTGGCGGCTGAGCCAACCAAACCACCCAAAGCATGATCCACAAAGCTGGTGCCTACCCCGCCTGAAGTGTTGGGATTAAAGCCCAAGATGGTGGCCAAGAACGAGTCGGTTTTGGCCAAATCTTCTTTGATTTTTTTCACTTCATCTTGGTATTTGTCGCGGTTGGCACGCTCACCGGTCAGCCCCCACCAGTTGGCGTACATGGCACGCTCAGTCACTGGGTTGGCAATCAGTGCAGGTGTCCATTCGACGGTGTGGATTTTGGCCATCAATGCGGCGTTGATCAAACGGGCGCGGTCATAAATCCATTGGTCGGTTTGGGTTGGGTATTTTTGTTTGAGCATGCTGGCAATCGCGTTGTGCTCTTTGGTGAACAGCTGGTGCAGCATGCTCAAGCCAACCCACCAGTTTTCGTTAAAACCGGTCACCGGCTTGCCACTGAGCAACTCAGTCGGCAGGGTGCCGTTGGCGTTGATTTTCAGTTTGCCATCGACAAAGCTACGCAGCTTGTCGCTGGTCTCTTTGCTGCTGCCATAGATTTGCGAGCCATCCCACCAGTGAGTGTTGTGGTTGCGATAGGTGGCCGGACGATTGGCATCGGCAGCGGTACGCGTCGGATCGGCTTGGGTACGACGCACGTCCATATAACCCGTGCCCAGTGGATCACCGGCAGGCTTGGGTACGCGGATGGGGTTGTTGGTCTGATTGGGACCATGATCCACCCAGTCGTGTACCATAAACTGAATCCACGATGCTGCAATAAAGTTGACGCTGGTGGCTGGCTTAAATTCGCCACGCGACATCAACACATTACTGACTTGACGGGGATTGGGCGACAGCAAGGTGTTGGCTTCGGTTTCACCAGGGGTGAAGGTGGGGTTGACGTTACGACCAAAACGACGGTACACCGAGCCTTCCGCAGGATTGCTCAAGATGTTACACGTGCCATCTTCGGTACGGGCGATTTTACTGCGCGCATCACAGACGATCTTGCTGTTGTATTGCGCATAATTTTCCAAGTCAAACAAGTTGTTTTTCATCAACTCTTCGCGTTCGATCCCAATGGTGATCAAACCTGCTGCGATGCCGAGCGTGCCAAATTTGGTCCATGCCGGCCATGTCACCCAGATTGCCATAAGCGCATCCTCTTGTTGTTTTCATACGGCATGTTGCGAGCACCGTGCTAGCGACCAATGCCATCTCATCGAAAACCACAATAAAAGATCGTTCCGTTTGGCAACACTGTGCTGAAGGATGGGGGGGGGATGGGGAATAATAATTCCTATGCCAACCAGCTCACATTTCCCTACCCGACGGGCGTTTAGGGGGTGGGCAGCCGCTGCTCACGCAACCAGCGCCGATACTCCTCATGAAAAGGCAATGCTTCATCCACCACCAAAGTCCGACGTGTGGTCAGGCGGGTTTCTTGGGTTTTGGGGTTCATCCCCACTTTTTCGACCACATCGTAATAAAATCCTGTCCCTCGTTTTTGCCACAACGGCACATCGTTGAAATTGAGTCCGCTGTGTTGGTAGAGCAACTCATGTTTGTCTTGGGTCAACATCGATTTGAGCTGTTGGGTGGCCTGCACCGCACTGTGACCTTGACCTCGCAGCATCCAATAACAGTGTGCGTTTAAGGCATTACGATGCGCGTCTTCTTGTCGCCAGACAAAATAATCTTCAACCAATCCCAGATTAGGCAGTTGACTGATTCGACAATCAAAGGCGGCAAGCTCACCCAAATGCAAACTCATCCATGCACTCGCCTCACCGGCCAAAACCGACTCATATTTGCGAGTTTTGCGGCCAAATACTTGGATATCTTGAGGAAACAACAGTGAAATCTCATCACTTTGCTGATACGCATAGCGCACCGGAAAACCGCAATTCATCAAATGCTGGGTTGTCCCTTGCATCAAAGCTTTAAAGCGCTCATCAAATGGTGCCTCAAACTGCCCTGTCGATTTGGTGAGGCGGGTGAAATGACGTCCATCAATACGCGCCACCATCCACAGCTCAGGCAGCACACACACATCAAACGCCGTTTCATATTGGCGCAGACGCGCATCTAAATCATCAAATCGGCTCATGGTGGATCTGTCGAATACTCAAGTGTTGATCTTGCCATGTCACCTCCTACAATTCATCAAAGCCCTCGGCAAAACTTGGCATTTGCCAACGACGTGCCGCGTCTTTGATGGCCACATCCGGCACTTGTCTGGCCGGTGGACGTGAGCGATTGTGTAGCAGGCAATCGGCGACTGACACGGCAAAATAATAGCCAATCACCCGAAACCCTGCGGCTTTGGCGGCCGGAATATAACGCGCTCGATCAGCGACACTTGGATTGGTATTGTCGATCACCAGCCGTTGTTGAGTTTGCAAACACACCTGCAAGAATCGCTGCTCACGATGACGGGTGTTGAGCACATCAAGGCTAATCAGCACATGGCTATAGCGAAACTGTTGATCAAATAAGCTCGATTTGCCACTGCCTTGTAGCCCCATCAAAATGACTGCTTGCATTGCGCGATCCTATTTAGGTTTGACGTTGGCATGACCATACGGACAATGCCGACACGCATGCCCACAGCACTGCCCCCGCTTGAGATGAAACCAGCGACTAAACACATACAACCCTTGCTCAATGGTGTAATCCACCCCTTCAATCAAATCTTGCCCTTGCCATGCTACGGCTTCAGTGGGCGCCACCTGATACACCACCCCATCATCAAAACGCTGTGCCAGTGTGCGCTGCAACACCTCACTCAAACAACCACGACACCAACAAGCCGCTTGAGGATCAAGTGCCAACATAGCGGGTAAATCCATACACCAGCATTGCGCTTGGCCTGCTGCAATCTGACAGCCAACGGACTGCCCACAGCGTGGACACGTTTGATTAGACACGATTGCACTCCACACGATGGACTGGCATTCCCATAGATTGACCTAAATGACCAAACCGTGTGACTATTTGGTCAATAACAATGGTTGAAAATACACCTTTTGAACGCGCATGATAATCATTCCCCCCTCGGACTGATGAGAGATCGGTCTGTTCCTGCCACACAATGGAGTGTTGATCATGCATCGTCGTATTATTGCCCTGCTCGGGCTGAGCTTGAGCGCTCTGGTACATGCAGCAGATCCCCTTGCTGAAACCACATGGCGTACCTTTGATGATGTCAGCGGTAAACCCAAGGTTTTGGTTCAATTTCATGAAAAAAACGGCGTGCTGACCGGCGTGATTACCCAGCGCCTTGCGGGTAGCACCGTCAGCCATTGCAGCTTATGTAAAGGCAAGCAAAAAGGACAGCCACTTGAAGGCTTACAAATCATCAGCCAACTCAAACCTGATGGTGCTGGTGGCTATCAAAACGGGGAAATCTTAGACCCCAAAACCGGCAAAACCTACAGTCTCAAAGGCAAACTCAGCAAAGACGGTCAAAAGCTTGAGTTGCGCGGCTTTTTGGGATTCTCCTTGCTTGGACGTGACCAAACATGGACGCGTGAAAAATAACTCAAACCGCGCACTGCTGATGGCAGCAGTGCGCAACCCTCACTTAAGTGCTAGGCAAGTGTCGGGCTTGCTCACGACTAATCATCACCCGCAACACAATCGGGGCAAACACCGTCGTGCCTACAATCATCACCACCAACTCCGCAAACAGTAGCTCCGACAGCAACCCTGTGGACAACCCAATTCCCACCACAATCAAGCCCACTTCACCGCGTGGCACCATGCCCACCCCAACCTTGTTGGCAGTTGCAAAGCCTTGACTTGGGGCAATTGCAAGCCCCGCCAGCCATTTGCCAACAATTGCAATCAAGGTCAACACTGCACCACTGATCAGCACCTCAGAACTGCCGAGCAACGCGAGTGGCAACTGCACCCCGACCATGGCAAAAAACACCGGAGCCAAAAAGCTCTCAAGCGCGTGGACTTTGTCCTCAAAATCGTATTGATCCCGCACTTCGGCCAGCACCATGCCAATCAAGAACGCGCCAATAATTGGGGCAAGACCCGCCACACCTGATAGCGCAGCAAAACCTAGACTGAGCGACACACACAAACCAAATCCATTTGAGACCAACATCGGATCGATTTGTTTTTGAATCCGGTTGATCAGCGGCACACCCACCACCAATACCGCAATCACAAACCCAATCGACAGCGATAGGGTCGATACCACCCCCATCACACTGATCTCACCACCAGCGCTCATGCCAGACACCACGCCCAAAATCGACAACCCCAAAATGTCGTCAATCACTGCGGCACCCAGAATAATCTGTGCATAGCGGCTATCGAGTACGCCCAACTCTTTGAGCACCTGTGCGGTAATCCCTACACTGGTCGCCACCATCGCGGTGCCAATAAACAGATTTTCAAGTCGGCTGTAGTCATTGAACATGCCAAACAAATAGCCTCCGAGCATCGGCAGCGCAATACCGATAATGGCAACAATCAGCGCTTCTTTGCCCACCGACAACAAATCTTTTAGACGAGTCTCAAGGCCGACCATAAACATCAAAAAGATGGCCCCAAACTCCGCCAGCGCTTGTAAGGTGATATTCACCTCCACCAAACCCAGTACACTAGGGCCGACCAGCACGCCTGCAAACACCTGACCAATCACGCGTGGCTGTTTGAGTTTGGTTGCAATAAAACCCAGTATCTGCGCCGACAACACCAGCACAAACAAGGCAAACAAGATTTTGGATAACTCGGCATGTGCCTCCCCTCCTGCAGCAAATGCGCAAAAGGGCAGCATGCCCGCAAAGATCAACGCGAGTTTTTTCATCAAGGTCATTCCAAAACAAAAAATTTTAACGACTCAAAACTAATCGGTTTTCACTTGAGATACCGTCTTGATTGTGTTGGAAAATGGCAAAAAAAATCGGCCACACAAGGTGACCGATCTTGCCAGCACGAGATGACGATTACATAAACATGTGCATCAAGATATACACCGCTGCACCGCCCAAATAACCCATCAGCGCCAAGCCACTGATATTTTTGAGATACCAGCCAAAGCTGATTTTTTCCATGCCCATAGCAGCCACACCCGCAGCCGAACCAATGATCAAGCAACTGCCGCCAGTACCCGCGCAAAACGCCAGCATTTCCCAAAACAGGCCATCACGCACAAAGTGTTGCAGCCATGCCGCTTGATCGCCTGCCGCAGCCAAAGCTTCGGGCGTGATCAGTGGGTACATTTTCATTGCACCAGCCACCAGCGGCACGTTATCCACCACCGCAGACAGCAACCCAATCGCGATATTGATCGCATAGACGTTGCCCAGCTCATCACGCAATAGCGACGCCACTTGATTCAAATGACCAGCGGTTGCCAACGCAGACACTGCAACCAAAATCCCCAAGAAGAACAGAATGCTGGGCGTATCAATCCGGCGAATCACGCCCACCACTGACAGCGGGGTTTTGTCTTCATCGTTTTTGGTGCGATGAATAATTTCGGTATATACCCACAGCACGCCTAGCCCAAACAAAATCCCCATATACGGTGGCAAATGGGTCACGGTTTTGAAGATCGGCACAAACAACAGTGCTGCAATCCCCAACGCAAACACACTATTACGCTCAAAACTGCTGGTTGGATTCGCGGCATGCTGATCGACGACGACTGCCGGACGGGTGACATCCCCTTTCATCCGGAAGCTTAAGAAAATCAAGGGCACCAAGATACACACCAAGCTTGGCAAAATCAGCTGGGTAATAATGCCCATCGTGGTGATTTGGTTGCCAATCCATAGCATGGTGGTGGTCACATCGCCAATCGGTGACCATGCACCACCGGCGTTGGCCGCAATCACCACAATCCCTGCATAAAACCAACGGTCTTGTTGATCGCCGACCAATTTACGCAGCAATGACACCATCACAATGGTGGTGGTGAGGTTATCAAGCGCAGCCGACAAGAAAAAGGTAATAAAACCAATCAACCACAGCAAGGTCACTCGCTTGGTGGTCTGGATACGGTCGGTAATGACTTTAAAACCTTCGTGGGCATCAATCAGCTCGACAATCACCATGGCACCGAGCAAGAAGAATAAAATCTCGGCAATTTCACTCAAATGATGGCGCAGCTCATGCGGCACAATATGGCTTGGATCTTCCCCTGCGGCAATCGCGGTTTGTACCGCAGGCAAAATGGATTCTGCCCCAAACACCAGCAGTGTCCACGTCACCACGGCCGTCAACAGCGCTGATGCAGACTTATCAATTTTTAGCGGATGCTCAAAGGCAATACACAAATAGCCCAGCACAAAGGCGAGGCCAATCAACACATACATCGCATTGCTTCCTTGAAATCGCCATGCCCACGCATGGCGGCCAATATTGTCATCGGATCGTCACGACCCTGATGGGGATGAGAACACCCCAAATCCTAACATTCAGACCACACAGATACTATTGACCACAATGGCTTTTCGATTGGAGGTTTTTCATCAATGCCCTAAAAGTTGAGTGCGTTGCTGTTCGATACGCGCTGTTTCAGTGATGATCTCTTTGACAATCTTGATCAAAGGCTGGAGCCGCTCATAATCCAAATGGCGTTTGGCACGTGTTACCGCCACATAAGCCAAGCGGATTTCGGCATCATTCACCATCCATTTA
>Ga0075163_10010782_pt1 | contig 11922 bp, 14 predicted proteins | sample JI1023141ADNA_FD_71478 | JGI IMG/M metagenome (GOLD analysis project Ga0075163, IMG submission 71478) | Wastewater effluent complex algal communities from Wisconsin, to seasonally profile nutrient transformation and Carbon sequestration -... | ecosystem: Engineered > WWTP > Effluent > Algae... | reverse complement strand
TGGTAATTCGAACCCCCTTCAATCGCCAGTTCTGCGGCGTCTGCTGGGGTAAGTAAGTCATGCGGATCATCGGCCAGGAAAGCATCGCCGACGCCTTCGGGGTGGCGCCCAAGACCATCGTGGAGTGGCAAGAGGCCGGCTTCCCGGTGGCGCTGCGGGGCGGGCCGGGCGTACCGAGTGAGTACGATCTGGCCGACTGCATCGGCTGGCTGGTGAAGCGCGAGCTGCGCAAGGTGCAGGAAGAGTCGCCGCGCGATCGGCTGGCTCGGCTGCAGGCCGATGCGATCGAGATGGACAACGCCGTCAAGCGTGGCCAGCTGCTGCCGGCCGATGCCATCGAGCCCAAGATTCGCGCGGCGGTGGTGTGGCTGCGCGAGCAGCTGCTCGGTGTGCGCTCGACCATCGTGCCGCACCTGGTGGGCAAGACGGCCCGCGAGATGACTCCGCTGCTCGAGGCCGAGCATTCGAGGGTGCTCACGCTGCTGGCCAACTGGCGCCAGGCCGACAGCTTGGGCGACGACGACGACGAGGCGGCCCCGGCATGAGTGGAGCCGCGCTCCGGACGGCGTTGCCGACGCCTGCCGCATGGGCAGACGCCGCGCTCAACGCCATGCTGGCGCGGTGCTTCGCCGAGGCGCTGCCGCCCGAGCCGCTGAGCATCATCGAGTGGGCCGAGAAGCACCGCACGCTGAGCAGCGAGGAAAACCCCGACTTCGTCGGCGCGTACAGCCTGGACAACACCCCGGCGCTGCGCGGCATCCTCGCCGCCTGCGGAGACCCCAACACCCGGCGCGCGGTGGCGCAGAAGTCAGCACAGCTCGGCTACACCGCCGGCGTGGTGTGCAACGTGCTCGGCTATTACGCACACTGGAAGCCCTGCGTGCAGGTGGTGATGTTCCCGCGTGAGAAGAGCGCCAAGGACTTCGACGCCGAGAAGTTCTCCCCCATGGTGCGCGCCACGCCGGTGCTGGCCGAGCGCATCAAGCTCAAGAGCCGCAGCGATGGCAACTCCGCCACGCGCAAGAAGTACCCCGGCGGCCTCATCAAGCTGGTGGCCAGCAACAGCCCCAGCGACGTGAAGAGCACCTCGGCCAAAATCCGCATCGTCGAAGAGCCCGACGACACGAACAAGGACGTCCGTGGACAGGGCAACTCCATCGCGCTGCTGCGCGAGCGGGGCAAGGCCATCCGCGACGGCCTCGAGCTGATCGGCGGCAGCCCCACGGCCAAGGGCGCCAGCGAGATTGAGAAGGAGATGCGTACCACCGACCAGCGCCGGTTCATGGTGGCTTGCCTCGACTGCGGCGAGCGGCACGAGGTGGAGTGGGAGCACGTCAGGATCCCCGGCTTCGACCTCAGCCCCGAGGAGCTGGCCGCGCCGGATGTCGACGAGCAATGGCCGGTCCGCGATGTGTACGGCCGCGCTCGGTATGAAGAGGCCTACTACACCTGCCCCCACTGCGGCAGCGTGTGGAGCGACGACCAGCGCATCGCCAACATCCGCGCCGCGGCGTCCGTGCCGCCCTTCTATGGTTGGCAGCCTACGGCGGAAAGCACCGACCCCGGCTTCTATTGCAACGAGCTGCAGAGCGTCTTCGATGGCTCACGAGTGCCCGTGCTGGCCGAGAAGTTCCTGCGTGCCAAGCACATGGAGGACCGCGGCGACCCCACCGAGATGGTCACCTTCACCAACGCCACGCGGGGCAGGGTGTGGGAGTACCGCGGCGAGCTGCCGGAGGAAGACGAACTGCGCAACCGCGCCGAGCCCTACCGTGAGTGGACCTGCCCACATGGCGGCCTGGTGCCGGTGATGTACGTGGACGTTCAGCACGATCGCCTAGCCGTCACCGTCTACACCGTAGGCCCCGGCGAGGAAATGTGGCTCGCCTGGTGGGGCGAGCTTTACGGCCGCACGGTGGTGGAGCACGCCGGCGCCTGGATCGAGCTGGAGGAGCTGATGCAGCGCACCGTCACGCACGCCAGTGGCGTGTCGCTGCCGATCGCCGCAATAGGCATCGACTCCGGCGACGGCCAGACCAGCGATGCGGTCTACTCCTTCGTGAGGCGCCACCACACGCGAAGCCGCCCCGTCCTGGCCGGCAAAGGTGCCAGCGACCGCACCGGCCGCGTCGAGATCTGGGTGCGGCCCAAGGCCATCGACCCCAACAAGCGCACCACCAAGGCCAGCAAATACGGGGTGCATGTGCAGATCATCGGCCAGGCCAAGGCCAAGGACCTGATCCTCGGCTGGGCCACTGAAGGCGGGCGCGTGAGGCTGGAAGGGCGAGGCCCCGGCCGCATGCACTGGTATCAGGGCGTGCGCGATGACTTCTTCGAGCAGCTGCTCGGCGAGATGAAGGTGCCCAGCCCGGCCAACCCACGCTTGCGCGTGTGGACCGAGCGCACCGACCGCCGCAACGAAGCGCTCGACTGCACGGTGGGCTGCCTGTGGCTAAGCCGATTCCTGCAGCTGCACCTGCGCAAGCCAAGCCAGTGGCAAGCGCTCGAGCACCGGCTGCTGCAGGGCAGCCTGCTCGACCATGCCGCCACCAACGACGAAGCCGACCAGTCGGACGACGACGCAACGCCCGCGCCGCCGTCCGCCACACCGGCGCCCGGTCTGGCCCCGCCGGTGCCGGTGCAGCCCATCATCCCGCCGCGAGTGCCGGCACTGCACACATCTGCACCGCAGGCGCCAGCGCCGCGCGCCCCTATCTCCATGCCCGGCACCATCTCCCTCGGCGGCATGTCCCGCTTCCGCGCCAGGCCATGAGCAAGCGCGACGTCATCAACTGGGTCATCGACTGGATGATGACCAACGAGGCGGCCATCACCGAAGACCTGGCCCTGCGCTGCGAACGCGAAGCCCGGCGCGAGTGGGGTGGCCAGCGCATCGACTACATCGCCAAGACCTCCAGTGCCGACCGAGAGCAGCGCCGAGCATTGCAAGGCCGCACGCCGCCGGAGATTGAGCGGCGCATCATTTCCGACTATCTGGCGAACAGGCCGGTACAGGAAATTGCTGACGAGTACCGGAGAAGCCGCCGGACGATCTACAGGACCGTCAAGCGCTGAGGCCGGCCGAAATTTTTCGGCTAGAAAGTTTCGGCAGAGATGCGTTATGCCTGACCTGCCCCACGCCTTGGAACGCATTTGGCTAGCACTTGCTTAGTTCAAAGTCAAGGCGACACATCCCCCCCTTGGCTGCAACTGTGCGGCCTATACCGATCGGTGCCGCGCAGCGATGCTATGTGCCAAGTCGATGCCCAGATCCCGGCTTACCCAAGGAGCACTTACATGCACGCCGAAGTCATCGAAACCACTTTTGAACAGTCGCTAACTGAAGAACCGAGCCTTGGCTCCAAAGCGGATCAGCCTGCATTGCTGACCGGCTTGCCGCTAGTTTCGTTTGAGGACTATCAGGAGTCGCGAGCCCACGTCTTCCCATCAATCGATTCTCTTCGCTGGTTTGATCGTCTGCAAAAGGCCGAACTGCTAGCCGCCGGCGCAATCTGTATGCCAGCAGGGAAAAAAATGATCATTCCCGACCTGTTTGACCGAGTTGTGATCGAGGTTGGAAGACGGCTAGCAGCAACTCGTACTGCGCGGCGTTGAGGTAACGCACAGGGGCTGATTTACACCCCGTGTGCCACGTCTCCCCCTGATCGTCGGGAGCCTGCCGCCCTAGATTGCCCGCCCATGGCAGGCATCACCCTCGCGCAGGCGCAGGCGCAGCTCGACGCATACCTCGCGGCCGAGACTGCGGTCCTGGGCAATCAGTCCTATGAGATCGCGGGGCGCCGCCTGACACGCGCAAACCTGGCCGAGATCCAGCAAGGGATCGACGCCTGGAATCGCCGCGTGATCAACCTCACCAACAGCGCCACCGGCCGCGGGCGAAGCCGCACGATCGTGCCGTTTGGCTGACCGGGCGGCCATCTCCATGCGCGAAACCAAAGCCCGCCCGGCCCTGCCGCAGCAGAACCTGATCGACAAAGCGATCGAATACTTCGCCCCTCGGGTCGCGCAGCGCAGGCTGATGGCGCGCGTGAACCTGGCCGTCATCGGCGGGTACACCGGCGCGCGCAAGGACAAGGCCACGCTGACCAGCTGGCGCACCTCGGCCGGCTCGCCTGACTCCGACGTCATCGCCGACCTACCCACCCTGCGCCAGCGGGCGGCCGACCTGGAGCGCAACGCGCCGGTCGGCGCCGCCATCATCAACACCAGCGCCAGCCATGTGGTCGGCACCGGCCTGGCCTGCAATCCGCAGATCGACGGTGCATTCCTTGGCATGAGCGAGGATCAGGTCAAGGAGTGGCAGGCCGACACCAAGCGCCGCTTCAACACGTGGGCCGTCAATCCAGACTGCGACCTGGCGCGCAAGCTCAACTTCTACGGCATCCAGGATCTGGCGCTGCGCAGCACGCTCAGCCGTGGCGATACCTTCGTGCTCACACCACGAGTGGCCCGCGACAGAGGCGCCGCGCGCCTGGCCCTGCAGCTGCTCGAGGCCGACCGGGTCTGCAACCCCAACAAGCAACGCGACACCGCCACGCTCACCGACGGCATCGAGCACAGCGCCGAGACCGGCGAAGCCCTGCGGTATCACATCGCCGACCACCACCCCGGCGATGCCGGGCGCGGCCCGAACACCTGGACAGCGCGAGAAGCCCGCGGCGCAAGGACCGGCCGCCGCAACGTCCTGCACCTGTACCGGCAACTGCGCCCCGGCCTGCGCCGCGGCGTGCCCATCCTGGCGCCCGTCATCGAGCCCATCAAGATGGTCAGCCGGTACACCGACGCCGAGCTGCAGGCCGCTGTCACCTCCGGGCTGTTCTCCGTCTTCCTGAAGATGGACCCGGACGCCTTCCAGGAGCTGTTCAACGAGGACGACCAGCGCAACATCGTCAACAGCGCCAGCAAGTGGAGCGGCGAGATTGAAGGCGGCAAGGCGGTGAACCTGCTGCCCGGCGAGGAGCCTGTGCCCAGCAACCCGGGCCGGCCGAATGCGCAGTTCGACCCCTTCGTCACCGCGTGCTTCCGCCAGATCGGCATGGCCGTCGGCATCCCCTACGAAGTGTTGGTGATGCACTACCAGAGCAGCTACAGCGCCGCCCGCGGCGCGCTGCTTATGGCCTGGCGCTTCTTCATGGGCTGGCGCGACTGGCTGGCCACCGAACTCTGCCAGCCGGTCTACGAGCTGTGGCTGGCTGATGAGGTGGCCGAAGGCCGGATCTCGGCGCCGGGATTCTTCTCTGACCCGGTGATCCGCGCCGCCTGGTGCGCGTGCTCCTGGGTGGGCGACGGCCCCGGGTCGATCGACCCCACCAAGGAAGTCGACGCCGCCTGCAAGCGCATCGAACTGGGCACGAGCACCCGCGAGGCCGAGAGCCTGCTGCACGACGGCAAGGACTGGGACAGCAAGCACCGGCAGCTCGTGCGCGAGGCCGAAGCGAGGCGCCAGGCCGGGTTCATGGTGCAAGGAGAGGCGGCCCCGGCTCCTGTTGCTGCACCGGCCCCGGCCAAGCCCGACGCGTGAGTGTGTGCCACGTCTCCCCCTGATCGAAACGCGCGCCGATTCCTAGAGTCCGCACCCATGCCAGAAGTCATTGACCGCCAAGTCGCCCTGCAGATCGGCGCACCCCTTGAACTCAAGGCGGGCGCCGAGGGTGGCTTGCCCGCCAAGTTTGCGGGGCTGGCGTACTCCGGCGGCTTCGTGCCCGGGTACGAGATCGTGATCGACCTGGCCACCACCACGTACCGCAGCCGGATGCCGCTGCTGAACAGCCACCTCAAGGAAGACATCGTCGGCGTCATCGAGCAGACCTCGACCGAAGGCGGCCAGATGACAGTCTCCGGCCGCATCTTCAGCGACATGCCCGGCAGCAGCGCCGAGCGCATTGCGCAGCTAGCGCAGCGCGGTGCCCCCTACGAAATGAGCGTCGGCATCTACGGCTTCAGCCGTGAGCTGGTGCCGGCCGGCCGCAGCGTGCAGGTCAACGGGCAAACCTTCAACGGCCCCGTGAACGTCCTGCGCAATGGCCAGGTGCGCGAAGTCTCCATCGTCACCCTCGGCGCAGATCCGCGCACCGACTCGAAGTTCTTCGAGCAACCCTCTCAAGGAGCCCCCTCCATGAATCTCACCGCCGAGCAGCTCAGCGCGCAAGTCGCGCAGCTCACCGCGCAGGTCGAAGGGCATGCCGCCGCGCTGTCCGCTGCCGTTGCCGCGGCCCGTGCCGAAGGCGCCAACGCCGAGCGCGAGCGCATCAAGTCCGTCCAGGCGCAAGCCCTGCCGGGCCACGACAAGCTGATCGCCGAGCTGATGTTCGACGGCAACACCACCGGCCCGCAAGCCGCGGTGGCCGTGCTCAACGCCGAGCGCGCAGCGCGCAGCGCAGCTGCCGCACACCTGGCTGCCGACGCTCCCACGCCTGTCAACGCCGCGGCCACGCCGGCCATCGACGCCGCTGCGGCCGATGCCAGCGAAGACAAGTCGCTGCCCCTCGAGGAGCGCTGCAAAGCCAAGTGGGACCGCTCGGCCGACCTGCGCGCCGAGTTCGGCACCCTGAGCGCATTCACCGCATTCAGCAAGGCCGCCGAGCGCGGCGCTGCCCGCATCTTCAGCCGCAAGGAGGCCTGATCCATGACCACTCTCGCCGCAGACAAGCCGCGCGTGTATCCCGTTCGTGCCTACGAGGTCACGAACGAGCTGCCCGTCATCGCCAGCGACATCATCTACGAAGGCGCCGCCGTCGGTGACAACGCCTCCGGCCTGGCCCGCCCCCTCGTGGCGGCCGATCCCTTCCTCGGCTTCGCCCAGCGCCAGTGCGACAACAGTGCCGGCGCCGCCAGCGCCAAGAACGTCGTGGTCCGTTCCAGGGGCTGCGTGGTCCTGGCCGTGACCGGCGCCAGCAGCGCGGCCGACGTCAGCGAGACGGTCTACGCCGCCGACGACGACACCTTCACCCTCACCGCCGGCAGCAACACCGCCATCGGCAAGGTCTCGCGCTGGATCTCGAGCACGACCTGCGAGGTTGAGTTCGAGGCCCTTCCGTTCCGCAGCCTGTAAGGAGCCGCCACCATGGGCGCAGCATCGCTTTCCAGCCGAGCCATCATCGGCGAGTTCTATGCCACCCTCGACCAGGACCTCGGGCAGTCGTGGATCGCTGGCACGTCGAACATGTTCGACAGCAACCAGGAGTCCGAGACCTACAAGTGGCTCGGCATGGCGCCGGCCATGCGCGAGTGGATCGGCGGCCGCCACGCCAAGGGCTTCCGCGAAAACGGCCTGACCATCGTCAACAAGACGTATGAGGGCACGCTCGAAGTGCTGGTCGACGAGATCCGCCGCGACAAGACTGGCCAAGTCATGGTCCGCGTGCGTGAACTGGCGCAGCGCACCAATGCGCACTGGGCCAAGCTGCTCAGCGACCTGATCATCGCCGCCGAGTCGACCGCCTGCTACGACGGGCAGTTCTTCTTCGACACCGACCACAGCGAGGGCGACAGCGGCAGCCAGTCCAACGACATCACGTCGGACATCACCACCACCACCGCCCCCACCGGCGGCGAGATGGAGACGGCCATCCTGAAGTCGATCGAAGCCATGCTCGGCTTCAAGGACGACCAGGGCGAGCCCATGAACGAAAACGCCCGCGCGTTCACCGTCATGGTGCCGGTGCCGTTCATGAGCGCAGCCGCCGCGGCCATCGGCAGCGAGATCATCGTGGACTCGTCGACCAGCCGCACGAACCGCATCCTCACCATGGGTCAGCTCGGCGGCTTCCGCATCGACCTGGCCGTCAATGCCCGGCTGACCTGGACGACCAAGTTCGCCACCTTCCGCACCGACGCCGAGACCAAGGCGCTGATCCGGCAGGAAGAAGAGGGCGTCACCGTCGACGCCATCGCCGAAGGCTCCGAACTGGAGTTCAACGAGCGCAAGCACCGCTACGGCGTGAAGGCCATCCGAAACGTCGGGTACGGCTACTGGCAGCGCGCCTGCCTGACCACCTTCACCTGACACCACCCAAGCCAGCAAGAGCGCACCGCCATGCCGCTGACCGAAGACCTTGCCGCCTTCTTCAACGTCGAAGAGCACGCCACCCGCGCGTCGCTGGACAACGCTGAAGTCGCCGGCATCTTCGACAACGGCTACACCGGTGCGCTTGGAGGAGTGGTCGGCACGACCGACCCCTCCTACATGCTGAGCACCACGGCGGCCAAGCGCACGCAACAGGGCAGCACCCTGCGCATCATCGACGGCCCCCACGCCGGCAACCGCTACACCGTCACCGCCGTCGAGCCCGACGGCACTGGCGTCACCCTGCTGCGCCTGCAGCGGGTCACGGTGGCGGCATGACCACGCCCTTCGCCGCCGTCACCGACGCAGTGCGCACCGCGCTGCTCGTGGCGCCTGCAGTGGCTGGCGGCCGGGTCTACCGGGGCAAGGCCATCCCCATGGCCATCGACAAGGGCAGCGCCGTGTACGTGAATGCGCGCCGCGCGCCTGGCAAGCGGCTGGATCTGGCGGGGATGGATCACGAGTGGGAGTTCGACCTCACCGTGGGCGCCTACGCCAAGGCCACCGGCACGCAGGACGCAGAAGACGCTGTCGACCCTGTGCTGGCCGAGGTCTGGTCCCGCATGCACGCGCTCACGGCCGCAGCCATTCCCGGCGCTCGGCAGGTCACGTTGCAGCCCCTCATTGAGTGGGACCACGAAATGGCCGACCAGAACATCGGCGGCGCCCTGCTCGCACTGCGCGTGCGCCTCTACACCACCGGCGCCAGCCTGGCGACGGCCACCACCTGATCACCCCACAAGGTCCTGCAAGGAGCCCCCATGTCTTACTACCCCGTCACAGGCAGCAAGTTCTTCGTGTCGAGCGGCTTCGCGTCGGCCAAGACCATCACCTCCGTCACCAACGCCAGCCCGCCGGTCTGCACCTCCACCGCGCACGGCTACAGCGACCTCGACGAGGTGCTCATCGCCACCAGCGGCTGGGAGGACTTCGCCTACTCCATGTTCCGCGTGAACCAGCTGACGACCGACACCTTCGACGTCACCAACTTCGACGCCACCGATACCGACTGGTATCCGGCCGGCAGCGGCGCGGGCACGGCCACCAAGGTCAGCGGCTGGACCGAGCTGGGCCAGGTGCTGGGCGTCACCGGCAGCGGTGGCGACCCCAAGAACATCACCGTCAGCCCGCTCAACCGCCGCACCGACATCCTGCTGCCCGTGGGCTTCAACGCCAGCAGCCTGCAGTTCGAGCTGGGCTATGACCCCGCGCTGGCTGACCAGGTGGCCCTGGCTGCCGCCAGCCGCAGCCTGGACAAGCGTGCCTTCAAGTTCACGCTGCCCGGCTCGGCCTATGCCTACTGCTACGGCACCGTGAGCATGTCGCCGATCCCCACGTTCGACGCCGGCAGCGTGATGCGCCGCACCGTCAACGTCTCCATCGACGGCCTGTTCACCTTCTTCACCTCCTGAGCGAAGCCCGCACCTAAAAGCACATGGCCTACAAGCTCGTCATCTCCAACCTTGTGGAGTTCACGGTCCGCTTCAGCGTCAAAGACGGCGCCAAGGACCGCACCTTCGCCTTCAAGATGCGCTGCCAGCGCACCGACGTGGAGGCCTTCCGCCGCAGCATGCAGGAGTCGAGCGAGACGCTCGGCGACCTGCTGCGCGGCTTCCTGGCCAGCCCCGCGCTCGGCCTGCAGATGGTGGAGTGGGTGGGCGAGCCCCTGCTGGCTGACGAGGCCGGCAACCCCGCCCCGGCGGGGACCGAGGCCTTCGCGCACCTGCTCACGCTGGACGGGATGCTCCAGCACGTATTCGCCGCTGTGGCCGACGCCAACAGCGCCAAGGGCAAGCTGGGAAACTGACGCGGCTGGCCGAGCTGCTGGTCACCGGCCAGATCGTCACGAAAAGCGCCGATGAACCGCCACCCGACCAGCAGCCAGATCCAGCTGCACCCACCGCTGCCCCACCAGACGCACCCGCGCCGCGGCCCAAGGGCCAGCGGCCCGTGCAAGGGTACGCCGCAGTGGCTGCCCGCGTGGCAGCCCGCGCTGCAGCCTACGCCCCCGAGTTTCATTGCTGGCCAGAGCACGTTCCCGCGCTCGAGCTGTGGGGCGTCATCGGAACCCAGTGGATGTATTCCGGCATGGGCGGCGCCACGGGGCTCAACTACGCCGGCGTCGAAGCTGCCATGCGCCTGCACGGCGTGCCGCGTGCTGACCGCGCCCAGCGCTTCGAGGAGCTGCGCATCATGGAGCGCGCAGCCCTGTCCGAATGGGCCCGCCGCGACAAGGCGCGATCGAATCTGCCGCCTGGTGCAGGCTGAGGCCGGCGCGTGAGCAACGAACTCGTCTTCAAGCTGCGGGTCGATGGGGCCGAGAAGGCTGCCAACGACATCAAGATCGTCGCAGTCCAGTCTGACGTGATGTCGTCGGCGCTCTCGCGCGCTGGCAGCAGTGCCGCGGGCCTGTTGGGCTTCGGCATCGGCTTGCCGGCAATCGCCACCGGCTTCGTCAAGGCGGCAGACGCGGCCACGATCCTGAACAACCAGCTCAAGCTGGCCACAGGCAGCAGCAAGGCCGCGGCCGAGGCGTATGCCGAGCTGTACCAGATCGCGCAACGCTCGCGCACGAGCTTCACCGAGCTGGGCTCCACCTATGCGGCCATCGCAAGGGCGGGCGGCGAGCTTGGCGTCTCGCAGACCCGGCTGCTGAAGGTCACCGAAGCCATCGGCAACGCGCTGGCCATCTCCGGCGGCAGCGCCGAAGGGGCGCGTGCAGCGCTCACGCAGCTCGGCCAAGGCCTGGCCAGTGGCACGCTGCGCGGCGAGGAGCTGAACTCAGTCATGGAGCAGACACCGCGGCTGGCCAAGGCCATCGCGGACGGGCTCAACATTCCCATCGGCAAGCTGCGCGAGTTGGGCGCGGCCGGCGAACTCACGGCCGAGCAGGTGCTTTCGGCACTGGAGAAGAGCGCTGCGCAGCTCACCCAGGAAGTGGAAGGCAGTGTCGTCACCGTCGGGCAAGCGTTCACGCAGCTGCAGAACGCAGCGCTCGGCGCCACGGGCCGCATCGACGAAGCCACCGGTGCCAGCTCCGGCCTCGCCACTGAAGTGCAGGGCATCGCCAAGGCGCTGGAGACCCTGAGCCAGAACGCCACCGTGCTGTCGGTGCTGCAGGTCAGCGCCCAGACCGCCGCGCTGCTATGGTCTGACCTCAAGTTTGTAGTCAACGGGGTCGGTACTGAAATCGGCGGCATTGCGGCGCAGCTGGCTCAACTGGCCCAGGGAAACTTCAAGGCTGCGGGCGCCATTCGCGGCGCCATGCAAGAGGAGGCCGCCAGCGCCCGGCGCCAGCTGGACGAGCGGCAGCGCGCCATCGTTGCGCCACGTACCGCGGCCACGTTTGCAGCAGATGAGTCCGCGGGCGATGAGCGTCTGGTGCGCCAGTCCCGCGAGGCCGTTGCCGTCACGCGCCAGCGCGCTGAGGCTGAGTCCAAGCTGGCCGACATCAGGCAGCGGCTCTCAGGCGTCAGCAAGACCGCCGCGACCGATGCGAAGGCGCTGGACCAGGCTGAGAAGGCCGGGCTGATCACGTCCGGCGAGAAAGTCAAGTTGCTGGGCGACCTGGCGCGCAAGTCGGCGGGTGGTGGGCGTGGAGGTGAGTCCGGATTTGCAGACCTGCGCCGTGAGATTCAGCAGACCACCGAATCGATCGAGGCACGCATGGCAGCGGGGGGGCAACTCACCAAGGCTCAGGAGCTCGAGCTACGCCTTAACCAACAGCTTGCCGACAAGGCGGACAAGCTGACCAAGGCTCAGCGCGAGCAGATCAAGACTGACATTGCACAGGCTGTCGCCAAGCAGGAGAAGGCCGATGCGCAAGAGCTGGAGCT
>Ga0075163_10010781_pt1 | contig 11924 bp, 11 predicted proteins | sample JI1023141ADNA_FD_71478 | JGI IMG/M metagenome (GOLD analysis project Ga0075163, IMG submission 71478) | Wastewater effluent complex algal communities from Wisconsin, to seasonally profile nutrient transformation and Carbon sequestration -... | ecosystem: Engineered > WWTP > Effluent > Algae... | reverse complement strand
CAACGGCGCGGGGGCGATGCGATCGAGCGGTCAGGTCCGTCGGAATGCTGCTTCGCAGCCAACGACAGGAGAAGTGCGCCCCGCCTTGAAACGGATGGGCGCTGTTCACAGGGGACCGGGCATGAACAGCCCGGCCTTTCCGCCGCCGGCTCAGGGTCCAAGAGGTGAAACACCTCCGTGATCCAGTTGGCGAGCAAACGATCGCGGGGACGCGGGATGTCGCGTTTCTCTTCCACTGCCGGTAGCCGTCCTCGTGACGGATGCCCAAACCACGCGGGGCCATCCCGCGTCCCCAGCCCTCCTTGAGGGCCGAGCTAGAAGCATCCCGCAGGGCAAGCGCCCGTGCGATTGAGAAGCTGCGACTGAGGGGAATTGCCTCCATCAGTCCGAAGGACTGGGGGAGATGGCAGTCCGCGCAGCGGACTGACGGAGGGGGAGAGCCACAAGCGCCGGCGACGCGATACCCGCAGCAGGGGAGCTGGTCTAGTAGCCCTGCCCCACGCCGCCATCGAGAACGAGATCGCCCGCAACGACGGCGCGCGGAACTTTCACTTCCTTGACGACCTTGGTGACCGTCTCGCGCTTAGCCGGTTCGCAGATCGTCTTCTTCACCGGCATGCTGACAAGCTTCACGCCCGGACCAAACTTGCGCAGCAGCGAGCGCTCGTTGCAGTTGCGCTCGGCGACCTGGATACGGCACTGCAGGACGCCGCCGCGCGAGTGGTACAGCGCCTCGCCCTTGCCGCACGAGAACGTCTCGCCGGTATCGAAGCTGGCCTTGCCGTCAATCATCTCGCCGAGCGTCACCTGCATATGCGTGCCCGCAACGCAGCGATAAAGCTCGCCGGTATAGTTGCCGCTTACCGACAGCTCGCCATCGACGCGCGACGCCGGATGCGGCGTGTTGCGGTCGTCGATGCACAGCGCCTGCACCGGACGCGTCCTGAATTCCTCGACGATCTTGTCGATGCAGTATTCCTCGATGCCCTTGATCGCTTCCTCGACCACGCGCGTCTCGTAGCCGCCATCAACGGCAAGCCCGCTGATCGTGCTCTGCGCAACACCAGGGTTGGAATAGTAACCGCCGCCGCCACCGAAGAAAGACGCGCCAGCCGAACCGCTTCCCGACACGACAACGCCGGAAGACAAGGTCGTCGATACGCCGGCGGATGCGACGACAGTCGACGTCGCGCCGACATGCACATTGGCGGTAGCGACGTTCACGCCGGGAACGTTGACGGTGATGTTGCGCGGCGCCTGACAGCAGGCGCCGGACGGAGGCGGCGGCGGAGGAGACGGAGGCGCGCAGCTATTGCACTGTTGACCCATCGCGGTCAGCGCCACGGTGGCGGCAAATGTCGCCGCGCCAGCGCCGGCCAGCATGTGTCGCCATGAAACGGTCATCCAGGGTCTCCTCGAGGCCTCGCCTGCAGGGATGCAAACAGCAGACCTGTTTCTCCCTTCTGGAGGGAAAACGCTCAGTTTCGGGTCGCGATTCTCCCGGCGCGCGTCATGGCCCGGGCATTGCGACTTTTTCCCCAACGTTGGGGATTCCGGTCAGCGTAGAGTTTGGCGAACATTTCTATGGAAGAGCTTAAAGCGCATCCGAATACTCAGGCCGTCCTGGACGCCTGGCGCCGGCTGTCTGAAGGGGGCGATGCCCCTGAAGGCCCGACGACCGACGATTATCCCGGCCTTGTCGGCCGCCTGTTTGTTCTCAATCACGTAGCCGAGCGGGACTTCTCGTTCCGCCGCGTGGGTTACGCACTCGAGCAGTTGTTTGGACGCCAGCTGGTCGAGCACAATTTCCTGTCGATCTGGAGCGAGTCCGACCGCCGGCTGGTAAACGCCGCTCTCACCGCAGCCATCGTCGACCGCGGCCCCACACTCGTCCGCGCCCGAGGGGAAACCCTGGTCGGCAAGCGTGTCGATCTCGAATTCGCACTCGCGCCCCTGTTCGGTCGCCCCGGAACGCAGACGCGCTTCCTTGGCCTCTGCCAGACAATGACGCCCGAAGAAGTTCTGGCCGGCCGGCCACTTCGCCGGCTGCAAGCACTCGCGATCTACCCGCCCGCTCCGACACTTCATCCCGCCGTGAGGATCGTCAGCTCCAGATGACTCGGAAAGCGCCCCCGCCCTACTGTCTCTCGCGCCAGCACCCTGAGTTGGCGAGACGCAGTCTGGCGCAGCGCGACCCGCTGGGCATCCGTCGCGACGCCCCCGCTCCAGCCCCGCCAACGGGTCCGAAAGACCCTTCAGGCAAGGGCTTGTAAACCATTCCGCCGTTAACCTTGGACGTTGGGGAGGCCCCTCTCTCCGCGTCTTGAGGGCAATCTATGCAACTGGCGCAGGCCGCAGCAAAACCGTCGCTTCGGCGTATGGAAGCGCAGGATCGCAGGAAGCATCGCCGGGTCAGCTGGGCCGTGCGCGTGCGTGGCCTCACCGGCGACGGAGAAGAATTCACCTGCACCACAGTCGATGTCTGCGCTGGCGGACTTCGCATCAACCTCGCCCGGCCGCTCGCCAAGGGCGAAAACCTGGTTCTCTACATCGATGACATCGGCCGCGTCGAAGGCACCGTAGCTCGCGTGCTCAACGAGATCGGCTACGCCGTGTCGTTTACGGTCCCTCCGCGCAAGCGCGACAAGATCGCGGACCAGCTGACCTGGCTGATCAACAAGGATCGCCTCGGCCTCACCGACGAACGCGAAGCAGAGCGCCGGACGGCGGGCGGTCAGGTCATCGCCATCTACAGCGGCGTTTCGATTGCGTGTGCTGTCGTGGACGTGTCGATCTTCGGCGTTGCTCTGAAGACCGCTGCCCCCCGCCCCATGATCGGCGACCGCGTCCAGATCGGTGAGCGCGCCGGCACCTGCGTGCGCTACATCGAGGGCGGCTTCGCGGTGGATTTCCGCACGATGCACGGCACGGACATCTAGATCGGTAGCCGCCGCTATCCCGCGTAACCGCTATCTTCGAGCATGCTCGCATAGCGGTGCACCATGTTCTTCACGTTCATCAGATGCCCGAGATCGCCGGTCTTCATGGCGTAGGCTGCGAAGCGTACGGGGCTGGCCCAGTAGTACATCTCGGCCTGATCAGCCATGCGCGACCACGTCTTGCCCCCTGCCCGCCCATAACGATGGATCAGATCTTCAAGCGCGTCCCGCCCCGCTGACGCGAAGTACAGCGAGAAGTCGACAGCTGGATCGGTGACTTCCGCACCCGACCAGTCATCGATCCCGATCAGGTTGTAGTCCGCATCCACGAACAGGTGCGGATGATAGATATCGCCATTCACAAGTGCGACGTGGCCAGGCCAGAAGCCATCGCCATCAATCCACTTCTGCCACAGCCCCCAGAGCTTCTCCGGCACTGGCGTCAGCGTGTTGCACTCGTCCATGCGCATCTTCATGCGCATCCGCAAATCTTCCGCCGTAACCACCGGAATACCCGCCGCAGCCGCCGCGCCGATGTCGAGACCATGCAGCTTCGCCATCACGGAAGCGAGGCTTTCCGCAAATGCCTCTGGCACGCGATCCTGCGGCAGCCGCCAGATCAGCTCGCCCATCAGCGGATCAACCTCCGCCGCCGGAATGCCGGGCAACACCCGATAGGCAATCAGCTTGTCGGTGTGAACCTGCCAGTCGGGCAGCACGACGGGGATCTTGCCACGCACGAAGCCGAGCACGAGGGCTTCCTGCCGCCCGGCCAACTGCACGTCGCCGCGACGCGGCGCACGCAGCATCCAGTAGGCTCCGGTGGCGTCACGCGCCATCGCACCAAAATACTCGGCATCGGCGCCGCCCACGCGCAGCATCGAAGCATCCTTGTCGAGCTCGATGCCGTGCGCGGCGGCTAGTTGGGCGAAGTCAGGTGCAGACGTCACGGCGAGACTCCACTAATCCCCAGCCCGCCGGTACGATGCATCAGGCTTCGTTCTTCCACACCGGCTTGCGCTTCTCGGCAAATGCCTTCGGCCCTTCCTTGTGGTCAGCCGAAGCGAGCAGCTTGGCGATGCCCGGAACCTTGTGGTCGAACGCCGTCTTGAGATCGGCGGTCTTCAGACCGGTCAGCACCGTTTCCTTCGTCGCCTTGATGGCCATGGGCGAGCATTCCATGATCATGCCGGCCCAGCGCTTCGCCTCGTCCAGCGCCTTGCCCTGCGGCACGACGTCGGTGACGAAACCGATTTCCTTGCCTTCGGCAGCGCCGACCACGCGCCCGGTCAGCATCATGCCCATGGCTTTCTTCAGCGGCACTTCACGCGGCAGGCGGTGCATGCCCGACGCGAGCGCGGCAAAGCCGACCTTGGGCTCGGGCAGCGCGAACTTGGCGTTCTCGGCGGCGATGATGATGTCGGTCGCCAGAGCGATCTCGAAGCCGCCGCCCATGGCGAAGCCGTTCACCGCCGCGATCACCGGCTTGTACAGGTCATAACGCGAGGTCAGGCCGCCGAATCCCGAGGCCGGCATCGGCACAGGCGATTTCTGGCCCGAGGCCGCGAATTTCAGGTCATTGCCCGCAGAGAAGGCCTTTTCACCCGCGCCGGTCACGATGGCGACCCAGAGGTCCGGATTGACTGCGAACTCGTCAAAAGCCGCTCCACACTCCGCATTTGCCATCGGATGCAGGCAATTCAGCTGGTCCGGGCGGTTGATCGTGACGATGAAGAGGTTGCCCTCCGTCTCGGTCTTGATGAATTCGTACTGGCTCATGGGGACCTCCGCTTAACCTTTGGAAAAGGTGATTTCCCATACAAGTAAACGCAAAGAGGGGTTTGCGGAACACGCTGTCTTATGAGCGACACGCTTGAACTCAGAGAGCCTGTGGAAACAGGCGATGACGAGGGGATGCACACCGCACCTCCCCCCTTTGAAAGCGTGAAATGGCGCATCCGCATCTCCGACAAGGAATACGGCCCCTACCCGCGCTCCCGATTGATCGATTTCCTCAAGGAAGGCCGCGTCCAGGCGGGCACCTTCATCGCCTGCGGGACGGACGTCGACTTCCACCGCGCCGACCACCATCCCAACCTGCGCTGGGACTTCAAAGGGCCGAAGAAGCGGAAGTTCGGCGACCCGCGCCTTGATGCCGGCGAAACCGAAGTTCCCGTCTGCAACTATTTCATCGCCGCCCGCCTGCTCGCCGGAAACGAACGTTTCGAGCGCGTGCTGCGCGAAGCCGGCAAGATGACCCGCGCCGCCGGCGACATGTGGGTGCTGCGCTCCAAGCAGACCGTCCAGCAACTGCGCAACCAGCTGACCCTGGCGATGAAGCCGCACGAGCATTTCATCATCGTCAACGCCTCGAAAGACCGGCTTGCCTGGTACAATATCGGGGTCGAGGCGGACATTTCCGTGCGCGGCGTCTGGGACTCGGACGAAGTCCAGTAGGGTCGCCTGATCCATATCAATGCGCTACGCATGTGGATCGCCTCTCAGGGTGGCGGCAAGGAACATATCATGCGCCGCAGGCTTCATGTTGAACGTCACGCGGTCTCTCGCATCGGCTGGCTGCGTGCAGCCGTGTTGGGCGCGAATGACGGCATCATCTCGACCTCGAGTCTTATCGTCGGCGTGGCTGCGTCGAATGCGGATCGCACGGCGATCCTGATCGCGGGTAGCGCCGGCCTCATCGCTGGCGCGCTTTCTATGGCGGCGGGAGAGTATGTTTCCGTCAGCTCGCAGGCCGACGCGGAGAAAGCCGATCTTGCACGGGAAAAGCGCGAGCTGGCCGAAATGCCGGAGATGGAGCGCCAGGAGCTGACGCAGATCTATGTCGACAGAGGGCTAGACGAGGAGCTGGCTCGCAAGGTCGCCGAGCAGCTGACAGCGAAGGATGCGCTGAAGGCGCATGCGCGTGACGAGCTTGGGATATCGGAGTTCACCGAAGCAAAGCCGATTCAGGCGGCGGTGACATCTGCCATAACATTCTCTGCCGGGGCGGCACTACCTCTTGCAGCGGCGTGGCTTGCGCCCTCATCCGGGCTTGAGCTGTGGGTCTCTGGCGCGTCGCTGATATTCCTCGTGCTGCTTGGCTATCTCGGCGCGAGCGCGGGCAAAGCGAATCCGCTGGTACCGGTCATCCGCGTTGTATTCTGGGGCGCGCTTGCAATGGCCGTAACCGCCGGTATTGGCCGGCTGTTCGGTGCAGTCGTCTGAAGCACGCTAATCCCGCACAAGAACATCGCTACTGATCTGATCGATGCGCGTGACGCCTGTGAGCGCCATAGCAACGCGCATCTCTGCATCCATCAGCCGCAACACGTGACTCACGCCTGCCTGCCCGGCTCCCGCCAGCGCGTAGGCCCACGCCCTGCCCAGCAACACGCCGTTCGCGCCCAACGCCAGCATGCGCACGACATCCAGCCCTGACCGCACGCCGCCGTCAGCCAGCACTGTCAGCCGGTCGCCCACCGCATCAGCAATCGCCGGAAGCGCACGCGTAGTCGACGGGACGCCGTCGAGCTGTCGGCCGCCATGGTTCGACACCACGAGTCCATCGGCGCCAATGCGCGCAGCCTCGCGCGCATCCTCCGCGTCCAGTACGCCCTTTATGATCAGCGGCCCCGTCCACTCGGAGCGGATGAAATCCAGATCCTTCCACGAAATCGACGGATCGAAATTCTCGCGCATCCAGCGGAAGAAATCATCAAGCCCGGTCCGGCCTTTCAGGACCGGCGCGACGTTGCCGAGCTGATGAGGCTGCCCGCATACCCCGACATCCCACGCCCAGGACGGCCGCTGCGCCGCCTGGAAAATACGCCGGCCGGCGCCAAACAACCCCGGCGCACCAGCGAGCCCTGACCGGTAGTCACGATATCGGGAACCGGGCACCGGCATGTCGACGGTGAACATCAGCGCTGCGCAGCGCGCCTCACGTGCTTTCGCCAGTATGTCACGCATGAAGCCTCGGTCCCGGATCATGTAGAGCTGGAACCAGATTGGCTGCTTCACGCCGCGCATCACCTCGCCCAGATCGCACGCTGAAACCGTCGACAGGGTGAACGGCACGCCGGCCGCTTCCGCGGCTCGCGCCGCCTGAACCTCGCCGCGCCGCGCCGCCAGACCGGCCAGGCCGATCGGCGCAAGCGCCACCGGCATGTTCATCCGGCGCCCGAACAGCGTGGTCGACAAATCGATGTCCGAGACGTCCCGCAACACGCGCTGCCGCAGGGAAATGCGCTTCAGGTCGTCGCGGTTCGCCCCAAGGGTGACCTCGTCATAGGAGCCTCCGTCGATGTATTCGAACAGGAAGCGCGGCAGCTTTCGCCGCGCGATCTCCCGGTAATCGAGCGCTGAAGCGGCTTTCATGACGCAGGCATTCCCCGGTTGCCGCACCCGGCAATGGCTTGCGATACCCCTATAAACCGCCGATTCAAAGGGCAAAGCCGTTTACCCTGCCGCGCCCTGCGCCGCTTTATCCACTGGCTTTTGGCCCCATTTCCTGTACAGCACGCGCGCCAGACCCGGCCTCCCCACCTGCGCACTGTATCCCGCACATCGGGACGGCCCGCCGACACGAAACGAACCCCAATGCCCTTCCCTGCAGTTCACCCCGCGCTCGACCGCGCTCTCGCCGCGCGTGGCTATGCCGAACCAACTCCGGTCCAGCTCGCTGTTGTCGAAGCTGACCAGAAGGCCGGGCGGCCAAACGCCGACATGCTCGTGTCCGCCCAGACGGGCTCGGGCAAGACGGTCGCCTTTGGTCTCGCGCTCGCCTCGACGCTGTTCGACGGACAGGAGCGCTTTGGCCCGGCCACCCAGCCACAAGCCCTGATCATCGCGCCGACGCGCGAACTGGCGATGCAGATCGGCCGTGAGTTCGAATGGCTTTACGCAGACACCGGCGCACGCATCGTCCAATGCGTTGGCGGCATGAGTGTGCGTGGCGAGCAGCAACAGCTTTCACGCGGCGCGCATATCGTCATCGGCACGCCCGGCCGTCTCTGCGATCACCTGACCAAAGGCTATCTCGACCTCTCCACGCTGAAAGTCGCCGTGCTCGACGAAGCGGATGAGATGCTGGATCTCGGCTTCCGCGAAGAACTCGAACAGCTGCTCGACGCGACCAATGCCGAAACACGCCGCACCCTGCTGTTCTCCGCGACCATCGCGCGCGGCATCGCCATGCTGGCGAAGAACTATCAGCGCGACGCGGTCCGCATCGACACCACCAGCGCGACTGAACCCCATGGTGATATCGACTACCGCGCCATGCGCGTCTCGCCCGGCGATACCGAACGCGCCGTCGTCAACGTGCTGCGTTTCTTCGAAGCCGGCAGCGCCCTCGTCTTCTGCGCCACCCGCGAAAACGTCCGCCACCTGCACTCCGCCCTGCGCGAGCGCGGCTTCCACGCCGTCGGCCTCTCCGGCGAGATGAACCAGCGTGAGCGCAACGATGCGCTGCAATCCCTGCGCGATGGTCATGCCAAGGTCTGCGTTGCGACAGACGTTGCGGCGCGCGGCCTCGACCTTCCGGATCTCGGCCTCGTCATCCATGCCGACCTTCCGACCAACAAGGCGACGTTGCTTCACCGTTCGGGCCGCACGGGCCGCGCGGGCAAGAAGGGCACGTCGGTTCTTCTGGTCACGCATACCAAGCGTCGCCGTACCGAGCAGGTGCTGGCTTCCGCGAACATCGAGGCGACGTGGAGCGGGCCGCCGACGGCCAAGGAAATCCGCGATCAGGATCGCCAGCGGCTTCTGGGACACCCGGCGCTTGAAGCGACCGTTTCCGAAGAAGATCTGGTTGTCGCGAAACAGCTGGCCGAACGCTTCCCCGCCGAGAAACTGGCCGGCGCGCTGATCGGCCTGCTGCGCTCGGAACTGCCCGAGCCGGAAGACGTGTCTGACGATGGGCGCATGCGGAATGCGCAGACGTTCGAGAAACAATCTGGGCAAAGCGAGCGGACGTTCCGTGAGCCGAGTGAGCGGCCTGCCGCGCGGAGCCGTTCGGAGCGCGGGTTTGCCACGTCGGAAGGCGATGGCGTGTGGTTCCGTCTCAATGTTGGCCGGGAGCGCAATGCCGATCCGAAATGGATCCTGCCGCTGATCTGCCGCGTCGGCCACATCACCAAGGCCGAGATCGGACCGATCCGGATTTTTGGCACCGAGACCAAGTTCGAGATCGTCGGCCATGCTGCCGAGGCCTTCGCCATCGCGGTGCAGGATACGCAGGACGACAAGATCCAGATCGAGCCCAGCTCCGCGCCGGGACCGAACGACAACATCCATCCGGCCCGTGCGCGTCGCGATGATGGCGCGCGTGCTGATCGTGCGCCGCGCGATTTCGGTGACCGGCCACCGCGTGAGAAACGGGCTTATGGCGATCGTCCGCAGCGTGAGCCGCGTGGCGAGGACAAGGCGCCGCGTGAGTTCGTCAGGCGTTCGGCGCGTGACGATGCGCGTGCCGAGCGTCACATCCAGCGCGACCGCGAGAACGCGAATCTTGCCGCTGATCCGGTTTATTCGGCGCTGACATCCTCCGCACCGCCGGCGCCCAAGGCGCCGAAGGGACCGCCGCCTGCGCATCCGAGCGGCCAGAACCGCCGTGAACGCCGCGACGCCGCGCGCGCCGAAGGCAAGATCGCAGCGATCGGCGTTGAGACGCCGAAGCGCACATGGACGCCGGAGGGCGAAGCGCGCCCCGTCCGCACTGAACGCCCGGCCACCGAGCGTCGTGAGCGGACCGAGCATCGCAAGCCCGAAGGCTTCAAACCGCGCGGACCGAAAGCTCCGGGCGGCAAGCCCTTCAAGGCGCGCGGCGACAAGCCGTCGTTTGGCGGCAAGTCATTCGGCGGCAAACCCGGTGGCAAGCCGTTCCGCGGCAAGCCCGCGGGCAAGCGCGACGGACGCAGCTAGCCAATCGCAGCGGCTGCGATCTCGTAAGAGCGCAGCCGTTTCTGGTGATCCCACACCGATCCGGTGACCATCAGCTCGTCCGCGCCTGTGCGTGCGACGAAATCCGCTATGCCGCGCTTCACGGTTTCGGGGCTGCCGACGACCGAGCATGAGAGCGCCTGCGCGATGCCGTGTTCGACCATCGGATCGAGCTGCAGGCCAACCTTCGGCGGCGGCATCTTGCCGGGGCGGCCGAGGCGCAGGTTTGCGAAGGCCTGCTGGATCGAGGTGAAGAGAAGTTTCGCTTCATCATCCGTCTCGGCGCCGATCACGTTGAGGCCGAGCATCACGTATGGCTTCTGCAAACGTGGGGAAGGACGGAAGCGTTCGCGATAGATTTCGATCGCGCCCATCATGTCGCCGGGTGCGAAGTGCGACGCGAAGGCGTAAGGCAGGCCAAGGTGCGCGGCGAGCTGCGCGCCGAAAAGCGATGAGCCGAGAATCCACATTTCGACTTCAGAGCCGGAGCCGGGGACGGCCTGGATGGTCTGGCCGGGGACGGGGGGATCGAACCAGCTCATGAGTTCGACAACGTCCTGCGGGAAGGTGTCGGCGCCGCCGAGATTGCGGCGGAGGGCGCGCATGGTGGCCTGATCGGTGCCGGGCGCGCGGCCGAGGCCGAGGTCGATGCGGCCGGGGTGGAGTTCCGCGAGCGTGCCGAAAGCTTCGGCGACCATCAGCGGTGCGTGGTTGGGGAGCATGATGCCCCCTGCCCCGACACGGATTGTCTTTGTGCCGGCGGCGACGTGGGCGATCACGACCGCCGTGGCGGCGGACGCGATGCCGGGCATGTTGTGGTGCTCGGCCAGCCAGAAGCGGTGATAGCCCAGCCGCTCGGCGTGCCGGGCGAGGTCAAGACTGTTCTCCAGCGCCTGTTTTGTTGTCGAACCTTCGACAATCGGGGCCAGATCGAGAACGGAGAGCTTTGTCATCGCCGAGATATAGGCGATGTCGGCCCAAGCGCTAGGATGGGCAGCTAAAAGCCGGTGGAGATTCGGTGACAGACGCGAAGGGAATGGCCGCCGCCGAGATTGCGCGCGAATTCTTCGGTGTGCAGTTGCTCTATGCGGGCATGTTATCGGCGAAAGCGGGAATACCGCTGGGCGACGCCATCACGTTCCATACGAATTTCCACAGGCTGTTCGCTTATGGAAATCTCGGGAAGATGAAGCCGGACCCGGAGTTCGTGGCCCTGGTTCGCGATGTCGTGTCGCTGGCGCCAGAGGGCCGGCTTGATCGCCTGATCGCGGCGTATGCGAAGCGCGCCGCCGATCCGTGGCCGCCGGAGCGATTTCCATTCGGCAATCACTTCGCATGCGAGGCGCCGACGGATGCGGGGATCGTGCGCATCCATTTCCGCAACCGCTTCAACAGTGACGCGCATGGACCGCTGCACGGGTCGAACATTGCGCAGAGGCGCGCCGACCTGACGGCGATGGTGAGCTTCATCGCGGAGCGCTGGCCGGATGCGAAAGTCATCAATGGCGCATCGTGGCTCTACAACATGGAAGCGTATCGTCGTCTGTTTCCGGCGGACTATGGCGCATCGCGTACGATGATGGTTGGTCCGCGCCCGACGCATGGACTTTCGACATGGGGTCAGTTCCTGGATTTTCGTGGGCGCGCGAAGCCTGATGTGGTCGAGAGATTTGTGCGCGAGCTGGACGCACTCGATGCTGAGCAACCCTGGTTGAGCTTTCCGTATCAGGTGCTGACGACGACAGCGCCGCTGGCGTCGTTTCGGCGGGAGTATGGGGTTTAGAGGGCAGCGAGCAGGCCCTCGTCCTTCGACGGACGGCCCTTCGGGCCTGCTCATGATGAGGGCTTTCCTCGATCTGTCATCCCGGAAGCGCGATCTCTCATTCGCACGGGCGCGGCCCTGCGTGATGCTGTAGCTCGTCTCCCCATCGAGGGAGCGGGGCGCGGTGTGAAGCGCCGTGGGTAGTCCTGTTGCCTGTCTTGCGACAGGCGCTGCGCGTCGCAACGCGCCCCGTATCGGCCGTTCCTTCCCGGTATGGC
>Ga0075163_10010779_pt1 | contig 11928 bp, 10 predicted proteins | sample JI1023141ADNA_FD_71478 | JGI IMG/M metagenome (GOLD analysis project Ga0075163, IMG submission 71478) | Wastewater effluent complex algal communities from Wisconsin, to seasonally profile nutrient transformation and Carbon sequestration -... | ecosystem: Engineered > WWTP > Effluent > Algae... | reverse complement strand
GCTGATGGGGAGGACGCGCTGCTCTACGAGCGCGCGCTGTCACCGGAAAACCCAATAGAGTCGTGATGTTCCGGCCTCGGAAGGCCGCCAGCTAGGCGGGGCCGGTCTCGTCTTCCGCGGCGCCGCTCGGGGTCGGCTCCACTGCAGCGGGCCCGCCGGGTGGGGTCGCGGGCCGCACCAGGATGGGCACCGCCTTGCGGGCCAGGAACTCCCCCAGGTCGTCGCGGCGGAAGGCCACCGCCTCGGCCGTGGCCGAGCCACCCAGGGCATAGACCACCACGGGTCGGCGGCCCCCGCCGCGCTCGGCGCGCTCCACCAGGTGCTCCTCGCGGAAGAGCTCAAGCGCGTTGCCCAGGATCGCGGTGGAGGCGGCCTCCACGCGGGTGATTTCCCCTTCCAAATAGAGGCGTTCCGCGTGCTCGCGGGCGTGGGCCATCCAGCCCTTTTGCTCCATCGGCTCGCGCTCCAGGCCGCGCAGGGCGTCGGCGGCCACCCAGTAGCCCTCCACCAGGTGGCGCAGCATGCCGGCCAGGAAGGCCACGATCCGGGGCGCGCGCACGACGACGTTGCCGCCCTCCTCCCCCAGCAGGCCCTCCGCCACCAGCCGCTGCACCGTGTCGGCGAGGCTCTCGGTGAAGGTCAGGGTGTCGCGGTAGATGAACTCCCGGCGGAACCACAGGCTGAGCGCGCGCACCTGGCGGGTCAGGCGCTCGTGGGTGACGGTACCGCCCGCGCTGTGCAACACCGTGGCGACGATGCACTCGGCGGCCAAAATGCCCAGGATCCCGTTGCGGTAGTAGTCCAGCTCGATGCGCGCCCGCTCGGGCACCACCAGGAAGCGCCGCCCGCCGCGCTCTTGGTCCTCCACCAACCGCCGCAACAGCGTGAGCGCTTCGTCGATGAGCGGGCGGACGGCCTCACCCCGCGCCTGGTAGCGCGCCAGATCGCCGGCCTGCCCACCCACGCGCCCTGCCGCTTCGATGGCGGTGGCATGCTGGGCCAGGCGGTTGCTCAGGGCGTGGGAGAGCCGGGCCCCGCGCCGCTCCAACATCTCCAACAAGAACCCCACCATGGGGGCCAGCCGCTCGGCGGCCATGGCGGGCTGCTCGTGGCTCAAGAGCACGGCCCCCAGCAGCGCCGAGGGTGAGACGGTGGTGGCCTCTTGGATGCGGCGCATCAGGTGGAAGGCCAGGCTGCGCGTCTGGGCGTGGATGCGCTCGGGCGTGAGGTCGGCGAGGCGCTCGCGGCTGCGGCCGGCCAGCCAGGTGGACAGCTTCACCGGCTCCTCGAAGCTCACATAGACGCGACCGTAGCGGGAGCGCAGCACCTTGCCGGCCTTCACCACCCCCTTCATGCTCTCAGCCTTCTTCTCGCCGCCCGTCAGCTCGCGCCGGTAGCTGTCCGTCTCCAACACCCGCTCGTAGCTGATGTTGATGGGCACAAACTGCAGGTCCTTGTACTCGCCGCGGCGCACGCCCTCGAGGAACATGCCCAGCATGCCCAGCTTGGGTGGCAGCAGCTTGCCGGTGCGGCTGCGCCCTCCTTCCATAAAGAATTCAATGGGATAGCCCTCGCGCAGCAGCTTCCAGAGGTACCGCCGGAAGACCAGCGTATAGAGCGGCTGCCCCTTGAAGCTGCGCCGCAAGAAGAAGGCGCCGGCCCGCCGCAACAGGCCCCCCATGGGGAAGAACGCCAGGTTGTCCCCCGCCGCGATGTGCGGAGGGATGAACTCGTTGCGCATGAAAACCCATGAAATCACAAGATAATCCAGGTGGCTCTTGTGGCTGGGCACCAAGACGAGCGGGGCGCCGCGGGAGTGGCGAGCGGCTTCCCGCACGCGGCGCATGCCCTCGGCATCCACCTCCACCCCGCGAAACACGCGGTTGAACACGCGGTCGAGCACCCACCCAAAGACGTGCAAGAGCTCAAAGGTGGTGGTGGCGGCGATCTCGTCCAGGTGGCGTCGGGCCTTGATCCGCGCTTCCGCGGGGCTGATGCCCACCTGGCGAGCGATGGCGGCCACCTCGTCTTGAAAGACCTTGCGCTCCATCACCTCGCGCTTGATGTCCTCTGGGGCCTTCACCGCGGGGCCCCGCACCGACATCGTCTCCTGGGCCAGGTGAATGAAGAGCACGCGCCGCAGCTTGCGGGCGATGCGCTCATCGGACCAGTCGGGGTGGTCGGCCAGCACGCCCTTGAGGTTGATGGGCTCACCCAGGCGCATGGTGGCCTGCTTGCGGTGGCGCAGCCAGAAGCCGAGCTTGCGCAGCCGGCCCGGGGTGTCCTGGTTGCCAAACACCGCATCCAACAGCCCCGGCTGCTTGCTGGCGGGCTCGCGCTGCCACGTCATGAGCTGGGGCACCAACAGCAGCGGCGTCTCCTGGGTGCGCTGCCAGGCCAGCAGGGCCTCGAAGTAGCCGGGATCGGCCGGGCGCTCTTCGGTGAAGCGCCGCCGCTTCATGAAGATCAACGCTGCGTCGCCCGCCCGCACCACCCGCAGCAACCGCTCGCTCGGCCGCACGATCTCGCCGCGGCCAAACAGGCGCCGCCACCACTCGCGCAGGAAGGTGCCCACGCCGCGAAACAGCGAGGGATCGACGCCGTTTGCAAAGCGGGCGAGGGGGAGTTTGACCTTGAGAAACAAGTAGTTGAAGAAGAGGTAGTCGAGCAGGCTGCGCACACGCATGACGTAGACAAGCTGGCCCTGGCGGGCATGGGCGCGCGTGCGCTCCACCGCGGCCTCGTCGATGGGAATGCGGGCAAAGAGGCGGCGCCACATCCAGGAGGCGATGGGCCCCGGCTCGGGGAGCATCGCGCTGCGGTTGGGCTCGGTCATGGAGCATCTCCGGGCGCAGAGGTGGCCCTCCGGGCGGGCGCGACGGTGGGTCGATCGGTGGTCACGACGCCATCGCGCAGGGCGCTGAGATCGCCGCCCACCGCCCAGGTGCCGTCGCCGCTGTCCACCACGGCGTGGAGGGTGCGGGCACCGATGGCGTTGTCGGCCGGGGGGCGCAACCGCGTCCACTGGCCTTGAACATCCCGCGCCAGCACCAGCCCCTGGGCGCCGGTGGCGAGGGCAGTGCCGTCGGGGCGCACGAAGATGCCGTTGAGCACCGGGCCGGTGGGGATCGCCTCGGGCACGAAGCGATCGCCCTCCAGGCGCCGGACGACGCCCGAAGTCAGGCCGCCGACGGCGAGCACCGGCCCATTGGGGCGACCGTGCACCGTGAACAAAATCTCAGTGGTTTCAGTGGGTAACGTGCGAAACTGCTGGCCATCCCAGTGCAGCGCTCGCCCGCCTTCGCCCACCAGGTAGACGGCATCGGGGCCCGCACCCCACACCTTGTAGAGGTTGAGCCCGGCGAACTCATCGGCGGGATCTTCCAGCGGCAGCGTGGGATCGAGCACGCGGGTCCATTGGCCATCACCGGCGGAGCGCAGCACCACCCCCCGCGGCCCGCCGGGCACGTCGGTGCCGCCGACGGCCCACAGGTCGGTGGGTCCACTGCCCCAGAGCCCCCAGAGGACGGTGTCGGCGGGGGCGTCGGTGGCTTCGGGCACCCAGGTGTTGTCGGCCTGGTGCCGCAGGATGCGACCGCCCGCGCCACAGGCCCACAGGTGCTCGGCGTCGAGGCCAAACACCCACCAGAGCGTAGGGCCGTCCAGCGTTTCGGAGGTGAGGGCCCCATCGAAGTGGCCGATGGCAGCGGAGGGCGGCTGCTGGGTGCCGCCCACAAACCAAACATCCGTGGGGGTCAGGGCGGTCACCCCCAGCCAGGCCGGCTCGCCCTGCACCACCACCTGCAGCCCATGCACCCCGGCATCGGCCTCGGCCACCGTCGGATCATCGTCGCACGCGGCCAGCAGGCCGATGCACACGCCAAGCAGGCACGCCGGCAGGCCGGCGCGTAAGGACAAACCTCGCATGGCGGGCAGCATACCCGATCGTGGCGCCAGAGGGACCCGGCCGGGATACCCTGACAGGCAGCTGACACCTTTTGTCAGTCATCACTAAAATAGCGGTTGTCAGCGGCCCTGGGCGGCGGTACCTCTGGTGGGCGGTGGGCAACAGCGCCCCCCCAATCCGAAGGATGCCCAGTGAGCGATATCAAGGGACGTTACCTCTGGCTCGACCTCATCACCACGGACCTGGAGGCCGCGCGCGCCTTCTACCAGGCGGTGGTCGGCTTCAAGCTCGTGCCCCACAATCCCGAGTACATGATGTTTGCGGGCGCCAACGGCCCCATCGGCGGCTCCATGCTGCTCTCCGACGCCGCCAAGGCGATGGGGGCCCCCCCGCACTGGCTGGCCTACATCGGCACCCCCGATGTGGACGCCACCGCGGAGCAGGTCAAGGCCCTGGGGGGCACCGTGTACGTGCCGCCCTTTACCATGGGTGACGTGGGCCGCATCTCCATCGTGGCCGATCCCCAGGGGGCGGTCTTTGGGGTGTACTGCCCCGCCAGTGCTTCCACCACCGATCACGATGTTGAGCCCACCGGGGTGGGTGAGATGGTCTGGTCCGAGCTGATGACGGCGGACTACGAGGCGGGCTGGAGCTTCTATCAGAAGGTCTTCGGCTGGACGCACGCGGGCTCCATGGAGTCGCCCGCCGGGCCCTACCACATGTTCACCGCCGGCAAGCGCCACAGCATGGGCGGCATGATGACCAAGCCCGCCGGGATGCCGGTGTCGGCGTGGGGCTACTACTTCCACGTGGCCAACCTCACCGAGAGCATCGAGGCGGTGAAGTCCATGGGTGGCCAGGTGGTGCACGGCCCCATGCAGGTGCCCGGTGGCGCCCACGTGGTGCAGTGCATCGATCCCCAGGGCGCCTTCTTCGCCCTCCACGCTTTGGGTGCGTAAGCTCACCCTCGCACCTCCGGCTCGCCATCCGGCCACTCGGGCGGCTTTTTTCTGGTGGAGGTGCGTTTCCTGCCGCCGCCCTTGCTTCCCGCATGCCGCCATGCCTAGAGTCCCTGCAACCAGTGCAACGAGGGGGACAGATGGTGATGCGCAACGCGCTCCTGGCCGGTTTTCTGGCCTTTGGCATGCTGGCTTGCGATGACGGCGGCAGCGATGGCGGTGGCGGGGGCAGCGGTGGGGGTGGCGCGGTCGATCAAGGCGTCCCCATGGGCGGCACCGTCGATACGTTCAGCTTCACCGAGCTGAGCCTCGAAGAGCCCGCCGCCCTGTCCACCATCCTCAACAACCTGCTCAACTCCAATCTCAACGCGGGCGCCATCATCATCTTGATGCAGCTCGACGGCTGGAATGGCAGCGGTGCCATCCGCCTGCGTGGCGGTGCGGGCACCCAGGTGGCCGGCCTCGACACCCCGGCCAACTTCGCCGACGACGGCTTCACCTGGCTCACCGAGGGCGAGTGCGCCAATGCCGACGGCACCACGCGCCCCTGCTCGGTGCAGATCAGCGAGCAGGGCGGCACCCAGACCGGCGATGACTTTGAGATGACGGGTGGCGAAATCTTCATCTATTCCGAGGACTTGAAGCTCATCATCCCCATCAAGGCCCTCACCCTGCGCGGCACCCGCACGGGCGACGCGGTGGCCGCCACGCTGGAAGGCGTGATCACCGACGCCGATGCCGCCGAGACGCGCTTCAAGCTCAACCCCAACGCCGCGATGCCCACCGACCTCAAGACTTTGCTCAACGGGGTGCGCATCATGCCGGACACCGATCTGGATGGCGCGCCGGCCTACACGTTCTCGGGGACGTTCTCGGCCGAGCTGGTGACGTTCGTGGCCCCCTGAGCCGCCGACCGGGTTGCGGAGTGTCGAGCATTCCGCATTCTTTTCAGTGACTTGCCGCCGGAGGATTCATGTTCCAGCTCAAGGTGACCTTGGCGCTCCTGCTCGTCTTCGGGGGCGCGGGCACCTACCTCTACTTGGAGGCGGGCGAGGCGGCCACCCAGGCTGCCCAGGACCAGGTGGAGGCCCACCTCGGGGTGGCGGCCCGGGCGCTGACGCTGGCCTGGAAGGCTGATGCGCAGGCGCTGAGGGTGCAGGCCGAGGGGCTGGCGGCCTCACCCACGCTGCGGGCCGCATTGGCGCGGACGGCTGAGAGCTTCACCGCGGAGGACGGCACCGTGCCGCCGCCGGACGAGGTGCGCTACCAGATCCACCGCCTGGTCAACGATGAGCTCCGCGGCTGGAAAGAGCCGCTGGCGGCCAGCGAGCGGGGGGCCCCCGACTTCCTCGCGGTGGTGGACCCCGCCGGCCTGGGCGTCGGCCGCGCCGGCGACCCGGCTTGGTTTGGCCCCGAAGCGAATCTGGCCCAGGAGCAGGCGGGCCTCGCGGCGGCCCTGGCGGCGGCGGGCACCACCCACGGCATGTGGCAGTCCAAGGATGCACCCCTCGAAGTGGTGGTGGCCCCCGTGCGCACCGGCGAGCAGGTGCTGGGCGCGGTGGTGGTGGGCTACCGGCTCAACCTCACCACCGCCCGCCGCAGCAAGGCGCTGACGGCCGCCGAGGTGGCCTGGTTTGTGGGCGACCATGTGGCGCAGAGCTCCTCCTTCAGCCCCGAGCGGGAGCTGGAGCTGGCCCGGGCGCTCGCCGAGAAGGGCGCCCACCGCACCACCGGAAGCGCCGATGTCACCCTCGGCGGCCACCACTACCGGGCCCAGGTGGGCCATGTCGGGGAGGGGCCCTGGGGCTTCCTGGTGCTGCTGGACCTCGACTCCGTGCTGGCGGAATCGGGCCGTCTTGTCCGCCTGATCCCCGTGGTCTTCGGGGCAGGATTCCTGCTTTCTGTGCTGCTTATCCTCTTCTTCTTCATGCGATGGATGAAGCCCTTTGAGGGCATCGAGCGCGGTATCATGGAGCTCATCAACGACAACAAGGACCACTGGTTCGAGGGCAAGGGCGGCGACCTCGCGGCCCGCCTGGGTCAGAACCTCAACATCATGGTCTGCCACCTGACCGGGCGCCCCCTGCCGGAAGATCATGACCGCCCAGGTTGAGCCGGTCCGGCTCGGGCTGGATCGGCTGGCGGCGGAGGACTGCGCGCGCCTGCGGGGCTTGCGGGTGGGCCTGCTCTGCCATGCGGCCAGCGTGAGCTCGGATCTCCGCCACATTACACATGTTTTCCGCGACTGCGGCATCCAACCGGTGCGCTGTTTCGGCCCCGAGCACGGCATTTGGGCGGACGTGCAGGACATGATCCCCAGCGCTGACACCCGGGAGCCCGTCACCGGCGCGCCGGTGGTGTCGCTCTATGGCGCCGAGGAGGCCAGCCTCAGCCCCCAGGCCGCGGATCTGGCCGATCTGGACGTGCTGGTCATCGACCTGCAGGACGTCGGGTCGCGCTACTACACCTACTGCTGGACAGCGGCTTTGGCGGCCTGGGCGGCGGCCCGGGTGGGGGTGCGCAGCCTGGTGCTCGACCGGCCCAACCCGCTGGGCGGCCTGCGGCGCGAAGGCGGAGGTGTGGACCCTCGCTACATCAGCTTCGTGGGGCGCTGGAGCGTGCCCACCCGCCACGGCCGGACCATCGGCGAGCTCGTGCAGCATGTGGCGGCCGTGGAGGGCTTCACCGAAGCGGTCCAGGTGCTCCCCATGACGGGGTGGCGGCGGGCCATGTACCACGACGCCACCGGGTTGCCCTGGGTGCAGCCCTCGCCCAACATGCCCACCCTCGACACCGCCCTCGTCTACCCGGGGCTGTGCCTCATCGAGGGCACCAACTTGAGCGAAGGCCGCGGAACTACTCGACCTTTTGAGCTCGTGGGAGCAGACTTCATCGACCCCTTCCGGTGGGCCGAGGCCCTGGCGGCCACCCCACTTGAGGGCATTCACTTCCGCCCGGTGTTCTTCCGCCCCATGTTCCACAAGTTCGGCGGGCAGACCATCGGCGGGGTGGCGCTGCATGTCACCGATCGCGACCGCTTCGAGCCGCTGCGCACCGGCCTGCACCTGCTGGCCACCTGCCGCCGCCTGTTTGGCGCCGGTCTCCAGTGGCGCGCTGAGGTCTACGAGTTTGTGGGCGATCGCCTGGCCATCGACCTGCTGTTCGGTGGACCTGAGGCCCGCGAGCGCATCGACGGGGCGGGGGACGTGGACGCACTGTGGCGACAATGGCAAGCTGAGGCGGTGCAGTTCGGGATGCCGCAGTCGGAGTACCCATGAAGCTGGCCTTTGTCGCTCACAGCTACGGCAATGTGGCGCTGCTGGAAAAAGCCCTCGTCGCCCTGGTGGACCACCACCGGGTGGGGCGGGTGGTCGCGCTGGAGACGGCCGCGGACGACATGGAAGCGGTGTTGCGCAGCCGAGCCCTGCGATTTCCAACGGAATTACCGCCCGACGATCCCGCCTTCGCCGACTACGTGTTGGCCTCCGTGCTCTCGGGCCAGGTGGAGGTGCCCGAAGAGGAGGTGGAGCGTACGGAGCGGCTCCGGGCGGCCTGTGTGGTGGGGCGCAGCAGCCAGATCCACACCCTCGCCCGCCATCGCATCGGCATCGGCGTCACGTCGGCTGATCCCAACTCCTTGGCCGTGGTGGTGCTGACCGGCGTGGAGCGGCGCCTGATCGCCCGCGATGAAGCCCCGGTGCGGGTCGGGCCCGGCCACCTGCGCGGCCCCCTGCATGAGGGCGAGCCCGCCGCGTGCCTGGTCATCGAGGCCACTGAAGAGGGTCTGCAGGGCCAATTTGTCGCGCCGGACGGCGCCCGGCTGGGCAAGGCCGAAATCCTTGAGGTGGGCCGAGGTTGAGCACGCCTGTGCCCGACGCCCCCGCGGCGTTGACCGAGGCCAGCCGGCGCGTCGCGATCTACGGCGGCGCCTTTGATCCACCCCACCTCGCCCACGTCTTCACGCTGACCTGGCTCCTGCAACGCACTGATCTCGATGAGATTTGGCTATTGCCCGCCGCGGCCCACGCCTTCGGCAAGCGGCTGACGCCCTTTGAAGATCGGGTGGGCATGTTGGCGGCCATCGTGGCGGCGCTGGGCAGCACCCGCCTGCACATCTGCACCATCGAGCACGAGGTCACCCTGAGCGGTCGCACCTACGACACGCTCGAGGCGCTGCAGGCGCGGCACCCCAGGCACCAGTTTCGGTTGGTGATCGGGGCCGACAACCTCAGCGAGGCCCACCGGTGGCACCGCTTTGAAGACCTGGTGGCGCGCTGGTCGGTGATCGCGTTGGGGCGACCCGGCCACGAGGCGAGCCTGGCGCGGTTTGCCCAGGCGCCCTGGTGTACGGCCGGCCCCACGCTGCCCGAGATCTCCTCCACCCGGCTGCGCGCTGCCCTCGGCGGTGGCACCGGCGATCCCGAGGCCCAGGCGTGGCTACCGGGGGTGTGCCAGCCCTGGATCGACCGCCTCTACCGACAACCAGCCCCCGCTGGCCCACGGGTCTGGATCCTGGGGGCGGGTCGCCTGGGGCGCACGCTCGCCGCCGCGCTGCGGGCAGGCGGAGTCCCGGTGGCGGGCCTCTGGAACCGCAGCCCGCGCGCCGAGGCCACCGCCGTGGGGCCGCTGCCGGCCAGCCTGGAGGCCGATGTTTGGGTCCTCGCGGTGAGCGATCCCGCCATCGGCGCGCTGGCCCAGCGCCTGGCCGAGCACCCAAGTTTGCCCGCCGTGGCCCTGCACTGCGCCGGTCGCCTGGATGCAACGGTCCTGGGTGCCCTGGCGGCTCGTGGCGTGGCCGTGGGCAGCCTGCACCCGCTTCAGGCCCTCGGCGATGACCCGGGGGCTCTGCGGGGCACCTGGTGCGCGGTGGAGGGCGACGAGGCAGCCTGCATCCAGGCCACGGCGCTGGTGCGGGCCATGGGTGGCCTGCCGGTCAGCCTGCCGGCGGGGGGCAAGGTGGCCTGGCACGCGGCGGCGGTCCTGTCGGCCAACTTCGTCGCCGTGCTCACCGCCGGGGCGCTGGAGTTGTTGGCCAGCCTGGGCATTGCGGAGGCCGATGGCCGCGCGCTGCTCAACCCTTTGCAGCGTGGCACCCTGGCCCGCCTGGCCCAGCATCCGGCCGCCGAGGCCCTGACGGGGCCCTTTGCGCGGGGCGATTGGGCCGCCGTGGCCGCCCACGTGCAGGTCTTGGCCGAGCGCGCCCCGAACTTTCTCGAATGTTATCAGTCGCTTGCCCGGACCACGGCCCGCTGGCTCCAGTGGAGCCCTGCGGTGGTCCAGGCCCTGGAGAATGCCCTCCAAGCACCTTGACCACCGGGAACACCCATGGATAAGGTGTCCCCATGGCCTTACGCTCCGGCTGCCGAGGGCAGCAGGGGCGGGTGCTTGCTTCCTGGATGGAGTTGCGAATGTCCTGGGATGCTCTCGCCGACGAGCTCCGCAATGATCCCGCGCTGTCGGGGCTGGATGAAGCCTCAACCCGCGCCGTGATCGACCTCCTGGCTTTGGTGGTACACGCCGACGGCAAGGTGGGTGTGTTGGAGCAGAGCGAGTTTGAAGATCAAGTCGACTCTCTGCCCTGGTTGGCCGGCAAGGACGTCGGTCCAGCCCTGGCGCGCGCCAAGGACACGCGGGGCGAGACGGCGGTCCGCACCGCCGTTCAACAGGCCACGCGGCGGCTCAACGGCCTCGGGGTGGAAGACAAGGTCTACCGGATGGCGGCGCAGCTCGCCTGGGCGGACCTCAACCTCCACCGCGATGAGTCCACGGTGCTGCGCTGCATCGCTGAGAGCCTCGGCCTCAGCCCGCAGGCGGCCGCCGCCATCGACGCCGCGGTCGGCTAGCGGGTCGGCCCGCCACCCCGGTGGCGGTGCATCCGTTCGACCAGTGCGCAGATTGGGGCCCGGGCGAGGATCGGCGCCAGGGCGAGGGGCGAGGATCGGCTGCGCGCTGAGCGCACCCGCGGCGGTCAGGCGTCGGAGCTGAAGCCCGAGGCCTCACCCAGCCACCGCGAGTGCACGTCGCGCAGCTCGATGGGCTCGGAGAGGTAGTGCGCCTCCGCCTCGTGGTGCGTGGCCTGCCAGCGATCCTGGGTCAACTCGTACACATCCGCCGGCGGGCCCAGCGTGTGGTGCACCGCGTGGCTCTTCAGGAAGCTGAAGCGCGCCGCAATGCGGGCCATGGCCACATTGTTGCGGGGCACCCAGAACCACACCTCGCGGGCGCCCAGGTGGCGGAACGCATAGAACAAAACCGCCGAGACACACCGCCCGCCCACGCCCCCGGCGCAGTCGAGGCCCATGCTCAACTCCCACGCATCGGGCTCATCGTCGTCGCGGATCAGCTCCACCGCACCGATGAGCGTCTCGTCCAAGGCCGCGGTGAAGGTGCGGCGGCGGGTGGACCAGTCCAGCGGGTGCAACTCGTTGAGATCGGGCATGAATGACCGCCGGCGCAATGCGGGCTGGTTCAGCAAGGAGGCGAGCGCGGCGCGATCGGCGGTCTCCACCGGGCGCAGGCTCAGCCGTGAGCTGGGCGGTTCGAGGGGGGTGGAGGCACCCAGGGAGGGAGAGGGGTTGGTCGGTACGTCGCTCATTGAGGCACGCTCATCCGGCTGGGGCCGGGTTTGAGAAAGGCGAATACCCTATGTTGACACCCCAGGACGGCGCAAGTCACATTTCTCCGTGGTCATTTCTGGGCGCGCGGCGTTCCTGGGACCGGCGGCTGCCCCGAGGCGCCCCAGTCTTCCACCGGCCAGTGGTGAGCGCGCGCGTGGCGCTGGAGCCGCGGATCGGGGTTGACCGCCACCGGGCGCCCCACCGCCGCCAACATGGGCAAGTCGCTGTAAGAGTCTGAGTAGAAAGCACAATCCGCCAGGGAGAGGCCCGCCTGCGCCGCCCAGGCGGTGGCCATCGTCACCTTGCCGGCGCCGAAGCACAGCGGCTCCAGGGGACGACCGGTGAAGCAGCCCGTGGCGTCCACCTCAAAGCGACTGCACAGGATGTCGTCCAACCCCAAATCGGCGGCCGCCAGGCGGGCCAGGTAGTTGGACGAGGTGGTCAA
>Ga0075163_10010778_pt1 | contig 11928 bp, 7 predicted proteins | sample JI1023141ADNA_FD_71478 | JGI IMG/M metagenome (GOLD analysis project Ga0075163, IMG submission 71478) | Wastewater effluent complex algal communities from Wisconsin, to seasonally profile nutrient transformation and Carbon sequestration -... | ecosystem: Engineered > WWTP > Effluent > Algae... | reverse complement strand
GTATACGATCATGGGAGACATCAAAGAAGGCTTAATCATGCTTTCTACCGTTTTTCTGATGGTGGGTATTTCCCTGTACCAAAATTACAGGTCTGAAAAGGCGATGGATGCCCTCCGGAAATTGTCTTCTCCCCGGGTATCGGTATTGAGAAATGACAATTGGACCATCCTCGCAGGTCGTGAATTGGTACCGGGAGATATTGTCAAAATTAGCGAAGGAGACCGATTGGCTGCGGATCTTGAAATTCTGGAATCTAATTCATTGGAAGTCGACGAATCAATGCTCACGGGTGAAGCCTTTGCCGTAAAAAAGGACAAAGAGGGGGATATGGTTTTATACAGTGGCACTCTCTTGGTCAAAGGCAGAGCCATAGCCAAAGTCGCTTTTACCGGGGTAGCTGCACGTATAGGCAGCATTGCATTGGCCTTACAAGCACCTGCTGAGAGCAAGACATCCTTGCAAAAAGAAATGGCCCAGTTTGTAAGGCAGATTGGCATTATAGCGGTTTTTTTATGTTTACTCATCGTAGGCGTGTTTTACTGGATTAGAGGAGACTTTTTGTCTGCACTGCTCAATGGACTTGCTGCAGCCATGGCCATCTTACCCGAAGAATTCCCGGTGGTATTTACCATCTTTTTAGCCCTTGGCGCCTGGCGATTGTCGCGAATCAATGTGCTTACCCGTCAGCCTTCTTCTATCGAATCGTTGGGTGCAGCCACTGTACTTTGTTCAGATAAAACAGGCACCATCACCCAGAATAAAATGCAGGTGGCCATGGTAAGCAAAGGTCCGTTATCAGATCCTGAGAAGGGAGGTAATATAAGCGATTACGAAATCATTCATTGGGCAGCAATGGCTTCGCCACCCGATACAGCAGACCCTATGGAGCATGCTTTTTTCAGAGCACTCGAAAAACAGGATATGGACCTGCTGACCAAAGCAACTCTGATTAAGGAATATGCGCTCACCAATGAGGTGCTGGCAATGACCCGCATTATTAAAGACGAAGCGGGTAGGGTATTGGCGGCATGTAAGGGTGCCCCTGAGACCATTGTATCACTCTGTAAGTTAACCGATGATGTTAAAGATGCCATTTTTGAAGAAGTAGCTACTATGGCAGCAGCTGGCTGTAGGGTTCTTGCCGTAGCGAATGCAGAAGTAAAAATTGATTTTTTGCCAGAAACCCAAAAAGAAATACCCTTTACATTTCTTGGACTTGTTGGCCTGGAAGATCCCATTCGACCAGAAGTACCAGCTGCCATAAACCTGTGTAAAAAAGCGGGCATTCGAGTAATAATGATTACCGGCGACCATGCATTGACCGCAAACGCCATAGGCAAAAAGATAGGACTAAGTACTGAAATTATACTGTCTGGCGCAGAAATGGCAGAGCTGACAGACGCTGAATTGACTACAATGCTGCACCAGTGTAATATCTTCGCAAGGATTCAGCCGGAACAAAAGCTCCGACTTGTCCATCTGCTAAAAGCCCAGGGTGAGGTTGTAGCCATGACTGGCGATGGTGTCAACGATGCGCCTGCCTTGAAGGCAGCCAATATTGGCATAGCGATGGGAAATAAAGGTACAGACGTAGCGCGTGAAGCCGCCAAAATGGTGCTATTGGACGATAATTTTGCCTCTATCGTTACAGGCATTCGCCTTGGCAGAAGGATCTATGACAACCTTCAAAAAGCCATGTCGTATATTCTTGCGATCCATATTCCCATCATTGGACTCACATTAACTCCTGCCTTTTGGGGCACCATGCCTCTTTTATTGTTGCCCCTGCACATTATCCTGATGGAACTGATAATCGACCCCGTTTGTTCCATTGCCTTTGAGTTTGAACAGGAAGAGAGAGGAATAATGAGCCATCCACCCAGGAAAAACAATGTTTCCTTTTTTGGAGGCCGTCAACTCTTGTCCAGTTTTTTACACGGTTTTTTGCTCTTCATCATTACCCTCGTTACCTTTCTCATATCGTTCAAAGAGGGACATTCTGAGGAACAAGCCAGAATGATTGCCTTTTCAACCTTGCTCATTGGAAATCTTTTTCTGATTTTTTCTAAATTATCCAAGACAAGAACGGTGATCGAGTATATTGTTAGCCTCAATCTAACCATTATCATCATCGGTTTATTGGTGGGTACACTGCTGATGGCTTTAGCATTTGTCCCTTTTTTACAACATCTGCTTAGGCTGCAATGGCCGGGTTGGCAACATTATGGTGTTGCCTTGGCTTCTGCCTTGATAATGCTTGCCATTTTGGAATTAATTAAGCTATTTCATTTGAAGTCACAAAACTTATAGTCCACCATTCCGGGATCTTGGACAATCAAACACTGCGGATTAAATATTGACTTAAACCGATGATCATTCTAATCCGGTGGCATGCCATCCTTGAATGGTAGATAGTAAAATAGATCTTTTATATGCTGACTCAATTTTTCTTTTCGGGCTGGTAAATGCTTATTCAGTAAAATACCATTTATTTAAGAAAAAATACCATAAATTGCAACAGTTAAAATAGACATTTACCCCTAATCAACTGGCATAAGACGAACTGATGTGGCATGGTATTGATATTCAAATTTAAGTGGTTTGCGAGTTTAAAAGTGGGCATGGCATTAACAATGTTGGTTTTGCTGGGGTCATGTAATAACAAATCACATGACACAGATGACCTGACCTACTGGACTTCCAACAATGGTGGAGAAATTGCCTTTGCTCAACAGGTGACAGCCCTTTGGAACAAACAAGGTGGCCAACAAAAAATTGCGTTTCAGCCCATCCCTGAAGGCCAAAGCAGTGAAGAAATATTACTGGCAGCAGTAGTTGCAGGGACTACCCCCGACATCTATTCTAACATCTGGCAAGGTCTGGTCGAATTTTATAGCAAGTCGGGCATCCTCGTAGCGCTGGATACCTTAAAAGGGTTTAAAGAACTGATTGCAGAAAGATGCGATGCAACTACCCTGGCTGAAATCACCTCTTCAGATGGTCATGTGTATCAGCTTCCCTGGAAGATCAATCCGATCATGACCATTTACAATGAAGCAATATTAAAGGAGCTGGAGCTTGATAGTTTTCCGGCCTCCTACTCAGATTATTTAAAAGCTGCAAAGAATTATAGCAAGGATACCAATGGTGATGGCCACGTTGACCATTGGTTGGGAAATACCTCAATGAAATTGGCCTGGTACCAAAGGCTGTTTAATTTCTACCCCTTATACCTCGCTGCTTCCGGAGGCATGCCCCTCATCAAGGATGGCAAGGCTGTATTTAACAATAAATATGGCATCGAGGTCATGACTTTTTTACAAAGCCTTTATCAAAACAATTATTTTTCAAGGCAAGTGGAGTCTGCAGGGCAGGATCTTTTTATTGCCGGCAGATACGGTTCAAAATGGACCGGGCCATGGGAAATTGAATACCTTGACAAATTTAAAAGACCCGGCTTTCAGTACAACTTTACTACCATGCCGGTGCCTGATGCACACCAAGGACCCGTGTATACCTATTGCGATCCCAAGGGCGTTGTAATATTTAACACCTGTAAGAATCCCCAAAAAGCCTTTGATTTTGTCCGTTTTATGATGACTGAAAAAAATGATCTCCTCTTTTTGCATACCACGCACCAATTGCCTCGCAGAAAAGGCCTTGATACCATGGCCAGTTTTAAAAATTATTTTGATACACATCCTCACATGAAGGGCTTTGCCCGCCAAAGCCATTTTGTAAGAGGTTCTGATGTATCACCCCATATGATAGAAGTATTGGACATCATTTCGCAGGAATACGAAGCCTGTGTGATCTATCAGAAAAAATCTCCTGCCAAGGCTATCGAAGATGCTGAAAAGGCGGTTAACATTCTGCTAAAAACATTGGATTAATTGTAACACATGATTAAGACCTCTATCCATAAGACACAAAAAAACAGACAGCAGGGAGCTGCTATAAAAATGGTAAGCCCCTATCTGATCCACCTGGCTGTTTTTGTTTTGTTTCCCGTTTTGTTTTCAATCTTCCTTACCTTTCATCAATGGAACATCATTTCACCTATGAAATACACAGGTCTTGACAATTACCTTCACCTTGTCAACGATCGTTTGTTTTGGAAGGCCATAATCAATACCTTATTTTTTTTAGTCATTCACATTCCGCTTCAGCTTGTGGTAGCCTTATTCCTGGCGTGGTTGCTCAATGAAAAAATAATTTTACGCCCTTTTTTCAGAGCTTCTTTTTTTATGCCTGTCGTCATATCCGGGGTAGTAGTTACTACCATGTGGCAGCAATTGTACGGACTTGAAACAGGGGTGCTCAATCAATTGCTAACCGCAATAGGGCTTTCCAGAGTAGAATGGCTTTCACATCCTGCAATGGCCATGGTTTCTATTGCCATTATGGCCACATGGAAAAATGTAGGTTTGTACACCATTCTTTTTTTGGTTGGTTTGCAGGCAGTGCCTCAAAGTCATTATGAAGCAGCCCGAATGGAAGGTGCAAGTCCATGGCAACAGTTTTGGTACATAACATTGCCAGCCATCAATCCTACCATTTTTATGGTCTTCGTTTTATCAACCATTGGTGGATTTAGTTTGTTTATTGAACCCTATATTATGACAGATGGGGGCCCTTTAAATGCTACCCTTTCTGCCATGCTTTATATCTACCGACAGGCCTTCGGTTACTACCACATGGGTTATGCAGCTACCTTAGGTCTGGTCTTTGCCCTTCTCATCCTGCTGGTTGTAGCCATCCAGAAGAGGTATGTTGAAAATACAGAAAACGCCTGATGATGAAGATAATAAAACACATATCACTTACATTTCCTTTGGTACCAACCGTGTTTATTGGTTCCAGGTTGAGTGCATGGATTGTTAGTGTTTTGAAAGATACAATTTCGAACCTTACCAAAATACAACCTAATGGGTAGGAAAACAGGAAAGACAGCCATGGTTGTGTTACTGGGATTGGCAGCTCTGTCCTTCCTATACCCCTTTTACTGGATGTTGGCAGCTTCCTTTACCAAAGAAGAGTACATCGGCCAGTTGTTATTTGTACCAAACGAATTTACCTTCGACAATTATCTCCAAATGTTTAAAAAGATTCCCATCGGCAGGGCTTTTTTCAACAGCACGGTTGTTGCACTTTTGGTTACTGCCGGTGTGATCGTTACTTCTTCAATGACGGGTTATGCCCTGGCAAAGCTGGATTTCAAAGGCAGGTCGACATTGTTTTATGTGCTGATATTTACCATGACCCTGCCTTTTCAAATCACATTGATCCCCAACTATATTACCATGGTAAAATTAAACTGGGTTGATAATTTGGTGGCCCTTGTCATTCCGGCACTCAACAATGCCTTTGCCATTCTGTTGTTTCGGCAGGCTTTTCAGCAATTACCTGATGCGCTGGTAGCTGCTGCCCGGGTTGATGGGTGTAAGGAGTGGACCATCGTTTATCGCATCCTCATGCCCAACGCTGTGCCAACCATCATAACCGTGGGCATCATTACCTTTATGAATGTTTGGAACGATGTGATGTGGCCCCTCATTGTCATTCGTGATGAAAACCTAATGACCATGCCCCAGTTGGTCACCCTGTTTGCTGTAGGCGGCAGGGCGGAAGCGCAGCTGGGCGTAAAATTGGCATCCTCTGTATTACTGGCACTGCCAATCTTTGTAGCTTACCTGTTCTTTCAAAAACATTTTATCAGAAGTATGGCCGCCAGTGGCCTGAAAGATTAATTTATAGAATTTATGTGGCATACCCTTAAAAAAAGTAAACTCATCCTTACCCACGATGTGAAAAGAGTGATCCTCAGATACCTCAACTTTGGAAGAGAAGATCGCATTCAACCTGTTTTCCATTATGTTGAGGCGCTCTCTGAGGAAGAGGTGATCAACCAACTCAATGGATTAAACGAACTGTATGCAGACAGGCATTTCGACCTGAATGCAGCCTGGCTGTCTAACTTTCACAATCTGGGACCATCCTTTTTGTCGCCCAGTTGGTCAGTGGCACGACAAGCATTGCTGGGGGCCTATTTCACGATGGAATATAGTGTTGAATCTGCTGCTTTGTTTAATCCTTCTATGGTCCTTCAAGGCAAAATGGGAATCGATGGTAGTCAGGCTTTTGTGATGAGCCTTCGATCTACTGGTGAAGGACACATTTCATCCATCTCATTCCTCGAAGGTATTATCTCAGCAGATGGCACCATCTCTGTGAGTGAGAGGAATAGAAAAATTAATGCTGGAACTATTTTGCCCACTGAAGACGAGGAAGAGTATGATGTGGTCTTTGATTCATCAATTCCACTTAATAGTAGGATCTTGTTTCCAGTCTCTCCCGGTGAATGCAATGGAATGGAAGATGTGCGTTTGACGAGGATGCAATTAGATGATGGAGAAGAAATATATTATGGCACGTATACCGCCTACAATGGGAAAAAGATTATGCCCAAGTTGATTCGTACCCGCAACTTTTTGCACTTTGAGATAAGGAGACTGCATGGTAATGCGGTTATGGATAAAGGCATGGCTTTTTTTCCAGAAAAGGTCAATGGCAAATTTGTGGTCACAGGCAGGCAGGATGGCAGACATTCTACCATCATGTTTAGCGATGTGCTCACTCATCAGGATGAATACAAGGTTTTACTCAAACTCAGGTACGATTGGGATGTGCTACAGATGGGCAATTGTGGTAGTCCGGTAAAAACACCCCATGGCTGGTTGTTACCCACCCACACCGTTGGCCCTATGAGGAGATACGTTTTATCCATGGTTTTGTTAGACTTACATGACCCTTCGCGTGTGCAGGCAACTTTGTCGCAGCCTTTATTACAGCCAGATGCCTTTGAAAGAGAAGGATATGTGCCCAATGTTTTATATACTTGCGGCATTGTAATATTTAATCAAAAATTAATTCTTCCTTATGCCATGTCTGACAGTGCCATCGGTTTTGCAAGCGTAGATGTGGAAGAAGTGATCAGTAAAATGGTGCCTTATGAGTAAAATGTATTTGGGTTTATTACTTTTATTGGCCCCACTGGTTTGCAGCGGCCAAAGGCTGTTCAATGATGCTCACCTCAACCATCTTTTTCAGGAAATGGAAGTTAAGGGAGATACACTGGGTGCAGTCTGGATCTATTGTGAGGCACCAGACTACAAAAGGGTGGGTGATGATGATGAGGGATTTACCTGTGTAGACGATGTGGCAAGGGCTTTAATTGTCTACTGCCGAGAATACAAACGCCAACCATCTCAGGCGCTTGCTAAAAGAATACAAAGATTGGCTGATTTTATCATCTTTATGTCGGATGGAAATGGGATGTGGTACAACTTTATGTGGAAAGAAGAAACCATCAATAAGGAACATGTAAATAGTAAAGCCACGCCAAATTTTTGGACATGGCGGGCATATTGGGCTCTTTCAGAACTAGCCCTTATCGATCTCCCCTTAACTGCTGAAAAACAAAAGGTGATAGATGGCTTGTGTACAAAAACGGAAATATTAATCGATTCTATCCTTTCTGCCCAAAGAGGTGAACTTAATGTGTTTGACATTAAGTTGTCAAAATTATACGATAAGCCAGGCGCAGACCAACTCTCTGTAATGTTGTTGGCCTTGTGCAACAGGTATGAAAAATCGAAACGACAGGCTCAATTGCATAAAATCAAAATAATTGCAGATAACCTGGCCATGTATGTTTTGGGAAATGAAGAGTCGCCTCCCTTTGGAGCCATCTTATGCTGGAATTATTATTGGCATGCCTGGGGTGCCTCTCAATACTATGCCCTCCTTAATGCCTATAAACAAACCCGTTACCCGTTATACCTTGAAAAGGCCTTAGAAGGTCTTGATTTTTTTTATCCTTGGTTACAAAAAAACAACTATCCTGCTGAAATGAAATTGACCAAGATGGAGGGTAATTATGTTTGGACTTCAATTGACTTTTATCCCCAGATTGCCTATGGATTCAGTCCTATGATCCTGGCTGCTACTGAAGCTGCAACCTTGACTGGAGATAAAAAATATGCCCTGCTCGCCTTTGAATCTGCCATGTGGTTTTTTGGAAAAAACAAGCCAGGCAAAAAGATGTACGATCCCGAAACTGGTATTTGTTTTGACGGAGTTGTAGATTCCCGAGAAATCAATAGTAACGCAGGGGCAGAATCCACCATCGAAGCCTTATTAGCCATGCAGGCACTTGAGCAACTAAATACCTTTGGCAGGGAGTATAATTTTTTTTTAAACAACATTAATATCCGAACCCATGGCCTTCATTAAGTTTGACAATGTCTCCAAGTCTTATGGCAAACAAAATGTCATATCTGGCCTTAACCTGGCAATTGAAAAGGGTTCCTTTACCGTGCTGGTGGGCCCTTCTGGTTGTGGAAAATCCACGTTACTGAGGCTGATAGCCGGTCTTGAGGATTTGGATGAAGGCGCATTATACATCGATGGAAAGTGTGTCAATCAGATTGAACCCAAAGACAGAGACATAGCCATCGTATTTCAAAATTATGCCCTTTACCCGCACATGACTACTTTCGAAAACATGGCTTTTGGTTTAAAAATACGAGGTATAGATAAAACACTCATAAGAGAAAAGGTTAACGAGGTGGCTTGCAGTTTACAAATTGAACATCTGCTTGACAGAAAACCAAAAGATATGTCGGGTGGACAGAGACAGCGGGTGGCCATTGGCAGGGCCATCGTGCGGGAGCCCAGGGTCTTTTTATTTGACGAACCTCTAAGCAACCTCGACGCTAAACTCAGAAACCAGATGCGTTGGGAAATTGCAGAATTGCACAAACGTCTTGGCATCACCACGGTTTATGTTACCCATGATCAGGTGGAAGCCATGACCCTGGGTGATAACATCGTGGTCCTGGACAAAGGTGTCATCAGACAACAGGGAAGTGCTAAACAGATATATGATCATCCCACGGATGAGTTTGTGGCTGGTTTTATTGGATCACCTCCCATGAATTTTGCCAAAGCCTTTATTGCTCAGTCTGAACAGGGAGCTCAGATCTACAATGACCAAATCGGACTTCAAATCAACATACCCGGGTTGGACGCACCGCAGACAGAAACTGCAGTTACCTTAGGCATTCGCCCCGAGCACCTGACCCTTAAACAAGAAAAGGAAAATAGGGGAATAGAAGGTGTCCTGATGCACATGGAACACCTGGGCTATGAAACCTTTGCCCATTTTAAAATTAATGACCTTATATGGGTGGTCAGATGTACCGGCAGCCCGGAATGGGAAGCAGGCCAGTCGGTTTGGTTGGAATTTCAGACAGGCAAAATTCACCTGTTTTACACGGTGTAGTTGTAGGTTTTATTTTTCAACATTCATCAGCAATGAGGCGAGAATTTCCTGGATAGAAAATACAGCTCCGCATATAACTTCATCAGAGGCCCCGTAATACAATTTAATAGTATTACCTTCTACCAGATGACCATTGGTAAAAACCACATGACCAAAAAACCCTTTTTGTTCATATACCGTATCCGGTTCCATAATTGGCACTGTGGTCCTTGCAATAACCTGAGTAGGGTCATTGGCATCCAGGAGTACAGCCCCAAGACAATACCTATGTTGGGCATCAGCTCCATGGTAAATTTCAAGCCATCCTTCTTCCGTTTTGATGGGAGCAGCGCCTGCACCAATTCTGGCTGAGTCCCACATACCTGAGCGTGTTTGCAGGATACATCGGTGATCTCCCCAGTGGATCATATCTGGCGAAGATGAAATCCAAATATAGTTGCCACCCAATCCAAGACCTGAGGGCCTGTGAAGGCAATAAAACTTGCCATTGATTTTTTCATTAAAGATTGCACAGTCTTTGTTGTGCGGCGGTAAGATCATACCCTCTCGGCTAAAATTTATCCAGTCATCTGTATGCATTAAACCTACGCCAACACCGTTTTCTGACACCTGGGTGTAAGTCAGATAATATCGATTTCCAATCTGGGTTACCCGGCAATCTTCAATGCCAAAGGTTTCAAGACTCCCTTCTCCGAAAATTTTACTTTTTCTATCTTTTGGCTCATAAAAGTGTATGCCGTCATCACTACACACCAACCTGAGGTGGGATAGGGTAGATAAATAGATTTTATCCTTGTACCCAACCATTCGCACATCCGACAAATCGAGGTCTTTGTCATTTCTGTCAAATTCCAGAATTTCATAACTGCCATCATCTTTCATAACCGGAAAACTCACCATCCCTTCCGATTGGATGGGGCGTTCTGCTACCCTCAGCAATAACCAGGTCTTGTTTTCAAACGTAAATACACCGGGATTTAAAACACATTCTACAATCCAGTCACTATGACTTGGCGCAATGTCCCGGGTATGGATAATTGGATTTTGGGTAAACCGCTGTACCATTGGATGTATTACTTTAAAGTGCTAATTTAGATTAAAAGAGCCTGCCTAAAAAGGCAGGCTCGTAACAAATTTTTGGTTACAATAACTAACGTTTAACGAAACCAATGCTACCCAGTGACTTGCCTCCGGTAACAAAGTTTACCTGATACATACCACTTGGATAACTAGAAACATCTACTACTATTTTTTTGGATCTTAAAGCATCTGAAGTGATCCTTTGACTACCAATTTGTCTTCCCATGGCATCAATAACTCTTAGGTCAACCGTTGATCCCTCAAGACTGTGCTGGATAACAAGCTGATCAACTGCAGGATTGGGAAATACACCCTGGATGTATTCGTATACCCACTGCTGCTCTTTAGATGATGTAGTTCCTGTTTGGTACAATTGATTGATTTCCTCACCAGTCAATGCCTTGTTGTAAATTTTAACATTGTCCAATGCACCAACAAAATACTGACCTCCTTCTATTGGGTTGTTGCCAAAACACAAAGGCCTGGTAGTAGCATTGAGCTTGCCTGGAGCAGGTTTTCTGTTTACTTCCTGTCCATTTACATAAATTACATCATCGGCTCCATCGTGTACCATGGTAACATGCCACCAGAAACCCTGAACCAACTCGTTGCCATCTTTACTATCCATGTCTGAAATGAAATTTGGAAACTGGGTGTTGTTGCTGTTGGTTGTCCATACTATTTTTAAATGCTGGGGCAATGATATTTTCCAACGCTGATCCCAGTGACCAAAGTCCATAACATAGGCTTCAGCATCGGCAATGTTTTTGCCATCAACCCTGATCCAGAATGAAACAGAGGTATATTCTGACAACAACTGCACAGCATTTGGACACAAGATAGAGTCGCCATCTCCGTCAAATTTTACATTCATTCCTCCCAATGGGTGAGTTGCAGTTTCATAACTAACATTTCCACCCGCTGCTCCATGGTTGAGATAAGGGGTAGCATCATTGGCATTACCTTCAAATGGATAATGGGCGACCAATCCTGGTTCGCCAGTATCTAATGGCTCTGTGGTACTTACGGTCAATTCTGAAACCGCTGATAGGTTGCCAGAAAGGTCAAAAGCAGCAACTTCAAATGAATAGGCTGTTTTGGAGTCCAGTCCTGATACCAAAACGGATACCACTTCAGGAGCAAGGCTGTCGTAATATACACCATCAACCCACATAATATATCCGTCTACTTTTCTGTCGTCAATACTTGGATCCCAGGCAAGCAAAACAGAACTAAAACTTGGTGTTCCCCGCAAATTGCCAGGAGCGGTTGGTGGCGTTACATCGGGTGATTCATCAGGCCCGGTGGTAACTTTAAGGGTTGTAATTTCTGATTCGTTACCGGCTTCATCGATGGCACTTACCCCGAACACATAATCGGTCAATGGTGTTAACTGGGCAAATGTCTGTTCTGTAGCAGGTGTAATGGCTGCTAATGAACTGAAGATATATACATTGTAGGCCACCACACCTACATTGTCAGAGGAGGGTCTCCAGCTTAG
>Ga0075163_10010777_pt1 | contig 11931 bp, 6 predicted proteins | sample JI1023141ADNA_FD_71478 | JGI IMG/M metagenome (GOLD analysis project Ga0075163, IMG submission 71478) | Wastewater effluent complex algal communities from Wisconsin, to seasonally profile nutrient transformation and Carbon sequestration -... | ecosystem: Engineered > WWTP > Effluent > Algae... | reverse complement strand
GGCTGGCTGCGTTGCTCGTCGGTTTCACACGGAGAGTGTGCGCCGCTCCTCGCGCCTTGCCATCCGGGCGCCTCGACCGCGATCACCGATCGACTTGTTCCCTCGGGGGCCCTTACGAGGCGGCGGCGGCGCTCCTTGTTACTTCGGCTCCTCGCTTCGCTCGGAGCCTCTGATCAGAGACTGTGAATGAATCGGCGGCGGGGGCGGCGGGCCCTTACGAGGCTGGGGTAGCGCTCCTTGTTCCTTCGGACCCTCACTTCGTTCGGGTCCTCAGGCCGTAACCCGGCCGAACACGACGGTGGTCGGCATCAGCCACGGGCTGCGGGTGCCGATCCAGCCGTACGACGTCACGACCCCGTCGGCGTCGGTGACGAACACCATCGTGCCGAAGCCGAAGCCGCCGTCGAGGTCGTCGGCGCGGACGTCGTCCTGGTGGCCGCCGCGGGTCGAGTCCACCACCCGGACCGCGTAGGCGCCCGGCCAGCCCGGGACCTCGGCCGGCACGCCGACCACGACGCCGACGTGGCCGGTGATCTTCGACGCCGACACCGGCGACTTGAGGAAGGCGAAGACGTCGCCGGGCCGAGCGTCGCGGACGTGGCCGAGCCGCTGCCATCCGCGGCGCGGGCGGCCGAGCGGGGCGCGGACGATGGCGCGGACGTAGTCGCGGGCGACCGGGCGGGTGCTGGCCAGCGCGGCGAGGGCGCGGGGCGCGCTGCGCCGGAGCAGCCAGGTCATCATGCCCGAGCAGTCCCAGGCGTAGGCGCCGCGCCGGACGTCGACCACGGTGCGGGCCTGGTACGTGCTGACGACCTGGGTCCGGTGGACGCCGGCGATGGCGGCCAGCAGCCGGCCGCCGGCGCGCGACGCGGCCGCCGCCGGGTCGAGGTCGTCCTCGGCGCGGGCGACCACCGGGTCGCGGGTGACGCCGTCGGGGATGAGCGGGATCTCGATCGCCGCGGCGGTGGCCGGCGCCGCCGCGATCGGGCCGGCGGGCGCGCCGACGGTCAGCGCCCAGAGCGCGAGCGCGAGCAGGTGTCGGCGGGCGACCATCGTGCGGTCGATCATAGGCGGCGGGCCGCGGTCGCGCCACGCGGCCGGCGAGGCCTGACCCAGGGCTGACATGGCCGGCGGCCCGACCGTGGCGACCGCGTGGTGGGCTGGCGGGCGCGGGCGGGAGTGGCCGGGAGTGGCCGGATGCCGGACGGCCTGTCCGGGAGTGTCCGGAAACCGGACGTGCCGTCGTGATGATCCGCGGCCTTGCGACTGGCACGGCCCCTGCTGTGGGCCGTGGCGGCGACGACGGCGGCGGCCGCCGCGATGGCAAGCAACCGAGGCTCGGTCGGGTCGATAGCCCCGCTCGAGGAGGACCTGGACATGACCCACGATGGGGTACAGCACAAGGGACCGGTCACGGCGGGCATGGGCGGGCGGGCTGGCGAGCGCGGCGCGGTGGTCGGCCTGCGCGACGACGCCACCGGCGTCGATCGCCTGTTGCCGCCCGATCGCGCGACCGTCATCGGCAAGGACCCGGCCTGCCAGATCGTCATCGACGATCCGTGCGTCTCGCGCCGCCACTGCGCGCTCGAGTGGCGCAAGGCCGCGCTCTACCTCCGCGACCTCGGCAGCCGCAATGGCACCTTCCTCGACGATCGCCGGGTCGATTGCGCCGAGGTCACGCCGGGCGCGGTGGTCACGGTCGGCGGCACCCGCCTGGTCGCGATCGGCGCCGGCCGGCCGTCGCGGGCCAACGCCCACGCCCGCCTCATCGGCCTCGACCCCGCGTTCCGGCAGGCGGTGGAGCTGGCCCGCCGGGCCGCCACCACCGACTGCTCGGTGCTCATCCTGGGCGAGACCGGCACCGGCAAGGAGCTGATCGCGCAGTGCGTCCACGAGGGCTCGCGGCGGGCGCGGCTGCCGTTCGTCGCCGTCAACTGCGGCGCCATCCCGCGCGAGCTGATCGGCTCCGAGCTGTTCGGCCACGAGCGGGGCGCGTTCACCGGCGCCGCCGGCGAGCGCGACGGCGTGTTCGTGCAGGCCGACCGCGGCACCCTGTTCCTCGACGAGCTCGGCGAGCTGCCGCTGCCGCTCCAGCCCCACCTGTTGCGCGCGCTCGAGACCCGCCAGGTCCGCCGGCTCGGCGCCGGCGTCGACCGCACCGTCGACGTCCGGGTGCTGGCCGCGACCAACCGGCTGCACGACCTCGGCACCGAGCGCGGCAGCGTGCGCGTCGACCTCTACCACCGGCTGGCGACGCTGCTGATCATGTTGCCGCCGCTGCGCCATCGGATCGCCGACCTCGATCCGCTGTGCGACGCCTTCCTCGACGAGCTCGCGGTCGAGCACGGCCCGCACCGGCTGTCGGACGCCGCCCGGGCCGCGGTCCGCGCCCACCGCTGGCCCGGCAACGTGCGCGAGCTACGCCAGGCGCTGACCCGGGCGGCCACCGTCGCCGGCCCGGTGATCGAGCCCGAGCACCTGTTCCCGCCGCTGCCGGGCCGGCCGATCGCGCTGATCGCCGGCGCCGAGGACCTGGCCGGGCTGCCGCCGGTGCCCGACGGCCTCGAGCTCGCGCCCTACGAGGCCCTGGTCCGCGAGACGCTGCACCGCGCCCTGATGAAGCACGGTTCGATCCGCGCCGCGGCCAGCGCGCTCGGCATCGCCAAGTCGACGTTCGCCGACAAGGCCCGCCGCTACGGGCTGGTCACCGCCCCGCGAGGCAAGCGGTGACCAGGCGCCGGTCAGAATCAGAGCCGGCGAAGGAGTCGGCGGAGGCGCTCCTCGCCCTTACGCAGCGGCAGCAGCGCTCCTTGTTACTTCGGCTCCTCGCTTCGCTCGGAGCCTCAGAGCCCGCGGGCGGCGCGGACGGCGGCGGCGCGGTTGCGCAGCACGTACGTCAGGATGCCGCCGTGGGCCAGGTACTCGGCCTCCTGCGGGGTGTCGACCCGGGCGATGACCTGGAAGGTCTTGTCGCCGGCGTGGACGGTCAGGCGCTGGCGCGGCGCCAGGCCGCCGGCGATGCCCTCGACCGAGAACAGCTCCTCGCCGGTGATGCCGAGGCTGACCGCGTCGCAGCCGGGCTCGAACTCGACCGGCAGCACGCCCATGCCGATCAGGTTCGAGCGGTGGATGCGCTCGAAGCTGCGCGCGATCACCACCTTGACCCCGAGCAGCAGCGTGCCCTTGGCCGCCCAGTCGCGCGAGCTGCCGGTGCCGTACTCCTCGCCGGCCAGGATCACCAGCGGCACGCCCTCGGCGGCGTACTGCATCGCCGCGTCGTAGATCGACATCTGCGCGCCGTCGGGCAGGTGGCGGGTCACGCCGCCCTCGATGCCGGGCACCATCTTGTTCTTGAGCCGGATGTTGGCGAAGGTGCCGCGCACCATCACCTCGTGGTTGCCGCGGCGGGCGCCGTACTGGTTGTACTCGGCGGGCGGCACGCCGCGCTCGGCCAGGTACTTGGCCGCCGGGCTGTTGCGCGCGATGTTGCCGGCCGGCGAGATGTGGTCGGTGGTGACCGAGTCGCCCAGGATCGCCAGCGCGCGCGCGCCGACCAGATCGGTGAGCGGCTTGGGCGTGGGCGAGATGTCGTCGAAGAACGACGGCTTGCGGATGTAGGTCGAGGCGTCGTCCCAGGCGAAGGTGTCGCCGGTCGGCACCGGCAGCGTCCGCCACGGCGGCGGGCCCTCGCTGACCGCGGCGTAGCGCTCGACGAACTGCTGGCGGCGGACCGCGCTCGCCACCACCGCCGCGACCTCCTCGGTCGTCGGCCAGACGTCGCGCAGGAACACCGGCTGGCCGTCGGCGCCGGTGCCGAGCGGCTCGGCCTCGAGGTCGATGTTCATCGTGCCGGCCAGCGCGTAGGCGACCACCAGCGGAGGCGAGGCGAGGTAGTTGGCCTTGACCACCGGGTTGACCCGGCCCTCGAAGTTGCGGTTGCCCGACAGCACCGAGGTGACCACCAGGTCGCCGTCCTTGATCGCGCGGGCGATGTCGTCGTGGACCGGGCCGGAGTTGCCGATGCAGGTGGTGCAGCCGTAGCCGACCACCTGGAAGCCGAGCGCGTCGAGGTCGGCGTCGAGCCCCGAGGCCTTGTAGTACTCGGTGACCACCTGCGAGCCGGGCGCCAGGCTGGTCTTGACCCACGGCTTGGTGGTGAGCCCCTTGGCGCGGGCCTTGCGCGCGACCAGGCCGGCCGCCAGCATCACCGCCGGGTTGGAGGTGTTGGTGCAGCTCGTGATCGCCGCGATCACGACGTCGCCGTGGCGCAGGTCGAACGTGCCGCGATCGGTCGTCGCCGACACCGCGGTCGACAGCGCGCCGCCGGGCAGGACGCCGCCGTCGAGCCAGACGTCGACGTCGGCGGCCTTGGCCTTGGCCGTCGCCTTGTCGCCGAGCAGCGCGACCGCGGTCTTGCGCCAGGCCGCGCGCGAGGTCCGCAGCGGCACCCGGTCCTGCGGCCGGGCCGGGCCGGCCAGCGACGGCTCGACGGTGGCGAGGTCGAGCCCGAGGTGGTCGCTGAACCGCAGCTTGGCGGTCGGGTCGTGCCAGAACAGGTTCTCCTTGGCGTAGGCCTCGACCAGCGCCACCCGGGCCTCGTCGCGGCCGGTGAAGCGCAGGTAGTCGATGGTGACCTGATCGATCGGGAAGAAGCCCATGGTCGCGCCGTACTCGGGCGCCATGTTGGCGATGGTCGCGCGGTCGGGCAGCGACAGCGCGGCGATGCCCTCGCCGTAGAACTCGACGAACTTGTTGACCACGCCGCGCTTGCGCAGCATCTGGGTCACGGTCAGGACCAGGTCGGTCGCGGTCGCGCCCGGCGGCAGGGCGCCGCGCAGCTCGAAGCCGACCACCTCGGGGATGAGCATGGCCATCGGCTGGCCCAGCATCACCGCCTCGGCCTCGATGCCGCCGACGCCCCAGCCCATCACGCCCAGGCCGTTGACCATGGTCGTGTGCGAGTCGGTGCCGACCAGCGAGTCGGGGAAGGCGAGCAGCGCGTCGCCCTCGGACTCGGTCCACACCACCTTGGCCAGGTACTCGATGTTGACCTGGTGGACGATGCCGGTGCCGGGCGGGACCACGGTCATGTCGTGGAACGCCTGCTGGCCCCAGCGGAGGAACACGTAGCGCTCGTTGTTGCGCTCGAACTCGAGGTCGACGTTCTTGCCGAACGCGACCGGCGAGCCGTAGACGTCGACCTGCACCGAGTGATCGATGACCAGATCGGCGCGCTTGAGCGGGTTGATCTCGGTCGCCGGCAGGCCGAGCTTGGCGAAGGCGTCGCGCATCGCGGCCAGGTCGCACACCGCCGGGACGCCGGTGAAGTCCTGCATCAGGACCCGGGCCGGGCGGAGCTGGACCTCGTGCTCGACCCGGTGGGTCGGGTCCCAGGCGGCGACCGCCACGATGTCCTCACGCTCGACGGTCTTGCCGTCCTCGTTCCGCAGCAGGTTCTCGAGCAAGATGCGGAGCGAGTAGGGCAGGGTGGCGACATCGCCGATCCCGGCGCGGGTCACGGCGTCGAGGCGGTAGATGCGGTAGGTCGAGTCACCGACCTTGAGGTCGGCGGCGGCGCCGAAGCTGTCGATCGAGGTCATCCGAGGCTCCTGTGCGGCTCCGGGATGGCGGAACCGCGCGGAACATACCAGCTTCTGGCCGCCGCACCCCGGCCGGGCGGCGGACCGGATCGTTCCTGCGGTGGGCGCACCGGTGCGGTCGGTCGCCGCATCGAATCACGACCGCCGCGAGATCCGGACGCCACCGTCGTGCGTTCCTCGGCCATGGCCTTCCACCGTCTCGCCGCGGTCGCGGCGTTCCTCGGCGCCTGCGGCAGCGCCACCCGCACGCCGGCCCCGAGCCCCTCGCCGTCGCCCGCCCCGCCGCCGACCGTGGTCCAGCCACCCGTCGTGGCCGCCGCGGCCGCGCCGGCCCTGGTCGCCTCGTCGTCGTCGGGCGTGCTGCTCGCCAGCGGCGAGGCGCCGATCTCGCTGACCGCGTCCGACGGCACCGGCCTCGCGCTCACCCGGCTCGAGGCCAAGGCGGTGGTCGAGGGCCCGCTCGCCTTCACCGAGCTCCACCTCACCTTCCAGAACCCGCTCGATCGCCGGCTCGAGGGCCGGTTCGCGATCACGCTGCCCGACGGCGCCGCGCTGTCGCGGTTCGCGATGGCCCAGGGCGCGCAGTGGATGGAGGCCGAGGTGGTCGAGCGCCAGGCGGCGCGGCGGGCCTACGAGGACTTCCTCCACCGCCGGCAGGATCCGGCGCTGCTCGAGAACGAGGGCGGCAACCAGTTCTCGGCCCGGGTGTTCCCGATCGAGGCCCGCGGCACCAAGGAGCTGATCGTCTCGTTCTCGCACGAGGCCCGCGGCGCCTACGTGCTGCCGCTGCGCGGCCTGCCGGCGATCGGCGAGGTCACCGCGTCGGTGCAGGTGGCGCGGCCCGATCGGGCCGGCCCGGCCTTCGATCAGACCAACCTCCACCAGACCGCGTGGACCCCGGACCGCGATCTGGTGGTCTCGCTGTCGACCGCGCCGGCGGCGGTCCGGGCCGACGATCTGGTCGCGATCGCGATCGATCCGCTGGCCAGCGCGGCCCCGGCCCGGGTCGGGGCGCTGACCGTGCTGGTCGACAGCAGCGCCTCGCGCGCGCTCGGCTACGCCGCGCAGCTCGAGGATCTGCGGACCATGGTCGCCGGCCTGGCCCGCGAGCAGGGCGGCGCGCTGCCGCTGGTGGTGGCGGCGTTCGACCAGGACGTCGAGGAGGTCTACCGCGGGCGCGCCGACGGCTTCGGCGCCGACGCGATCGCCCGGCTGCAGGCGCGGGCCGCGCTCGGCGCGTCTGACCTGGCCGGCGCGCTGCGCTGGGTCAAGGCCAAGGGTGAGCGCGGCCGGGTGGTGCTGGTGACCGACGCCGTCGCCACCGTCGGCGACGAGGCGGCGGTGCTGGCCGCCGCCACCGCGCTGGCGCCGGCGGTCGATCGGATCGACGCGGTGCTGGTCGGTGGCCTGCGCGATCGCGCGGCGGCCGGCCGGCTGGTCGCCGCCCTGCCGGCCGACGGCGCCGTCATCGACGGCGCGCGCGGCCCGGTCGAGGTCGCGCGCCGGATCGGCCTCGCCACCCGCTCGGGCCTGGCGGTCAAGGTCGAGGGCGCCCGCTGGGTGTGGCCGGAGACCCTCGACGGCGTCCAGCCCGGCGACGTCACCGTGGTGCTGGCGTCGCTGGCCCCGGCCGGGCTACGGGCCGCGCAGGTCGTGGTCACCGCCGGCGACGCCCGAGTGGCCGCGACCGCGACCAGCGTGCCCCGGCCGCTGCTCGAGCGGGCCGCGATCGGCGTCGAGCTGGCCCGCCTCGACGGTCAGCGCGCCGCCGCCACCGACCGCGCGGTCCGCGAGCAGCTCGCCAAGCGGATCGTCGAGCTGTCGACCCGGCACCGGGTGATGTCGAACCTGACCGGCTTCCTGGTCCTCGAGACCGAGGCCGACTACGCCCGCTTTGGCATCGCCCGCACCGCCCTCGCCGACATCATGATGGTCGGCAAGGCCGGGATCGAGGTCGTCGCCCGCCACGACATCACGCTGATGGCCGCCGATCCGACGCCGCGGCCGACGCCCGACAAGCCGACCACGACCAAGGCCGCCAAGAAGATCGCCGGCGATGCGATCGCCGCCGACGACGACGGCCGCGCCGACGACCGCGATGGTGAGGACGAGGCCAAGGAGAAGGACGCCAACCTCGACGAGGAGTCGATCGACGGCCACGCCACCGGCGAGCGCGACCAGGGCGGCGAAGGCGGCGAGGAACAGACGATGGCCGACCGCGCGCCCGGGCGGGCCGCGCCGCTCGAGCGCCGACCGGTGCCGATCGCCGACCACGCGCCGGCTCCGGAGCCGCCGCCGCCGCCGCCGGCCGCGCCGCGGCCCGCCGGCCCGCGCGCTGGCGCCGGCGCTGCCGCTGGCCAGACCGAGACCATCGAGGGCCGGATCGCGGTGCCGTCGACGATCGTCGCCCAGGCCCGGATCAGCCAGGACGCGCCGGAGGACGACGGGCCGCAGGGCGGTCCGCCGCCTTGGACCGGCACGTTCGCCGAGGTCATGGCCCAGCTCCAGCGCGGTCGGAAGGCCGACGGGCTGGCGGCGGCGTGGGCGTGGCGCCGCCAGGATCCGGGTGACGTGCTGGCGCTGATCGCGCTGGGCGAGGCGTTCGAGGCCGCGAGCCAGCCGGCGGCGGCGGCGCGGGCCTACGGCTCGGTGATCGACCTGTTCCCGGGCCGGGCCGACCTGCGCCGGTTCGCTGCCGAGCGCCTCGAGCGGGTCGGCGCCGTCGGCCGCGCCCTGGCGATCGACAGCTACCGCCAGGCGGTGGCGTCGCGGCCGGATCACCTCACCGGCCACCGGCTGCTCGCCTACGCGCTGGTCCGCGCCGACGATCTGCCGGGCGCGTTCGCCGCGATCGAGGCCGGCCTGGCCCAGCGCTACCCCGACGATCGCTACCGCGGCGGCACCCGCATCCTCGGCGACGATCTCGGGATCATCGGCGCGGCCTGGGCGGCGCGGGCGCCGGCGCAGCGGGCCGCGATCGCCGCCCGGCTGGCCAAGGTGGGTGGCAGCCTGGCGACCACCCCGACCTTGCGCTTCGTCCTCTACTGGGAGACCGACGCCAACGACGTCGACTTCCACATCCGCGACGCCAAGGGCAGCCACGCGTTCTTCCGCCACATGAACCTGGCCTCGGGCGGCGAGCTGTACGCCGACATCACCACCGGCTACGGCCCGGAGTGCTTCACCATCAGCGGCGCGCCGCGCGGCTACCCGTACAAGGTCCAGCTCCACTACTACTCGCGCGGGCCGATGGGCTACGGCATGGGCGTGCTCGAGGTCGTGCGCCACGACGGCAAGGGCGGGCTCGGCTTCGAGCACCGGCCGTACGTGATCATGGCCGACGGCGCGTTCGTCGACCTCGGCACCATCGACGCCAAGACCGCGGCGATCGGGACCACCGCGGTGGGCGGCGCGCTGATGGCGAACTGAGGACCCGAGCGGAGCGAGGCTCAGGCCTGTGAGAGAATCGGCGGCGGGGCCGACGGGCCCTTACGCGGCCGCGGCGGCGCTACTTGTTCCTTCGGACCCTCGCTTCGCGAGGAGCCTCAGCTCCAGCCGGCCCAGTAGAAGATGATCGCGTTGTACTTGAAGTCGCGGTGGGCGGCTTCGAGCGAGCTGGGGACCTTGAGCCGGTCGGGGGCGCGCAGCTTGGTGCCGGGCCACGGGTCGACGATCATCAGCTCGTCGTCGGTGGCGCCGTCGGTGCGATCGACCGACACCGCCACGGCGTGGTTGATGTCGGGCTCGCTCTCCTGCGGGTGCAGGCGGCGGAAGTCGGTCGGCATCACCGCGCCGCGGTAGCCGACGCCGCCCTTGACCCACTCGAGGATCGTCGGCGTCGGCTCGGCGACTCGGCGGGCGTTGAGCCGGTAGCCCAGCTCCTGAAGGTCCGACACCTTGGCCCCGAACCAGCGCTGGACCGCGTCGAGCGTCCCGCCCGACTGCGAGTAGTTGGCCAGGTCGAAGAACACGTACTCCTGGATGCCGGGCGCGTACGCGCCGGCCCGGTACGCGATGCGGCGCAGCAGGTAGGCGGCCGCCGCGCCTGGGCACGCGGAGTTGGTGTGAAAGACCGGGATCACGACACGGCTCTCCTCTGGTTTCTGGAGAACCACGTCGTCGTCGTCCGGGCGCAGGCGCTTCTCGGCCATGGGCGGTTGCGAGGTTACACGAACAGTTCGCGAGGAAAACCCGAGCGGGCGGATATTGTCGGGCCTTCAGGTTACGGGAGTGGCGGGCCGGATCTTCCCCGCGTCGCTCCCGCAGACCCGGTTCGAAAAATAGCTTGACGCGGTGTCAGGATATCGATATCTGACACAGTGTCAGGTCATGGCCCGCACCGTCGATCTCGAGCGCCGCAGCGAGCTGGTCCGCCAGGCTCTCGACGTCCTGCGGGCCCGCGGCGGGCGCATGACGATGACCGAGCTGGCCCGCGAGCTCGGGATCAAGCGGCCGACGCTCTACTTCTACTTCCGCGACCTCACCGGCCTCTTGCACGCGGCGGTCGAGGACGTCTACCGGGTCCACGTCGGCCACCTGATCGGCCGCATCGCCGCCGCCGAGCACCCGGTGGTGGCGCTGGCCGAGCTGGCCCGGGCCACCGTCGAGCTGCAGCGCGGGCGCCGCGACCTGGTGCTGCTCCTCATCCAGCTCTGGGCCGCCGGCGGCTCCGACGCCGAGGCGCTGCTGGCCCGCGGCCGCACCGCCACCGCGCCGCTGCGCGCCGAGCTGGTCGCGCGGCTCACCGCCGGGGTCGAGCGCGGCGTGGTCGCGCCGTGCGATCCGGCGCGGGTCGTCGACCTGGTGCTGGCGGTGGTCGACGGCGTGCTGGTCCAGGAGATCACCCGCGGCGCCAGCGGCGGCCCGGTGGTCGACGAGCTGTGGCAGCGCGTGCTCGCCCCGCTGGTCGTCACCGACGCCGGGCCGCCGGCCGCCGACCGCCCCGTCGGCCGCGCGGTCGACCACGTCCCCGCGCGTGCACCCGGCCGCGCGGCCGACCGCGCCCCCGCGCGCGTCGCCCGCCGCCGTGGCCGACCGTCCTGATCGCCTCCGCGTCCCTCCACCCGCAACGCCCAAGAGGTCCGATGTCGCCCGCTCCTGTCGCCGAGCTCACGTCCCCGTCGCCGTTGTGGATCGCGCGCGTCGCCGGCAGCCAGGAGGAGATGGGCCGCCAGCACGGCGCGCTGCTCGCCGGCGCCGGCGGGGCCGATCGCACGATCGACCACTACCGCGACATGCCGGTCCGCGCGCTGGTCGGTGGCATGCCGGCGGCGGTCCGCGGCCTCGCCACCCTCGGCCTGCGCGGCCTCGGCGACCACCTGCTGCGCAAGCTCGACGCCCACCGCCCGCCCGAGCTCGCCGCGCGCAGCCGCGCGTTCATGACCGCGCTGGGCCGGCCGGCGACCGACGCCCGCGTGCTCGGCGTGATGGACCTGCTGCAGAACCTGATCGGCATGGCGTCGCGGCGCCGGCTGGGCCCGTTCGGTCAGCCGCTGGCGGCGGCGATCACCACCGCGGCCCAGCCCGCGTGCTCGACCGCGGTGGTGTGGGGCGCGGCCAGCAAGGACGGCGTGCTCCGCCACGCGCGCAACTTCGACTTCCCCGGCATCGGGGTGTGGGACGCCGGCCCCAGCCTGGTGCTGTGCGCGCCGACCGACGGTCAGCGCTACGGCTTCCTCGCCACCCGCGGCGCCGACGTGCCCGCGGTCACCGTGTTCAACCAGGCCGGCCTGGTGATCACCTCGCACACCCGGTTCCACCACGCCGTCCGCTTCGACGGCGCCGCGGTGGTCGATCTGGTCCACGACATCGCCCGGCGGGCCACCACGCTGGCCGAGGCGATCGCGATCGCCGGCGCCCGCCCGTCGGCCTCGACCTGGGGCCTGGCGGTGTCGTCGGCCCGCGAGGGCCGCGCGGTGGTGCTCGAGCTCAACGGCGATCGGCTGGCGGTGGTCGAGCCCGGGCCCGGCGCCGACGAGCTGGTGTGCTGCAACCGCTACCGCCACCCCAGCATGCGCGACGGCGAGGTCGCGGCGTCGCCGGCGTGGGCGGCCCACACCGAGCGGCGCGAGGCGTCGCTGCGGGCCGGCCTGGCCGCGGCGCGGGCGGCCGGCGGCGCCGATGTCGAGGCGCTGGCGCGGATGCTGGTCGCGCGCGCCGATCCCGACGACGCCGGGGTCAGCCGGCTGCTCGGCGGCGTCGTGGCCCAGGCCGCCCAGGTGCAGAGCGTGGTGCTCGAGCCGGCGAACCGGACCCTGTGGCTCGGGGTCGGCGCGGCGCCGGTCGGCGAGGGCCGCTGGCTGCGGGTGGGCTGGGACTGGGACGGCGCCGC
>Ga0075163_10010776_pt1 | contig 11931 bp, 6 predicted proteins | sample JI1023141ADNA_FD_71478 | JGI IMG/M metagenome (GOLD analysis project Ga0075163, IMG submission 71478) | Wastewater effluent complex algal communities from Wisconsin, to seasonally profile nutrient transformation and Carbon sequestration -... | ecosystem: Engineered > WWTP > Effluent > Algae... | reverse complement strand
TTGTAGCTTTTAAGAAATAGATACCAGCGCCTCCTGCTAAGTTGAGTTCTATATTGTTACTTATAGCATGTTTGACGTTATAAATTTCTTTTCCTGCAATGTCAAAAACCTGCAACTGTATATATTCATCAGCCTCTAAATTTTCAAAACTTACAGTAAATATGGTGTGAAATGGATTGGGTTGTGCTTTGAGCGTAATGGAATTATTTGTTTTATCGATATTTTTTAAACCAGTAATACAAAATAGGTTCTGAAATTCATAAGCACCAATATCTATTATACTGTCATATATTCTTGGGTTGCCGGCTAAATCTGTACTGTAGTTATTTACAGAATCGAGCCCAAAATTTATAGCCGGGCTGCATTGTGTTAAACTAAAATCGCCATTGACTGTATCAACAAACAAAGGGTTTGTAGCAAGGTTACCGGTGCCGGTATACCCACCTTGCACAATGGAATAGGAAACAGTTCCATTACCTGTAATCTGCGATCCTGAGCTGTTACCCCAAACAATGCAGTTAGTTATAACCGGGAAAGCAAAATTAGTATTATAAATACCAACACCTAATTGAGTACCTGCCGTGTTATATACAGCATTGCAGTTTGTAACAATGGCATCTGAATTCTGGTTGTAAAAACCCCCACAATTAGTGGTTGCTGTGTTGTAAAAAAAATTGCAGTTGGTAATAGTTGGGAGACAGTTTTCGCTACCCATTCCGCCCCCATAATCTGCTTTATTGTTCGAAAAATTGCAGTTTGTAATTATAGGTGTAGTAGCATTGCCAAAGTTAAACATTCCACCTCCACCTCCTGTTACTCTGTTGTAGGAGAAATCACAGTTAGTAACTATTGCGGAGCCACTTTGACAGAACAAGCCACCACCAAATTTTGCTGTGTTGTTTATGAATTTACAATTCATAATTGTTGGGGAGTGTCTAGCATACATCCCTCCTCCATATCCATAACCAGCTTGCAGAACTGAATAGCCATCTTTAATGGTAAATCCATTGATTATTGCTGTATTATTAAGCGTGTAACCACTACTATCTTTTATAACCTGGTAACTATTGTCGATGCTGTCGCCAATTGTACCAATGTCTCCGCTTAAAATAGTGATGTTGGTGTTCCAGTCTCTATCTGTTATTAGGGGATTGCCTGTAGCAGGAAAACCGCCTAAAATACTTACACCATTTAACATGTGAAATGCAATAGCAGGGTTGGTCGTTGAAGTGGGTTTATAGATTCCAGCAGCAACCCATACTTCAGTAACTCCCGTTACATTAATCATAGCCTGTAAACTGCCCGAGGCATTTGCCCAGCTTGTGCCGTCAGCAGCACCTGCTCCTCCTTGTTTTACATAACGAATTGACTGGGCTTGTATTGTAAATATAAAAATGGTTAAGACAAAAAATGTGAGTAGAGTTTTTTTCATTTTGTTTTATTTTATTTAAGATTTTAAAGAGTTTAAAGATAGAAAAATGCAATTCATTTATAAAACAAAGTTTTTTCTTAGGAAGATTTTCGGAGTTAAAATAAAAGTATAACGACAACAATATCTGCACAAAGAATTGATTTGTCGGCAAGGGTGAAAAGTACACGCGTGCCAGTTGGGATAAATTGAATTTTATGTAATCTTTAAACGAAAAGTCGCAAAAGCGATTGGAGCAATCCCAATAAATATCGGGAGTGTACCGCTGAAAGCGCGACCACCTCGCTTTTTTGCGGGGTGGTTTTGCCAAAATAATAAATATGCTTAATTTTAATTAAATGAGTTACTTACAAATTACCAATTTTTTGGTGCTCGAATTTTTACCATCATACATTTGAACCAAGTAAACTCCATTTGGAAATGTTTTTGTATCAATTTCAAGGCTTGATGTATGCAAAGTGTTTTTATAAATTACATCGCCAGTTATCGTGCTAATTGACAATTGAGCATTAAGCCCATTGGGTTTTGTGATGGTGATGACATCTTGCGCAGGATTTGGATACATAGTAAACCAATTTTGATCAGATTGAACCTTAGGTAAATTTACAGTAATACTAGAAAGAGGCCTTTTCCATACACCACCACCAGTAGTTCCAACATAAATATCGCCATTTAAAACGGCAATACTTTTTACATTGGCATTGTATAAGTTATCGATGATACTGGCCCAGTTTGCCCCATTATCATAAGAAACAAAGATTTCATTAGCAAACTCCATGCTTGCATATAAAGTTGTTCCATCTAAATAAAAAGTATTTATTGGTGAGTAAGTAAAAGGAATTCCATTGCTCATATTCCACACATTGCCATTATCGGTAGACGTATATAAATGGCCTCCTGCAGAAAGTAATATTGTTCCTCCTGCAACTATCATTCTATCGCCATTGGTATATTGGCCAAATCCAAATGAGGTACTTATATCTGTCCAAGTTGCACCACTGTCTTCAGAATAAAAAACTTTAGCATCATAGTTTGTATTCTTTCCACAAATAAATATCCTGTTTCCACTTTTTACAACTGAACTAAACTCGCAACCAGCAAGAGCCGCAGTATTTAATGATACCCAGTTGCCAAAAGAAGTGCTCTTGTAAATACCGATGGTAGTTGCTGCATACAAGTCGTTGCCATCTAACATAAATTGATTTACATCATAAAGGCCTTGTATACCTGCACTGCAATTTACCCAATTGGCCCCATTATTATTACTTCTAAACATTTTTGAATAACCGCCTTCTACAATATCAGTTCCTACCCTTATAATATCGCGGGCATAAAATGCATCAAATGCAACATTAGGATTAGGAATTGGCGTATAGTTCATACCAGCATCAGCAGTAATAAACATATCTTTATCATAAGTGCTGGCAAAAAGATTATTGCCATCGGCAAAAAGGGCAGTTACACGTGAATTTGCAAAACCTTCATTTCCCAAGGTCCATGATAATCCATCATTAGTACTGCGCTGTATGCCTACACTACTATAATTGCAACTACTTACAAAAACACTTCCGTTATTGGCTAAATGATGATATTCTGTATCTACATTCCCAGAAAAAGTGGTAAAGGAAGCTCCATCATTAGCTGTTTTAAAAATATGAGGAGTAGTCATTACATAAAGTGATCCGTTTAATCCATATAAATCATTAATAAGATTAGATCCCCCTGGATTTGGGACTATGGTCCAATTAAGGCCAGCATCGGTAGATTTATACAAATCTAAATTATAGTTTGACAGTAGCCAAAGTGCTGTTCCGGTTGATGCCATTTTGCCTATAGAAGAAGTGATATTTAGTCCTCCATTTGTGCGTATCCATGATGACCCGTTATCTGAAGATTTATATAAACCAGAATCAGTTACGCTTACAAACAAATCATTTCCGAGTCTACTTATTGTATTTACTGCCACATATGGTGTGTGGAAAAACGGATATGTATTTAATGTATCCCAACTTACACCCATATTATCGCTGTAAAAAATTCCTTGGCCATTAGAGCCAACAAATATTCTTGAATTTAAACAAACCATGCCTGTGCAATAGCTAATATTAATTGGGTGACTTATCCAAGTTTGTGCATGGTCATTTGATTCATAAACACCATTTGAACTAGGCCAATTATTAAAAATAAAAATACTTTGACCAAGTGTGTCCATAAAATTAACTGTCATGCTGCGGTCAGCTATACCAGCAACACTTTGCATCCATGTTTGTCCACTATCTTGCGAAACAAATATTCCACCATGATTGGTTCCGGCAATAAACATCCCTGAGTTGTCGGCCATCATTACATTTGTGAGGTTTGTACTTGGACCTTTTGTTTGTGTCCATTGTGCTTGAACTGGAATGGATAAAACGATTGCATGTATTAGCGCAATCAACATGGATAATTTTTTTGATAAAGCGTAGATTTTTTTCATGATTCAACTGGTTTAGTGGATATAAAAAATAATTATTTTGTTGAGGAATAGAATAATTAGTAATCCCTAAACTTATAAGTAAATTTATAGGAATAGACCAAACGCGCTATTAAGTGTTTCAAGGTATTTTTTAGTAAGTACTAGTACGTATTGTTTTTTTAACTTATGCTTTTCTTCTTCGGTCGGTGTTCAGTCACCGAACAACTCTTAGGGTAAGTTTTATCATCAAACTTTATTTCATCTTTTTTAGCATAGTATTAGACCTGTCAGGTTTAAAATACATAGCGCTTAAAACCTGACAGGTCTTTACTCTTTGACTCTCGTACTCTTCCGATAGCTATCGGAACTCACTCTCGCTCTGTTTTAGCGTGAGGGACAGGAGCGGCATCCTTTTTTGTGCAAAATGAAGTTATTTAATTTACCAGAATTTTTAGGCACAAAAAAGATACAGCGGATGGCCCGGTGGCTTGCTCGCAAGGCACGCGCCCTGATTGTAATTTTAATTAAAATGCGCCATGTAACAATAATCACATTTCAGCCTTATAGTTTTATTATATTTGCAGGCTAAATTTTAAGACTATGGAAAGTGCATCGATTGAAAAAATAAATTGCTTAATTATTGGCTCTGGGCCTGCTGGCTACACAGCTGCTATATATGCTGCAAGAGCTGATATGAAACCTGTGATGTACCAAGGTTTACAACCTGGTGGGCAGTTAACCATTACCACCGAAGTGGAGAACTACCCTGGTTATCCAAAGGGTACGCAAGGACCCGAAATGATGGAAGATTTTAAAAAGCAAGCGGAGCGTTTTGGCACCGATATACGTTGGGGCATGGTTACTTCGGTAGATTTTAGTGCACAACCTTACAAAGTAACGGTTGATGAAAAACATACAGTGGAGGCCAACGCAATTATTATATCTACAGGTGCTTCGGCCAAATGGTTGGGTTTACCCTCTGAACAAAAATTTAATGGTTTTGGTGTTTCTGCGTGCGCTGTTTGCGATGGCTTTTTTTATAAAGGGCAGGATGTAGCAATTGTAGGTGCTGGAGATACTGCCGCAGAAGAGGCTTCGTATTTGGCAAAGCTTTGCAGAAAAGTTTATATGTTGGTTCGTAAAGGTGAAATGCGTGCTTCAAAAGCCATGCAGCATAGGGTGGAAAACACAGCCAATATTGAAATATTATACAACCACAGTACTTTGGAAATTATAGGTGAGCAAACTGTAAGTGGTGTAAAGGTTTTAGATAGCAGTACCAATCAAGAAAAATTGCTGGATGTTACTGGTTTTTTTGTGGCCATTGGACATGAACCTAATTCGCAAGTTTTTAAACCTTATTTAGAAATGGACGAAAACGGCTATATTATTACTGTGCCGGGTTCTACACGTACAAATGTAGAAGGTGTTTTTGCTTGTGGCGATGTGCAAGATCATATATACCGCCAAGCGGTTACTGCCGCTGGAAGTGGTTGTATGGCTGCGCTTGATGCCGAAAGATATTTGGCGGCCAAGGGTATTCACTAAATTATTGGCGCATTTACCAGCTTAATTTGACTTGATATTGGTATTTTGCCAATATTTGAGGCGCTTTTAAGTTATAGCTACCGAAATTCAACTGTAAGGGATGCAAAAAAAATTTATTACTAACCTGGCGTTATTGCTCCTTCTTAATCTTTTAATAAAACCATTTTGGATTTTAGGGATTGATAGGGCGGTGCAGAATGCAGTAAGTCCAGCTGAGTATGGGTTGTTTTATGCCTTATTTAATTTCTCTTTCTTATTTAATATTTTGTTGGATTTTGGCATTACCAATTTTAATAATAAAAATATTGCGCAAAACAATCATTTATTAAGCAAGCACCTTTCGGGGATTGTTGTGTTGCGCTTGTTGTTAGCTGTTGTTTATTTAGTGGTAACGCTTTTTACAGGTTACATTATTGGCTATAATTCTTTTCAGTTGAAGCTCTTGCTCATTATGGCTTTGAATCAATTTTTAGCTTCTTTTATTTTGTATTTGCGAAGTAATTTGGCGGGCTTGCATTTGTTTAAAACCGACAGCATTATTTCGGTGTTAGATAGGTTAATTATGATAGCCATTTGTGCTATATTATTGTGGGGTGGCATTACCAATGCACAACATCCATTTCGAATTGAGTGGTATATTTATAGTCAAACTGCGGCTTATGTTATAAGTGTAATTATTACTTTGTTTATTGTTTTTGATAAAGCACGCCTAAAAAAATTGAAGTGGAATGCTACCTTCTTTATCATGATTTTAAAGAAAAGTTATCCTTATGCCATTTTGGTTTTGCTCATGACATTTTATAATAGAATTGATGCAGTAATGCTTGAGCGTATGTTGGAAGATGGAAAAGAACAATCATCTATTTATGCTTCGGCCTACCGCTTATTAGATGCAGCCAACATGATAGCCTATTTGTTTGCGGGTTTGTTGTTGCCCATTTTTGCGCGTATGATAAAATTAAAACATCATGTTGAGGATTTGGTGCGTTTGTCTTTTTCTATTTTATTTATTTTATCGGCCTCAGCAGCCATTTTTGCTGTTAATTTTAATGTTGAAATAATGCACATGTTGTATGAACATCACGTTGCTGAATCAGCTGAAGTTTTTTCTTTATTGATGTGTTGTTTTGTGTTTGTGGCCACCACCTATGTGTTTGGCACTTTGCTTACAGCCAATGGCAATTTAAAGGTATTGAACTATATGGCTGCCACGGGTATGCTCTTAAATATTGTATTAAACATAGCGCTTATACCACAATACAAGGCCATGGGCAGTGCGTTGAGCAGTTTAATTACACAAGGGGCTACGGCTTTGTTTCAAGTGTTGTTTGCGCAACACCTTTTTAAGTTTAAATTAAATTTCCCATTTATGGGGGCCTTGTTGGTGTTTTTTGTTTCAGCCGAAGTTACGGCTTGGTGGGCTAAAAATTATATTCAAGATTTAAATTTATCCTTTTTGTTTTGTATTGTAGCTTTTGCTGTATATGCGTTATTGTTGCGGATAGTAAATTTTAAGAGTTTGAGGAAGGAGTTTAGTGTTTAGTTAATTTTTATTTTAGATAAATTAAGAATATTATTTTTTCTTAATGTCAAAAAATAAATTTCATCACCTGTTTTATTCCATAAAACATTTTGTGAATAGCATGAGTAATTACCTGCATCAGCTAGTAATTTCTGAATGATGTTTCCATTCTCTTCAATAGTAACAATGGCCATGGCATTACTGCTTTTTGTCGCTGTTTTAACGTTTTTAGCACTTAACATTTTATCTGGTAGTATCATATTGGTTTTGCTATCATAATTATTCTTATTGTCCATATAAACTAAAGTTAATTTACTGCCATCTATACGATGCGAATATGATATTAATTTCGAACTAAAGTCTTCCCTTTCCTGCTTTTTAGGGATATGCTTAATCCAATTAAATTCACCATTTTTATTAATGTTGGCAACAAGCAATGAATTACAAGAATTCAAGCCAAATTCTACACTAGCTTCTTCCATGATGATATTTATCGAGCCATTATTAAGTGGATAGAATTTTATTAATTCAAATCTTGCTGAAACTTTTTCAACGTTTGTTGAATTTGGTTTTCCATTAAGAAACTGTATTGTTTTTAGATCTAATTTAGTATCACTTTCTGAGATCATATTTCCAGTTACTCCATCAAGTCGATGAAAAAAGATATCATCTACAAATAACTGATAATGCTTTTTTGCGGTATTGGAAGATATTCCTGAAATTAAAATATCACCATTAGGAGCAATATCAAAACCACAAGTTTCAACAGTTTTGCCTTCAAATTTTAAATCATAAACAAAACTCTTTGTTTCCTTTTTTAAACTTAATGCTATCAATTTATAATAATTATTTTCATTAACATCTTTTCCAGGACTTACTTCTACAATAGAATAAAGAAAATCGTTGTGATAAACACCTCCAATACCAAGTTTATTAATTCCAAGATCAAATGTCATTTCTTTTTCAATTTGCATTGTTTGAGCATTAATCACAATTACTCTTGAAACCATACCAGCATCTGGATCTTCAATATTATCAGTGTAAATAAATTTATCTTTATTCTTACTTATCATCATTTCTTCAAAATTGTAGTTATAATCATTCCCGGAATACATAAATTCTGTGGTGGTTGGAGAACTTTTTCCTTTATCCCATTTTTTAACTCCTAAACTAATTTCTTTAATTTCTCCAGGTTTTAATGAAGAATTTTCAGTAATTTGATAACTCAACATTAACTCACCATTCTGCTTGGCCTTATTGGTGTAAAAAATAATTTGTTTATCATCTAAAGAAAATCTTTTTTCATAATCCATAGTCCTATATGAAACTGAATTTATTGCTACTCTTTTAAGAGAATTAGTTAAATCTGTAGATTTTAATCTGTACATATAAATATCCATCCCTTCAGTAGGAAGTCCATTTGTATTTGTACCATAAAATACTACCTCATCATTACTTAAAAATAAACTAATAAACGATCTGGCCTCAATGAGTTCTTCACTTGCGGTAAAATTAGGAGACTGAGCCTTTAAAGCATTTGACAATAGAAGCGTTAAAAAAAATAAGCAATTAAAAGCTATAAGTTTCATAAAAAGATAATTTTGATAGTTGGGTAAATGTATATTATTTTGGAATGGTTAAGGGATAATAAGCAAAAAAAAATTAGTTTGAATTGAATTTTATTAATGCATTTATTAAATGTTTTATTCTAATGTAAATAATTATTTTATTAATATTCATAGTTTTGATGTTCAAAGACAAGCTTAAAAAAAATGAAAATACTATACGGAGTGCCAGGCGAAGGCATGGGGCACGCCACACGCAGCAAGGTGGTGATTGATTACTTAATTTCAAAAGGCCATGAGGTTAAAATTGTGGCGAGCGACAGGGCTTATCAATTTTTAGATAAATCTTTTCCTGGTTGTGCCATCGAAATAAAAGGCTTTCATTTTGCATATAAAAATGCTGAGGTAAGCAAGTCGGGAACTTTTATGCTCATACTAAAATCTGCGGCTAAGAATTTAGCATTTAATAAAACACAGAAACAATTGTTGGAACACAATTTTAAGCCTGATTTGGTGATTAGCGATTTTGAAAGTTTCAGTTTTGTGTTTGCTAAATTGCATAAGCTACCTATCATTAGCATTGATAATATGCAAGTAATGGATCGCTGTAAACTGGATATAAAAATTGCCATAGCAGAACGTAATAATTATTTATTGGCTAAAGGAATTGTAAAATTTAAAGTGCCGCGTTGTCATCATTATTTCATTACCAGTTTTTTTGATGCTGATATAAAAAAAACGAATACAACACTTGTACCTCCTATCATCCGTAAGGAAATACAAACAGCAAAAGTTGTAAGAGGTAAGCATATTATCATGTATCAAACATCAAGTACATTAAAAACAGTAAAGGAAACTTTGCATCAATTTCCTCAAGAAAAATTTTTAGTGTATGGCATGAATAAAGATGAGCAAGATAAAAATATCACTTTTAAACCTTTTAGTGAAACCGGCTTTATTCAAGATTTGGCAAGTGCAAAAGCAGTGATTGCCAATGGTGGTTTTTCATTTATTAGCGAAGCAGTTTATTTGAAAAAGCCAGTATATTCTTTTCCTATCAATAAACAATTTGAGCAATGGATGAATGCTGCATATATAGAAAAACTGGGCTATGGCAAGCATTGCAATAGTTTGAATTCGGATGATTTGAAAGTCTTTTTGGAAAGTATTGATGCGTATGAAAGGAATTTAAAACAATATAAGCAAGATGGGAATTATGTTTTGTTTGAGGCATTGGAATCTTTTGTAGAGAAAATTAAAGTTGTTTAAAAAATGCTAGCATATATTCAAATTACACAAATGACCAAAATGCAAGATAACGGCTCAAGGCCGCTATGACGCACGTGTAATAATTCCAATATGATGATGTTCCGTCACCAACCATGAATGCACTCACTAACTCAACAACTTCCTTAAACTCACCTCATTTGCAATTAAATCTCTTAAAGCAGCAATGGCAATTCGCTCTTGCGTCATGGTGTCCCTATAACGAATAGTTACCGTGTTATCTTCCAATGTTTGATGATCAACCGTAATGCAAAAAGGTGTGCCTATCGCATCTTGTCTTCTGTAACGCTTGCCAATGGCATCTTTTTCATCATATTGACAATTAAATTCAAACTTTAAATTGTCTAATATTTCTCTTGCTTTTTCAGGTAAACCATCTTTCTTTGTTAATGGCATCACCGCAGCTTTTATCGGGGCTAAAATAGGAGGGAAGCTCAACACCACTCGGCTTGAACCATCTTCTAATTGTTCTTCTTTGTATGCACTGCTCATCACCGCCAAAAACATACGATCTAATCCTACAGAGGTTTCTACCACATAAGGTACATAACTTTGGTTCAATTCTGGATCAAAATATTGTAATTTTTTACCTGAATGTTGCTCATGCGCTTTTAAATCAAAATCTGTTCGGCTGTGTATGCCTTCTAATTCTTTAAATCCAAAAGGAAATTCAAATTCTATATCACAAGCGGCATTGGCATAATGTGCCAATTTTAAATGGTCATGAAAACGATATTTAGTTTTACCTAATCCTAAAGATGAATGCCATTTCATACGTGTTTCTTTCCAGTGATTATACCAAGTCATTTCTTCACCAGGGCGCACAAAAAATTGCATTTCCATTTGTTCAAATTCACGCATCCTAAAAATAAACTGACGCGCTACAATCTCGTTCCTGAAAGCTTTTCCTGTTTGTGCAATGCCAAAAGGAATTTTCATTCTTCCTGTTTTTTGTACATTTAAAAAGTTTACAAAAATTCCTTGCGCAGTTTCTGGACGTAAATAAATAGTACTCGCTCCTTCAGCTGTGCTGCCCATTTCGGTGCTAAACATCAAGTTAAATTGACGCACGTCAGTCCAGTTTTTTGAACCACTTACAGGGCAAACAATTTCTAAATCTTCAATAATTTGTTTTACTTCTGCTAAGTCATTTTCTTCCAAAGCATTTTTAAAACGCTCGTTGATGTCTTCAGCTTTATCAAGATATTCCTTTACACGTGCATTGGTTGCTTTGTACTGATTTTCATCAAATGCATCACCAAATCTTTCGCGGGCTTTGGCAATTTCTTTGTCGGCTTTAGCTAATATTTTACTTACGTGATCTTCAATCAAAACATCTGCACGGTAACGCTTTTTACTATCTTTATTGTCTATTAAAGGGTCATTAAATGCATCAACGTGTCCGCTTGCTTTCCATGTGGTAGGATGCATGAAAATGGCAGCATCAATACCTACAATATTTTCGTGCATTTGCACCATTGATTTCCACCAATACTCGCGTATGTTCTTTTTTAACTCAGCACCATATTGACCATAATCATATACTGCGCTTAAACCATCATAAATTTCACTTGATGGAAAAATATAGCCATACTCTTTAGCATGACTGATTACATTTTTAAATAAATCTTCTCCCGAAAGGGTTTTTGTTACTGTTGTGCTCATGCTGCAAAGCTAAAACTTAATTGTAAAAAAAAAGTAAGGTTTTAAAAAATTATGAAAATTTAAAATAAGTTCTATAATTCCAGTATTATCAAGTATCTTAATGATATATTCTTGAAAAAGTAGACGGTATATTTATGCCAATTATTCTTCTTCTTCTTTATTTTTCAGTTGCATCAATAGATTGTAAGCACCTTTCATTACAAAATTATTGTTGTAAAGCGATTCATCCAATGTTACTTCTGTGAGTCCATTTTCAGTATTTCCTAATTTAACTTCAACCATTTCAAAGGTGTTTTTATTTTTAGCTACAAAGGCATAATTTACATTTTCGAAACGCACTATAGCTTCATCTGGCAATACTTTGGCATTATTGCTGTTTATCTCAACTTCGGCATTCATGAACATACCTGGTATTAGCGTTTTATCATATTTTTCGAAATGACAATGAACCTCTACATTG
>Ga0075163_10010775_pt1 | contig 11932 bp, 7 predicted proteins | sample JI1023141ADNA_FD_71478 | JGI IMG/M metagenome (GOLD analysis project Ga0075163, IMG submission 71478) | Wastewater effluent complex algal communities from Wisconsin, to seasonally profile nutrient transformation and Carbon sequestration -... | ecosystem: Engineered > WWTP > Effluent > Algae... | reverse complement strand
CTCATCGTCGGCAGCATTCACATCATCACCATCCGCATTCATTGAAGGTGCGCCGTCCGGTTCGGAGTCGGGCAACGTGGAGCCGAGGAAGATCGATTGCAGCACCGGATGACGCGCACCGTTGTCAGCACGCAGCGTCTTGTGCGGCGCAGGCAGATCACCCCAGTCGAGCGGATCGTAGCCGCCATTCGGCACGTTGAAGGGAAGCGACAGCACCGAGTCCATCACCTCGCCGTTGGTCGCAGGGCCGGTCGAGGCGATCGTGGCGTCGGTGCTGATGCGGAAGCGCACGGCGTAGTGACGCGTGAAACTCGTCGCCGGATAAATGTTCGTCACCTTGAACGCGAACTGCACATTCACGAACGCCACCGAACCATCGCCCGGCACGAGGATGACTGGTGCCTGCTCGTCCACGTCATCGAAGTCGCCATCGCTGTTCACGTCGATGAACCCCACCACGCGCGCTGGCGTGCCGATCACGTTTCGGACCGCGAGCGATGCCAGTTGCTCCATCGTGAAATACGAGGCCGTGCCATCGCGCACGAAGGTCTGCGCCGTGGTCACCGTGAGCAGACCGAGTTCGTCGCTGTCGCCATTAAGGTCGTCGCCGCTCACGTTCGGTGCCGGCTGGCCATCGAGTTCCGCATCGACGGCGACATCGGCGGAACCCGTGTCATTGGCAAAGTTCAGCCCCGGCACGATGCCATGCGAGGGGCCGCCATCCGCCGCCAGCGTTTTGTAGTTCGGCGGCGTGCCCGTGAACAAAATGCCCGCCGACGTGCCTGCGCCCGAGTCCGGCAAGTCGCCGAAGTCTTTCCATGAGCCCGGCTGCTTTACCTCGATGAACCAGTCCTCGACTTCACCATCCTGCGCGGGACCGGATGCAGTAAGTGCTGAGTCGGTCGCAAGGCGAAGGCGCAGCGGCGTCGCGCCTGTCGTGTTCGCCGTCGCTGGCACATTGAAACTCAAGGCCACGAACACGCCCGCGCTGCCACCGGGCACGACCACCTTGGTCGATTCGTTGGCATCATTGAAGTCGCCATCGAGATTCCAATCCGCGAAGCCATAGAGCCACGCATTGCCCACGAGCGAGTTCGTCACCTTCACGCGCAGGTTGTAGGGCACACCCGCCGTGATGCGCAGCGAGGCAGGGTTGACGCCGTCTTCGTCAGGTGCGGTGTTGACGTCATCCCCGTTCGCCGTTGGCGTCGGCTGACCTTCCGGGTCCGTGTCCGGCACGATGTTGCCCATGTGAAGCTGCGGCGTGCTGGGATGCCGCGCGCCATTGGGAAGCATCGTCGGATACGGAGCAGGCAGGTCGCCGAAGTCGTATTCCTGCGCGAGAGCGGAGCCAATGCTCAGCATCGCCAGGACAAGGACCAACACAGAAGGGTATTTCATGCTTTCAGAGGGTTCACGCCCAGGGACAAGACTCCCCGTGCAACCCTTGATGCACGAATCAGCGGGATGAGTTACACGCCGCGCCTACTTTTAATCGGCCTGCGTCATCACAAGTTGCGATAACAGGGAACCGAGATGGCATTTCAGACGGGAGCACGAGCGGCCCGCCCCCCGAGGGTTGAAGCTGTAGTCTGCCTCGAGCGCGCGGCTCTTCGATCTGCACGATTGAGCCCCCCCCACTAGGCCTCAATGCTATTTCCCTACGTCCATCGCGAAACTCGTCTCACCGGGGAACAAGGTGGTGAATCGTTTCTGCTCCACGCCGCCGAACGAGTGACGGACGACAATGGAGAAGCGGGCTTCCTTGTCGGCGTGAACTTTGAGGCTCCTCATTTCGGGCGGCCGCTGGAACTTCCAGGTGGCGGTGACGACGAGTGGATCGTCCGGTTTCACCAGCGCGGCCTGATCGAGACCGGTGAAGGCGAGGGTGAACACAGGCTTGAGCGGTGCGGCGGGTTCAGACAGAAACTGGAGCCAGCGTGCGATGGCATCGGCGGCTTGGTCCTTCCACTTCTGAAGGTCGGCGGCGGAGTCGAAATCCAGATCGGCCTTCATTCGGTAGCGCTCGCGCATGGGATCGGCGGTGAAGCAGCGCGGATCAATCTCGACGGTGATGGTGCAGGTGCCGTCCTTGTCAAAACGGCAGCGCACCGGGATGTCGGGCTCGGGATTGGCAAGCGCGGATGAAGAGAGCAGAGCTAAGATGCCGAGCAATGAGAGCAGATGAAACGGGACGGATCTGGATGCAACCATGGAGCCGGAGCGCGGCATGAGGAGATAGCCGAAAGAAACGAAAAAAGAAAAAGAGTCGGAGATCACAGAGAAAGCTTTTCGGAAGTCATGTCTGCGTTCGCCGCCAAACCTGCTGGCCTGCCCGACTCACCAACCGCCTGTTCTTTTCCTTTTTTGTTTCTTTCGGCCAATCCAACTCATTTCGGCTTCGTCAGCATCTCGAAGTCGTCCGTACGGAACGGCGTGACGGGCAGGCCGTCGGTGCTGTACACATTGCAGATGGGATTGTCGGACCATGCGTAGCGGACGGCGACGGGCTTTGCCACACCAGCGGCGCTGACTTCGATCTGGTCTTTGCCCACGATCTTCGCCTGCGCCCAAGTCCACTTCTTGTCCTCGCCGCAAATGACGAAGCCTTTCGCTTCGGCGACATCGACCGTGCGGAGCGCGGAGCCGAAGGTGTCGAGCGTGACGACGGCTTTGTTGCCGGTGATCTGCACGGATTTGTACTCGGGGCTGCGGTAGGGGAGCTTCAGGCCGTAGTCCTTCACGAGCGCCCAGCGGGCGAGGCGCTCGGAGACATCACGCTTGTTCTTAGGGTGGATGTCGTTGCCTTCGCCGAGGTCGATGATGACCGCCTGACCACCGTTCTTGATGGCGCTCTGCGTCTTGGTTTGGGACTCGCGTAGCTCGGCCCACGAACTTGTCGTCGCCTGCACTGCATCCGTCTTTTCGCCCATGAAATCGGCGAGCTGCACCCAGTAGAATGGGAAGTCGCCCTGCTGCCACTCCTCACGCCAATGCTGGATCATGCGAGGGAAGAGAGAGGCGTACTCATAGGCGCGGCCGGCGTTGCTCTCGCCCTGATACCAGATCGCGCCCTTGATGCCGTAGCCGATCGTCGGGAGCAGAGCGCCGTTGTAAATGTTGCCGGGGCGCGCGTTGCCGTGCAGCCATGCGTCGGGTGCGCCGGGCGCGCGCTCGGTGAAGGGCTTGCCCGCCTTCTTTGCATCGTCGGAACGCTGTTTCCATCCGGCGAGAGCCTTGTCGTAGTTTGCCTTGGCGGCGGGCGATTGGAGAAAAGCCTCGTTCTTCTTCGTGCTTTCCATGAGCAGCTTGAATCGAGCATCCTTCTCCAGCACATCGCGGCGCAGCCACGCCTCAGCGGCGCTGCCACCCCAGGCATTGTTGATGAGGCCCACGGGCACATCGAGCATGCGGTGCAACACGCGACCGAAGAAAAAGCCCACGGCGCTGAATCCGCCGACCGTCTGCGGACTGCACTCCTTCCACTCGCCTTTGAAATCCTGCTGTGGCTCCTGCGTGCCGACATTGGGCACGGTCACGAGACGAATCTGCGGATACTTTGCCGTTGCTATCTCGAGATCGGCGTCCCAGCAGGAGCCCACGTTCCACTGCATGTTCGACTGGCCGGAGCAGATCCACACCTCGCCGACGAGGATGTTCTTCACCTCGCGCGCCGTGGTGCCCTTGATCTGCATCGTCTGAGGCTTCGCATTCGCGGGCACGGGATCGAGCTTCACCGTCCACTTGCCGTCCTGGCCGGCCTTCGCGTTCTTGGTCTGGCCGGCAAACGTCACGGTGACCGCCGTGCCGGGCGCGTCCCAGCCCCAAACGGGGTTTGCCAGCTTTTGCTGGAGGACCATGTTGTCACCAATGATGGCGGGCAGCTTGAGTTCGGCACACGCGCCGACGGTGAGAACCGCGAGCGACAAGAGAGCGAGTGGGAGTGTGTATTTCATTCGGATGGATGTGAGGCAGACACAACGCAGCATGGCTCGCGATCATTTCGCTCGGGTTCATTTCCCCAACCGCGATTCCGCCGTGTGGAGAAAGTATCTTTTGTGCTCGTCACGCGCGGCGCGGCCAAGGATAATCGCGATCAACCGCCATGAATGCCGTCTCCTCTTGCACTTCCTGTTTTCGTTCGTCCACCCGTCGCGAGTGGATCAGGCAGTTCACGATGAGCTGCACGGCCTACGCGGGACTGGCGGGATCATGGACACCGCCAGCGGCAAGCGCCGCGCCAGTGAATCTCGACCAGCGGCTGCGGCTGGACATCAACGCCTTCCCCTCCCTGGCGCTCAATGGCGGCTCGACAATCATCACCTACAACAACGAGAACACGACCATCTTGATCAATCGCGAAGGCGACACGGAGTTCCACGCGATGGACCCCACTTGCCCTCACATGGGCTGTCGGGTGGAGCCATACAGCATCTCGAATAACAGGATCACCTGCCCCTGCCACGGATCGGAGTTTGACATCCGCGGCCTTCGCGAGCGAGGCCCGGCCGTCACGGGCCTCAACACCTACCCCACGCAGTTTGAGGATGCATCCACACTGCACATCGAGATACCCGGCTTCGTTCACCGCATCGACGAGTTCGCGCTCCACTCCAGCACGGCGGTCACCACGCGGGTCAAGCTGACCTTCCCCACCGTCAGCGGCGGGCAGTACCAGGTCCGCCACTCGCCCGATTTGGGAGGCACGTTTCAGATGATTCCCTTCGCAACGACCGCAGGTGGATTGGCAAACAAGACAACGCACAACGGCACGGGCGCGCCCATGACCGTGTATGCCGACGCGGACAACGGCGCGGGATTCTTCTCCATCGAGCTGCTGATCTACCAACTCGCGCCCTGACGCGCGAGATCACTCTCCGGCTGGCCTCTCGATGGAAAACTGCGCCGCTGGTGCGAGTGAGGCCGCGCGTTGCAAGTGAGCGCGCACCTGCTGCTCGCGCACTTCATCAGGCCTTCTGTCGCCCGGAAGGGACACGCTGGCCGCAGTGGCTGCGAAATAGAAGTTCCCCGCGCGGATGCTGTTCAACAATTCCTCCGGCGCGACGGCACCAATGTCGCACGATGGATACTGTGGGCGCAGGAACCGCCTGCCGACCCAGTCGAGAAATGGGAAGCCGTGCAGCCGCTCCTGTCCACGAGGCTGACGCGGCCCGCGAAACGCGAACAGCGGATGATCGTCCGTGGTGACATCGAATCCTTCAAATCCAGGATCGGCCGTGTGCAGGTCCCCCACAAGCAACAGCAACGCATTGTCCACTGAGCGGAAGAAAGGCGAGCGCGACGCGAGAGCCTTTGCGGCTGGAGTTGCGAGCTGCGCGGAGAGAAACTCGCGGGACATCGGAATCGGCTCGTCCGAGCCGATCAGTCCGATGACAGGCTGGAGCGCATCAAAGCCGGTGCGCACGACAATGGCGTTCGGAAAGACGTCAGCGAATGTGCGCGCGACCATTCCCGCTGTCTGCGGCGTGAGCTGGTAGCACGGCAGCCAAAGGCAGAAGATGCCTCCACGGTTCAGACTCGCACGCGCCGCGGTGAAAAAGTTGCGCGAATAGAGATGCGCGGTTCCTTCCTCGGCCGGGAAAAACAGATCGCAGATGATAGCATCGATCCCGCCCTGCATCCGCGCGAGCATGACACGCCCGTCACCCACGATCACCTGTGAGCGCGGATCGGCGAAGAGCGCACGGTTCCACTCGCCGAAGTGATCGCGCGCGGCATCGACGACCTCGGGCACGAGTTCGATGGAGGTCAGTTCCTTCACCGGAAAATCCAGCGCTGCAGCCGCCGAGATGCCAGCCGCCATGCCGATGGTGACCACGCGGTCCGTCTTGCGCGCGAAAAGCAACGGCACCCAGCTCTGATGCCACTGCGATGACAAAGCGCCGCGCGTGCCACTGAGCCGCTGCCGGCTGTTGAGCATAATCTGACGCGATCCGCTCTGGCGATCCTCCACCACCGTCACGGGTCCATACGCACCCGTCGATGAAGCCACGACACGGAAGTCAGGCGTGATGCCCAACTCAGGCTGACGGCTCAGCGTCTGCCACAAGCCAAGCGCGACGAGACAGCCGAGCCAGCGAAGCGACGGCTTCTTCACGACTGCCACGATGATCACATACGCCCATGCGATCACGACCGTGCCGCGCGAGAGCCCGACGAGCGGCATCAGCACAAACAACCCAGCAGCAGTGCCTGCGGCGGAGCCGAGCTTGTTCAGCGCCAACGCCGTGCCGAGCACGCTCCCCTCACCCAATGACTTCACGCCCGCCATTTCCCACGCCAGAGGAAACACGCCACCGAGACAGAACGTGAGCGGCACAAACAGCAGCGAGCACCACCCGAGCGAATGCCAGAGCAGACCGGATGGCGTGTCAGCCGTCAGAGTGAGATCACGGATGCTCAATGCCGCGCCAACGCTTGGCAGAAGAAACAAAATCGCCGCACTGCCGCCCGCAAATGCAGCCAGCAGCCTGCGTGACTCAAGCCCGCGCCGCCGCAACGCCGCTGCTGCCAGCGCACCGAGCCCGAGCCCGCCGATGAAGGCAAACAACACACCCGACGCCGCGTAGATCGATCCCTCAAGCACCTGCCGCACCCAAACAAGAAGCAGCGATTGCGCTGCAAGCGAGAGCACTCCCGATGCAGCGAGCAAGCTCCACCCAAGCCACGCATGAGTGGTACCATCCGCGATTTTGTCCGCATTTCCGCGCTGCGCCGGTGGCTCCTTTCGCGCGATGCGCGATGCCAGCAGTCCGCCGCTCAATTGCAACGTCGCAGCCACCGCAAACGCACCCGTCAATCCGAGCCACAGCGGCAGCAGGACTCCGCCGGCCGCCACGCCGAGTGCGGCACCGAGAAGATTGCTCCCGTAAAACGGCGCACCGCTGGATGTGCGGTGCCGAGCATCGGGTACAAAAGTTTCCGCCAGGCTCGGAAATGCGACTCCCGAGAAGAATGAAGACGGCCCAACAAGCAGCGCGGTGGCCAGAGCTTGCACGCTCCAGCTTTGCGGCAGGACGCTCACATGTCCCCACAACCAGCGGCAAGTCGCAAACATCGCGATCGCCGAAAGCGCTGCAGCCATCTCAAACTGGCCATAGCACACGAGCGGCTTTTCTTTCCGCCCGACCAGCCGAGCACCCCACAGATTGCCAAACGCGGCTGACGCAAAAAAGACAGCAACGACCAGCGTCGAAGCAATGACGGTGTTGCCCGCCCACAACGCTATCTCGCGCATCCACACCATTTCCAGCGTCAGCGTGCTGAATCCCGAGAGCGCCCACAAGCCCATCAAGGATCGCTGCGTGTGGGATGATGGACCAGGTAATGGCATGGTGGATGAGCGGGCGATCTTCTTGCGCGGCGGACAGTGAGGTGCGAATCGACGACTTGCACCGGAAAAAATGTTGTAGTGCAACCGGACCAATTGCACCACGTTGGACGTCCCATTGATGAACTACATCTCCACACGCGGCCAGACGCGGCCACACACTTTCTCCGAAGCCGTCGAGGCGGGTCTCGCACCGGACGGCGGACTGTTTTTGCCTGATCGCTTGCCAGACATCTCGGGCAAGCTAGCCGGATGGAGCAAGCTTTCGTATGCCGAACTGGCAGCCGAGTTTCTCTCCCTGTTCGCACCAGACATTGCGCTGGAGGAGTGGCACGCGCTAACCCAGAAGGCGTACGCGAAGTTTGACTCACCGGACGTAGCGCCGCTGCGCAAAATTACGGACAAGACGTATGTGCTGGAGCTGTGGCACGGGCCGACGCTCGCATTCAAGGATTTCGCGCTGCAACTGCTCGGGCTGCTTTACAAGCGCCAAGCTGACCACTCAGGCAAGCGGCTCGCGGTGCTGGGTGCGACATCGGGCGACACCGGAAGCGCAGCGATCCACGGCTGCATGGGGCAGGACGGCATCAACATTTTCATCTTGTATCCGAATGGCCGCGTGGCTCCGCTTCAGGAGCGCCAGATGGCCTGCACGGGCGCGGACAATGTCTTCGCAATTCCTGTTCCGGGCACGTTCGACGATGCGCAGCGAGTGGTGAAGGACGTCTTCGGCGACACGGCCTTTGCCACAGCGCAGAATCTCTCCGCCGTGAACTCGATCAACATCGCGCGCGTGTTGGCGCAGTGCGTCTATTACATCTGGGCCTGGCTGAAGCTGCCGGAGTCCGCGCGGTCGAGCGTCGAGTTCGTCGTGCCGACCGGGAACTTTGGAAACGTGCTCGCCGGCTGGCTGGCGCACAAAATGGGACTGCCCGCAAAGTCATTCCGCGTGGCGACAAACCAGAACGACATTCTCTTCCGCTTCTTCACCAGTGGCGAGTATCAGCAGGGCGATGTGCAACCGAGCCACGCGCCGAGCATGGACATCCAGGCTGCGTCAAACTTTGAGCGCTATCTCTATTTCACCCTTGGAGAAGATTCCGCGAAGGTGCGCGAGGTGATGGCGAAGATGAAGACAGGCGAGCCGGTCACGCTGCCGAAAGGCGACACGAACTTCCGCTCCACCCGCATGGACGACGCGCAGATCGTCCGCGTGATCGAGCAGATGTGGAAGGACTGGCAGTATGTCGTCGATCCGCACACCGCCTGTGCCTTCACTGACATGGTGCAAGACGGCGTTAGCGTGGTGCTCTCGACGGCGCATCCAGCAAAGTTTCCCGATGTCGTGAAGCAAGCCACAGGCAACGAGCCGACGCATCCGACGCTCGAAGGACTCAAGTCCAAGCCGCTTCAGACCCATCCGCTCCCAGCAAGCGTTGAGGCGGTGAAGGCGTTCGTCGCGGCACACTCGTGAGGTTCTGGTTCACAGCCTGACTCGGTTCACAAATACAAGCTGTCCCTGACGGTTTCGCCGCAGCGTGATCTCCTCGCGCGTGCATTCGGTTTTCTTGGCGCGGCCGTATTCGACCACCACGCCCACCATCTGAGGCAACACGTCCATCGTGATCACCCGAAACACGGGCGCGCGCTTCATGCGGAAGAAGCAGTAGAGCGGCACCAGCTTGTGCTCGGCATTCCAAATCTGGACCGCTGGCGGGAAGTCGGGCATCTCGGATAGGGCTACGAGCACCTCGCGCACGACATCCTCACCGTGCGCTTTTTCGAGGTGTCGCGCAGCGCGACGGTTCAGAACTTCGTCAAACCACGTAAGCCCCGGATCGCGGCTGGCATCCTCGATGTCTTCAAGCAGCAATCGCTGATGCAGCGCCATGGCCGTGCGGAAATACTCGTGCGTGATACGGCCCTGCTCGAACTGGCGGAACAACTGCGCGGGTGTTGGAATCGACTGCGACACGGCGCGCATGATGGGCGGAAGTTCCGATCCACGCAAGCCCCTCACAAACAGCAGGCCTACTCCACCTTTGTCTCCAGCACCTCGCCGCCAGAAGGCAGACAGACGGCGTCGCGCACCTTCTCAAACGAGCGCCCCTGAATCGAGGCGTGCATGATGAGGCGCTGTTTGCGCTTCTTCAGGATCTTGAGCACGTCCTTCATCATCTCTTCATCCACGCGATCCTGGAAGTCGGAAAACCAGTAGATGACATCAGCCTCCATCACCTCCTTGCACGTCAGTGCAAACGAACTGTAGATGATGCCATTGAAATCGATGAAGTGGGTATTCGGTCGCGACACCATCTGCTTGTAGATCGGCTCCAGTGGCATCGGCTTGGCGGGATCGTACTGGAGAAGCTTGCGCTGGGCGGCGGGCGTTTGCAGTGGCGTTTTGCCCTGCCAGAGCTGCCAGAAGCGGTCAAAAGCGGGGCCGGTGGCTTTGTAAACTTTGTCGTCGATCTCCGTCGTCTCCTTTGGAGTCGAGAGGCCGCAGCCGAAGTACAAGATCAGCGGGCTGTGTCGCGCCACCTTGTCGAGTTCCTTCGCCACGATGGGCAGATACTTTGTCATGGAGCGGGAGACATCCATCACGACGGCGATCTTGCCGGCCTTGAGGTCGCGGCCAAACATCATGATCGGCTTGAAGGCGATACCCTTCATTCCGCCGCTGCCGACGCCGGAGCCGAAACCTCCGCCCGCGCCACCAATGCCGAAACCGCCACTACCCATCTTCCCACCGCCGAGCAGTGCGGAGATGTCGGGCACATCAAGCATGTCGAGAGGCACGTCAGGCAGGTTGATCGCGGCATTGAGGCTGTTGCTCACCACCTTTTTCATCGGTAGCATCTTCGCGATATTCTTCCGCTTCTTCTGCTGGATCTGATGCGCCACTTCCCTTGATGCGTCCGCGCCCTGCTGAGTCCCGCCACCTGGGAGAAAATCCACCTGCTTCTCCGTGACTACTTGTGTGAAGACGATGATCCCGGCGATGACGAGTAGCCCTGCATGGATGGCTAGACTGAAGGCGAGCGATCCCGCGCCGATCTTCTTCCAGGCGAGAATGAAACGATTGGGCCGCCTGCCGGACGGGAAATCATGCGCCTCCACGGGAGCGTCCAGTTCGACATCATCCACCGGCACCGCCACGGGTGCTGGTTCATCGGGCTCATCGGTCGATGATGACGTGGAATTCATACGGCGGGGCGGATTCTCTCAAACCGTAGCTCGGGAGTCGAGCCGATAACGGAATGCCGGCCCGTTTGTTTCGCGTCATGTCCTCCCCGCCCCGTCCATGTGCATTTCCGATAGTGCGCCGTGCGAAAACAGGCTTCCCAGCGCGCGTTTGGCTCGTTAGCATCCTTCCAAACCGCAAAGCCGACCACCAACCATGAAACGCCTCATCCTAGCCGCCGCGCTGCTTTCCTCATTCGTCATTCCGCATTCGTCATTCGCGGCGGAGCCCTTGCGCGTTTTCATCCGCGCGGGAGCCAAGTCCCACGGTCCCGGTGCGCACGACTTCCCGCAGTTCCTCAAGGACTGGGTGCCCATGCTCAATGAGCGCGGCGCGAAGTGCGAGGGCTCGCTGGAGTTTCCGACGAAGGAGCAGCTCGACCGCACGGACGTGCTCATCCTGCACGCGCAGGAGGCGGGCAATATCAAGATCGGCGACGAGCGGAAGAACCTCATGGAGTTCCTCGCCCGTGGCGGCGGCATCGTGACGATCCACGCGGCGGCGGTGTCGCGTGATCCGGGTTGGTTTGCCTCGGTGGTCGGTGGGTCGTGGAATCATCAGCGCCCCACAAAGTGGCTGGAGGCGCCGATGCATCTCTACTTCACCGACCGCGAGAACTCGATCACGAAGGACATGTCGAACTTCGCCATGGACGACGAGATCTACTACGATATGGACGTGCTGCCCGAGTGCCGCATCCTCGCCGGGGCCTACACGCCGAATCCCCGCGACACCGGTGGCAAAGGCAACAAGGAAGCCCAGGCGCGCGCGGCCGAGGCGGTGAAGAAGAAGGGCGTGAACATTTATGACATCCAGCCGCAGGTATGGACCTATGAGAAGGACAAGTATCGCTCTTTCGTCTGCATCCCCGGCCATTGGTATAAAAACTTCAGCCACAACACCCTGCGCACGATGATCCTGCGCAGCATCGCCTGGGCTGGGAAGCGCGAGAACGCCGACGAACTCTGCAAAGCGGACGAACTCGCCGACTCGCTGCGCTACCCGGAAGGCGGCCCGATCCGCCCGGAGAAGGCGGCTGAGAAACTCGAAGTGCATCCCGAGTTCAACATCTCGCTCGTCGCCTCCGAGCCGCTCATCAACAAGGTCATGAATGTGGACTGGGATGAGAAGGGCCGCCTCTGGGTCTGCGAGACCCCGGAGTATCCGAATGGTCGCCGCGAGCTGAACGTCGAGGTTTGGAAGGACTCTGGTTCGTGGACGAAGAAGCTCGATCGCGATCCCATCGACCGCATCAGCATCCTCACCGACACGAACGGCGACGGTGTCATGGACAAGAAGCACGTCTTTGCCGACAAGCTCGAACTCGTCACCAGCTT
>Ga0075163_10010774_pt1 | contig 11933 bp, 10 predicted proteins | sample JI1023141ADNA_FD_71478 | JGI IMG/M metagenome (GOLD analysis project Ga0075163, IMG submission 71478) | Wastewater effluent complex algal communities from Wisconsin, to seasonally profile nutrient transformation and Carbon sequestration -... | ecosystem: Engineered > WWTP > Effluent > Algae... | reverse complement strand
GCTCAAGCCGGGCGAAAATTCAAGCAGCAGTGCCTCGATCAGCACGACCTCGCGGATATCGAGCGCGGTCAGCATGAGGTCGGCATGGCAATCAGGCGTGGTGCTTTACGACAAGCTTGTGCGCGCGCTCGTACCACTTCGATTCGGGGTAGTTGTGGCCAAGTACCGCGGCCGCCTTGACCGCCTCGGCCGGAATGCCGAGCGAAAAATAGCTTTCGACCAGCCGGTACAGCGCTTCGGGCGTGTGGCTGGTGGTGTCGTAGTTGTCGACCACCGTGCGGTAGCGGATGATCGCCGCGACATAGAGCGAGGCGTTCTGGTAGAATCGCCCGATCTCCATTTCCTTGCCGGCGAGGTGATCGCGCGCCAGATCGATCTTGAGCCGCGCGTCATCGGCGTACGGCGTGTTGGGATAGCGGCGGATCAGCTCGCCCAGCGCATCGAGCGCCTGCTGGGTGATCTTCTGGTCGCGGTCGATGGGCTGGATCTGCTCGTAATAGCTGACGGCGATCATGTAATAGGCGTAGGGCGCTTCCTTGCTGCCCGGATGCAGCGACAGGAACCGCTGCGCCGCCTGGATCGAATCGGGGTATTGCTTGGCGGCATAGTAAGAGAACGACGCCATCAACTGCGCGCGACGCGCCCACACCGAATAGGGATGCTGGCGCTCGACTTCGTCGAACATCTGCGCGGCCTGCTTGTACTGGCCCTTTTGCAGCATATCGCGCGCGACATTGTACAGTGTCTCGACATCGAGCGCGACGTACGCCGTGTCCTTTTTGGGACCTTTGGCGGCGCAGCCCGGCAGCACAAGCGCAGCGGCAATTGCGGCAAGGAGGGTCAGGCGGGGTACATGCGCACGGATCATAGCAGCGTCCTTAGCCCAAGCGATTGCGCGCGCCAAGCATTGCCGCGCGCGGGATGCAGATCGTGTGGCGGGGACTGTGTGAAGCCGTGGTGAACGGCAAAGAGCCTCCGGCGGGCAGGCCTGAGGCCTGCACCCATTTATTTCGCATTGAGTCATTCCCGCGCAGGCGGGAATCCATGCAGCGCTGGAGATGGATTCCCGCCTGCGCGGGAATGACTTGCTCTGTGTAATGGGTGCAGGGGTCACCCCTGCCCGCCGGAGGCCCTGTCAATCTTGCCCCAGTGCCGCTTCGAGTTCGGTTTCAAACGCCGGCGCCGCGACATGCAAACGCCCGTCGAGCGCCGCGGTCAGGCGCGCACTGTCGAGCCCGCCTTCCCACTTCGCCACGACGATCGTCGCCACCGCATTGCCGATGAAGTTGGTCAGCGAGCGGCATTCGCTCATGAAGCGGTCGACGCCGAGGATGAGTGCCATGCCGGCCACCGGCAGCGACGGCACGACCTGCAGCGTGGCCGCCAGCGTGATGAAGCCGGCTCCGGTGACGCCCGCCGCGCCCTTCGAGGTCAGCATGGCGACGCCGAGCAGCAGCGCCTGTTCGCCGAGGCTGAGGTGGATGTCGCAAGCCTGCGCGATGAACAGCGCAGCCAGCGTCATGTAGATGTTGGTGCCGTCGAGGTTGAACGAATAGCCCGTTGGCACGACCAGCCCGACGACCGAGGGGCGGCAGCCGGCGGCCTCCATCTTGGTCATCAGTGCCGGCAGCGCCGATTCGGATGACGAGGTGCCGAGCACCAGCAGCAGTTCTTCCTTGAGGTAGCGCACCAGCTTGAAGATCGAGAAGCCCGCTGCCCAGCCGACGGCACCGAGGATGACGAACACGAACAGCAGCGCGGTGATGTAGAAACTGCCGACGAGCAGCGCGAGTTTGGCGAGTGCGGCGACGCCGAACTTGCCGATGGTGAACGCCATGGCGCCGAACGCGCCGATGGGGGCGGCGCGCATCAGGATGGCGACGATGCGGAACACCACCGTCTGCGCCGAATCGAAGATGTGGCGCAGCGGGTCGGCGGCGGGACCGACGAGCGACATGGCGATGCCGGTCAGGATGGCGACGAACAGCACCTGCAGGATTTCGCCGTTCGCCAGTGCGCCGAGGAAGGTGGCCGGGATGATGTTGACCAGAAAGCCGGTGATGCTGCTGTCATGCGCCTTGGCGACATAGTCGGCGACGGCGCTGGCATCGAGATCGGCGGGGTTGATGTGCAGCCCGGCGCCGGGCTGGACAATGTTGCCGACCGCCAGCCCAATGAGCAGCGCCAGCGTCGAGAAGGTCAGGAAATAGGCGAACGCCTTGCCGACCACGCGCCCGACGCTGCCGATTTCGGCCATGTGCGCGATGCCGGTGGCGACCGACAGGAAGATCACCGGCGCGATGATCATCTTGACGAGCTTGATGAACGCGTCGCCGAGCGGCTTCAGCGACGCGGCAAACTCCGGCGCAACGAATCCCAGCGCCACCCCGAGCACGATGGCGACGACGACCTGGAAATACAGCTGGCGGACCAGTGGCGTCCGGACCTTGGGATGCGCCACGCCGGCAACCATCAGGTCTTGGTTGCCGACAGCACCGACATGCCGACGCCGGTCGTGGTGCTGACCACGGGGGCGCCGGTCAGCAGCACAGTGGTGCCGGGCACGATCTGGCTTTGCAGCCCAGTGTAGAACGCCGCGGGCATGTGAACGCGCTGCAGGATGCTGGCGTCAACGGGCATTTCGGCTTCGCCGGCATGGCCGGGGACATCGGCATAGTGCCAGACGGCACGGCCACCGGTGTCGGACGCCAGCACCAGCACATGCGTGCCGAAGCCCGGCGGATCTATCTGCGCCCTGGCGCGGCCGATTTCGACGCCGTTGCGCATGACGATGACGCGCTGATCCGACTGGCTGACGACGATGGTCAACGGCCCGGCCGGCATGATTTCTGGGGTCCAGCGATAGGCTTCGTTGCTGGCCAGCGGCACATGTGTTTCGACGCTGCCGCCGACGCCGAGCGGCGCCAGCACGCCATCGGCCGGATAGGTGGCGACGGTGCCGGCGCGACCCGACACGATCACCGTCATGCCGGTGGTGGTGATGGCGAACAATTCCTTCGAAAACTCCAGCGGCAAATGGATGCAGCCATGGCTTTCGGGGTAGCCGGGCAGCCCGCCGGCGTGCAGCGCGACACCGTCCCAGGTCAGCCGTTCCTGAAATTTCATCGGCGCGTTGTTGTAGAGGCTCGAATGATGGTTGGCATCCTTTTGCAGGATGGTGAACACGCCGGTGGGCGTTTCATGGCCGGGCTTGCCGGTCGAAACCGTCGACACGCCAATGCGAACGCCGTTGCGGTAAACGGTAGCCGTCTGGCGCGACAGATCGACCATGATGACAATCGGCCCGGCCGGCGCCAGCGACGGCGCAAACACCCATTGCCCTGGCTTCAGCGTATCGGCGGCCTTGGCGAGGTCGAGCGCCGACGACACCGTCGCGCCCTGTCCGAAAGCCGGCGCCAGCGGCAAGAACAATGCGGTGCCAACAAGCAGGCGGCGGGTCAGATTCATGGCAATACCCCTCTTTCGGCCAGGCGCGCGGCGCACCAGTACTGCTTGGCTAACCGCAATCGCCCCACCTTGCCAAGCCCCCCTCAGACAACAACACCAAACCGCCGACCGATACATGCTATTACTGCTATCGCCAGCACGACCCGCAAGGTTTCGCGCAGCGTCGTGCGCACGGCTGATGCCCCGCGGCCGCGCGCACCGGCAATTCCAAGCGCCGCCAGAAAGACCAGCGGCGGCGAGGCATTTGCCCGCCGATGCCAACGCAACCTCAGCGGCGAAAGCCGATATCGCGAATATGCTGCCACGGCCCGCCGAGATAACGCCACAGCGTCACGCCGGTGACCTGCACGCGCCACGGCAGGAAGTCGGCCGCCAGCAGTTGCAACGTCGCCGCTGCGGTCGCGGCGCTGACCTTGTTCTGCACCGTCACGTGCGCCCGCAGCCGGCCATGGTCCTGCGCGATCGTCAGCCCGGTCCAGTGCGCGGCAAGTTCGGCATGCAATGAAGTCAGTTCGGGGCAGCGCAGGTCGAACGCCACGTCGTTGCCGAGCGACCGCGGCGGCGCGACCTCGGCCAGCAGCACCGGCTGCGCGCGTGCCACTGCCAGCAGATGCGCGACGACCGCGTCGAGCGTGCTGCCCGGTAATTGGTGGAACAGCGTGACATGCGCCGGCACCACGTTGCGTTCGGGCGGGAAATGCGCGCGGCGCAGTGCCTCGAACCGCGCCGACGCGGTGCGGTCAAGCTGCGCGGTCAGGATTAGCGGGCGGTGGTAGGTGGCGGCGGGCGTAGCTGTATCAGGCATGGCGGCATGCCTAGCATTCGCGGGCCGGCTTCCCTATCACAAGCTATGTCCGTAGCCGCGCGTTCCCGTTCGACCGACCCGGTGCCCGCCTGGGCCGGTTTGGCATTGTGGTCGGTACTGGCGCTATGGCTGGCGGTGCTGGCGCTGGTGTCGCCGATCAGCCATGACGAAAACCAGTATGTCGCCGCCGTCTGGCTGGCGCGGCACAGCCTGCCTTTCATCGATTTTCTCTATCTGCAGACGCCGTTGCAGCCGTTGCTGTTCAACGTGCTGGTCGGCCACCCCGGCCAGGATTTCATCGTGCTGCGGCTGGCCAATGCCATTTGCGGCGTGCTGGTGCTTATGCTGGTTCACGCGACGCAGCGGCGACTGGAAGTTCCCGATCGCACGGCGTGGGTGGCGACGTTGGCGCTGGCCGGCTGCACCAGTTTCATGTTCGATGTCAGCGTCGCGCGCAATGATGCGTTGCCGGCGCTGCTGCTCGCCGCCGCGACATGGCTGACCGTCGATGCACGCACGTCGCTGCGCTGGGCGGCGGTTGGTGTCGCGCTCGGGCTTGCGGCATCGGCGAAGATCTCGTTCGGCTTTGCCGGTGCGGCGGTCGGCGGCTGGTTGCTGCTCGAAGCGCTGGTGCGCCGACGCCGCTGGAGCGAGTTTGTCGGCTACGGCATCGGCGGCATCGCCGGGCTGCTGCCGGCACTGTATTTCTGGCACGCCGCGCCTGCCGCCTTCATGTTCGGCGTCGTCACTTTCGGCACCGAGGGCGTGTTCGACTGGTACCGCCAGAACGGCCTCGACGGGCGGCTGACGCAACCCGCCAAGCTGTGGCAGGCGCCGTGGTATCTGGCGCAGGGGCCGGCGCTGGCGGCGCTGCTGCTGCTGGTGTGGCGCCGCCGGACACTGCCGAAGCGTGCCGCGCCGATTGCCGTACTGCTGATCGGCGGCCTCATCGGGGCGCTGGCACCGACGCCGGTGTGGAAGCAATACTTCATGCCGGCGCTGATCCCGTTGTTCGTGCTGACCGGGCTGGTGCTGGCGGCGCTGCCGGCGCCGCACGTACGACGCGCCAAGTGGCTGCTGCTGGCGATGACGGTGGCGGCGACCATCGGTTTTGCCGTTTCCGCGCTGATCGATATCCGCCGCACCGGCGCGCCCGCCGCGCTGCGCACCACAGCCGAGGCGCAATGGATCGGCCAGTCACTGCGCGCCGCCGGTTTCACCCCCGCCGACGGCAAGATCGCCAGCTTCACGCCGCTGGTCGTCATCGACAGCGGTTTCGATCTCGATCCGCGCTTTGCCACCGGCGTGTTCGTGTTCCGCAGCGGCGACCTGCGCAGTGATGCCGAACTGGCAGCATTCCATGCCATCAGCTGGCGGACGCTCGACGCGGCCTTTGCCGCCGCGCCGCTCGCCATCGTCACCGGTTATGAACAGCGCTCGCCGATCAACCGGAAGCGCTCCCCTGACGAAGCGCTCGACGACTGGGCGGCGCGCCATGGCTACCGGCGACTGAACAGCCCTGTCGACAAGGCCGTACTGTGGCTGCGGCCAGCGCCTCAATGAAGCGCGTGCTGGCCCTACTCGCGCTCGCTGCCGCCTTGTACGGTGCGCCTGCAGCGGCGTGGGGGGATTATGCCCACCGGCTGACCGGCCGCATCGCCGATAATGAACTGACGCCCGCCGCCCGCGCCGAACTCGCCCGGCTGCTGGCGCAGAACGCGAAGCTCGGCACCCCCGATTGCCCGATTCGCAGCCTGGCGGATGCGGCAAGCTGGCCCGACTGCGTGCGCGGCCTCGGCGACCGCTACGCCTATGCCGCGAAGTGGCACTACCAGAACATTCCACGCTGCGGCCGCTTCGACATCGCCAGCGGCTGCGCCGGCGGCAATTGCCTGACCGTGCAGCTCGACCGGCAGATCGTCGTGCTCGCCGACCGCCGGCAGCCGCCGCGCAAACGCCTCGAAGCGTTGGGCTTTGTCGCGCACCTGGTCGGCGATCTGCACCAGCCGCTGCATGTCAGCGACAGCGGTGACCGCGGCGGCAACGAGGTCAAGGTGCGCTACGGCTATGACCCCGACACGCTGCTCAACCTGCACCGCATCTGGGACCGCGAACTCGCCGAACGCGCGCTGACCGCGCCGCCGGTGGTCACGCCGCAATCAATCAGCGCCGCACAGCGCGCGCGCTGGCGGCAGGGCAGCATTGCCGACTGGGTGCAGGCTAGCTGGGCCTTGTCTTCGACCATGGTCTACGGCAAGCTCCCGGCCTTGGCGGCAGCTTGCTCAACGCCACCAGCGCGCCCGGTCGTTGTCGATGATGGATACTATCGGGCGAATGAAGCGTTGATACGCGCACAGGTCGAACGGGCCGGTGTCCGGCTGGGCGTGGTGCTCAACCAGGCACTGGCCCAGAAGCCGGAATAGCTGAGGGATTTCACATGCGACTCGACGACCAGCGCGAAAGCACCAATATCGAGGACCGTCGCGGCGACAGCGGCGGCCTTGGCGGTCTGGGCGGCGGCGGTGGCGGCGGGCTGCGCCTCGGCGGCGGTCGCATGGGGCTCGGCGGGCTGCTGGTGGTGGTGGTGATCGCGCTGATTTTCGGCATCAATCCGCTCAGCCTGCTCGGCGGCGGCGGTGGCCCGCAAGAACAGATCGGCCAGCCGCAGTCGCAGATCGCGCCCGCAACAACTGCCGCCGGTGACCCCAGCGGCAAGTTCGTGCGCCAGGTACTCGGCTCGACCGAAGACACCTGGGGCCAGATTTTCCCGCAGCAGGTCGGCAAGGCCTATACGCCGCCGACGCTGGTGATGTTTTCAGGCAGCGTGTCGTCGGCGTGCGGCCGCGCGACCTCGGCATCGGGGCCGTTCTACTGCCCCGCCGACCGCAAGGTCTATCTCGACACCAGCTTCTTCAACGAACTGTCGCAGCGCTTCGGCGCACCCGGCGATTTCGCGCAAGCCTATGTTATCGCGCATGAAATCGGCCATCACGTACAGACGCTGCTCGGCATCAGCGACCAGGTGCGGCGCGCGCAGGAACGCGCCAGCGAGAAAGACGCCAATGCGCTGTCGGTGCGCATGGAGCTGCAGGCCGACTGCCTCGCCGGCGTCTGGGGCAAGGCCAATATCGCGCGGCTCGAACCCGGCGATGTCGAGGAAGCACTGACCGCCGCCACCGCCATCGGCGACGACCGCCTGCAGCGCCAGTCGCGTGGCATGGTCGTCCCCGACAGCTTCACCCACGGCACCAGCGAGCAACGTGTGCGCTGGTTCAAGATCGGCATGGCGAACGGGCAGATTGCCGATTGCGACACGTTTAGCGCGCGGGCGCTTTAAGTTTTAAGAGCCTCCGGCGGGCAGGCCTGAGGCCTGCACCCATTTGAAGAAAAGCCATGTCATTCCCGCGCAGGCGGGAATCCACGTATTGCACCGGCGACCAGATGGATTCCCGCCTGCGCGGGAATGACGAAGTGCCGGGTGCAGGGGTCACCCCTGCCCGCCGGAGGCCCTTAAACCTGCCCAATAGCTGAACACCCCGGCATGGCGCGCGCGAATGTACGCCGCCGCTGTCGGCCCGTTCCACAGCCCGTCATAATCGCTGCCGCGCGCAAGTTCGGCGATCCACCAGCCCTGCCCCGGCAGTCCGTCCGACGCGCGCACCACCAGCACCGCGAGTTCGGGGCGGCCGGCGCCGCGTTCGAGTGCATCGACATCGCCGAGCAGCGCGCACAGGGCGCGCATCTTGGGGCGGGTGAAGGCGAAGCCGAAACTGTTGAGCACCTCGGCATAGGTGACCGGCGTTGCGTCGCGTGCGGCCGCGTGCAGCAGTGCTGCCAGTTCGTCGACGTCGATCAATGCGCCGCAGCAGCGCGGCGCGGCATGAAGTGCAGTGCTGCGACAATCACGCCCCCCAGCACCAGCCCGAACACCCCGGCGCCGGCGGCACCGACCAGCCATTCGACTGCGGCGCTGGCGAACGGCACTGCCGCGCCCGACGCGGCGGCGAGCGCATGGATGCTGTGCGCGGGTTCATTGAGGCCGAATTCTTCCATCCCGTGCAGCACGATGCCGCCGCCGACCCACAGCATCGCAGCGGTGCCGACACCGGCGAGAACGCGCAGCGAGCCCGGCATGAACCGCACCAGCGCCCGGCCGAACACCCGCCCCGGTGCCGCCGCGCGCCCCGGGCGCTTGGCCAGCGCATAGCCGACGTCATCGGCCTTCACGATCAACGCGACCGCGCCGTAAACCAGCGCAGTAATGCCGACACCGACGATGGCGAGCACCACGGCGCGCTCGACAAAGTTGCGGTCGGCGACGCTGGCCAGCGTGATCGCCATGATCTCCGCCGACAGGATGAGGTCGGTGCGGATGGCGCCGCCGACCATGTCCTTTTCCATCGCCACGGCATCGATTTCGAGCGAATCGCCCGGCGCCAGTTCCTCGGGTTCATGCGGGAACCACGCTTCGTAGAGCTTTTCGGCGCCTTCATAGGTCAGATACGCGCCACCCATCATCAGCAGCGGCGTGATCGCCCAGGGTGCCAGCGCGCTCAGCGCCATCGCGCCGGGCAACAGATAGAGCAGTTTGTTGCGGACGCTGCCCATGGCGATCTTGCCGACAATCGGCAATTCGCGCGCCGGGCTGAAGCCCGTCACATAGCGCGGCGTGACGGCGGTATCATCGATGACGACGCCCGCTGCCTTGGCACTGGCCTTGGTCGCCGCCGCGGCGGTGTCATCGAGCGACGCCGCCGCGACCTTGGCGATCGCGGCAATATCGTCGAGCAGTGCAATCAATCCGGTAGCCATGGCGCCAGATGGCAGCGATGGCGGGGTCATTGCAAAGCAATTTTCGCATGTGCCAGCTTGGCGGCTTTGACATGCGCCGGCTTCGTGCGAGTTTGGCGCCATGACTGCACCCTTTGCCAGCCCCGGACTCCACGATGCTCTCATCCTGCTCGCCGCGGCCGGATTGGTCATTCCGGCGTTCGCGACGTTACGCATCAGCCCGGTCATCGGCTTCATCCTGGTCGGCATCGTCGTCGGCCCGCACGGCATCGGCGGCGCGACCGAATTGCCCGGCTGGCTGCGCGGACTGGCGATTACCGACCCGCACGCGCTTGAACCGCTCGCCGAAATCGGGGTCGCAATGCTGCTGTTCGCGCTCGGGCTCGAACTGTCGACAGAGCGGCTGCAGACGCTGCAGCGTTACCTGCTGACACTCGGCCTGCCGCAGCTATTGCTCTGCGCGGCCGCGTTGCTTCTCGTCTTGCTGGTCGCCGGCATCGCCCCGGTTGCAGCAGCGTCGCTGGCATTTGCGCTGGCGCTGTCGTCGACCGCGGTGGGGCTGCAGTTGCTGATTTCGCAAGGCCGCCTGTCCAGTCACGCCGGTCGCGATGCCTTTGCCATGCTGCTGTTCCAGGATATCGCCATTGCGCCGATCCTGCTGTTGATTGCCGCCAGCTCTGCCCCCGACGGGTTCGGCGTCACGCTGCTGCGCGGCGTGCTGGCGATTGCCGCGATCGTCATCATCGGCAAATTCGCGCTGCGGCCGCTGTTCCTGCAGGCGGCACGCACGCGCAGCCACGAACTGTTTCTGGCGGCGGCACTGGTGGTCATCATCGGCGCCGCGGCGGTGACGGCCAGCGTCGGGCTGTCGCCGGTCATCGGCGCGCTCGCGGCGGGCATCATGCTGGCGGAAACCGAGTATCGCCGCCAGATCGAAGCGACGATCGCGCCGTTCCAGGGCCTGCTGCTCGGGCTGTTCCTGGTTTACACCGGCATGCGGCTCGACCTCGGCGCGATTGCCGCGCAGCCGTGGCTGGTGGTCGGCGCGGTCGCGGCTGTTGTGGCTATCAAGGTGCTGGTCATCGCGGCGTGGCTCAAGCTGCGTGGCCGCAGCAACGGTGTCGCCGCGCATGTCGCACTGCTGCTCGCGGCACCGTCCGAAACCGGGCTGGTGGTGCTGGCGGCGGCGGTTGCAGCGGGCGCGATTGCCGGGCCGCTGGTCGAACTGGCGCTGCTCGTGATTGCGCTGGGCCTGGCGCTGGCACCGCTGCTCGGTCTAGCGGGTGGCCGCATCGAGGCCTGGCTCGCCGGCACGCACGCCATCGAGGCGCCGCTGCCGGTCGAGCCGACGCGCACCATCCTGATCGGCTTCGGGCGCGTCGGGCAGATGGTCGCGGACATGCTCGACCGCCACAACCGGCCGTGGCTCGCGGTGGAGAGCGACCCCGATGCGGTGGCCAAGCAACGCGCGCTCGGGCGCCCGGTCATCTACGGCGATGCGCGCCGCCATGAGCTGCTCGAACGGCTCGACCTCGATCGTGCGGCGGCGGTGGTGCTGACCATCCACGCGACCGACAGCCTTGACGCGCTGGCGCGCGCCATCCGCCGCGATCACCCCGATCTGTGCCTGATTGCCCGCGCGCGCGACGCCGAGCATGCGGCGCGGCTGTACAAGATCGGCGTCACCGACGCAGTGCCCGAAACCATCGAGGCGAGCTTGCAACTGGCCGAAGCCGTGCTCGTCGATCTCGGCGTGCCGATGGGTCCGGTGATCGCGTCGATCCACGAAAAGCGTGCCGAGCTGCGCGCCGAAATCGAACAGCCGCAGGACCGCCCGACTTTGGGGCGGCAGCGATTGCGCGACGTTTAGCGGCCAACAAAGCTCGTAGTCATTCCAGCGCAGGCGGGAATCCATCGTCAAGCGCAGTTCTGCACGTGGATTCCCGCCTGGGCGGGAATGACAATGGTTTGGGGACTAGGCGAGCGCTGCCGCGACGGCAGCGCGCACGGCGGCGACTGCGTCGGCGGCCTTGCTGCCATCCGGGCCACCGGCCTGCGCCATGTCGGGGCGACCGCCGCCGCCAGTGCCGCCGAGTGCTTCGGCAGCGACCTTGACGAGATCGACGGCGCTGACGCGCGCCGTCAGATCGGCGGTGACACCGGTCGCCACGCTGGCGCGGCCGTCATTGACCGCGACAACGACCGCCACGCCGCTGCCCAGCGACTTCTTGGCGTCATCGATCAGCCCGCGCAGGTTCTTGGCGTCGAGCCCGTCGATGACCTGGCCGACAAAGCCGACGCCAGCCACGGTTTCGTTCGCTGCCGCCTCGCCCTTGCTGCCGCCGCCCAGCGCCAGTGCGCGCTTGGCATCGGCGAGCTCGCGTTCGAGCCGCCGGCGGTCATCGACCAGCGCCGCAACGCGCGTTGCAACTTCATCGGGGCGCACCTTGAGCGCGGCAGCTGCGGCGCGCAGCCGGTCTTCCTGCTCGACAAGGTAAAGCCGCGCGGCATCGGCGGTGAGGGCTTCAATGCGGCGGACGCCGGCCGAAACCGCGCCTTCGCCGACGATCTTGAACAGCGCAATGTCGCCGAGTGCGTTGACGTGGGTCCCGCCGCAGAGTTCGGTCGAATAGCTGGTGTCGCCGGCCTTGCCCATCGACAGCACGCGGACTTCGTCGCCGTATTTTTCGCCGAACAGCGCCATCGCGCCGGCCTCGATGGCGGCGTCGGGGGTCATCAGCCGCGTCGAAACCGCGGCATTGGCGCGGATCTGCGCGTTGACCTCGGCTTCGATCGCCGTGATTTCGGCGGGCGACAGCGCCTTTTGGTGGCTGAAGTCGAAGCGCAGCCGGTCTTCGGCGACGAGCGA
>Ga0075163_10010773_pt1 | contig 11935 bp, 13 predicted proteins | sample JI1023141ADNA_FD_71478 | JGI IMG/M metagenome (GOLD analysis project Ga0075163, IMG submission 71478) | Wastewater effluent complex algal communities from Wisconsin, to seasonally profile nutrient transformation and Carbon sequestration -... | ecosystem: Engineered > WWTP > Effluent > Algae... | reverse complement strand
GTGGCGGGATAGACCTGATGCGCGAGCTGCCAGCCGAACATCACGCCGACAAGCGTGAGCACGCCCGGATGCTTGAGAAAGGTGCGGAACGCGCCGAACGGATTGGCGCGCGCGAGCGCGAACGGGCGGCGGTTTTCCGGCGCGAGCGATTCCGGCAGCGCGAAATAGCCGTAGACCGCGTTCGCGAGCGCCAGGAGGCCCGCGACAATGAACGGCGCGCGCACGCCGAGATCGGCGACGAAACCGCCAATGGCCGGGCCGACAACGAAGCCGATGCCGAACATGGCGCCCATCATGCCGAAGGCCTGCGCGCGTTTTTCCGGCGCCGAGACGTCGGCGATATAAGCGCCTGCAGGTCCGTAGATCGCGCCCGCAATGCCGGCGACGGCGCGGCCGATGAAGAGCCACATCACGGACGGCGCGAAAGCCATCAGCAGGTAATCGATGCCGAAGGCGACGAGGGAGATGAGGAGAACGGGCCTGCGCCCGAAACGGTCGCTCAGATTGCCGAGCAGCGGGCCGCAGAAGAATTGCAGCACACCATACACGACGAGCAGATAGCCGCCCACGCGCGTCGCGTCGCTCAACGAATAGGAACCGACCTGCATCAGCAGCTTCGGCAACACCGGCAGCACGATGCCGAAGCCAATCGTGTCGATCAGCACGGTGAGGCAGATGAAGATCAGCGCGTGCGGATGCGCAGGCTTTGCGGGCTCGGCTGTCTCGCTCACGCGGTCTGTCCTGACTGCAGCATCTCGGTCCACAGGCGCTGCATCTCCGCAGGCGAGACCGGCGTCTTCGTCGCGTTGAGATGCCAGCGATAGCCGAACGGGCACGCGACCATCGCCGTTCGGTCCCCGTAGAATTCGTCCTTCGGCAAACGTAATTCTGTGGCGCCGGCCGCGACAGCGCGCGCGAAGGCCGCGTCACAATCCTCGACGTCGATGTGCAAGGAGACCGGCGAGCCGCCGAACGCCGCCGGCGCGCGCGCGCCGAAATCGGGATATTCGTCGGAGATCATCAGCACGCTATCGCCGAACAGAATCTGCGCGTGGCCGATCTTGCCGTCAGGCTCGCTCAGGCGGAATTCCTCCACCACGCCGAACGCCGCGACGTAGAAGTCGATCGCTTCGCTCGCGCCGCGCACACAGATGTAAGGCGCGATGCCCCTCTTCCGGGCCGGAACCTGTGACACGGGGCGTCTCCGCTTATTGCGTTACGCATCGTCACGAAATACACTGACGCTGTCAAGTGATGTCTGATGACGAAGCCCCCCAGCCCCGCACCCGCGGCCGGCCGCGCGATGAAAGCGCCCGCGCCGCCGTGCTCAAGGCCGCGCGCGTGCTGCTGGACGAAGGCGGGCTGACGGCAGTGACGATGGATCGTCTCGCGGCGCGCACCGGCGTCGGCAAGCCGACAATCTACCGCTCCTGGCCGAACGCGCATGCGGTCGCCCTCGATGCGCTGCTGCAGAGCGCTGCACTCCTGCCCGCGGTGCGCGCGAGCGATGCGCCGCTGAAGGATCTGCGCCGCCAGCTCCGTCGCATCGCCGCATTGTTCGCAACGCCCACGGGCCGCAGCGTGGCGTTGATGATCGCGGCCGCGCAGAGCGAGACCGAGCTCGCCAAGGTTTTCCGTCATCGCTTCATGCTGGCGAGCCGCGAGGAAGGACGTCGTCTGCTCGTGCGCGCAATCGAGACCGGCGAAGTCCGCGCAAAGATCGACATCGAAGCCGCGCTCGACCTCGTCTATGCGCCGCTCTTTTTTCGCTTGCTGGTGGGACACGGACGCATCGACCGCAAATTCGTCGATGCGGTGCTCGATCAGGCGCTGGAGGGGCTCGGCGCGTAAGTTACGCGGCGCACTTGCCGCCGCCGAGCACGCAGAACTTCGCGCAATGGGGATGATTCAGCGCCACTTCCACAGCGCTTTCCGCAAGCGTCGCGCCAAGCTCGAAGCGCGGATCGTAGGGCAACAGCGTGCACGCCGTCACGACCGGCCGCGATTGCCCCGCGCGCTTGATGATCATGCGGCTCGACGAACACATCATGTCCTGCGGATGCACGCCGAGAATGTCCCAGCAGGCGGTCGTGATCTCCGGCACGTCCGCTTGCGGATCCATCTCCGGAAACAGGACGAGCTCCGGCGGCTTCTTCTCGTCGATCGGCCAGCCGAGATCCGTGAAGAGCGCGCCGTAGCGCCGCCGCAGCGTCGCTTCATCAGCGCCCCACAGCCGCCCCGCCACATGCACTTCAAAACCGTTCGCCATCAGCCAGTCGATACCGGCGATGGTTTCGTCGAACGATCCTTCGCCGCGCTCGGCGTCATGCATCGCCTCGTCAGGATGATCGAGGCTCACGCGCAGAACGAGCCGTTCGCCGTATTCGCGCCGCAGGAACAGGAGGCCTTCCAGCACGCGCAACCGCATCATCGGCCGCATCGCATTCGTCAGCACGAGCACGCGGTGACCGAGCGCGAGCGCCATGCCGAGCAGCTCGATGATATGGGGATTCATGAACGGCTCGCCGCCGGTGAAGCCGATCTCCACCTCGGGATCGAGTTCGTCGAGAAACGGCCCGACGTCGTCCTTCGCGAGATAAACGAGGCGATCGTTGGTCGGCGAGCTTTCGATATAGCAGCCCTTGCAGGCGATATTGCAGAGCGTGCCCGTGTTGAACCAGAGGGTGCGCAGCTTCTCCAGCCGCACCGTCGCACGCGCCTCGCCCTTCGCGGTCACGCGCGGATCGCGAAACTTCGCCGGATCCAGCGTGTGCACTCTCCCCACCGTCACAACTCCCCCTTGCACACCGGAATGCCCACCGGACGCAGCGCGCCCTCATGTACGGAATACGCAGGTCAATTCAAGGCGGTCAGCGCCGCCGATTGCAGGCGAATGCGTCCTTCATCTTTAGAAACCTAAGCACCCGCGCCTCTACGGTCGAGCCCGCACTGCAGCGAGCCGCGAATCGGCGAACGCCGCGCTTTCGCCTTCGATATCCCAGGCGGCGTTACACGGCGCACAATACGCCACATCGCCGTCCGTGGAGCGGAAAAGCGAGGCCCGTCGTCGACGGATCAACATCGCCGCGCATTTCGGACAAGGGTCGCCGATAAATTTGCCGGGCATCTCATCACCCCCGACTGCAACGGGCCTCACGAAGCGCAAGATCGCGTAGCAAGCTTAACAACTGGTTGTAACGAGTCGGAAACGCCGTCCCGCGGTTTCCGTTCCCGGACCGCCGACCCACCAGCGGGCGCCCCCGATTTGCGCAGGACGAGAAGGCGGCGCCTACTTTTTCGCGCGCGGTTTCGCGGGCCGTTTCGGGGAGGGCGCGGCGGCGCGGGCGTGGGCGGCGACCAGCGCGCTCTTCAGCGTCGCGAGATCGACCTTCTTCAGCGTGCAACACGTCGCGCCGTTACGACCCCAGGCGTTGTCCAGCGGCGCGAAGGCGTCAGGCGCCATCTCGCAGTAATGCGCCTGCAGGTCGGCATCGAACATCAGGTTGAGATCGCCCTTCGTCCCGAGCGTCGCGAAGATGCGCTTGGGCGTGCGAAACGCGGCGCGATCGAAGTGCGGCGTCTCGCTGGCGCCGTCGAGGGACAGCGCGAGGTCGCGGGCGCGGGCGGGCGTGACAGGCATGGCTACTCGCACCGGGTTGGGAGCATCGACGACGCATCCTAGCTATGTGCGCCGGAAGACGCACCAGATGCGCACATCGCCGAGCACGCCTTCCCCCATCAACTCGAAACCGTTCCGATAATAGAAATCGAGGCTCTTTGTGTTGGAGGTATCGAGATAGACGCCGTGCGATGTCGCGTCCGCGCCGGACGGCGCGCAGAACGCCTCCAGCAACGCCTTGCCGGCGCCTTTGCCCTGCAGCGACGGCTGCACGCCGATCACGCCGAGATAATAGTGCGCCGCGCCGGGCTGGTGCGCATCGCAGATCTTCTCGTAGTCCGCCATGCGCGCGGCGAAGCCGGGCACGTCGGTTTCGAGCGCATGCATTTCCGCCGTGAGCGCCGCGGGCCATGCAGGACGCGACGTGTCGTAGCCCATGGCCGCGCCCCTCACCTCTCCGCCCTCCTCCAGCACGAAAGCCGGCATGTCGAGCGCGATCCGCACGCGCAGTAATATCGAAAAAAAGCGCATCACGCCGGCGCGCACGCCGCCGGGATTGTCCTGGAACACATGCATCATCAGCGGATCACGCGCGAACGCATCGCCGAGCACGGCGACGGCGGCGCCGATGTCCGTGGATGCCGCTTTTCGGATATTGAACATGACGCAGGCCCCGGCGGTCAGAGTGGGGAAGTAACGCCCGGCGCGCCGCGTGTGACAAGCCGTGCGACGCGGAGCGTGATCGCGAGCGCGTAACGCCGACCGTCACCAAGCCGTCTTGACCCTTTTCCAACGCCCCCTATCAAGGACATGTGGAGGACGCGATGAACAGAACACGAGCTTTGCTGTGCGCAACGGCCCTTTCGGTGGCGCTCGGCGCGTGTGCGTCGCGGGAAGACATGACCGCCATCGAGGCCGCCGCCGAGGCCTTCCACGCCGAACTGGCCGAAGGCGACGCCCGAACGATCCACGACACGGCCGCTGAAGCCTACCGGCAAACGACAAGCTTCGAGCAATCCGAGCGACTCGTGGCGTTCTTCAAGCCGCGACTTGCGCCGTGCGAGCCGCCGGTGCGCGTCAAGAACAATGTCTCGACCAATTACTCAACCAGCGGGAACTTCGTGACAGTGGTCTATCAGCGCCAGTGTCCTCTGGGCGTGATGACCGAGACGCTCACCTTCCTGATCAAAGACGATGTCGCGACGCTCGCCGGCTTCAACTTCAATGGCGATCAGATCATGAGCGAGCCGGCAGCGCCGGTCGCGCCGGCGCCAACCTCGCCCGCACCTGCCGCGCCGGACCTGCCGCCGGCCTCACCGCCGACCGACGCGAAGACCCCGATCTAGCCCAGCCACTTCGGCCGCACGTAAGCCTTGCCGAGATCGTGCGCGACGGCTTCGTGCGCGATCGCGCCTTCATACACGTTGAGCCCGTTCGCGAGATGCGCGTCGTCCTGCAACGCCTTCTGGTAGCCCTTGTTCGCCAGCGCGAGCGTGAACGGCAGCGTGGCGTTGTTCAGCGCGAAGGCCGAGGTGCGCGCAACCGCGCCGGGCATGTTCGCCACGCAATAGTGGATGATGTCGTCGACGACGAAGACGGGGTCGTCATGCGTCGTCGCCTTCGAGGTCTCGAAGCACCCGCCCTGGTCGATGGAAATGTCCACCAGCACCGCGCCGGGGCGCATCGTCTTCAGCATGGCGCGTGAAATCAGCTTGGGCGCCGCCGCACCCGCCACCAGCACCGCGCCGATGACGAGATCGGCTTCCTTCACCGCATCTTCCACCGCCGCGCGCGTGGAATAGACGGTCTCCAGACGGCCATTGAATTCGCGGTCGAGCTCTTCAAGGCGCGCGGGGTTCTTGTCGAACACCGTCACGCGCGCGCGCATGCCCACGGCGATCTGCGCCGCATTGTAGCCCGCCACGCCCGCGCCGAGGATCACCACGTCCGCCGGCCGCACGCCCGGCACGCCGCCCATCAGCACGCCGCGTCCGCCATGCGTCTTCTCGAGGAAGTTCGCGCCGACCTGGATCGACATGCGCCCCGCGACTTCGCTCATGGGCTTCAGCAGCGGCAGGCGGCCCGCCGCATCCGTCACCGTTTCATAAGCGATGCACGTCGCGCCGGATTTCATCAGCCCTTCGGCCTGCTCCGGATCGGGCGCGAGATGGAGATAGGTGAAGAGCGTGTGGCGCGGCTTCAGGCGCGCGATCTCGACGGCCTGCGGCTCCTTCACCTTCACGATCATTTCCGCGGCGTCGAACACCGCGTCGGCGTCGGGCAGGATCTTCGCGCCGATGCGCTCGTAGCGCGCGTCTTCCGCGCCGATGCCGAGGCCCGCGCCCTTCTCGATCAGGACGTCATGGCCCGCGCGCACCAGTTCGGCGGCGCTCTCGGGCGTCAGCCCGACGCGATATTCCCTGATCTTGATCTCTTTCGGACATCCGACGCGCATGACGGCCCCTCGATTGGCGGTTTGGGCCGATATAACGCTAGGAAAAGGGAATGTCTTGCCTTCTCCGGGCGACCAGACAGGAAAACGGCGCGTTCCGTGGGGAACGCGCCGTCAGCCCGCAAAGTCCGTCAGCGATCGATCTCCGACCGCGCGGTCTTCGCTATCTGGTTCGTGGGCTAGTCCGTTACTGGATCACGCACACATTGCGGCCGCCGTTCGGCGCGGCCTGCGCGGTGCCGACCGTGGACGGGTCCTTCAGACACGCACAGGCTTCGCCTTCGGCTTTGCGCGTGCGGCACGAGCCGCTCGATGCGACCGGCGACGACGGCGCGGCTTCAGCGGTTTGCACCGGAGGTGAAGCCGGGTTGGCCGGCGTGGGCGCGGGTGCTGTGGTCGACGGTGAAGCCGGGGTCGTGGCCTCGGGGGCGGGACCCGGCGCAGGCGCGGGCGTCGTGGCCGCGGGCGGCGACACGGGCGGCGTGGCGGCCGGCGGCGTGGTCTGCGCGAAAGCGATCGTCGCGGCGGCGGACAGTGCGACGGCCACGGCCATCCCGAGCATCTTGTTCATGCGTCACCTCAAAACTTGTTCTTAAAGCCCGCACGGACGTGCGGTGCTGAGGAGAGGAAGCGCGAAGCGGAACGCCAGTTCCTGAGGCTACGCATTTTCAATGTCGGGAACCTGGCGCCGCTGGAACTCTCGCCCCGCCCCCGCTAAGAGCGCGATCTGATGGAGGGCCGTTGATGGAACGTGTCGATCCGGCGGCTGTCGGGTTTTTCATTGTCGTGTACGTCGCGATCCAGATCGGGGTCGGTCTCTACATCTCGCGCAACGTGAAGACGGAGGAGGACTTCTTCCTCGCCGGGCGGCGCCTCGGCCTCATCCCCATCGCGCTCTCGCTGTTCGCCACATGGTTCGGCGCGGAGACGATCATGGGATCGTCCGGCGCCATCGCGTCGGAGGGATTGTCCGGCGCACGCGCGGAGCCGTTCGGCTACGCGATCTGCCTTCTCGCCATGGCGCTGCTGATTTCCGGCGCCTTCCGCGCCCGCGGCTACCGCAACCTCGCGGACTTCTTCCGCGAACGCTTCTCCCACGGCAGCGAGCTCGCGACTGCGCTCATTACCATTCTCGTCTCGACGATCTGGGCGGCCGCGCAACTGCTCGCTTTGTCGGCGTTGCTGGAAAACGCGCTCGGCGTGCCGGCGCAGTTCACGCTCGCGGGCGCGACGCTCGTCGTGGTGCTCTACACCTCCTTCGCCGGCATCGTCGGCGACATCTACACCGACATGATCCAGTCCGTGGTGCTGGTGGTCGGGCTGCTCTTCATCCTCTTCGCGCTCGCCAACCACATGGGCGGCTTCGGGCCGATGCTCGCGTCCATCCAGCCGTCGCAGCTGAAACTTCTCGGCGACGGCGAGACATGGCTCGGCCAGCTCGACGCCTGGGCGATCCCGATCCTCGGCAGCCTCGTCACGCAGGAAGCGATCGCGCGGTTTCTCTCGACGAAATCCCCCGCCCATGCGCGCAACGCGACGCTCGGCGCGGCCGCGCTCTATCTCGCGCTCGGCATGGTTCCGGTGATCATCGCACTGGCGGGCGTTCATCTCCATCCCGCGGGCGAAGATCCGGACTCGTTCCTCCCCACGCTCGCCGCCGACATTCTGACGCCGGCTCTCTACATCCTCTTCGCGGGCGCGCTGCTCTCGGCGGTGATGTCGACGACGAACTCCAACGTGCTTTCCGTCTCTTCCATGGTCAGCCTCAACGTGCTCACGCGCCTGCACGCGCGCGCATCGGACAAGATGCGCGTGCAGGTGGCGCGCTGGGCGACGGTGGGCGCGGGCGTCGCCGCCTGGATCGTCGCGATGAGCGGACAGACGATCTACGAGCTGATCGCACTCACGTCCGTCTGGGGGCAGGCGGGCATTCTCGTCGCCGTGCTGATCGGGCTCTGGTCGCCCTATGGCGGCAAGCGCGCGGCGCTCTGGGCGATCCTCGTCTGCATGGCGGTGAACCTGTGGACCCTCGCCATCGCGCCCGTCATGGCGGAACTTTCCGGCGGCGCGAGCTTCCCGCACGCGCTCGCACAACTCGTCGCCGGCGAGGCGCCGACAATGGAAGGCTACTTCCTCGTCTCCGTCTTCGCCTCGATCATTGCCTATGTCGTCGGCGCGGAGGTTGATAAACGCAGCGGCGCAGCGACGTTAATTTGACGCCTTACGCGAACTCCATGACCTTCGAGTCACGGAGATGCGGGGCTGACGGATGAAACGCTTGCAGCGACGGCAGGTTCTGACGGGCGCAGCCGCGCTCGGTCTCACCGGGTTCGGCGCCAGCGTCGCGCATGCGGTTCCCGCCCCCGCCACCGAAGAGTGGCGTCGCCAGATCGACCTCGCGCAAGGCGAGGGCAAACGCCTCTTCATGCTCTTCTACGCCAGCTGGTGCGGCTATTGTCGGCTGTTCGACATGCTGCTCGCCGATCCGGTGGCTTCCGCGATCATCAATCGCGAGTTCAAGGTGTTCCACATGCGCGCGCTGGAGCGCACGGAAGCGCTGAAGGCGCGCCAGATCGCCGGCGCCGACGAGATGTATCGCCGCTTTGCGACGCCGACGGCGGGCCTGCCGTTCTACGTCGTGTTCGACGGCGCGGGCGAACCGGTCGTCACCTCCATCGCGCCCGACAGCGGCGAGAATATCGGGTTCCCGATCGCCAAGCACGATCTCGACCAGTTCGAGAAGATCATGAAGCGCGGCGCGCCGAAGCTCACCCGCGAGGAGCTCGCGACACTGCGCAGCGCCTGCGCGCGCATGATGCACCGCTAGCGGACCGTCTTCAGTTGGCAGGACACGCCTGGTCGAGCGGCGCGCGGTTGTAGCGCCAGCTCATGCCCTTTGCGCCGTCCGCGCTCTCCACGCGCGCCGTCAGCACGTCGCCTTCCCGCGCATAGCGGATGCGCTGCGGGAAATCGTGCGTGAGGTTTTCGAACACCGCGCTTGCGCCGTCCTGCTTCACCAGCCGGAACGGTGTCGGCGTCGCGCCGCCGGGGCTGCCGAAGAACGTGAGGCCGCCCTCGTGCGGCGCGATGCGCATGAACTCGAAGTCCACGCCCCGCGATCCCAGCGTGAGGCCGGTTCCCAGCAGCACGCCCGAGCCCGCGCCCGTCCACGTTTCCGAAACCTGCCGCCCGCCCTCGCAGGAGAGCCAGTAGCCGGTCATCCAGTCCGGCGTCTGCGCCGCAGATGGCGACGTGGCGCAGGCGGCCAGCAGGCCGGCCATAATGACGTGACGCATGAACTCTCCCCTGAACACGCCGACCACACTGCCCTAGCCGCCGCCGTCGTTCTTGTAAGATTGCGACGACGCCAGCGCGCGGGCGAGACCCGCTTTCTGGCGCGCCCATTCCGTCGCCGTGCAACCGAGAAAACGCCGAAAATCCCGCGCCATCTGCGGCTGATCGAAATAGCCCGCCGCCAGCGCCGCCTCGACCCAGCCCGGCGTCTCCGGCCGTTCGATGGCGTCGAACACACGGCGAAACCGGAAGATTGAGGCAAGCATGCGCGGCGGCGCGCCCACATGCTCGGCGAAGGATCGCTGCAGGGCGCGGGTTGCTTCGACGTCCTCGCAGCGCATCAGGGCCTGCACCGCAGCGCGCACGTCCGCATCGATCGGCGCAGCGCGCGCGGCGACATAGGTTTCCACCAGCGCGCAACGCGCGCCCCAGTCGGCCGCCTTGAGAACCGCATTCAGCAGATCGTGTGCGTCGGCGCCGTGCAGCACCGCAAGATCGACGCGCTGGTCGGTGGCATCGGCCAGCGGGCGTCCCAGAAAACCGCGCGCGCTGTCCGGTTCGAAGCGCAGGCCGAGCACGTTCACCGGCCCCCGCGCCGACAGCGTCAGCGGCTGCGTGATCTGGCCCGCGAACAGGATCGCCGGCTGCTGCGGCCCGTCATTCTCCGCATAAGGCGCGCCGAGGTGGATGATGAGTTCCGTGCAGCCGTCCGGCGCGATGCGCTGCGGTTCAGAATCGGATCCGTCGGCGTGGAAGGACCATAGACAGCGCACATGCGCCGACAAGGCGGCGCGCGGCGCCCACTCTCGGTACGCCGTGCTCAAGGCTCCGCGTCGATGGCGCTGGCGCGATCGAGATCCCAGACATCCTCGTGCGAAAGGTGCACGTTCACCGCGCCCATCAGTTCGTCGAGCTGCGCAATGCTGGTGGCGCTCGCGATCGGCGCGGCGATGGACGCGCGCGTCATCAGCCAGGCGAGTGCGATCTGCCCGAGCGTAGCGTTGTGTCTTGCAGCGACAGTGTCGAGCGCGCCGATGACTTCGAGACCGCGGGCGTTGAGATGCTTCTGCACCCGCGCGCCGCGCTGGCTCTTCGCGAGATCGGCCTCGGTGCGGTACTTGCCGGTGAGAAAGCCGCTCGCGAGCCCGAAATAGGGAATGACGGACACGCGGTTGTCGACGCACCACTGCTGCGGCCCGGCCTCGAACTCCACGCGCGCGACGAGATTGTATTCCGGCTGCAGCGTATCATAGCGCGGCAGATGCGCGTCGGCCGCCGCGGCTTGCGCGCTCGCGAGACGGTCTACCGTGAAATTCGAGGCGCCGATGGCGCGCACCTTCCCCGCCTTCACGAGCGATGCGAAAGCTTCCATCGTCTCGTCCTGCGGCGTCGCCGCATCGTCCTGATGAGACTGGTAGAGATCGATGTAGTCCGTGCGCAGTCTCTGCAGCGAGCCTTCGCATGCGGCGATGATGTTGGCTTTCGTCAGCCCCGGCTGCTTCGGCCACATGCCGACCTTGGTGGCGATGACGACATCGTGGCGCCGCCCGCGCGCGGACAGCCACGCGCCGATCACCTTCTCGGAATCGCCGCCGGTATTGTTGGGGACCCACGCGGAATAGACATCCGCCGTATCGATGGCGTTGAACCCCGCGCCGGTGAAGCGGTCGAGCAGGAGATGCGACGTCCGCAGATCCGCCGTCCACCCGAACACATTGCCGCCGAACATCAGCGGCGCGATGGAGAGACCGGACTGGCCGAGGGGACGGTGCTGCATGGACGGACCTCCGATCGCGCCACTCTGCCATGCAGGCCGCAGCTCAGGAAGCGCAACACATCGCGAATTGGGTCGCCGTCACGGACAATCCCCGGCGCCGCCCTTTACGAGCCGGGTTCCCTAGGGCTGTAGTGCGCGCCATCCTGAAAGGCGCCGCGTCCGTGACCGACATCTTCCTCTCCTACAATCGTGGGGACCGCCCGGTCGCGCAGCACATCGCGGAGGGCCTGGAAGAGGCCGGCTATGTGGTGTGGTGGGACACCGCGCTGCGCGCCGGACAGACCTATGACGAAGTCACCGAAGGCAAGCTGCGCGCCGCGCGCGCTGTGGTGGTGCTGTGGTCGCATCGCTCGGTGAAGTCGAAATGGGTGCGCGCCGAAGCGACGATGGCGGAAAACCGCGCGCGCCTCGTGCCGATCATGATCGAGGAATGCGAGCGCCCGCTGCGCTTCGAACTCATTCAGACCGCCGATCTCATCGGCTGGAACGGCGAACGCGACGACCCGCGCTGGACGGATTTTCTCGACGATCTGCAGAGCTTTGTCGCCGAGACGGCGCCGCCGCCGGATGCAAAGGCCGCTGCGCCGACGATCGCGGAAACGGTGATCGCGGAAGACGAGGACGAGGAAGAAGAGCTCGACGTCGCGCCGCCGCCTGTCATCGCCGCGTCGCCGCCGGAACCGGAGCCAGAACCGGAGCCGGTGAGCGAGCCCGTTGCGGAGCCCGCGCCGCCGCCGGAGCCGCCGCCCGTTGTTGAAGCAGCTGCACCGCCGCCGCCACCGCCACCACCGCC
>Ga0075163_10010772_pt1 | contig 11935 bp, 9 predicted proteins | sample JI1023141ADNA_FD_71478 | JGI IMG/M metagenome (GOLD analysis project Ga0075163, IMG submission 71478) | Wastewater effluent complex algal communities from Wisconsin, to seasonally profile nutrient transformation and Carbon sequestration -... | ecosystem: Engineered > WWTP > Effluent > Algae... | reverse complement strand
TCGTCGATGCGCGAAGCACCGAGCACTTCCGCCGGGTTGGTCACGCGACTGCCCGCACCGAGCATCATGAGCCGCCGGAAGCCCGCGGGGCGCAACGCGCGTTCGAGCGGAACCCGCCCAAGCAGCACATCCGACAGGCCAAGCTCGGGATTGAGGTTGAGGTAACGTTCGCAGCTCGGCCGGCGCAGGTCGGCGTCGACGATGACAACATGCTGACGCTCGAGTTCGGCAAACGCCATCGCGAGATTCAAGGCGGCAACCGTCTTGCCTTCGGACCGCACCGCCGAGGTGACCACGAGCGTCTTCGGTTCCCCGTCCGGATTGAGCGCGACCAGCCGATTGCGCAGGGCCCGGATCTGCTCGGCGCGATACCCGGCTGGCTCGTGGAAGAGCGCGAGGTACGGATTCACCGCCTGGTCGACGATCACGACCATTTCCTCGGGATCCCCCGCGGTGGCGGGGTCTTCGGCGGAGAGCTTCTTGCGGCGGAACATCGCGTCAGTTCGGCAGGTGGGCCGGTCCATCTCTTTCGGACCGACTGTGGCAACGACTTGTTCGAACGGTAGGGATCGGGTGCAGGAACGAGACGCGGAGCAGGAACCAAGACCGCGAAGAGCAGCGAAGGCCATTGCCATGGCGACTTCGCCGGTGGTGCCGGCCTCGACCAACCACTCCTATACCAACCCGGCCCGTCTGCAACCAACCGAATCGGGCACCGTGGAGCGGTTCGCGGCGGCGCGAAGCCGGGCCCGCAGGGCTCACCCCCCCAGGTCGATCCCGTGTTCGGCCGCAAAGGCCTGGGCCTTGCCGTAGCCCGAGTCCGCGTGCCGGGCAACCCCTATGCCAGGGTCGCACGTAAAGACGCGCTGGATGCGCGCAGCGGCCGCTGGGGAGCCATCCGCAACCGTGACCTGGCCGGCGTGGATCGACTTGCCCATGCCCACGCCACCGCCGTGGTGGATCGATACCCAGGTCGCCCCCGATGCCACGTTCAGCATCGCGTTGAGCAGCGGCCAGTCGGCAATCGCATCGCTGCCGTCGAGCATCGCCTCGGTCTCGCGATACGGCGAAGCCACCGACCCGCAGTCGAGGTGGTCGCGCCCGAAGACGATCGGGGCAAGCAGTTCGCCCTTGGCGACGAGTTCGTTCACGGCGAGGCCAAAACGCGCGCGTTCGCCGTAGCCGAGCCACAGGATGCGCGCTGGCAGCCCCTGAAAGGCAATCTGGCGCTGCGCCTTCTCGATCCAGGTGCGGATCGCCGGGTTGTCGCCAAACATCTGCAGCGCCAGCGCATCGGTGCGCGCGATGTCCTTGGCGTCGCCGCTGAGCGCCACCCAACGGAACGGGCCGCGGCCTTCGCAGAACAGTGGGCGGATGTACTCGGGAATGAAGCCCTTGATGCGGAACGCCTCGGCGATGCCGGCGTCGCGCGCTTCGGTGCGGATGTTGTTGCCGTAGTCGAACGTGATCGCCCCGCGCTCCTGCAGGTCGAGCATGAGCGACACGTGTTTGGCCACCGTGCGTCGCGATTCGACGAGGTAGGCCTTGGCATCGCGTTGCCGCAGTTCGTTGGCCTGCTGCACGGTCATGCCGTCGGGCACGTAACCGACGAGCATGTCGTGCGCGGAGGTCTGGTCCGTGAGCATGTCGGGCACGCACCCGCTGTCGCGGATCACGGCCAACAACTCGGTGGCGTTGCACGGCACGCCGATCGACCACGGCTCGCCCTTGGCCTTCCTGGCCAAAGCCGCCGCGAGCGCCTGCTTCGGATCCTCGATGAGCTCATCGAGGTACTTGGTCTGCAGACGCTTCTCGATGCGCCAACGTTCGACATCCGCTGCGAGGCAGACACCACCGGCCATCGTGACGGCGAGCGGTTGGGCCCCACCCATGCCGCCGAGCCCCGCGGTGACCACGAGCCGGCCGCGCAGGTCGCTGCCGTAGTGCCGTTTGCCGGCCGCGACAAACGTCTCGTAGGTGCCCTGCACGATGCCCTGGCTGCCGATGTAGATCCACGAACCCGCGGTCATCTGGCCGTACATGATGAGCCCGAGCTTGTCGAGCCGGCGGAACTCATCCCAGTTGGCCCAGTCACCGACGAGGTTGCTGTTGGCGAGCAGAACGCGCGGCGCATCGACGTGGGTGCGGAACACGCCGACGCATTTGCCCGACTGCACGAGCATCGTCTCGTCGGGCTGCAGGCGACGCAGGCTCGCGAGGATCTTCTGCAGCGCCTCCGGATTGCGCGCCGCCTTGCCGAGACCGCCGTAGACGATGAGCTGTTCGGGATCCTCGGCAACCTCGGCATCGAGGTTGTTCTGGACCATGCGATAAGCGGCTTCGATCTGCCAGTTGGCGCACGTGAGCTTGGGGCCACGCGGGGCGCGGTAGGAGGCGGTCATCTGCGTAGCGTGGCGAGCGTGGTCCCGCCCTGCAAGCACTTCGAAGGCTCCGGCGCGCAGGAACCATGCACCGCGCGCGCGAGGGCTGCGCCGGTGGCAAGCGGACGCGGAAAGGCCACGAAGTCTCGGGCCACCCCAGCGCCGGCCCGCGTATCGAAGCACATCATGATCCCCTCGCGTTGGAGCTCCGCGATCGCGATCCTGCGCCGGCGTCTGGCCGCCGCAGAAGCCGAGCGGCGGCAGGAAGGTCCCGGCGAACGTGACGGAACGGACCTGGGCGATCGGCTGCCTGCAGGCCGCCAGCTCTCAGACCGCCAGCGCGCCCACCTGTTTCTCCGCGGCCGCGACGAGCGAACCATCGCGCACGACCTGCTCCGCCGCGGCGAGGTCGGGGGCGAGGAAACGGTCCCCGTCGAGCCCAGCGACCCTTCGCCGTAGCGCCTTGTAGGCAGCGTGCACACCCAGGCCCGGGCGCAGCCGTTCGCCGAGATCCAGGCCCTGCGCCGCACAGAGCAGTTCGATGCCGAGCACCTTGGCCGTGTTGGCGACCACCTGGTCGGCGTGCCGTGCCGCCGTGACGCCCATCGAGACGTGGTCTTCACGGTTGGCCGACGTCGGGATCGTGTCGACGCTCGACGGATGCGCGAGCACCTTGTTTTCGCTCGCGAGCGAAGCGGCGACCACCTGCGGGATCATGAACCCACTCTCGAGACCGGGGTTCTTGGCGAGGAACGGCGGCAACCCGGAGATATCGGGGTTCACCATCTGCTCGATGCGGCGTTCGCTGATATTGGCGAGCGTGCTCACGGCGATCTTCAGGAAGTCCATCGCCTGGCTGACGGGCTGGCCATGGAAGTTGCCGCCGCTGACGACATCGCCGTTCGGGAAGACGAGCGGGTTGTCGGTGACGGAGTTCGCTTCGGTGACGAGCACTTCGAGCGCGTAGCGAATGCCGTCCTTGCTGGCGCCGTGCACTTGCGGCGCGCAACGCAACGAGTACGCATCCTGCACGCGGCCGCAGTTGGCGTGGCTCGGCATGATCTTGCTGCCTTCCAGCAACGCGCGCAGGTTGCTCGCGGTCGCCATCTGGCCCGTGTGCGGCCGCACGGCGTGCAGACGCTCCTGGAACGCCTTCTCGGTGCCGCGCAGCGCTTCGACGGTCATCGCGCAGATGATGTCGGCGGCTTTGGCGAGCGTGATCGCTTCGTGCAGCACGAGGCAACCGATCGCGGTCATGATCTGCGTGCCGTTGATGAGCGCCAGACCCTCCTTCTCGCACAATTCGAGCGGTTTGCGCCGCAGCCGCCGCAGCGCTTCGGCGCCCGAGATCACCGTGTCGCCAGCGTGCACTTCGCCAAACCCGATCAGCGGCAACGCCATGTGGCTCAGCGGTGCGAGGTCGCCCGAGGCGCCGACCGAACCCTGCTGCGGAATCACGGGGATGTAGCCCGCGTTCCAGAGCGCCATCGCCTGATCGAGCAGTTCGAGGCGCACGCCGGAGAAACCGAGCGCGAGGTTGTGAATGCGCAGCGCAAACGCGAGCTGGCTCTGCTCCTTGCGCAACGGCACGCCCACGCCCGTCGCGTGGCTCAGCAACAGGTTCTTCTGCAACTGCGCGAGCTGGTCGTCCGGAATGCGCACGCCGGCGAGTTTGCCAAAACCCGTGTTGATACCGTACATCGTGGCGCCGTTCTCGACGGCCTTGTCGACCACGGCGCGGCAGCGCTTCACGTTGGCGCGCACCTCTTTGGCGAGACCGATCCTGGCGCCGGGGCGACTCAGCGCAACGAGGGTCGAAAGCGGCAGCGAAGGTTCACCGAGCAGGATCGTGGGCACACGACGAACCTAGCTTGGCGATGCCCGGCCGGCAAGCAATCGCCCACTCCGGCCCATCGCCCTTTGGCCGACTGGTGGGCCAGTCAGCGCGACGGCGATTCGAGCACGAGCGGCGGCGCGGTCGGCACCAGGAAGAAGCGACCGATCGCAACCTGGAAGCGGGTGCCGTCGTCGCGCACGAACGTGTAGCTGCCCTCCATCGTGCCCCACTTGGTGCCGATCGGGCTGTAGCTCACGTAGCTGTAGCTCTCACCGGGCGCGAGCTTCGGATACTCGCCGACGACGCCGCGGCCGCGCACTTCTTCGCGCCGCCCTTCGCTGTCGACGATGACCCAGTGCCGCGACACCAGCTTGGCTGGCGCCGAATCCACGTTGGTCATCGTGATCTTGTAGGCGAAGACGTAGCGCTTGTTCTGCGGCTCCGACTCACCGGGCAGGAACTGGGCCGCCGCAAGGATGCGGATGCCGTCGGTCGTGGTTTCCGAGTGCGGCGTATTGGTCATGACGATCGGGGTCGGACAGTGCCCAGGATAAGGCCCCGCGCCGAGATTGCGAGGGCCGACGCAGAACGAGCGACCGCCGCCGATTGGCGCCTAGTGGCCGTGGGCGTGATCCCCGTGGTGGAAGGTCAGTTTCCCGTCCGCCGAACTGAGCTCGAATTCGTGGTCCGCGAGCTTGCCGGTCCAGGTGTCGGCCTTGCCTTCGCCCATGAGCTTCGCCTTCACGGTGAGGGTCTTGGTCGCGGCGTCCCAGGTGTAGGTGCCGTCCATGTGGTCGTGCGTGCCATCGGCGCGCGGCGCGAGCCCGATGCCAACCTTGTCGCTCTTCGTGTCGAACGCGAGGTGCATGCCGTGCGCGTTGTTCGGCAGTTCCTGATTCCAGGCGCCGGCGAGCGGGTGGTGGTCGCTGCAGGCAGCGAGCAGGACGAGGGGAAGTAGACGCAGGGAGGAAAAGCGCATCGGGGTTCCTTTAAGGGGAACCCCGATTGTGGCCGCCCGGCGCGCGAATGCCACCCCCGTCGGGTGCCGCGCGCGGTCTTCTTCGGGCACTGGCAGGCGTCTGGAAGAACGCCCGAGTGCGACTACGCGATCACTTCTTCTTGAAGACCATCGTCATCTTCTTGCCACCGTTCTCTTCTTCGACGGTGATCGTGCCGTTCTCGAGCTTGGCGGTCTTCTTCTCGTTGGTCTCGCCCTTCTTGGTCATCATCTCCAGGGTGGTGCCTTCGAGCTTCCACGTACCCGTTGCGCTCTGCTTGGGCACCATCGGCATGCCCATGTCGACCGTGAACGCCGCCGTCATGTCGGCCTTGAGTTCGATGGAGCCCGTAATCTTCTTCTTCATCTCCGCGAGCATCTCGGCGGGAACCGCCTTCATCTCGGGAACGCCAGCAATGAACGCATCGACGTCGAGTGCGTAGGTGCCAACGGCCTTGGAGGCCGCGTCCGCGGCACCGCCGCAAGCGGCGAGGAACGAGAGGGCGAGAACGGGCAGGAATCCGGCGAGGGTCTTCTTCATGCCGGCAGAATGCCGGCAATCAGGCCCTTACGCCAGCTTCCCGCAGCACTTCTTGTACTTCTTGCCGCTGCCGCACGTGCACGGGTCATTCGGCCCGATTTTCGGTGCCAGGTGCTTGAACGGGCGCGGCTTTACTTCGATGCCGTCGACGAAGTACCAGGCGCCGTCTTCCTTGCGGAAGCTCGCGACCTCGTGGTGCGTGATGTCCTCGCCGGCGATCGTGTAGTAGGCCTTGAAGTCGACGAAACCCTCGGCGTCGTCCACCCCACCATCCTGCACGGACACGACTTCCAGCTTGTGCCACTTCGCGCGCTTGCTCCACTGCTCGGTGGCGTTGCGGTCGACGAACTGGCGGCCATCGGGCGACTGGCTCTCGATGATCCAATCGACGTGGCCCAGGGCGTAGGCGCTGTAGCGCGAACGCATGAGCTGCTCGGCGGTCGCCGCCGGCTTCTTCTGTTGGATGATCGGTTCGCAGCAGGCCGAATAGTCTTCACCGCTCGTGCACGGACACTTCATCGCGCGCACGGTAGCGGATCGCCGCGGTGGCGGTCAACACGCAGACGCAGCGGACCCACCGATCGTCTCCCCGAGCAGCCCGGCGACCAGTTCGAGCGTGCGCGCCGTGGCCCCCTGGTTGTCGGCGATCACGCGCAGCGCGTTGGCACCGAGCTGTTGGCGCCGGCCCGGATTGCGCAGCAGGTTGGCCAACGCCGCCTGCAGCGCCCCCCGGTCTGCCACCTGCTCGACGGCGTCGGCCGCGAGCAGCAGTTCGACGTCGCGCCGGAAGTTGGTCGTATGCGGCCCAAACACCGTCGCGCGGCCCTGGGCGGCCGGCTCCAGCATGTTCTGGCCACCGTGCGGGATCAGACTGCCGCCGACGAACGCGATGTCGCAGGCCGCGTAGAAGCGCTGCAGCTGCCCGATCGTATCGACGAGCACCACGGCCCCGCGGGCGAGCGGCGGCAGGGACTCGCTGCACTGACTCCAGCGCACGACCTCGGCCCCCGCCGCGCGCAGTTGGTCTTCGATCGTATTGGCGCGCTCCGGATGGCGCGGCACCAGCACGGTTCTGGTGCGCTGGGGCAACCCTGCGGCGGCCGCGGCCACGGCTTCGAGCACCCAGAGTTCTTCGTCGGCGTGCGTCGAGCCGGCCACGATCACGAGTTCGCCCTCGGCGGCAAGCCACGGCCGCAGCGACAACGCGGCGTCCGCGTGCGTGCCCATGACGACGCTGTCGTACTTCATGTTGCCGGTCACGAACACGCGCGCCGGATCAACGCCGAGGTCGAGCAGGCGCTTCTGGTAGGCGCGATCCTGCACGCAGTAGGTGCTGATGAGGTCGAGCTGCGGCAACAGACCGCGCGCCAGCCGGTAACCTTTGAACGTGCGTTCGCTGATGCGACCGTTGATCACGGCGACCGGCACGCCGCGCTTGCGCGCCGCCTGCAGGAAGTTCGGCCAGATCTCGAGCTCCATGAGCAGGACGCAGCGCGGCCGGATGCGGTCGATCGCGCGCGCCGGGAACCGCCCGAAATCGAGCGGGTAGAAGACCACCGGCAGGTCCTTGTACTCCTGGCGCGCGACCTGGTGGCCGTTGGGCGTCGTCGAAGAAACGATGAGTTCGAGGTCCGGGCGGGCGCGGCGCAACTGCGCAATGAAGTTGCTGGCCGCTTTGACCTCCCCCACCGAGACGCCGTGGATCCAGACGACCTCGCCGCCGTTGGCGCGCCGCGGCACGAAGCCCATTCGTTCGCGCAGGCCCTTGCGGTAGCGTCGATCGAACGCGATGCGCCACAGCAGCACCGGGCTGTAGAGGAGGAACGCCAGCAGGAACACCGGCTGGTAGATGCCCATCGTCAACCAGCCGCGCAGACCACTGCGCGGCACGGGCAACGACGCCTGGCGGGGCGGCTCGGCTGGCTCTCGTGCGGGTTCGGTCACCGGGAACTCGACCGCGAATCAGTCAAAGGCCGGGGCACAGCACTTCTTGTACTTGATGCCTGAACCACACGGGCACACGTCGTTGCGCCCGGGCTTGGGCGCACCACCCGCCGAGGGCGCACCACCCGCGGGAGGCGGCGTCGGCTTGCGCATCGGGGCCGGCGGCTGCATCGCGGGCGCGAGGCGGCGTTCGCTCGGCGGCATCACGGGCGGGGCCGACGGGATTGGGGCCGATGCGGCGGGAGCGCCCGCCGCTGGCGGCGCCGCTTCGTTGCTGGCCGACGGATCGCCACCGGCAGACTGGTCGCTGCTCGTGGACGGAGCCCCATCCTGCGGTGCCGGCGCATCACCGGGCCCCGCTTCCCCGGGTTGGCCTTCGGGCGGCGCCTGCTGCAGCACGATGCCCTCCGGCGTCGCCCGCAGCATGAAGCGCTCCCCACGCGCCATGCGATCGAGCACTTCCTGCGGAATGCGCCCGGCGGCGACGAGCTGCTCAAACAGCGCCTGCAGTTCCTGCGGCGTGCGCGGCATCTGCGGCGGAGGCGGCGGCTGCGGAGCTTCGCGGCGCAGACGCCCCGTCAGCATGTCGCGGATCGTATCGGTCGCTTCCTGCTTCCAGAGGAAGCCAGTCACGTGCTCCGCGATCTCGGTCTTCAGCTGCAGGAACTTCTCGAAGCCTTCCTTCTTGTACTCGTTCTTCGGATCGACCTGCGCGTAGCCGCGCAGCCCGATGCCGGTCTTGAGTTCTTCCATCGCATACAGGTGGTCCTTCCACTTGTTGTCGACGGTCTCGATGACGAGGAAGCGCTGGATCGCATCCCAGTGCTCACCGTAGGTCTCGGCGCGCCTCCCATGCAGCTTCTCGGCGCGCTCCATGATCCAGTCGAACAGCTCTTCGCGACCAACCTGCTCGAGGCCCGCGAGGTCGAGCTCTTCGGCGCAGCGGTGCACGAGCCACTTGCGGATCTCCTCGTAGTTGACGGGTTGGTCCTTGTCGCCCGAGTAACGCTCGACGATCGGCTCGAGCACGGCCTCGAACATGCCGAGCACCTTCTCGCGCAGGCCCTGGTACTCGAGTGCCTCCTGGCGCTGGCCGTAGACAAACTTGCGCTGTTTGTCCATGACCTCGTCGTACTCGAGCAGATGCTTGCGAATGTCGAAGTTGCGCGCCTCGACCTTCTTCTGCGCCTTGGCGAGCCCGCGCGTGACCATCGGGCTATCGATGACCTCACCAGGCTTCAGGCCCATCTTCTCCATCATGACCTTCACCCAATCGCGGGCGAAGATGCGCATGAGGTCATCGTCGAACGACAGGAAGAACTTGGTCTGGCCCGGGTCACCCTGGCGACCGCAGCGACCGCGCAGCTGGTTGTCGATGCGGCGCGCTTCGTGGCGTTCGGTGCCGATCACGTAGAGGCCGCCGAGGCCCAGGATCTCGTCGTGGTCCTTCTTGCACTGGTCCTTCAGCTGCAGCAGCAGCGCCTGTGCTTCGGGCGAATCGGCAGCAAGTCCCTTCGTGGCGATCTCGCTGTGCCACATCGCTTCGGCCTTGCCGCCGAGCACGATGTCGGTGCCGCGACCGGCCATGTTCGTCGCCACGGTGACCATGCCCTTGCGGCCGGCCTGCATGACGATCTCGGCCTCGCGCTCGTGCTGCTTGGCGTTGAGCACGTTGTGCGGAATGCCCGCCGCGGTCAACGCCGCGCTGATCGACTCGGACTTCGAGATCGAAGTCGTGCCAACGAGGCACGGGCGCCCCTTCGCGTATTCGCCGCGGATCTCCTCGACGATCGCGAGCAGCTTGCTCTCGCCATCGAGATAGACCTGGTCGTTGGCGTCCTTGCGCGTCATCGGGCGATTGGTCGGAATCGCCACGACGTCGAGGTTGTAGATGCGCGAGAACTCGGAGGCTTCGGTCATCGCCGTGCCCGTCATGCCACCGAGCTTCTTGAACATGCGGAAGTAGTTCTGCAGCGTGATCGTCGCGAGCGTGCGGTTCTCCTCGCGCGGCGGCAGGCCTTCCTTGGCTTCGACCGATTGGTGCAGGCCATCGCTCCAGCGACGGCCGGGCATCAGACGACCCGTGAACTCATCGACGATGACGATCTCGGGCGGTTCGGCCTGGCCCTGCGCATCCTTCTTCTGCGCGATGACGTAGTGCTTGTCCTTCTCGTAGATGTGGTGCGCGCGCAGCGCCGTCTCAAGCAGGTGCGGCCATTCCATGTAGGCCGGGTTGCTGTAGAAGCTGTCGACGCCGACGAGCTTCTCGGCGCGTTCGATGCCCGCTTCATTGAGCAGGCACTGATGCTCCTTGAGCTTGATCTCGAAGTGCTCGTCCTTCTTGAGCTGGCGGGCGACGCGATCGGCCATGAGGAACCGATCCGTGGTGCCTTCACCTTCGCCCGAGATGATGAGCGGCGTGCGCGCTTCGTCGATGAGGATCGAGTCGACTTCGTCGACGATCGCGTAGTTGAGGCGCTTTTGGACCTGCTCCTCGGCGCGCCACTTCATGTTGTCGCGCAGGTAGTCGAAGCCGAATTCGTTGTTCGTGCCGTAGGTGATGTCGCACGCGTACTCGGCCTGCCGCTGGTGCGGCGGCATCGACGACTGGATCGCGCCCACCGTGAGCCCCAGATACTCAAACACCGGCGCCATCCAGTCGCGGTCGCGCTTGGCGAGGTAGTCGTTGACCGTGATCACGTAGACACCCTGGCCCGAGATCGCGTTCAACGCCGCCGCGAGCGTAGCGACGAGCGTCTTGCCTTCGCCGGTCGACATCTCGGCGATCCTGCCGGAGTGCAGCACGGCGCCGCCGATCAACTGCACATCGAAGTGGCGCAGGCCGAGCGTGCGCGTCGCCGCTTCGCGCGTGAGCGCGAACATCTGCGGCAGCACGTCGTCGAGGGTCTTTGCCCCGGACTGCACCTGCTGGCGCAGCTCACCGACGGCGGCTTTGACCTGTTCGGCGTTGAGGCCTGCGGCCCAGTCGGCGAGGCCGTTCACGGCCTTCACCATGGGTTGGAAGAGAGCGAGCGCACGCTGGTTGGCGGAGCCAAACAGGCCTTGCAGGGCCTTGGCGATGCGCTGGGGAATTGCACCGAAATCGAGCTTCATGACAATCGAATGGGAATGAGTTCTGGAATGCGGGAACAGCGCGCAGGAGCGGCGCCGGCGACGGGCAAACGCGGAGCCAACGAGCGGACCCGGCGTCGCGGCATTGGGTCCATCGAGGAGGCGGCCAGAAGGCCGCCACACCGCCGTTCAGGCGCAGGGCGCGCGCGGCGGGGGAACACCGCGCGCCGCTACGGAGCGGGTGCGCGGGAGACTTCGCGGCAGTTGCCGCGCCAGGACCTGCCGCGGACCTTCGGCCGCACCCGACGGCAAGGAATGGCGCCGCTGTGACCGCGCCAGCTGCTCTTCACTGCCGGCGACTTGGCTTTGCGCGCGCCGAGGTTGGACGCTCCAGGTTGCGGCCGTCCAACCCGACGACATCCAGCCCGAAGACTGGCATGGCATGCCGATGGCCGCGAGCAACACGAGCACAAACAGGGCGCCAACGCACACGAGGCACGGTGAACGCCACAGGGACCGCCGAGGACCGTTCACTTCGGCACCTCGCGCTTGCGCAGCACGCGGTCGACCATTTCGTAGAGCAGGGCTTCGGGGAACGGCTTCGCGAGGAACCCGTCGGCCTTCTTGATATCGCTGAGCGAGACGCGCGCCGCACTGTTCAGCAGCACGGGAATCTGCTTCGTGGCAGCTTCGGCGCGCAGTTTGGCCAGCACCTGCAGGCCATCGAGCTCCGGCAACTCGTAGTCGAGCAGCACGAGGTCCGGCAACAACTGCTGCGCGGCCAGGACCGCGGCGCGACCGTCGGTGACCCGGTAGGTGCGGAACCCACGCCGGTTCAAGAGCGCCTCGACGGCGGCCGCGAGGTCCTCTTCGTCATCGACGATGAGCACGAGCCCGCGGCAGGGCTGCTGCGACTCCCCACACGACTCGGTGACGAGTTTGCGCACGGCAGCGCAGGTATCGAGGCCGGCCGTCTGGAACTGCGCCTCGATCTTCTGCTTGATCTCGCGATTGAAGCGCTGCACGGCCACCCACTGCTCGTAGTCGGGGTAGTCCGGCTTGATCTCCATCTGGTCGTGCGTATCCACGGCGAAGAAGAACTCGCCGGCGACCAGGTGCTCCTGCAGCATGAGCTTCATGAACGGGTAGTTCCGATTGCCGAG
>Ga0075163_10010770_pt1 | contig 11938 bp, 9 predicted proteins | sample JI1023141ADNA_FD_71478 | JGI IMG/M metagenome (GOLD analysis project Ga0075163, IMG submission 71478) | Wastewater effluent complex algal communities from Wisconsin, to seasonally profile nutrient transformation and Carbon sequestration -... | ecosystem: Engineered > WWTP > Effluent > Algae... | reverse complement strand
AGCCCAGCGCGAGCCAATAGGAGCCGACCCCTTCGATCACGGCGTTGTCGACCACCGGCACCACCACCACCTTCGTGGTCTGCCCGGGCGCAAACACCAGCGTGCCGCTGTGGCTCTGGAAGTCGGGTTGCGAGGTGCTGTAGTCCGCAGTCGCGTTGAGCAGGTCGTAGTTGACCCGCACCTCGTTGCTCGACGGTGCGCTGAGTTGAACGACGAAGTGGGTCGCCACCTGGCGCTCGTCGCTGGCGACGGCCCGGGCGGTGATGTAGGGCTGACTCTGCTGCGCGCCGTCGTTGCGCCCGATCTGCACCTGGCCCAAGGCATCGGTCAGCGTGGCGTTGCCCGGGTTGCTCAGCAGCAGGCCGAAGAACTCGTCGGGCTCGGCCTCGGCGTCTTCGAGGACGTCCACCGTCACGGTCTTGACCGTCTCGCCCGGCAAGAAGCTGATCAGCCCGGAGGCGCCGCGATAGTCCTGGCCGGCAACGGCGGAGTCGTCGACGCTGTTGTAGGTCAACGTGACGACGCCGGTGGCCGGCTTGTCGAGCCAGGCGAAGAAGCTGGCAATGCCGGCTGTCTCGTCGACCACTGCGTCGCCGATGGAGGCCCGCGGCACGCCGGCCACGGCGTCGTTGTCGAAGGTGAAGGCGGGCACCAGGCGCTGCGGCACGATGGCGTTGACCGGCGTGCTCAAGGCCAGCCAGTACATGTCGGTGCCCTCGATCACGGTGTTGTCGACCACCGGCACGGCCACCCCCATCGTGGTCTGCCCGGGCGCGAAGACCAGCGTGCCGCCGTGGCTCTGGAAGTCCGGCTGCGAACTGCTGTAGTTGGCGGTGGCATTGAGCAGGTCGTAGTTCACCCGCACTTCGTTGCTCGACGGCGCACTCAGCTGCACGACGAAGTTCGTCAGCGTCTGGCTCTCGCCGCTGGCCACGGCCTGCGCAGTGACGTAGGGCTGGCTCTGCGACGCAGCGTCGTTGCGGCCGATCTGCACCTGGCCGAGCGGATCGGCCAGCGTCGCGTTGCCCGGGTTGCTCAGCAGCAGGCGGAAGAATTCGTCGGGCTCGGCCACCGCATCGTCGATCAGGTCGACGGTGACGGTCTTGACGACCTCACCCGGCGCGAAGTTCAGCAGCCCGGAGGCGCTGCGGTAGTCCTGGCCAGCGCTGGCGCTGTCGTCGGCGGTGGCATAGCTCACGCTCACCGCGCTGGCCGACGGCCGGTTCAGCCACACCGCGAAGCTGGCCGTGCGGGCGCCTTCGTCGACGACCGCATCGGAGACGGCCACCAGCGGCGTACCCACCGACGCGTCGTTGTCGAACACCCCCACTGGCGTCAGCCGCTGTGCGATGGTGGCGTTGATCGGGGTGTTCAGCTCGAACCAGAACAGTTCGCCGCCTTCGATCACGGTGTTGTTGGCGATGTTCACGCGCACGGTCCTGGTGGCCTCGCCGGCGGCGAACACCAGCGTGCCCGATGTCGCCTGGAAATCCGGCTGCGAGCTGCTGTAGTTGGCGGTGGCGTTGATCGTCGAGTAGTTGACCTTGATCTCGTTGGTCGAGACCTGGTCGAGTGACACCGTCACGTCGACAAAGCCGGAGCCCTCGCCGACCGGCAAGGCATTCACGCGGAAGTAGGGCATCTAGCGTCTCCAGGGGGGATGAAGGCTGGCGGCAGGGTGCAGCGTCAGGGGGTCGTCGTCGTCCAGCGCCAGTTCGGCCGCAGGGCGCCACCCATCGCCGGCGATCGGAGCGGCCAGCGTCAGATCGTCGAGGCGGCCGTCGATCAGCATCGCGCGCAAGGTCGAACGGTCCACCGGGCCTTGGGGCAGACCGCCCGGCACCAACAACACGAAACGCTGCGGCCGGACGACCACGGACCGGCCTGCCCGCAAGTCCCGCAACGTGCGCAGGCAGGTCCACAGCGTGGCCGCGAGCAAGGCCGTGATGGTCAGCAGGCCTCCGGTGATCCAGTCCATCGCTTGGTCCCGTGCCCCGCGATCGCGAGGCCTGGGCTCAAGGTAGGACCGGGCCGTTACGCAACCGTTACCCGAGGGTCGCCGTGAGAATGGCGCGGTTGACCGGGTTGCGGTGCGCGAAGCTCTCGCGACAGGCCTCCGGCACCTGCGACTTCGAGACTCGTGCCAACCAGCCCATGGCCAGCTCCTGCCAGGCACGGGCCAGGGCTTCGTCACCCGCAGCCTGGGCCGCTTGTCGGCAGGCCAGGTGCAGCTCAGGCAGGTAGCAGGCCACCGGGTGGCAGCCGGGCAGGTCGCGCTGCAGGCTGCACGCCACCGTGAGGGCGTCGCGGCGGCGGCCCATCGCCGTGAGCACCTGGAGCAGGCGCAGGCGGCCGAGCATTTGCGGCGCGCGGAGCTCGCGCCGCTGGCACTCGGCCACGCCGGCCCGCAAGGCCTGCAGCGCTGCCGCGCCCGGCTCACAGGCCAGCCGGTCGAAGGCCATCGGCAGCCGCAGGAACGGCAGGTCGGCGAAGCCCTCGAACTCGGCCAGCGCGGCGTCCAGCGCCAGCTGCCGCTCGCGCGGGCGCTCGTGCAGCAGCAGCGAGCGCGTCCAGTGCAGCGCGGCCTTCTGGTGGAACGGCAGATCCGGCGGCAGCTGTTGCAGCAGTTGTCGGGCCCGTGCCGGCTGGCCCAGGTGCACCCACGCGCGCGCCAGCACCAGCGTGGTGGCGGCCTGCACGGCGGTGGCGCCACATTCGGCCAGGCGCACCCGCGAAGGCTCGAGGATCTGCAGCGCCGCCGCGTAGTGGCCGAGCTCGATGTAGATGCGCCCCAGGTTCAACACCTCGATGCCGTCGCCGCCCTGCCCTTCGGACAGTTCGGCCCGCTCTCGCACCGACGACTCGGCCTGCTCCCGCGCCGCCGCCAGGTCGCCCAGCATCAACAGGCTGCGCGCGAACATCATCCGTGTCGGCGCCGCATTGCCACTTTCGCGCCGGCTGTCGAAGTAGCCCAGCGCGCGGTCGAACAAGGGCCGGGCGCGCTGCCGCTGGTCGGACTGGTCGTACAGGATCGCGAGGTCGGCCACGAAGCAGTGGCGCATCGATGCGTCGGCATGGGCCTCGGCCCAGGGCAGCAGCGACTCCATCTTCTGCAGCGCCACCGCATAACCCTGCACCTGTGCCAGCGCCAGGCCCTGCCGGTAGCCGGCATGCTGCACGGTGTCGAGGTCGCCTGCGGCCAGTGCCGCGGCGATCGCCGCCTCGAAGCAGGCCAGCGCCTCCTGAAAGCGGATCGCGTTGGAATGGCAGGAGCCGACCTGCAGCAGCGCCAGGCCCCGCTCGCGGTCGTCGGCGGCGTCGGCCAGCAGCTGCTCGGCCATCCACTGCGAGGCCTGCGGCGACGACGCTTCGCGCGCGGCGATCACGCGCCGGATGCGCGCGTCGAAGGCCTCGCGGCGCTGGCCGGCGAGGTCCCAGGCGTCGATCGCAGCATCCAGCCAGCGTCCCTGCTCGGCCAGGCGACCGCTGCCGGCGCAGGCCGCCGCCGCACGCTCGAAACAGGCCGCTGCACGCGCCGGCTCGCCCGCATCACGCCAATGGATGCCCAGCCGCTGGGGCGGCGCATCGCGCTGCGCCAGCGCCTGCGCGATGCGGCCGTGCAGCCAGCGCTGCAGCACCGCCGGCACGGCATCACGCACCGCCTCGAAGACCAGGTCGTGGGCAAAGCGGTCGCCCAGCATCACCTGCGCGGCCTCGAGTTCGCGCCACGGCTCGGCCAGGTCCAGCGCATGGCCGCCGAGCACGGCCGCGGCGAGGTCGACGTCGAAGTCCGGCAGCGCGAGAGCCGCCACCTGCGCCAGCTTCAGCGCCGGCGGCGGCAGCTGCGCCAGACGGCGTCCGATCAGCAGTTGCAGCGACGCCGGCATCGGCCAGGCCCGCTCCGGGGCGGCTGGTCCGGCAGCGGACATCAGCACACGCAGCGACTCGAGCACGAACAGCGGGTTGCCACCGCTGCGCCGATGCACCCGCGGTGCCCAGGCAGCGACGTCGAAGTCCGGCAAAGCCAGAGAGTGCAACAAGGCCCGGACCTCGGCCGCGTCGAGGGGCTGCAGCGCGATCGGCTCGAACGCCGAGGCGTCGACCCGGTCTCGCCAGGCGCGCAGCACCTCGGGCACCTCGTGCTCGCGCAGGCACAGCACCCAGCCCCCGCGATGCACCAGCGACGGCAGCAGTTCGAGCGTCGCGTCGTCGGCAAACTGCAGGTCGTCGAGCACCACGCCGCACGGGGCCGCCGAATCCAGCGTTGACTCGAGGGCGGCCAACAACCGCGCCGGCACCAGCGCGCCGGCCGGCGGGGCACCCAGTTCGGGCAGCAGCCGGGCCAGTTCTGCACGCACATCGTCACCCTGCATCGCCAGGCCATTCGGGCCCCGCGCCAAGGCCCGCAGCAGGCGTGCGAGCAACGAGTACGGCACCCGCGCATCGCCAGGCCGCGCACCCGCCATCGGCATTCCGCGCCGCGTCGCGTGGTCGGTGGCCAGCCGGGTCTTGCCGATGCCAGGCTCGCCGGTGAGCCAAGCCGTTCGACCGCGGACCGCGACTTCCGCCAGCGCCTGCCACGCGGCCTCACGGCCGATCAACTGCGGCGGCCGCAGCAGACTCGGTCCAAGCGGCGCCGGCGCCACCGGCAACGCGCCGCTGCCTTCGATCAGGGCCACCAGCGACTGCGTCTCCGACGAAGGGGCGCTGCCCAGTTCGGCGCGCAAGGCATTGGCCAGCTGCGCGTGGACCGCCAGCGCCGCGGCGCGGTCGCCGCGCCGGTAGTGCAGCCGCATCAGGCGCCGTTGCGCATGTTCGGCCAGCGGTTCTTCGGCCGCCAGCCGATGGGCGCAGGCCAGTGCCGCGACGATGCGGTCGTCGGCTTCGTGGCGCTCGGACATCGCAGCCAGCCGGTCGGCACGGCGATGGCGCCAGCGCTCGCGCGCCGCATCCAGCCAGGCCGTGAAGTCGTCGCAGCCCGGGAAGGCCAGCGCGCCCAGCAGCTCACCGGCCGCGCCCTGCGCCGGGTCGTCGTCCAGCATCGCCTCGAGGTCCAGCAGGTCGTGGCGCACTGCCGTGTCCAGCGCCAGCACTTCACCGCTGCTGACGAGCTCGCCACCGGCCAGACGGCGCAGGCGGAACAGCCGCTGGCGCAGCATGTTGCGGGCCCGTGCGGGCTCGCCGACGTCGGGCCACAGCCAGGCCAGCACTTGCTCGCGCGAGGTTGGCCCGTCGACCGCCAGCACGGCCAGCAGCGCCGCGTCGCGGCCATTCAGCGGCGTGGCCGCGCCGTCAGCGCGGATCAGCTGCGGGTCGCGCAGCAATTGCAGGCGCAGGCCGGGCGGGCAGGCTGGGTGCTGCACGGCCCCACCTCGCCTCGCTGGCCGGCCTGGCTACTCGCCCAGGTAGGCCGCGCGCACCTTGGGGTCGTTCAACAGCGACTTGGCCTCGCCGGTCATCGTGACTTCACCGGACTCCATCACGTAGCCGCGGTTGGCCAGGCCCAGCGCGCGGCTGGCGTTCTGCTCGACCAGCAGGATGGTCGTGCCGCGACTGTGGATGTCGGCCACCACCTCGAAGATCTTGTCGACCATGATCGGGCTCAGGCCCATCGACGGTTCGTCCAGCAGCAGCACCTTCGGGCGCGCCATCAGCGCGCGGCCCATCGCCAGCATCTGCTGCTCGCCGCCGCTCATCGTGCCGGCGAGTTGTGCCCGCCGCTCCTTCAGGCGCGGAAAGATCGCGAAGACCTTGTCGATGTCGGCCTCGACTTCGTTGTCCTCGCGCACGAAGGCGCCCATCTGAAGGTTCTCGGTGATGGTCATGCGGGTGAAGGTGCCGCGACCCTCGGGCACCATCACCAGGCCCTGCTGGACCAGTTCCCAGGCGCCCTGGCCCTTGATGCTGCGTCCCATGAACTCGATGTCGCCATCGGCCACCGGCTGCGTGCCGGTGACGGCCTTCAGCGTGGTGGTCTTGCCGGCACCGTTGGCCCCGATCAGGCTGACCAGCTCGCCCTGGCGCACCTCGAAGCTGACGCCCTTGACCGCCTGGATGCCGCCGTAGGCGACCTTCAGGCCGGTGACTTTCAGCATGGTCTGGCTCATCAATGGCCTCCGGCGCCCAGGTAGGCTTCGATGACTTTTTCGTTGCGCTGCACCTCGGCCGGCGTGCCTTCGGCGATCTGCTTGCCGTAGTCGAGCACGGTCACGCGGTCGCACAGCCCCATCACCAGCTTGACGTCGTGCTCGATCAGCAGGATGGTGCGGTTGTCCTTGCGGATGCGGTCGATCAGCTCGCGCAGCACCACCTTCTCGGTGGCGTTCATGCCAGCGGCAGGCTCGTCCAGCGCGATCAGCTTGGGGTCGGTGGCCAGCGCGCGGGCGATCTCCAGGCGGCGCTGGTCGCCGTAACTCAGCGTGCGCGCCTTGTACTCGGTGTACTTGCCGATGCCCACGTAATCCAGCAGTTCCTGCGCGCGCTGTGCGATCGCGGCCTCCTCGGCCTTGAAGCTGGCGGTCCGGAACACCGCGCCGAACAGGCCGGAGTTCGTGCGCACGTGGCGCCCGACCATCACGTTCTCCAGCGCCGTCATCTCGGGGAACAGGCGGATGTTCTGGAAGGTGCGGGCAATGCCCTGCTTGGCCACCTCGTGCACCGCGCTGGGCTTGTAGGGACTGCCGCCGAGTTCGAAGGTCCCGGAGTCCGGCGTGTACAGCCCGGTGATGACGTTGAAGAAGGTGGTCTTGCCGGCACCGTTGGGGCCGATCAGTCCGTAGACCTGCCCCTGCGTGATCTTGATGCCGACCTCGGACAGCGCCTGCAGGCCGCCGAAGCGCTTGCTGACGCCCTGGACTTGGAGAACGGTGGTGTCGCTCATCGGGTTCTCCTTCAGCGCACCAGCGTGGCCGGCGCGGCCTTGCCGTGTTCGGGCGAGGGCCACAGGCCGCGGGGGCGCAGCAGCATGATGCCGATCATGGCCAGCGCGATCAGCAACTGACGCAGGATTGCCGCGTCGAGCCGGCCGCCGGTGGCTTCCTGCAACGGGCCGGCCACGTAGCGCAGCACCTCGGGCAGCGCCGAGAGCATCACCGCTCCGAGGATCACGCCGGGGATGTGGCCCAGCCCGCCGAGCACGATCATCGCGACGATCATCACGCTCTCCTGCAGGCTGAACGACTCCGGCGAGACGAAGCCCTGGAACGACGCGAACATCGCGCCGGAGACCCCGCCGAAAGTGGCGCCCATGCCGAAGGCCAGCAGCTTCATGTTGCGCGTGTTGATGCCCATCGCCTTGGCGGCGATCTCGTCCTCGCGGATGGCCATCCAGGCACGGCCGATGCGCGACATCTCGAGGCGGTGGCAGATGATCACGCTGAACACCACCAGGCCGAGGAAGAGGTAGTAGTACAGCGTCACCGACGGGATGACGAAGCCGAACAGGTCCAGCGGCTTGCCGAAGCTGAAGCCGAACAGGTTCATCGAATCGATGCGGTCCAGTCCACGCGGGCCGTTGGTGATGTTGACCGGGTGCTCGAGGTTGTTCATGAACACGCGGATGATCTCGCCGAAGCCCAGCGTGACGATGGCCAGGTAGTCACCGCGCAGCTTCAGCACCGGCGTGCCGAGCAGCACACCGGCAATGGCAGCCAGCGCCGCCGCCAGCGGGATCACGGCCCAGATCGGCGTGTGCAGCCCGTCGGGGAAGGTCTTCGCGATCCACTCGAAGTTCTCCCACAGGTGGGGCGACGCGAGCAGCGCATACATGTAGGCGCCTACCGCGTAGAACGCGACGTAGCCCAGGTCGAGCAGGCCGGCGTAGCCGACGACGATGTTCAGCCCCAGCGCCAGCAGCACGTACAGCAGGGCCAGCGCCATGATGCGCACCCAGCCCTGACCGAACTGCTGCGCCACCAGGGGCAGGGCGATCAGCGCGATCGCGCAGAGGATGAAGACGACGAGCTTGTTCTTCATGATGGGCTCTCCTCGTCAAGCCCGGTCGGCGACGCGTTCGCCGAGCAGGCCCTGCGGGCGCAGCGTGAGCACCAGGATCAGCGCCACGAAGGCGAAGATGTCCGCGTAGTGGCTGCCGAGCACGCCGCCGGTCAGGTCGCCCAGGTAGCCGGCGCCGATGGCCTCCACCAGGCCGAGCAACACGCCGCCGACGACCGCGCCGGCGAGATTGCCGATGCCGCCCAGCACCGCCGCGGTGAAGGCCTTCAGCCCCGGCAGGAAACCCATCGAATGCTGCACGGTGCCGTAGTTGGCGGCCCACATCACGCCGGCCACCGCGGCCAGCGTGGCGCCGATGATGAAGGTGGCCGAGATCACCATGTCGGGGCGCACGCCCATCAGCGCGGCCACGCGCGGGTTCTCGGCGGTGGCACGCATCGCGCGGCCCAGCTTGGTCTTGTTCACCAGGTACATCAGGCCGGCCAGGATGACGGCTGTCAGCCCGAGGATCAGGCATTGCGTGACGCTGATGACAGGGCCGCCGAGGTTGATCGGGTCGGTGGGCAGCAGCAGCGGGTAAGGCTTGGGATTGGGCTTCCAGATGATCATCGCCAGCGTCTGCAGCAGCAGGCTCATGCCCATCGCGGTGATCAGCGGCGCCAGCCGCGGCGCGCTGCGCAGGGGCTTGTAGGCCAGCTTCTCGATCGTGAAGTTGAGTGCCGCGCAGACCACGATCGCGCACAGCAGCGAGATCAGCATGATCGCCCAGCCAGGCATGCCACTGCCGGCCAGCGCACTGACGACCGTCCAGCTGACCAGCGCACCCACCATCAGCACCTCGCCATGCGCGAAGTTGATGAGATTGATGATCCCGTAGACCATCGTGTAGCCCAGTGCCACCAGCGCGTACATGCTGCCGAGCACCAGACCATTGATGATCTGCTGGAAGAAGGTTTCCATTCGGAGAGTCTCCTGGTTGTCGTGCCGGAGAAACGGTGCGCGGCACGCTGCCCTGCACCTCGATCCCCGCCCACCTGCTGCCTGTAGCAAGAAGCTGGCCTCGAAGGTGGGCCGACATGTCACCGGCCCGGTGCGAGCCCGCGCATTCTAGGGTTGGCCCTTCCGTGGATCGGGCCGGACTTACCCCCTTGCCGGCCGAACAACTCGCCAACCGGGGAGGGTTTCAGCGAGCTTTCTTCGCCTCGTCGTTGAGCGCCCGCAGTTCGTTCAGCCGCTCGCCGATGCGGATCTCCAGGCCCCGCGGCTGCGGCTCGTAGAAGCGCTGTTCTTCCAGCCCCTCGGGCAGGTAGGTGGCACCGGCGGCAAACCCGCCGGCTTCGTCGTGGGCATAGCGATAGCCGGCGCCGTGGCCGAGGTCCTTCATCAGCCGCGTCGGCGCGTTGCGCAGATGGACCGGCACCGGCCGGGTGCCGTCGCGCCGCACGAACTCGCGCACTTCGTTCCAGGCCTTGTAGACGGCGTTCGACTTGGCCGCCACCGCCAGGTAGACCACCGCCTGTGCCAGCGCCAGTTCGCCCTCGGGCGAGCCCAGGCGCTCGTAGACCTCGGCGGCGTCGAGCGCCATGCGCAGCGCGCGCGGGTCGGCCAGTCCGATGTCCTCGCTGGCCATGCGCAACACGCGCCGCGCGACGTAGCGCGGGTCGGCCCCGCCGTCGAGCATGCGGGCCAGCCAGTACAGCGCCGCATCGGGGTCGGAGCCACGCACCGACTTGTGCAGCGCCGAGATGGCGTCGTAGAACTGGTCGCCGCTCTTGTCGTATCGACGCAGCAGTTCGCCCAGCGTGCGCTCCAGCGCGGCTTCGTCGATCTGTTCGACCGGCCCGGCCAGCGTGACGAGGTTCTCGACGGTGTTCAGCAGCCGGCGTGCATCGCCGTCGGCATGGCCCACCAGGCGCACCCGGGCCGGCTCGGTCAGCGGGGGCGCACTCGACGCCTGCAGCGCGCGCGCCAACAGTTGCGACAACTCTTCGTCCGACAAGGCCTTCAGCACATGCACCGTGGCACGCGACAACAAGGCCGAATTGACCTCGAACGACGGGTTCTCGGTGGTCGCGCCGATGAAGGTGAACAGGCCGGACTCGACATGCGGCAGGAAGGCGTCCTGCTGGGCCTTGTTGAAGCGGTGCACCTCGTCGACGAAGACCACCGTGGCGCGGCCCCGGCGGCGTTCGACCTGGGCCACTTCGACGGCCTCGCGGATGTCCTTCACGCCAGCGAGAACTGCCGACAGCACGATGAAATGCGCGTCCACGCTGCCGGCCACCAGACGCGCCAGCGTGGTCTTGCCGACGCCGGGCGGTCCCCACAGGATCATCGAGTGCAGGCGATGGCTCTCGATGGCCACGCGCAGCGGGCGCCCGGGGCCCAACAGGTGCTGCTGCCCGATCACCTCGTCGAGCTGCCTCGGCCTCAGGCGCTCGGCCAGCGGCACCGGCCCGGGCGCCGCCGCCGGCTTCGCGGCCGGGGGCGGGGTGCCGAAGAGCGAATCCTGCGCGTCCATCACGCCGCATTGTGTCAGCCGGCCCCGAGTCTCCCGAGAAGGAAGGCGAGCGCCAGTCATTTCGAGCGATCGACAGCGCCGCAGCGGCCTGACCATGTCGGACGCGCAGCTCCGCGCCCGCCGATCCCCTGCCACCCCAAGCACCGAGGACGTTTCGACCATGACCGCCACTGCCACTGCCACCGCACCGACCAGGCTGGTCGCACCGACAGGCCATGCCGCGCGCGCCGGCGCGCGCGAATTCCTGTCGTTCAAGCTCGGCGCCGAGGAGTACGGAATCGACATCCTGAAGGTGCAGGAGATCCGCGGCTACGAAGCACCGACCCGCATCGCCAACGTGCCTTCGCACATCAAGGGCGTGGTCAACCTGCGCGGCGTGATCGTGCCGATCGTCGACATGCGGATTCGCTTCTCGCTCGACGACGTGCAGTACAACGGCTTCACGGTGTCGATCATCCTGAACATCGCCGGTCGCACTGTCGGCATGGTGGTCGACTCGGTCAGCGACGTGCTCGAACTGTCGGGCGGCGACATCAAGCCGGCGCCACAATTCAATGGCGCCATCGATGCCCACTTCATCACTGGCCTGGGCACGGTGAAACAGGGCGACACCGAGCGCATGCTGATCCTGGTCGACATCGAAGCCCTGCTGTCGGGAGCCGACATGGGACTGATGGACCACGTGATGCACTGACCGGCCCGCCGAGCGCTGGCCCCCAACGACAAGAAGGCAGAACACCGATGAACCAGACCTTTCGCGCCCTGACCCTGACCCTGGCCGTGGCGAGCAGTCCTGCCTGGGCCGACCGACCCCTGGTCAGCGAGACCGCCGACGTCATCCCGACCGGCACCTGTCAGATCGAGACGGCGGCAGCCCGCGTCACCAGCAGCGGCGCACCGTCGGCCACCGGCTTCAACGCCTTGTACTCATGCGGTGTGGCGGGCATCCACCAGTTCGCGGTCGGCTATGGCCGTGCCCGCTCCGACGGCGAGACGGCGCAGGCGCTGTCGCTCGGCGGCAAGTCCACGCTGATCGCGCCAGCCAACGGGGTCACGGGCCTGGGCTTGGCCTACAGCGTCGGGCTGGCCAAGGTGCCGGGGGGTTCTTTCGAACACGAGACCACCACCGTGATCGGTGTGCTGACCCGCGAGTTCGCCGACGGCGTGCTGGGCCACGCCAACCTCGGCTGGTCGCGCAGTGAATCGGCCCGGCTCAACAGCGCGGTCTGGTCACTGGGCGTCGAGGTCGGCAGCGACCGTGTCTTTGCCGTCGATGTCTTCGGCGACGATCGGGCCAGACCCTGGTTGTCGGCCGGCATGGGCTGGACCGTGGTCGACAAGGTCAGCGTGAACCTGGCCTATGCGATGCAGTTCGAGAACCCGAAGGTCAAGAACCTCTCGGTCGGCTTCAAGATCGTGTTCTGACGGGGCGCGGCCCCTTCACTGCTCGATCACGTCCGCCCC
>Ga0075163_10010769_pt1 | contig 11940 bp, 9 predicted proteins | sample JI1023141ADNA_FD_71478 | JGI IMG/M metagenome (GOLD analysis project Ga0075163, IMG submission 71478) | Wastewater effluent complex algal communities from Wisconsin, to seasonally profile nutrient transformation and Carbon sequestration -... | ecosystem: Engineered > WWTP > Effluent > Algae... | reverse complement strand
TTGGCGGTCTTGCTGTAGCCGAGGATGAAGATCGTGGCATTGCTCTTGGTCGAGCTATAGAATCGATCACTGCCGAAAAGAGAAGATGCGACGGCACCTTTGGCAATGAGGTGATCACGGAATGCCGAGGCCGTGTCAATGATCGCGTCCGTGGCGGGATTGTACGGGATCGTGGTCGGGTGGTAAGTGTTGGCAGTGTTCGAGTCCCGCGTCAGGCAATAGACAGCGGTGGCGCTGATGACGTCGTTGTTGAACTGCTCGCGCAAGCGCTCAGCCATCGCCACGGAACCGTAGTTCGGAGCGCTCGTCACGTTCTTCTTCGTGCCAGGGTAACCCGCGCCATACCAAGTGACGAGCTTGGAGCCGAGATCAACCTCGACGACGGAGGACACACGCGGCTGGTTGCGCACCAAGGTGCCGAAAGACACTGCGGCACCGCCGATGACGATCGCGCCCAGTGCCAGCACGAGGAGCAACTCCGCAGACGTGAATCCTTGATTAAGGTTTCGCTTCATCATTGGGTTTCGCCGCCTCGGGTTCGGCTGACTTTGGAGCACCTGGCTTGGCAGAGTCCTTGACCTGACTGCCAAAGAACAAATTCAACAGGGCGCTGCCCGTCGTGGCAGTCTGACTGGCAGGAGCGGAAGACGCCGGGGTCGTGCTCTGCGGAGCTTCATCCGGCACGGGTTGTGCCTTCTGGGCAGGTTTCCCGGGTTCACCTGCAGTCAGCGATTGGGCCGAGGGCAGGACAGTCATCACGGGAGCATCCGGAGAGCCGGGCGTTCCGCTGGCAAAATTGCCTGGCAGGCGCTGCTTCACCTGCGGCGAGACGTCCGTCATGATGGTGAGAGTGCGCGGAGGCAGGCCGGTGGACTTCTTTTCGATCCAGACGAGTTCGATGTGATCGGGCGTGATGTCGTTGACGCGGAGCTGCACGGTTTGGTTCGGAACGATGGGCGGGACGAGCTGTCCTCTGCGCAGGATGATGTCGCCGAGCAGCACCGTATTGCGCGATGATTTTCCCACGACGGGTAGCGTGCGCAGCATGTCGCCGACCTTGGTCTCTTCGCCAGATGCCGTGTCCTTGGCTTTATCGTCCACGAGACCACCGAAGGGGCTCGATTCGGTTGCCTTCACCAGTTCGGGGGTTTTCTCATCTGGCATGATCAGCGCGTATTGGACCTTTCCGTCCTTGCGGTCTTCTTCTTCGAGGGACTCGTCCTGAGCCTGGCTCCGCGGAACCAAGCTGAGTGCGAGGAAGGTAGTCAGGAGAAATAGCTTTTTCATGGCGGTTACTGGAGGTGAGGAATGGTTTCGTTGATCAAGACTTCGCCGGGCGCTCGGTCGGGTCCGCCTTGAGATTCACGATGGGGACATCAAGGGACAGCTCGAGGCGGATGCTCTTGGTGTCCTTGCCCGGAGTGATGCGGCAGACCGTGATGCGTGCCAGAGGCAGCTTTTTCTCAATCTCGCCGAGCCAGTTCATCGTTTTGGGATACTCGTCTTCGGCGATGATGGAGGCCTTGATGATGCGTGGGATCACCCTGGTCGTTCCTCCGCTGGTCTTGGGCTCAAATTTTTGGGAGTCCACATAAAGCTTCGCGGCGCGGATGCTGGCCTGCACAGCTTCCTCGACCTCCTGGCCGGTCTGGATGTTGTCGATCTGCGGCGTCCAGGTGTCGAGAAAGCGTCGAATCTCTTCGGACTCGGCGTCCACACGCTTGCTGGTGATCTCGGCGATCTGGCGATCACTGTCGGCGGTTTCAGCCGCCTCCTTTGCTTTGGTGGCCGAGGCGCGGACGGCGTCGGCTTTCTTGTGAACGATCTGACCGGTGTAGGTGACGACGCCGATGATCATCATGAGCATCACGCAGGCGAGTTGTTTTCCATTCATAGCGTGGGGGTGGGTAGGGGGTGGGAACTGGATCAGCGTTGCTGCCAGACGAGATTTGAGCGGTAATCGATGACGTCCCCCTGCTTGGATTGCTGGGGGCTGTAGGCACGGTAGTTCAGTTGCTCGAGGTTGGTCTGTATCTGCTGCACGTCACTGATGTTCGCGTCAGTGAGCTTCATGCTGAGGACGAGCTGGTTCGGGAGCTGCTCATTGCGCTCGAGGATCAATTCCCCCAGACGCGACTCCCCCGTGATCGACCGGGCGATCTTCACGAAGATGGGCTGCATCACGCGCGTGCCTTCGATCCATTTGGCGATCTCGGTTCCGCGCGCGGTTTCGACATTGAGGCCGCCGGTCTGTTCCTCCAGCTTTGCCTTCTCGGCGTCGTGCTGGGCCTTGATCTGATCGTACTTGATCTTGTCCTGATTCGCCGCGCGGTAGCCTATAATGTCCATGGTGACAAAATAGGCGCCGGCAACCATCGCCAGATAAAAGGCGACGGGCACAACGCGGAATGAATTGGGAAGCCGACGCGACGTGTCCGTGCGCGGGGTCTTGAAGTCGTGGCAGAGATAATCGCTCATGATGGTGGGGGAGTGGGTGGGTTTAGTTGTTTCCGATCACCTGCCACATGAGGTCGTCCTGGGTGAGGTCGCGTGCGCCGACCTTCTCAAGCTGTGACATGAGATCTTGGCGGAACTTTTGGTCGCCGCCGTCGCTGATGAAATAGACAGGTGTGCCGGGCGGAGCCTTGGCCACCAGCGGACTGATGATCTGAAGGGCCGTCTCCACGGCCTCCATCCCCAGACCACTGCGGCAGCGGAGATCCTTCCACTGACCATCTTGCTGGGCCAGCGCCGCCACGGAGCCCTCACAGGCACCGACGAGCACGAAGCTGCCCGGGCTGGCACCTTGCTGACTCGTGTAGATGCTGTGGATGGCGTACTCCATCATGGCGAAGAGCCCGCAGCACATGCGACCGGGACGCAGGCCGACGGTCTTGAGCACGTCTTCGGAGACTTTGACAAAGGCCTCCTCGCAAGCCAGCAGCATGCTGGCCGTCGTCTCCGGGTGATGGCACAGGGCGTAGCGCTTGCCTCGGTCATACTTCGGCCCGAGCACGGCGCGTGGATTGGTACGCAGCAGATGCATGCAGTTGTCTCCACGCATCAGGTTGTTTTCCAAGCTGATGATGAAGCGGTTGTTTAGCGACACGACGCACCAGCCGCCGTCGGTCATGGCACGCCACTCCTCCGCGCGTTGCGGCGCGATGTCGGCAAACTCACCTTCCTGCATTCCGCCTTCCTCGAACTTGCCTTTGCGGTTGATTCCGCGCCAGCTCGTCTGATTTCGGCTCACGTTCAAGAGCAGAGCCTTGCGGTTCTCGAAACGCTTGCTCCACGAGACATTTGGGTCGTCCGCATCCGGTCTGAAGGCGGAGAAACTCAACACACTTTTTATTTCTTCAAGCAGCATATACAGATGTTAGTTGTTCTTTTGAAAGGAAATCGTACACCTCGTGTTCCTGGAAACCGGTCTTCCGCGTTGTGGCTGGCTTCCAGCCGTCGGCGATGCGGTTTTGCAGGCAGCGCTCGAAGCTGAGCATCCCGCGTGTGAAGCCCGCCTCCAGCTCCTGCTCGAGGTTCTTGAACTCGGAGCGGCGGATCATCCCACACACCGAGTCATAGGGCAGGAGAAGTTCGTGGATCGGGAAGCGCTTGCCGCGTGATTCATCAAACAGAAGTCGCTGGCAGAGGATGCCTCGGAAGGAATCGGCGAAGGAGAGTGTCGCGTTCTCAAGGCGGTCGCTTGGGATCAGTTTCAGATAACGCTGCACCGTCTGCGCGGCGGACGAGGTGTGGAGCGTGGCCACGACGACGTGGCCCGTCTCCGCAGCCTGGAGGGCGATCTCGGCCGTTTCACCGTCACGAATTTCTCCCACGAGAATCACGTCAGGTGCCTGACGCAGAGCGGCGCGGAGTGACTTGCCGAAGTCCAGCTCATCGGAGCCGATCTCGCGTTGAGAAACCAGTGAGGGCAGGCCCGGTGGGTACAAATATTCAATGGGATCCTCAAACGTGAGGAGGTGCTCCTGGCGGCGCTTTCCCCGCTCGAGAATCATGGAGGCGATGGTTGTCGATTTACCCGATCCCGTGGCCCCGCATACCAGGAAGAGACCGTTCTTGGCTTCCAGGAACGCCTTGATGGCGGCTGGTGGCACCATGAGCTTGCTGATTTCTGGAATTTCCTCGGGCAGCAGACGCATGACCCAGCGTGGCCGTCCGCGCGTGACCATCCGGTTTACACGGTAGCGGCGGTTGCCGAGACTGAGGGCGTAGTCAATGCACCCAGGCGAGAACTCCAGAGGGCGCTCCGGCTGATACACGAAAGAGTCAAAGTAGAGCTTGCCGTTTCTGCGGTAAGTGAGCTGCTCCCAAGGGGTGATGTAAAAGTCGCTGACGCCCGAATCCTTCGAGAGATGAAGCATTCGATAGCCGAGTTGACTGCGTTCGTGGATGTCTTCCATGGTTGCTGTGGGGTGGTGGTGAGGTCTTAGTGGTCGGGCACGAATCGAGCGCGCAGTTGTGCGCTGGCGGTTGCACCCTCGTAGATCAAAAATTGATTTCCCTGCACGACGCCGCTGCCTGGATCGAGGCTCACCCACGACAGCTCCAGCCGGTAGGTGACTCCGCCAATCGTCGTGGTGAAGTTTGTCGCCGGACTCTTGAGTTCCACGATGTCGGCGTTCTCAAGCGAGTTGCCATTGTTCTCCGTGCTGATGAATCCTAGATCGACGTGGACGACTCCAGTCGAGACTGGCTGGGTGAGATCTAGATTGACCGTCAGAGTGGCTCCCGACGATTCGCTATCGTAGAAAGTGGTGCCGTTGAGCATGGAAACGGAACCCAGCTCGAACCATGTGTTGGGCGCGGCAGAGGTGAAATCGGTCTTCGTGAACGAGAGTTCGTTCGCCACGCCGGCGTCGAGGAAGTTGCCGTTGCCAAGATCCAACTTGGTATTGCCGTGGGTGAGGGATGATGTCGGATCGCCGTTCGTAGTGGCCTGCACGAGATTGCTTCCACCCTGGACATTGCCCCATGATCCAACACCCCCGCCGCTGAAGTCGGAAACGAGTTGGTAGTAGGTTTCTGTGATCAATGCGCTGTCACTGAATGAAGCTAGGTCGAGTGACTTGTTCCGCGCGTTGATGGAGTCACCGGATGCGATCGTGATGGCCGAGGAATAGTCCTGCCAAGCTCCGGCGTTGAGTTGATACTCAATCTTCGATTGGCCGGGTGGCGCACCGTTGCTGTTGATGGACACCGATGTCGGAAAACTGGCGAACGCGAAAGTGGCCCCAGCAGGGGAGACGATGGGTGAAGGCAAAACGACCGGGGCACCGCCCCCACTACCACTGCCGCTTCCCGTCGCCGTGCCACTACCGCTACCGCTCCCACTACCGCTTCCTGATCCGGACCCACTGCCGGTCGGGATGACGGGTGCCGTTGGGTCGAAATACAAATCGGTTCCGACAGGATCAACATAGGTCGGAGATTTGGTCGTTATCGCGGAGTTGGTCGTGCTTCCCCAGATCCATCCGTTTGACGACGAGGCTGACGAGTTGAATTTCTTGGCTCCGGCACCCCGTGTCTCTGTACCATAGTCTGTGGAGGCTAGAGCTTCGTCCAAATAGAATTCATCGACGCCAGGGCTGGAGCCAGCGGTGAGCTCGAAGCGGGATTTTGAGGAGTTCCAAGCTGCACGAGCCGTCGTCCCTGAATTCAGAGGCCCCGATCCCATGCGGGCGCGCAGTCGAATATCCACGAGCCGACCCGAGATCGGACCGATATGCTGCTTGGCATCGGTCACTGTTCGGGTCTTCTTCATTTTGTCCAACACAGCCTGAGCCGTCGTCGCACCGGCAAGAGAACCTCCATCAGCGAGGTAGAGACCGACCATTTGATTCAACAGTACGACGTCCGATTGAAGCTTGGTGTTCTTGACTGTGGTGGGCGTGCCTCCTGCCATATTGACGACGACGGCCGCCAGAACTCCCACGACAGCAATGGTCGTGATCAACTCCAGAAGCGAAAACGCCCTGGTGCTAGCGACCTGCGCATAGGCGGAAGAGTTCGAGCTGGATTGGCGGGGGCACATTCAATCTAAATAATACACATGAATATTATAATTACAAGAAAATTAGATAATTTAGATTAACTTTCTGGTGAACCAGTCAATTTCAGCTATCCGATGGAGGTGTGCCAACTGCTCCAACTGGATAGCAAGTATTAAAGATACGATAATTCAAAAGTTTCACAAAAACTGTTTGTCGCGTTTGATCTTCTGTATTATAAGTATCAATAATTTCCACAATAAATCAAATGCGCACCTCACTCGCCCTCACCCTGTTCACTCTTGGCTGCATCTTGAGCGGACACACCGCTGTAGCCCAATCGTTTGGCCAAACGCAGCAGAGGATGCTATCGGCCGAGCACGAAGCGGAGGCCTCGCGTCTGCGGTCAGCCGAGCCACAACAGTATGACTTCTCGAAGGCCACGCTCTCGGATGTCTTGAGATTCTTGGCCACGGATGCGGGCATCTCATTCTTTTCCCTCCCGGATGACAGCCCTGTTGCAGCCCGACTAATCACTTTCTCCATCAAGGCGAGTGCCTTTCAGGTGCTGGAGACGCTCTGCAAAGCGAATGAACTGTCGCTCATTCCCGACAACGGGATTTGGTACATCCGGCCTGCCGATGACAAGGAATTGATCGGAAAATCGTACGAAATTCGTCACAATGCACTGGAGATGGTCGAGAAGGTGAATCTCGGCGCGGGTGGAGCCAGCGCGGGTGCAGCAGCCGGCACTCCTACTCTAGACCTTCAGGGTGCCCAGTCCACGTTCGCTACTCAGCCGAGTGCCATCATCAATGATATTCGGGCAATCCTCGATCTGCCGCCCGAAGGCATGGATTCGGGATCGGGTGGTGGGGGCTCGCCAATGGCGGCGGCAGGAGGTGCTGCGGCAGCACTAGGGCAGGGTGGTGGGGCTTCTGGGGGCGGGGCCAATCCGAATGAACTGAGTGCTGACCACAAACCGAAGATTCTCTGGAAATCAGATTCGAACACGCTTTACGTTGTCGCTACACGCTTGCAGCACCTGTGGGTGGAGGGCTATCTTGAGGCCTCGGACAAAATGCAATCAATGATCGCAATTGAGGTCAAATTTATCGAGACCAGCAACGACCCGAAGCGCGAGTTGGGCATCGATTGGACGGGCACTCTCGGAGAAACCGGCACCTATCGGCAGTTTACTGACTACACACCTGCGACGATAGATCCCACTACCGGAGTGATCACATCCCCCGCAGAGATCACCAGCACACAGGGTGTAAATTCGGGTGGTGGCTTTCGTGCCGATTTCACGAACCTCCTCGAAGCAGACACTCTTGAGAATGCCTTGAGTGCAATGGCGGGTCCCCAACTTGGGATATTGAGTGCTACCGACCTTAGCGTCAAACTGCGCGCCCTTCTTAGAGACGAAGACACCAAAACCGTCTCCTATCCTAGGATGGTCACCATGAATAATCGAGAAGTAGCCATGCGCGCCGTCGTGAACCAACCCGTGCTCGCAGCCAGTAGTTCATCGTCCAGCGGTGGGGGAGCGACGAACACCGCTTCGGTCTCGTATCTGCCTATCGGCACCGTGTTGAGCATCTTGCCCAAGAAGATGGGAACCGATAAGGTGCTTCTCAATATCGCTGTGACCCTCTCAAGCATCATCGGAAACGAAGTGCTCCAGGGCAATCCCTACCCGGTCGCCAGTTCGCGTGTTTACAGTGCGCCGGTCGAGGTGAACTCCGGATACACCGTGGCCATCGGGGGGCTAAATGAAGCGCGTGAGCGGGAAAGCGAAGCGGGTGTGCCGATACTGAGCCGTATCCCGGTTCTTGGCTGGGCATTCAAATACAAGTCCAAGGCACGCAATCACAAGGATATGATGCTCTTCATTACTCCTTATCTGATGGATAGCAGGGATGGAGGCTTGCCAGACCAGCCGCAGACCGTCGTTCCGCAGAAGCCCGGTGTCGTCACTCAAAAGCCAAAGATTGACGCGGCCACAGGCACTCTCCTTGGCGGCGTGGCGGCAGTCGCTCAGTCCGTTGAGTATGTGAAAGCCGAGAGTGAGAAACTCAACCGCGCAGTCAGCGAGGGCATTGCAACCCCTGAGACTAGCAAACAGATCACCGAATTGCGCACGGCTGTCTCCCACCTCAGCGGCCAGGTCAATGAACTGAAGCGGAGCAATCCGGGCAGCATCAGTGAATTGAGCCGTGCTGAGGCGGACCTGAAGGAGATCAACTCCAAGCTCGGCGAGAGCCAGCGCAAGGCATTCGTTAAGAAGTACTTCTGATAACAACCACAGCCCAAGCAACCCGCGAGAAACCCCCGCCAGCAATGGCGGGGGTTTTTCGTTTTCCTCCCAAGGAGGCACTCGGAATCTAGTAGCGGCAGTTCACGCTTGAGCCTCCGACGACCGCGTGGTCTAATCTCCCCGTGAATCACGGCATCCGAATCAAAGTCGCGGCGGCATTGCTCCTGCAAATGAGCTTCACGATGGTCGCCCATCCGCAAGGAACAGCGACTCCATCAGTCGAAAAAAATGTGCCCGGCTGTGTCTGGGTCGCCACGTCGAAGACAGGTGGCCGTGTTTATCTCTGTGGTACGATTCACATTCTCCGTGAGGCCGACTATCCGTTCGCTCCCGCCTATGAGGCAGCCTACGCGGACGCACGGAAGCTCGTTTTCGAACTGCCGCCGGGCTCTGGGGAAGGCGGTGAGATGAATGCTCAGATGCAAAAACTCGCAGGCCTGCCGAAGGGGGCTACGCTCGAGTCCACCCTTGGGAAGGAAATGGCTGAGTCTGTGCTCAAGTGGGCATCGGAGCGCGGCGTCGCACCAGCCGTAGTCGGTGGCTTTCAGCCCTGGTATCTCGCCCTTCTGATTGCAGCCGTCGAGTATGGTCAAATGGGCGCACAACCCGAAAAGGGCGTGGACAACTATTTCGAAGCCCGCGCTAGTCGTGACCGGAAACCGGGTGAAGGTCTCGAAACCGTCGAGTTTCAGATCAATCTCTTTTCCAAGCTCTCGCCCGCCCAGCAAAAGGAACTGCTCCAGCAAACTCTCGCCGAGGTGAAGACCATGGCCGGGGACTTCGAGCAGATGATCAAGGCGTGGAAACAGGGCGATCTCGTTGCTTTGCACGAGATGCTCTTTCGAGAGGCCGCACGCTACCCTGATCTGGTGGACTTGTTTCTGATCAATCGGAACAAAGCTTGGCTTGAGCGTCTAGATCAGTTCCTTAAAAAAGGCGAGCGGGTCATGCTGCTGGTCGGTGCTGGTCATCTGACTGGTGATCAGGGGCTCATCGAGTTGCTCAAGGCCAAGGGATACAGCGTCGAGCGATTTCAGGGCACCACCGAGAATTGATCGTTCAACGATTGGCCAGACACCTGAATATGCCATTGGTCCATTGCTCTTGATCGTGCTGACGCACTTGCTGGTGGAATCAATTCAACCCCGGACTTGCACAGCTCCCGCCCCGCTTCACTCTCCCCGCTCCGGCGCAAGATGCGTCCGATTTCCCCCATGCCCAAGCACACCTACAAACAAGCCGGCGTCGATATTCACGAGGCGGCCTCATTCGTTGACGACATCGGCGCGCTCGTGAAGCGAACGCAGCAGAAGCGCAAGCTGGCGAATGCCTTCGGTCTCTTCGCGGCCGGATACGATCTCTCAAAATACAAGCAGCCGATCATCTTCACCGGTTGCGATGGCGTGGGCACGAAGCTTGAGCTGCTGCTCAAATACGACCTGCTCGAAAACGCGGGCAAAGACCTCGTCGCCATGAATGTGAACGACGTGCTCACCTGCGGCGCGGATCCGATCCTTTTCCTCGACTACGTCGGCATCAACAAGATCATCAAACGCCAGCTCACGCGCATCATCGCGGGCATGAGCGAGTATCTGACCTCGTGCAATTGCATCCTCGCCGGCGGCGAGACCGCCGAGATGCCGGGCGCGGTGCTCGAAGGGATGGTGGAGCTGTCGGGCTTCGCCATCGGCGCCTGCGAGAAGAAGGACGTGCTCAATCCCGCCGAGATCAAAAAAGGCGACGTGCTCGTTGGTTGGCCGAGCGCCGGCTTCCATGCGAACGGATTCAGCCTTGTGCGCCGCATCATCGCGCGTGAGAACATCAAGCTCTCGAAGAAAGAGGCGGAGAAACTCCTCACGCCCACGCTTCTCTATCACGAGCAGTGCTGGGGCCTGAAAAAAGCGAAGATCAAACCCGCAGCGATGGCGCACATCACCGGCGGCGGACTCGTCGAAAACCTTGGCCGCATCTTCACGAAGCGTGGCTTCGGCTGCCACCTGAAGGTGCCGTATTGGAACAACGACGTGGTGCAGAAAATCCTCCGCCATGCCGATCCGGCCGACTGCTGGGACACCTTCAATATGGGCATCGGCTGGGTGGCCATCGTGGACGCGAAACACGTTAAGAAAGCCCTCAAAGTCGGCACCGGTGCCGTCGTCCTCGGCGAGATGGACAACAGCGGCAAGGTGACGTGCGAGATCGCTTGATCGCGATCACACGATTCCACGAATCGGAGTCCCTCTTCCGAGCACGTTGAGCAGATTGGCTGGCATGCCGTCGATGAGGCGGACCTGGCCGGGATCGACGAGCTTGTGGAGGATGGTGCTGACGAGATCGGGGATGGTGACGGGATCGTCTGTCGGCTCGCCGCCGTCGCGGCTGGATTTGCCGATGACTTGTCCGCCTGTGGTGCCGCCGCCGTAGATCATGAGCGGGCCGAGATTGCCCCAGTGGTCGCGACCGCCCTTGGCGTTGATGCGCGGCGAGCGGCCCATTTCACCGCAGCAGACGAGCATGATTTTGTCGCTCAGGCCGCGTGACTCGATGTCTTCGATCAGCGCGCTGACGGCGTGATCAAACGGACGGCCGACGTAATCCATGCCGGTGGTCATCGGCGCATTGTTCACGTCAGCGTGCATGTCCCAGACGAAGCTCGTCGTGACCGTCACGAATCCGCAGCCGCGCTCGCAAAGACGACGCGCGAGCAGCAACAGTTTGCCGAGCGAGGCGGCGTTGTCGGCATAGTGCTCGATGTTCTTCCACTTGGGATCGATGCGCGACTTCGGCAGCAGTGGAGCGGTGTCGTAGCGGGCAATGAGGCGTGCGTCTTCCTTTGAGAGATCGAAGGCGTCCGAAACACCGCGACGCAGCACATCGAATGCCATTTGCTGGAGATTGCTCATGCCTGCGACGGCATCCCCATGATCCATCTCGCGCTTCCAGCCATCGAGCGAGGCGAGCAGCGTGCGGCGGTCGTTCAGCCGCTCAATGGGCAGATTGAGCGACATGTCGGCCTGCGCATTGCTGCCAGCGCCGGGAACGAAAGGTCGATACGCAGCACCGACCTCGCCGCCAGAGGTGAAGTCGCCGAATTTCAAAAACGCGGGCTGCGTCTTTAGATCGACGGCCTGCGGGAAGAGCGCGACGTTCGTTGGCATCGCCGAGTCGCGACGCAGCGGACCGGCGATGCGGCTGTAAAGCGACCCTATGTTCGCCTTCAGCGTGTCCTTGCCCATGATCGTCTTAATGTCGTGATTCGCATCGCCGGGCACGAAGGAGCGCACGATGCTGAACTTGTCCGCCAGCCGCGCGAGCTTCTCGAACGTGCTGCCAAACGTGACGCCGGGCACCGTCGTCCGGATCTCGCCCGTCACGCTGCGAATCTCGCGCGCGGCATCCATCTTCGGATCGAAGGTCTCAAACTGCGACGGCCCGCCGTGCATGAAGAGAAAAATCACCGACTTGTCCTTCAGCGCGGGATTGCCCTGCTTCACGGCGGCCTGCAGCCCGAGCATGTCGCTCAAGGTCAGTCCACCGAGGCCAAGGCCGCCGATGCGCAAGAACTCGCGTCGTCCGATGGACGATGGCAAAGAGTGACTCGTGCGGAAGCTC
>Ga0075163_10010767_pt1 | contig 11942 bp, 10 predicted proteins | sample JI1023141ADNA_FD_71478 | JGI IMG/M metagenome (GOLD analysis project Ga0075163, IMG submission 71478) | Wastewater effluent complex algal communities from Wisconsin, to seasonally profile nutrient transformation and Carbon sequestration -... | ecosystem: Engineered > WWTP > Effluent > Algae... | reverse complement strand
TGACAACGTTTCTGCCGACATTATTATCAGGTGGTGATTGTCTGTTGGGAATTCGGTTCAAGCCTGCGGGAATGGCGTTATTATGCGATATTCAATTGCAAGGTACATCAGATATGGTCATGGATGAAATACCACATTTCTTCAAGACATTTCTCCTCCAACAGGAGCGAGCATTACGTAGTGCCGAGTGGCAAAAAAGTTTGGATAACCTTTTTCTGCTGAATTTACCAATAAATACTTCACCCATTCTCAATATAGTCTCTGATATCACTCGAAAAAAAGGACTACTTCGAGTGCAAGATATAGTGAATACGACAGCAATAAACGAAAGAACATTGGAGCGATTATTCCATCAGTATATCGGGGTTTCACCACGCACATTTTGCAAACTATCACGTTTTCATGCGGCTTTTACGGCATTAGCGCATAAACCAATATCACAAAGTCTCCTTGACTTTGCATGGGATTATGGCTATTACGACAACGCACACCTCACCAACGACTTCAAAAGACACACAGGTCAAGTACCTTCTTTGTTTCTTCATTCCATGTCGGATTCTTCCAAAGCATAGTGTTTCTCCTTGTTGTAATTTGCACACCGTAACGTTCACTATTGTTTCATAATATCACGGTGTACAAATGAATCGGATTCTGCCTCTGCGCCTTTACTGGTGCTGGACTGCTATAATATTGATAAGTAGCTATTCTACGAGCTACGCCCAGTCTGCACACCCCAATAACACTTTTTCAACCACAACAAGAAATACTGCTATGAAATTTGGTTACAGCATTGTGTACGTGAAAGACGTACTTAAAACAGTTGATTTTTACGAACGCGCCTTTGGGATTCAACGGCACTTTATCCACGAAAGCAACCAGTACGCGGAGATGGCAACAGGCTCAACACTATTGGCGTTCAGTGCCGATGAACTTGTGCAAAATCTGCTTTTCAAAGATTATGAACCCAATGCGTCAGAGAAAAAGACGGCTGGCATGGAACTTGACTTTGTAACAGATGATGTAAAAGGCGCGTACCAACAGGCAGTGAAGGCGGGTGCAAAAGAAGTCATCGCGCCAGTTGTCAAACCTTGGGGGCAAACCGTCGGCTATGTACGTGACATAAACGGGATAACGGTGGCAATTTGCTCACCAATTCAACGATAAGCACGGCACAAAACATTGGGTGGCGAATCGCCACTCAATGTTTTGAAAAGAAGCTGAATATTGCTAACACAAATCTTCAGCAAATTCCAGGTGTTAGCAAATCATTGAGCAGGATTTTGAATGCCCCGTAAACAGTGCCATGCGAGACAAAAAGAGCGGGTTGAGATTTCATCGGTGATGTGATTTTTGTACAGCAAAAATGTTGTGCAGCATTATTGCTACTGCTTTTCGCAATATTGTTTGAGTTCAGTATTCATGAGTTCAAAACCTTCGGGCGCATTTTTCATCATCGGCAAATTCCTGATAATAAGCGACAGCACACCGCGATATTCCTCGCGGTTCACGACAAGCGTTTTACCATTGCCTACGTCTTGCAGTTCAAAAAAATGTTCGCCGTCGAACACACGCGAGAAGCCTGTTTCCGCCAGCCATGCAAAACGTTTATTCTCTTCCCAATAGCTCACCAGTGGCGTAAATTCGTAGGGGTCTGTTCCCTTCACCGAGAGTTTCAGGTGCAATGTGCCGTGCGGCTTTGCCTCGCCGCCCAAGTATGCTAATTGGCTGTTCCATGCTTTGTAATTCTTGAAATCAACGACGGCGTTCCAGACCTTTTCCGGCGGGGCGTTGATAACGACATCCTTGCGGATTTCAAATTGTGTGCGGCTGAGTCCGAGAATTGCCAAAAGCGCAATTCCGGCGGAAACAAGGAAGATTCTTTGTGTATTCATCGTTACTGCTCAGTGATAATTATGATGTTTTGAAAACAGAAGATGCCTCTAAATGCCCCATTTCACCTTTGCCGTAGCGCAATCGTGTCAGGTGCATTTGCTCGTTCGTGGACATCACAAATGGTCCTCCGAAAAGAGTTTGTTCGTTGAAAGGCTTGCCTGTGCCGAGAAGAAAGGTTGCGGAATCGTCGGTTGTCGTGATTTCAATCGCACTTCCTTCGCTGCTAAACTGTACACACGTTGATTGACCATCCGTTTTTTCCAGCACTGTTTCGCCCGCAAAAGCTCTACCGCTGACCATCATCACAAAAGATATGTTTCCGTCAGGAACGTGGTGCGTAAAGGATGCGTTTGGTTTCATCTGAACATCAAGCAATTCAACATCAGGCAAAGGCTTGATAGCAGCTTGGGTTGTGCCGTATTGCCCAAGAAGTACCCGCACTCCTACTTCCGCACTTGGATTGACGAAAGGTACTGCGTGGGAATCTACGTGCATAGCTTTGGGTTCGGCAAATCTATCTTCCGAGGAGTGATTCAGCCACATCTGTAAACCATGACAGACTTTCCCTTCAATTTCAGGAATTTCTTCGTGTAAAATTCCTTTTCCCGCTTGGGTGAGATGAATTGCTCCGGCTTCAATTCTGCTGTGGTCGCCCAAACTATCCCGATTGATGAACGCACCTTCGCTATCCAAAAACATATACGTCATCACCGAAAATCCTGCGTGAGGATGAGGCGGAAAGAAGGCTCTCGGCATCCAAAATTCGGTAAGGATGATGAATGGGTCAATGCTTCCTAATTCCGAGGTCAATCCAAAATTTCTAAAGCCATTTGTTTGTTCCTGAAGGCGTACTACCTTCGCCACTCTTTTGGTTTCAGGTTTGCTGTCCATAAATGCGTCGAAAATTCTGTGAAGAAAAGTTTGAAAGTGAGTTGTTCATGTTACAAAATGCCGCCATTTGCTTGAATCACCTGCCCCGTTATCCACGCTGTTTCCGGCAGACACAAGGCGAGCACTGCTCCTGCCACATCGTCCGGCTTACCCAAACGACCAAACGGCGTTTGTGCTACCAGTGCTTGCACCATTTCTTGCGGCGCAACCAAGCCTTCGGTTTCCGTCACTCCGGGCGAAACCACATTGACCGAAATGCGCTTAGAACCTAATTCTTTCGCCAGCGAAATGGCGAATTTCTCCAATGCAGACTTTGCACCCGAATACGCGCCGCTTGCGATGCCGGGCATAGCAGCCGCGCCACTGGAAAGAACGATAATTCTGCCACCCTCGCGGACGTGATGTGCTGCCTGTTGCAAAGCAAAATAATGTCCCTTCACCGCAGCAAACATTCGGTCGTAGCCATCTTCAGTCATAAATGCCGTTGGCGCGAAGACCGCTTCCGAAAAAGCATTGGCGATATAGATATCTGCCTCGCCGCCGAAGTTTTTGGGCAAAAATTCAAAGACGCTTTGCATTGCGTTTGCGTTACTTGCGTCGGCTTGCATCGCCACGACGTAAGGGCTGAACTGCTTTGCTTCCGCTTCGGTCGTTTTGGCGGCATCTGCATTGCTGTTGTAGGTGAAAAGGATATGTGCGCCTTCTTTCGCCAGCGCGTGGACGATTGCCTTGCCGATGCCGCGACTGCCACCGGTAATGATGACTTTTTTGCTATCCAGTTTGCCATTTTGTGTGCTTGCCATAGCCATAGTGTTTTTCTTTCGTTTTTGTTTTTGAATGAATTGATGCTATATTCAAACTTACCAATAGTCGCTATCCTTTAGCAAGTAGTTACCCAAATGAATACTAGTATCTTAAAAGATAGCTTTTGACTATGCAAGCGATAGAAGCCATAAAAAAATTTCTTCAAAACCAATATTGCAGGAAAAACGGATGACCAAGGTCGTACAAAACAGCCGTAAATTTACCGCAGCAGTATTTTCACCGCCGGAATCTAACGGGAAAACGTGCTCGCAAAAGAGTGACATTTCTTGCCCTGTCCAATTAACGTTAGAACTCTTGGGCGGCAGGTGGAAACTGGCGATTATTCACAGCCTCTACAACGGCATGAAACGCTTCAAGGAACTGGAGCGCGACGTAACGGGAGTTACACCTAAAATGCTCACCAAACAGCTCAAAGACTTGGAAGCAAACGACATCGTGCATCGGGAATATCACGCCACCATCCCGCCGACGGTGGAATATAGCCTCACCGAATACGGGCATAGCGTTGTGCCGCTTGTGCTGGAGATAAAAAAATGGGGCTTGCAACATCAGGAGCGGATGAGCAAGCCCAAAGGAAAGAAGGTCAAGAAGACTTGAATTCGAGAGAGATATAACAGAGATTGAAAGAAGAAATTCTATGGGTCAATAATTCTTTTGTGACTTTTTTTTGTGTTGTGCTTCCTACGTTTATCCGACACAACATTGTCTTACTTTTCACCAAAGGTTATTTACCATGATGCGACATACCATGATGCAACGTTCTATGACAGGCTTTCTTTATCTCTTGTTTTTCATTGGATCTTCAGCAGCCGTGTTTTCTCAAAATACTATCGTTTGGCAGCAGACAAGCGGTCCGGCGGGCGGCAGCGTAAATGCTTTTGCAGAAGCACAGACCGGCTTGGGTTACACAAATCAATATGCCGCGACCAATGGTGGCTTGTACTCGGCAAATTCATCCGAACGCGGTAGGACGTGGAAACGGGCGGGCTTAACGGGTCTCTCCATCAAAGATGTTTCCGCATATTCAAACCACGTTGTCGCTCTTGCAGACACATCACCGCAAAAAGTTTATTATTCCGATAATGCCGGACAAGCGTGGCGAGAAATCGTAGCGCCGGCTCGTATATTCTCATCGGCGTTGTTACCAGTTTCTGAGAGATTGCCTGCCATTGTCATTAGCACGACTCAGGGCGTGTATCGCTACGAAAACACGCAATGGAGGCAGCTTGCAACAGCGAGTACGTTGGGGATACAGCAATTCGCAGGCAAAATCTTGTGCAATTCAAAGGGACACATCTTTGTTAATACCGGAACAAGTCTCTGGCGCTCCACCGACGAAGGCGGAACGTGGAAAAAAGTAGCAAATCATTTCCCGCAACAACTTTCGGTGGCAATAAATCAGCAAGGCGAAATGGTTATTGCCTACAACTGCGGAGGTATTTTTCGTTCCACTGATAACGGCGAAACGTGGCAAGATATTCGCTATAACAGTACCGAACTCTGCATACATTCTGTCGGCATTGCCTTCGACGGCACTATTTTTTGCGCACCTTTCCAAGGCGGCGTAAAAAAACTCGTCTCTGGTGTTGCGGGCTGGAGTTGGTTGCCGATTTCTGAAGGCTTACCCAAATATCAATACCCCAATAGAACAGTTATTAACGAGCCTTCGGTGATGTTTGTCAATTCCGGAATGCTTGCCGATTTGAGCATCGGGACGGACGTTTTTATTTCGCGTATTGAAAGCTCAACAGCGCCTGCCATGCGGCTGAATCAAGAAAAAAATACGTGGGAAGCGATTGGCACAACATCATTATTAAACAGCAATATTCTTCAACTGAAAACTGCTCCCGACGGCGCATTATACGCCGCAACGGAACAAGGAATGTTTCGCTCGTCTGACAACGGTATGTCGTGGAATTCAATACAAAATGATCTGCCTTTGATATCACGCCAAGCATTGGAAATAGGGCGAGATGGTTCAATTATTGTCGGAACATTGAACGGTACGTATCGTTCTACCACACAGGGTACATCATGGCTCAAAATAAGCTCCCTGCCGACAATACAAGGAATAAGCAAACACGACGACGGTACACTTATAGCGGCAGCAGGAACAGACGGATTGTATCAATCAAGTGACAACGGAGCTTCGTGGACAAAAATTACAGCAGCCTCCACAGATTACTTTTCATCTGCATTTTTTTCTTCTGATAAAAAAACACTCTTTGGCAGTTCTTTCGTAGGACTCTTGCGCTCGGCGGATGCCGGAAAAACGTGGACAAATGTTTTTGCGAACGACCCGTCACAAGCGAAAGAAGTATTCTCGTATGCTTTGTCACCAGCGGGACAGATTGTGATTGGCACACGCGACAGCGGTATGTATCGCTCTCCCGACAATGGTGCATCGTGGGTACGAATTGGTTTGGAAGCTCTTCAGAAAAATCCAATCGCTCCGTATTCCATAACAAGTTGTGCCATCAACTCACAAGGACATATTTTTGTGACCACTGCCGGTGGCGGTATGTACCGCTCAACAAATAACGGTTCGTCATGGGAACAGTTCAATGCCGGATTATCAACCACGTGGACTACCGCCCTCAGTTTTGCTTCCGATGGCTCGTTGTTTATTGGCACACAAGGAAGCGGTGTCTTTCGCAGCAATAATGCGCAAACCTCTGTCCATGATGCAGCAGCACAACAATCCCAAATACCTCTCAGCGTCTCTCCTAATCCCGTCTCCGACGGTGCGGTAATAGGCTATACACTAGCAGCACGGTCATTGGTGACGATGGATATTTTCACTCCGCTTGGGCAAACAGTAGCCAATCTGGTTTCTACCACGCAGGAAATTGGCGAGTATAACATACAAGTACCGGCATCAATTCTCAGCACTCTGGCAAACGGCGCGTATTTTTGCCGCTTGCGAGCAGGCAATAGCGTCCGTATCATTCCAATCAATGTGCGGCGGTAGCCTCAGTTCAATCTCTTTAGGACTTTCGCAAATAGGCAGTTTGGAGTGCGGAAATTTATTTCCGCAGTAGAGTTAAAGCGTTATTCGGCGGAATTAAAATTCCGCACTCCGGCAGTTTGCGAAAGTCATACTCTTGAAAACAATGCCTTTCCCGTGCGACGGGTTTCTTCACCGTCGCACGGGATTTATTAAAAGCCTCATTTTTTCGGGTCATTCCAGAAATCAACTGCTAATTTCCAACTTCGGTCCAAGCAGTTTCCAATACTGTTCCCTACTTCCTTACCAAGCGCCCAATCTTAAATTCCTTCGGTGTTTGCTTGCCTTTCAAAAGAATATCTGCGGCAATCTCCCCAATAACCGGAGCGTGCTTGAAACCATGACCGGAGCCACCGCCAATGATAAGCCCATTTTTGGCATCTGGCAAACGGTCAATGATGAAATCACCGTCGGTTGAATTTTCGTATTGACAAACACGAGCTTGAATGAGCGGTGCATTACTCAAAGCCGGAAATCTCATTCGGAGGAAGCGCCGCACAGCGCTCAAACCTTCTTCACTCGGCATACGGTCGCCCGTAGAAGGACTAAACGGTCCGCCACGCGTATCGGAGGCAATCTTGAAGCCACTGGCAAGCGTTTCTTTGCCGGAGCCTTGTATGCCATAGAAAAGGTCTTTTCCGGTCATATCCACCCACACAGGAAATTTGCTAATGCGCTTGTCCTCGAAGTTCACACCAAAGTAGAACACCTCTTGGCGCGTGGGACGAATTACATCTTCGAGCAGTTCAGGGAAAATCTCCGGCAGCCATGCACCACAAGCAAACACAAATTGCTCGGCATTCAAGACTGCTCCATCTGCCAGTTGAATGGACTCTACTTCTCCGCCACGAATAACTTTTCCTTTCATTCCCGACACGCGGTATTCTCCGCCCTCAGCTATAAATGCCTCCAGAAGTGATTCGCAACTCCTGCGTGCCAGTAAATATCCCGCTTTTGCCTCGAAAAAGCCATGCCGCACACCGTCCCCCGTTACAAGCGGATATTTTTTCGTGACTTCATCCGGTGTAAATTCGTCGAATGGCAAGTTATATTTTTTCAAAGCAGGTATAGACTGGCGGAAGAACTTCTCATCTTCGCCCATGAGCCACAGGCAGCCGGATTGAATAAATAATTCTCGCTTTGTTTTTTCCTCATGCGCTTTCCAGAGTTCGATTGACCGTGCTACCATACCCACATAGACTTCCGTTGCACCGTATCCGGCTCTCAGCGCCCGCGTCTCGTCGCTTGAACTGGAACGGATATTGCCCACCCCAAAAGCATCCACAAGCGTTACGCGCAGACCCGACCGCAAGAGCGTGAGCGCAGTCCACAAACCGAACACCCCGGCACCCACAACCACCACATTCCGCACGGGAGGCATTTTCGGCACGACGGCAGCGCTCGGAGTATGCGCATTTGCCTCTTGTGGCAAAGTACCTGCCAAACCTGATACTGCGGTACTTACACCAAGAGCAAGGGTTTGTTGAAGCAAATTCCTTCTGGTCATACATTCGTTGGGGAAAGTGGTGAGAATAATCGCACGGCATACAAGAATATCGCTGCTGCGAGAATTTAGGCTGTTCAGGGTACTCCTAGCCTGCGGCTTGATTAAGCAACAGTATCTCCGAAGCAGATTGCTCTTTTTCCGCAGCCGTTTCTTCGGCACTGCGCTCCAGATACGTGATGCGTACCAGCTCCACAGCACGTTTGTTCTTTTTGACAATCGTAAACATATAGCCGCCTTCCACTATAATTTCGCTCACATCGGGAATCTTCCCAAAAAGAACATTGATATAGCCGCCAAGCGTCTCATAGCGCTCGTCTTCGGGCAGAGGCTTAGGCAGCATCTCGTTCAATTCAGTTATCGGCGTGGAAGCAGCAATTTCAAATTCGTACTCGTCCACACGGCGCATGGTAGATTGGTCGTCATCAAATTCGTCTTGAATGTCGCCGACGATTTCTTCCAAAATATCTTCGAGCGTAATCATGCCCGCCGTGCCGCCAAAATCGTCAATCACAATAGCCACGTGAATACGCCGTTTTTGGAATTCGCGCAAGAGTTCGCGGACGCTTTTATTTTCATGGACGAAGTATGCAGGACGCACAATATCAAGCAAAACAATCAATTCCGGGTGCTGCGCCAGCGTAAGAATATCCTTGGTATAAATGACACCAATGATATTATCCAGCGATTCCTTATAGACCGGTAAACGCGAAAAACCTTCCTCAATCACGCGCCCCAAAAGCTCACCGACGGGCGTTGCCACGTCAATAGCCGACATACGGGTACGCGAAACCATAATTTGCTTGGCAGTACGCTCATTGAGCGTAAAAACGTTTTTGATTAACTCGTGGTCTGCCGATTCAATCGCACCTGTCTCTTCACCCCGCTTAAGCAGATACTGAAGTTCTTCCGCGCTGTGAACCTCTTCGTGCGTTACCTCAATACCCAATACTTTGAGGAGTGCATTGGAAAGGTAGTTTAATGCGCTAATGAATGGCTTAAAAACAGCATAAAAAACGCGCATCGGCAGCGCGACTGCTATGGTAACCGTCTCCGGACGCTGAATAGCAAACCATTTGGGCGCTTGCTCCCCCAAGATAATATGCAAAGCGGTAATGGTCACAAAGGCAATCGGACCGGCGATTCTGTGCGCCAGCTCAAGCTCAATGTTGACGTTGATAAGATGAAAAAATCCTAGCACAATCTGCGTCGCCACGTCCTCGCCAATCCACCCCAGCGCCAGACTCGCAAGCGTGATGCCAAGCTGAGAAGCTGACAGATACGCGCTCAGATTGTCCAAAATATTTTTTGCCACGCCCGCAATACGGCTTCCCGCCTGCACCCGCATTTCAATTTGCGACATACGGACTTTGACAAGCGCAAATTCCGCTGCCACAAAAAAGCCGTTCAAAAGAACGAGTATCATCGTTAGAAATAAGCTGAGAAGCATACTATCAAGAAAAGTGCGAAAATTTTTACTCCCACTCTATCGTTGCCGGAGGCTTGCTGGAAATATCATAGACCACACGGTTTATACCGCGTACCTCACTGACAATCCTGTTCGACATCCGCGCTAGTACATCGTAGGGCATTGGGAACCAATTTGCCGTCATTCCGTCCACGCTCGTAACAGCGCGGAGGGCGCATACATACTCGTAAGTGCGCTCATCGCCCATCACGCCTACTGTCTGCACGGGCAGAAGCACAGCGAATGCTTGCCAAATCTCATTATACAGCTCTGCAGAACGAATTTCATCCAAATAAATATCATCCGCTTTACGCAAAATATCCAGTTTTTCGCGGGTAATCACGCCCGGCACGCGAATAGCCAAGCCGGGTCCCGGGAAAGGATGACGGTCAATGAACCATTCGGGTACGCCCAACAAACGCCCCACTGCTCGCACCTCGTCCTTGAAAAGCTCACGGAACGGCTCCACAAGCTGCAAGTTCATTTTCTCCGGCAGCCCGCCGACGTTGTGATGTGTCTTTATCGTTACCGATGGACCTTTGAAGGAAACAGATTCTATCACGTCGGGGTAGAGCGTCCCTTGTGCAAGGAATTTCGCATCACCGAATTTTTTTGCTTCTTTGTCAAACACGTCAATAAACGCTGCGCCGATAATTTTGCGCTTTTGTTCAGGGTCGGAAACACCTTCCAAACGACTTAGGAAGAGGTCGGAAGCGTCAACGAAATCAATGCTTAAATCAAATGTGTTTTTGAAAAGCTCAATTACTGTACGGCTTTCATTGGAGCGCATGAGACCATTATCAATGTGAATGCAGTGTAGCTGCTTGCCAATAGCTTTGTGCAGCAGCACCGCTGCAACGGTCGAATCCACACCGCCGGAGAGCGCACAAATCACGCCGCCCGTACCGACCTGAGCGCGAATACTATCCACAGCCGCCTCTACAAACGAACCTGCGTCCCATCCGCCCTCGCAAGCACAGACATCGAACAGAAAGTTTGCCAGTATTTTCGTGCCATCAGTGGTGTGATGCACTTCGGGGTGGAACTGCAAACCATAGATTTTGCGGCTCTTGTCCTGCAAAGCGCAATAGGGCGCGTTTTCCGTTTTGCCGACGACTTCAAACCCGTTGGGAAATACCGTAAGCGAGTCTCCGTGCGACATCCACACTTGCGAGCCGGACGAAATTCCCTTCCAAAGCGGGCTTTCCCCCACGATTTCTAATGCGGCATATCCAAACTCACGCTTCGCGGCTTTGTCCACTGCTCCACCTTGTGTGTGGGCAATAAGCTGCAAACCATAGCACAAGCCCAGTACAGGGATATTCCTCGCCTCCGCAAAAGCAAATACATCAAAGTGTGGTATCGGTGCGCCGTCGGCATAGACGCTGAAAGGGCTACCGGAGAGAATAATTCCTTTGGGCTGCAAGGCGGCAAGCGCGTCTTCGCTGATGGTGTAGGGATGCAGTTCCGCAAATACGCCACACTCACGCACCTTGCGGGCGATAAGCTGGGTGTACTGCGAACCGAAGTCGAGAATGATGATGCGTTCTGAATGATTCATGGTTGCTTGGTGCTTGAATACGTGATTTCTTAGATTATCAACTACTGCGGCGGATTATCCGACGGCGGCGTTGTAGCTTGTGTGATGCGCAATCGCAACTCTTGGTCTTCGAGTCTCTGTTCCAGCGAACCGACGTAAGAACGAATATCCAAAAGACCGTCTTTTATATCTTCCAGCTCCCGAATTGGCATCTCCGGCGGCAATTCGTTCATGCGTGGCGGAGAAAACCAAATCGCAACGCTACTGACCGCAGCCGCAGCAATAGCCATGACAGGAAGGTACGGCGTACCTCCTGCTCCGCCGGATATGGCAATGAGCGGAATAGATATGCCCATCATCCCGCAGGCAATTCCCCAGACGCTTGCAGTTGCGGTAGCTCGCGGGTCTTTCGGTTGGTCATCGTCTCTCATCGTATTTCCCTTGTATGTGTTGATTGATTATTCACCTTTGGGTGCGTCGTCTTGCGGCTTATCGCCTTGAGGCTTATCACCCTGAGGTCTGCTGCCTTGTGGTTTACCGCCGTCACGTCGGAAGTTACCGTCGCGCTTGAATCCGCCACCCCGTGCATTTTCAGGTCTGCCGCCACGTCTGAAGTCTCCACCACGACCACCGTCGCGGCTTCCACCGTCACGACCACCCTCACGATTACTACCGTCGGGCTTGCTTCGGAAGCCGCCTGAACGACCGTCTTCAGGCTTGGTTCTGAAGCCTCCTTCGCGTCCGCCTTCGGGTCTGCTCCGGAAGCCACCCTCACGATTGCCGCTCTCACGATTACCACCTTCAGTTCTGCCTT
>Ga0075163_10010766_pt1 | contig 11943 bp, 12 predicted proteins | sample JI1023141ADNA_FD_71478 | JGI IMG/M metagenome (GOLD analysis project Ga0075163, IMG submission 71478) | Wastewater effluent complex algal communities from Wisconsin, to seasonally profile nutrient transformation and Carbon sequestration -... | ecosystem: Engineered > WWTP > Effluent > Algae... | reverse complement strand
GGGGCCGCATAGAGAATTTTGAGGTGTCGGTATGGCTGTGCGCGTTGCGATCAATGGATTTGGCCGGATCGGCCGTCTCGTTCTGCGCTCCATTCTGGAACACGGCCGGAAAGACATCGAAGTCGTCGCGGTTAACGACCTCGGCCCGGTCGACACCAACGTCCACCTCCTGAAGTACGACAGCGTCCACGGCCCCCTGAACATGGCTGTCACGGTCGAGGGCGATTTCGTCTCCGTCGGCGGCCAGCGCTTCAAGGTTACCGCAATCAAGAACCCGGCCGAACTGCCGCACAAGGAACTGGGCGTCGATATCGCCTTCGAGTGCACCGGCATCTTCACCGCCAGGGACAGGGCCTCAGCCCATCTCACGGCAGGCGCCAAGCGCGTGCTGATCTCGGCCCCGGGCGAAAACGCCGATCTCACGGTGGTCTACGGCGTCAACCACCAGAAGCTCACGAAAGAGCACATGGTCGTCTCCAACGCCTCGTGCACCACCAACTGCCTCTCGCCGGTCGCCAAGGTCCTCCACGACGCCATCGGCATCGAAAAGGGCATGATGACGACAATCCACTCCTACACCGGCGACCAGCCCACGCTGGATACGATGCACAAGGACCTCTATCGCGGCCGCGCGGCCGCCCTGTCGATGATCCCTACCTCGACTGGCGCAGCCAAAGCCGTCGGCCTCGTCCTGCCGGAACTGAACGGCAAGCTCGACGGCATTTCCGTCCGCGTGCCGACACCGAACGTCTCGGTCGTCGATCTGAAATTCATCGCCAGGCGCGCCACCAGCGTGAAGGAAATCAACGACGCCATCCGCGCCGCCGCCACAGCCGGCCCGCTGAAAGGCATTCTCGGCTTCACCGACGAGAAGCTGGTCTCCAGCGACTTCAACCACAACCCGCACTCGTCCATCTTCCACATGGACCAGACCAAGGTCATGGACGGCACATTCTGCTCGATCCTCGCCTGGTACGACAATGAGTGGGGCTTCTCGACCCGCATGAGCGACACCGCCATCGCCTGGGCGAAACTGATCTAGCACTGATGTTGAGAGGCCCGCCCCAACCCGGCGGGCCTTCTGTCTTTCTGCAGGATACGACATGACCTTCCGCACGCTTCAGGGCGCCGATCTCAAGAACAAGACGGTCCTCGTTCGCGTCGACTTCAACGTTCCCATGGATGACGGCCGCATCACCGACGACACGCGCCTGCGCGCCGCCATGCCGACCATCGACCTGCTGCGGACAGCAGGCGCCAGGACCGTCCTGCTCGCCCACTTTGACCGCCCGAAGGGCAAGCGCATTCCGGAAATGTCGCTGAAGCCCGTGCTCGACGACCTCTCAGGTCTCCTGAAAACCAACGTGCTGTGGGCTGACGACTGCATCGGCGAGGCCGCCCAGTCTGTCATCGCCGCGATGAAACCCGGCGACGTCGCCCTTCTGGAAAACCTCCGCTACCACGCAGGCGAAGAGAAGAACGATCCGGTCTTTGCCGCCGCCCTCGCCAGGCTCGGCGACATCTACGTCAACGACGCATTTTCCGCCGCCCACCGCGCCCACGCGTCAACCGAAGGCGTCGCCCACCTCCTGCCCGCCTATCCCGGCCTCGCCATGGAGCGCGAACTCCACGCCCTCGACGCCGCCCTCGGCAACCCTCAGCGCCCGGTCCTTGGCATCGTCGGCGGCTCGAAGGTCTCGACCAAGCTCGACCTCCTCAAGAACCTCGTCACCCGGCTGGACAAGCTCGCCATCGGCGGCGGCATGGCCAACACCTTCCTTTACGCTCAGGGCCACGACGTCGGTGCGTCCTATTGCGAGAAAGACCTCGCCGAAACCGCGCGCGAAATCATCCGCCTCGCCGGCCAGAACAACTGCAAGCTCTTCCTGCCCCTCGACATCGTCGTCGCCGAGCGCATGGAGCCGGGCGCCGCCGCCCGCGTCCGCACGCTGGGAAACATCGACGATCACGAGCGCATTCTGGATGCAGGCCCTGAAACGGTTGCCCGTCTGAAGCGCGCCATGGCCAACTCCAGGACACTGATCTGGAACGGCCCGCTTGGCGTCTTCGAGATCCCGCCTTTCGACAAGGGAACCATGGAAGCGGCAAGGGAAGCCGCCAGCCTCGCCAAGGCAGGCAAGCTGGTGGCGGTCGCGGGCGGGGGTGATACAGTCGCCGCCATGAACGCGGCCGGGGTCGTCGATGATCTGACGTTCGTCTCGACGGCCGGCGGCGCGTTCCTTGAATGGATGGAAGGCAAGCCATTGCCGGGGGTCGAGGCTCTCAAAATAACCAAGGCCTCGTAAGGACTTAGGAGAGACACGTGTCGCGTATTACGTTGAGACAGTTGCTGGACCACGCCGCCGAGCACAGCTACGGCCTGCCCGCGTTCAACATCAACAACATGGAACAGGCCCTGGCGATCATGGAGGCGGCCGAGAAGGTCAACGCCCCGGTCATCATGCAGGCTTCACGCGGCGCCCGCTCCTACGCCAACGACATCATGCTGAAGCACATCATCGACGCCTGCGCCGAGATGTACCCCAACATCCCGATCTGCATGCACCAGGACCACGGCAACGGCCCGGCCACCTGCGCCACCGCCATCCAGTTCGGCTTCACCTCGGTGATGATGGACGGCTCGCTGAAGGAAGACGCCAAGACGCCGGCCGACTACGCCTACAACGTCGATGTCACCCGCCGCGTCACCGAGATGGCGCACAGCTGCGGCGTCTCGGTCGAAGGCGAACTCGGCGTGCTGGGCTCGCTCGAAACCGGCATGGGCGAAGCCGAAGACGGCCACGGCTTCGAAGGCAAGCTTGACCACTCCGCCCTGCTGACCGATCCCGACCAGGCGGTCGATTTCGTCCGCGCGACGGAAGTCGACGCCCTCGCCATCGCGATGGGCACCAGCCACGGCGCCTACAAGTTCTCGCGCAAGCCCGACGGCGCCGTTCTGGCCATGGGCGTGATCGAGGAAATCCACCGCCGCCTGCCCAACACCCACCTTGTCATGCACGGCTCCTCGTCGGTGCCGCAGGATCTGCAGGACATCATCAACGCCTACGGCGGCGAGATGCCCCAGACCTGGGGCGTGCCCGTTGAAGAGATCCAGCGCGGCATCAAGCACGGCGTCCGCAAGATCAACATCGACACCGACAACCGCATGGCCATCACCGGCGCCATCCGCAAGGCGTTCGTCGAAGCTCCGAAGGAATTCGACCCGCGCTTCTACCTGAAGCCCGCCAAGGAAGCGATGCGCAAGGTCTGCATCCAGCGCTTCCAGGAGTTCGGCTGCGAAGGCCAGGCCAGCACGATCAAGCCGGTCGCACTCGCCGCCATGGCGAAACGCTACGCTGCCGGCGACCTCGCGCCGCGAATTGCAGCGACGGCGAGGGCTGCCGAATAACTTCGCGTCCGCGAGGCCTGGCGGCTTTCATCCACAACCTGTCGCTCGCGAGCGACGCGATCGTCGCAAGCGGAACTCGCGCACAGCGTGTGCGCGTTCTCCAGCAGCTGCGCGGATTGCACGCCCCTGCGGCTCGCAAGTGCTTATAAACATGGGTTATTCCCGTATCGGGTTTCTGACCTAGCGCTGTGCAGAACCCTGTGGACATAGTTTTGCAGTGGAGGTCGGGAAGCCTTTGCTGACGGGGATTGTGGGACGATGTCGAGCTATGATCTCAGCGCTTGGCCGCTCTTCCGGAGCGTCATCGACCAGGCCGCCGACGACCAGCAGAAACCGCGCACGTGCTTCATCGTCAGCCCCTCGGACGATGAAAATCCTGACGTACGCCGCCACGCCGACACCCTGTTCAAATACGTCATCCGCCCCGCCCTGCTCGATACCGAGTATGGCGCCCGCCAGGTTGATCCCGCCTCTGCGGAAGGCCGCCTGACGCAATCGGCCATCGACGCCATTCTCGATGATGACCTGATCATCGCCGTCCTCTCCTTCCGCAACCCGCATGTCTTCTACGAAGTCGCCCTCGCCCAGGCCGCCGCCCGCCCGCTGATCCTGATGATCGAGGACGGCCAGGACCTCACCTTTGATCCGCGCGGCGCCAAGGTCGTCACCTACAGCCTCGACACCGACAGCGTGTTCAGCGCCGTCAACGTCCGCAAGCTGCAGGCGGCCATGCGCGAGATTGCAGAGACGGACGCTCCGGTGCTGCAGACCTTCCGCCCCGGCGCCGGCGCGCTCAACAGCGGCGGCAATGGCGGCGCCACCGTCTATGAACGCTCCGGCCAGTTCACCTGGGACCAGCGTCTTGGCATGATGCGCGAAGCCAGGATCCGCATCGACATGATGGGCATCGCCAACATGGCTTTCGCGCTCCACCCCGACGCGCTGGAGATGCTGCGGTCACGCTCCGGGCAAGGCGTCGAGATCCGCATCCTGCAGTGCGCGCCGACCAACCCCGGCCTGCCCTCGCTCGTCGGCCAGCGCGACGCCCAGCACCTCAACACCGTGAAGAACGAGATCGAAGCCGCCGCCGAAGCGTGGAAACGCATCGTCGATCTGCCGGACCTCGACCTCTCCATCACGGTCCGCCGCGCCATGTCGTCCCTGCCGCTCGCCAGTGCGCTCCTGACCGACCGCGCCGTGGTCGCAACGCCCTACCTTCACACGCGCCCGACCGCCCAGAGCCCGACGCTGTACGCCGGAGCCGGATCAGCTCTGCATCGCGTGATGCAGCAGGAGTTCGACGGCGTGTGGGCCGAAGCCGTCACCCTGTTCCGCGCCGAACCGCGCCCCGCTCCCCGCCAGCCTGCCGCCAATCTCAACAGCGCTCGCCCGGCCGACGCCGTGCGCAGCCATTCCACGCAGGACCCCATCGTCCAGCCCGGCGCCGGCGGCAGCCTGCTGCGCGGCTTCACCGCCTTCCGAGGCGGCCAGGGCAATTAGGCGCTTCTTGCCACGCCTCGCGAGGCGGCTATTCTTGCGCGATGCTTGAGATGCGCCCTGGATGTGAATGCTGCGATCGCGACCTCCACCCGTCGGGCGAGGACGCGCGCATCTGCTCCTTCGAGTGCACCTTCTGCGCATCCTGCGCCGAGACACGGCTGAAAGGTCTCTGCCCCAATTGCGGCGGCGCCCTCTTCGTTCGTCCCACACGCTCGCCCGCGCTGCTGGCGAAATTCCCGGCCTCGACCACACGCAAGGTAAGAGCCGGCGGCTGCAGGACAGCTTGACGCCTCCGGCGCCGGGAGCCAAACGACCCCCATGTCTGGTTCAAGCATGTCCCGTCGCTGCCGCCTCTATCTCATCACCCCCCCTGAGATCGCTGACATCGAGGCGTTCGCGCGCGCGCTCGATGCCGCCCTTGAGGCAGGCGATGTCGCCAGCCTGCAGGTTCGCCTGAAATCGCGCGAGGGCGTTGCCGCACCTGACGCCCATATCCGCGCTGTGACGCGCCGCATTATCGGGCCAGCCCAGGATCGCGGGCTCGCCGTGCTGATCAATGACCGGCCCGATCTTGCCGCTGACCTGCGCGCCGACGGCGTCCACATCGGCCAGTTTGATGGAACCTACGCCGCGGCGCGCAGGGTGGTCGGGCCGGACGCCATCGTCGGCGTGACCTGCCACGACAGCCGCCACCTCGCGCTCGAAGCAGGAGAGGCCGGCGCCGACTATGTCGCCTTCGGCGCTTTCTACCCGACGGCCACCAAGGACGCCTCGACCCAGGCCGACCTCGACCTGCTCACCTGGTGGCAGCAGATGATCGAACTGCCCTGCGTCGCCATCGGCGGCATCACGGTCGACAACGCCCGGCCCCTGGTGGAGGCGGGCGCGGATTTCCTCGCCGTCTCGTCCGGCGTCTGGGCGCATCACGCCGGTCCCGCCGAAGCGGTCCGCGCCTTCAACGCGCTGTTCGACGAATTCGAAGCCTAAGGCAGCGTCGGCCCCGGCGGGATAACCGGATTGGTCCCGCCCGCACCACGCAGCGCTGCGATATCATCGCCCATCTTGAACAGGACGATGTAGAGCTCGCAGGCAAAGCGCAGGAAACAGAGACCAACCAGACCAATCACGGGGGCCATGATGATGGTCATCAGGCCGACGAAGAAGTTGGCGAACAGCAGCCCCAGGCCGCTCAGGATGCCCCCCACAATCCCCAGCCCGATACAGATCAGGCCCAGAAAATAGACGATCTTGACGAGCGAGGCGCCCATCAGCTTGTCGAAGCTCAGGAATTTTGTGACCAAGTCCATGACAGCCCCTTTGCGTGTCTAGCCCGCTGAAACAGCACAGGTAACGGGGGGGCTGCGTCAAGCGGACGCACGGACAGGCGGGTATTCGCCCGCGCATTGCACAAGCGCGGCGCAGGCGTTGCAACGCTTGCTCTCTGCCGCCCTTGCCGCCTATGGGAGGGGCCCCGCCGCCCTCTAACGCCCCTCCGACGCCGGTAACAGATGTCCCGCCCCTCCCCCACCGTTTCCGTCATGATTGACGCCGCCCGCGCCGCCGGCCGCCGTCTCACGCGCGATTTCGGTGAAGTCGAAAACCTCCAGGTCTCCCGCAAGGGCCCGTCCGACTTCGTCTCGCAGGCCGACCGGAAGGCCGAGGAGATCATCTTCGAGCGCCTTGCCAAGGCCCGCCCCGGCTATGGCTTCCTCATGGAAGAGCGCGGCTTCGTCGAAGGTTCGGACAAATCGCACCGCTTCATCGTCGACCCGCTCGATGGCACGCTGAACTTCCTGCACGGCATCCCCCACTTCGCGGTCTCGATCGGCCTGCAGCGCGATGGCAAGCTCCGCGCCGGCGTCGTCTACGACGTGATGCGCAACGAAATGTTCTGGGCCGAAACCGACGAAGGCTGCTGGCTCGAAAACCGCCGCCTCCGCGTCAGCGCCCGCCGCAAGCTGTCCGAAGCCGTCGTCGCCACCGGAATTCCGCAACTCGGCGTCGATGGCTTCGATCTCTTCGTCGACGAGATGGTCTCCGTCCGCAACGAAGTCTCCGCCATCCGCCGTTTCGGCTCCGCCGCGCTTGATCTTGCCTGGGTCGCTGCTGGACGCTTCGACGGCTTCTGGGAACGCGGCCTGCAACAGTGGGATGTCGCAGCTGGCTTCCTGCTGGTTCAGGAAGCGGGCGGCACGGTCATCGGTCTCAACAAGGGCGACCCGATGACGGGCTCCTTCGCCGCCGGCAACCCCAGCCTCGCGCCGAAACTGATCGAGCGCATCGAGGGCACCGTGCCAGCGAAAAAGAGCACGACCAGCCCGCTGCTCCGCCCAAAATAGTCAGCGCCAGATAGCTCAGCCCTTCAGGCGGCCATTCTCGAGATAGCTGCCGTGAATGATCAGCACGTCGTGTTCGCGCAGGAACACCTCGGTCGGCAGGACGGGCTCGTATTCAACCCAGCCATCGCCATCGGGCCGCAGATAGCTGAACCCCAGCTTGCGCGTGATGCCGATCACCGGCGTTGAATCCCACGGCGTCTCATGCGCCTTCGCCAGCAACAGCGCGTCCACTTCCCGCTTCCAGAGACGCGCCGCCCACGTGCCAAGGCTTGAGCCCATGATCTCGTAATCGCGGAAACCCGCGATCAGCTTCTGCGTCACGGGCGAATACCGCTCCGGCGGATCTCGCAGCAGACCGAACAGCCTGTCGCGCGCCGGCAGCGACATCGGATCGACGCCCAGCGTCTCGAACGTATCAAGGCGCGTGATGCGATGAACCTTGTCGGACCCCGGGCGGTAGCCATAGACCTCGTCGGAATTGATGTCGCCGATATAGGCGGATATCACCTCGCCCCGACCCTGGGCATCAACGTCCACCAGCGCCACCATCGTCGCGATGCCATGCGACTGACGCCGCACGAAGGCCCTGGTCCCATCCAGCGGATCGAGCGTGAAGTAGGCCGTGATCGGCGCCACAGCATCGATGGAGAGCGAACCTTCCTCCCCGATCACGCCGCAACCGGGGAAGCATTCGCTGATCGTGCGCAGATAGACCTCCTGCGCCGCCTTGTCGGCCGACGTGAACACGTCGTCCATCGCGCCGGCATAGCTTTCCTTCACCTGCGCCTCGAACTGCAGCCGCTCGGACCGGATCACCGTCGCCGCACGCCGCACCGCCTCCTTCAGGATGCGCCCGACACTGTGTCCGTTGATCAGCCCGAGATTGACTGCGTCGCGATCCGCCACGCTTACCCCGCCTTCACATTGGCGGCCGCCGCATCGATGTGGGCGACCTGCGCATCGTCGAGACCCAGACCCACAGCGAGGTTCATCAGGAAGGCTTTTTCCTTCAGGCTCTCCGGCTCGATGGCGATGCGCGCCGCCGTATAGATCTGGATCGCCAGCTCCGGCGTTGTCGCGAACGCCACGAGATCGGCGATGGAGGCCGGGTTCGCAAACTCTTCGTCGAGGAATTTCGCAGCCGCCGTGTCCAGTCCCGCCTGCTCCAGCCCGCCAACGATGCGCGAGCGTTCAGCATTGTCGACCAGCCCATCGCACGCCGCCGCCGCGATCATGGCGCGGATGATGATGATCGAGGTTTCCTGGCTCTGCGCGCCGCCGCCAAAGCCGCTGTCGGCTGGCGGGGCTTCAAGGCTGGCTACAGCCTGCCCCGCCTCACCCGCCTTGCCGGCCTGGTATGTCTTGTAGGCCTTGTAGGCGAGCCCGCCGACCAGCGCCAGACCGCCCAGCCTGGCCGCGCCGCCCGCAACCCCGCGTCCGCCCCTGGTGCCCAGCAACAGCGCGCCAAGACCGCCCAGCACGGCGCCCGTCGCCATCTGGTTCTGCCCGGCAATCGCTTTCACTTGCGCAATCAGGTCAGCAGGCGACTTGCCCGTCGCATCCTGAACGGCCGAATTGACCTTGCCGCCAAGCCCCGTGTGCCTGTCGAGGTCGGCGGCGCCTTCCTTCACGCCCGCCACCGATTGCGACAGAACGCTGCCGAGCAGTCCGCCGATCTCGCCGAGCGGCCCGCCCTTGCCGCCATTTCCAGATCCGCCGCCCGCCCCGGCGCCGAGCATCTGGTTCAGCAGCTTGTTGGCGTCGAACATCGGGCGTCCTCCAGCGCGTCATGCGCAAGAGACATATAGTTCGGCCCGCGCGCCGTCGCCAGCGCGGCGGCTATCCCTCGAACGGCCAGAAGGGCCGCAACTCCAGACGTCCGGCGCGCGCCATCGGGTGCCGTGCGGCAATGGCGATCGCCTCCTCCATGCTGTCGCATTCCAGTATGTCGAAGCCGACGATGACTTCCCTGGACTCCGCGAACGGTCCGTCCGTCACGATCACCTTGCCCTTCCGGACACGCACCGTCCGCGCATCGGTGGTCGGCCTCAGCCTGTCGCCCATCAGGCGCTTGCCGCTTGTCTCGAGCGTATCGACCCAGGTCTCGACCTCGCCAGGCGCCTCGGGTCTGTCGTCGGGGTCCATGTCGGAACAGACGAACATCATGACCTGCATGGATTGGCCCTTCCACTGCTGACGTCCAGAGGACGAACAGCCCACGCCACAGCCGACACAATGCCCATCGAAAAAACCGAGGCCAGCAGAAACGACGTCCGGCGAAGCGTCTTCTATCCCGCCGTGAACTGCATCTCCGCCAGCTTGGCGTAGAGGCCGCCTGCCTTCACGAGGCTTTCGTGATCGCCCTGCTCCACCACCCGACCGGCTTCCATCACCACGATGCGATTGGCGCGACGCACAGTGGCGAGGCGGTGCGCGATCACCAGCGTGGTGCGCCCCTGGCTCGCCTGCTCCAGCGCCTTCTGCACCAGGCGCTCATTGGCGGCGTCCAGCGCGCTGGTCGCTTCATCCAGCAGCATCACCGGCGCACCGCGCACCAGCGCCCGCGCGATCGCGATGCGCTGCCGCTCGCCGCCGGACAACTGTCTCCCTTTGGCGCCCACTTCCGCCGCCAGACCGCCGCGTGCATCGAGGAATGTCCACGCCTCAGCCTGCCGCAGCGCCTCGCGTACCTGATCCTCGCTGGCGTCCTGCCGCCCGAAGCGCACGTTTCCGGCCGCATCGCCCGAGAAGATCGGCGCCTCCTGCGGCACATAGGCGAACCGCGCGCGCCATTCCAACGGATCGGTCTCACGCGCATCGACGCCGTCGAGCACGACCTGCCCTGTCTGCGGATCGAAGAAACGCAGCAGCATGCGGAAGACAGTCGACTTGCCCGCGCCCGATGGCCCGACCAGCGCCACCAGCTCGCCCGGCTTGGCCTCGAATGACACATCTTTCAGTGACGCCCCTTCAGCGCCCGGATAGGAGAAAGACACGCCCTTCAGGTTCACATGCCCGGCGACCACAGCCGGCATCGGCCTGGGATGGGCGGGCGCTGCGATATCCGGCTGCTGGGCAAGGATCTCCATGGCCCGCTGCGCCGCGCCAGATGCGCGCATCGCATCGCCAAACACTTCCGCGACCGTCGCAAAGCCGCCAACACCAAACACCGCCAGCAACACGAACTGGATGAAGGCGCCCGTCGACATCTCGCCGGACATGACGCTCATCGCGCCCAGCCACACCACGCCAGAGACGCCGCAGAACATCAGCGCGATGATGATCCCGGTCAGCCACGCCCGCGCGCGAATGCGCGCCAGCGCCGCCTGGAAGGATGCTTCGACCGCATTGCGGAAACGCCCCTCGCGCTCCTTTTCCATGCCGTAGGCCTGCACGAGGTCAATGGCGTCCAGCGTCTCGGTCGCTTCAGCTGCAGCGTCCGCAATGCGGTCCTGCGCATTCACCGACAGCTTCCGCACGCGACGTCCAAATCCGAGGATCGGCAGGATCAGCACAGGCGCCAGAACAAACAGGACCAGCGTCAGCTTCCACGAGGTGATCAACATCAAGATCAGCGCGCCGATCGAGGTGACGGCGGAGCGCACCGCCATCGAGAAGGTCGATCCGAAGAATGTCTCGATCAACGTCACGTCGGCGGTGAGGCGCGATACGGCTTCGCCCGTCTTCAGCTTCGAATAGTAGGCCGGCGACAGCGTCATCAGCCGCGCATAGACGTCGGCCCTGAGGTCCGCCGCCAGCCGCTCGCCAAAGCGCGAGAAGAAATAGAACCGCACGGCCGAGAACACGCCCAGCGCCAGCGCGAGGCCCATGATCGCGAGGAAGCCCGCATTCACCGCATCCGGGTTCGCCCCATCGAGACCCTTCTCGCCCAGCCAGCGCGCCGGGAAGGTGATCGCAAGGTTGAGGACAGCTGCAAGGAACAGGAACACGATGGCCAGCACGGCCACCGCCTTCTGCCGGCTGACATAGGGCAGAAGTCCCAGAAGCGGTTTCAGGGACTTTGACTTGGCGCGCTCGGGCGAGCCCTCGCCCCAGCGCTGGGCCCCGGCTGTCCGGTCAAATCCGGCATTCTCCTGGCCGCCGCCGTCACTCATGCTCACTCCCTCCGGGCTCTTGCCGGCCCACCCCCCGTTTTTGCGGGGAAACCCCCGTCAGGCGCGAAGCCTTGCCAGTCAGGGTTGGTTCGGGTATGAGCCGCGCTCCCAAATTCAGCAAGGCCCGTGCGACCAGCGCCGGCCACGCCCCAAAGAGACTGCGTCATGAAGAAAGAAGGCCATCCCGACTACCACTTCATCACGGTTACGATGACGGATGGTACGTCCTTCCAGACCCGCTCCACGATGGGCAAGGAAGGCGCAACGCTGGCGCTCGACATCGACCCGAAATCGCACCCGGCCTGGACGGGCGTTTCGTCTGTGCTGGACCGCGGCGGCCGCGTGTCGCGCTTCAAGGACAAGTTCAAGGGTTTCGTGAAGTAGGCTCCAAACGCCTCTTCCAGCCCATCAATACGAAAAGGCCCGCTGCGAAGCGGGCCTTTTTTGTTTTGGGATCAGGAAACCCTTACTTGCTGCGCCATCCGGCCAGCGGGTCGAAAGCGCCGCCCTCGGCGGCTGCACGCAGACGGTCGATCTGCTTCATCACATGGTTGTCAGCAGGCTGCGGCGTGTCCGAATA
>Ga0075163_10010764_pt1 | contig 11943 bp, 5 predicted proteins | sample JI1023141ADNA_FD_71478 | JGI IMG/M metagenome (GOLD analysis project Ga0075163, IMG submission 71478) | Wastewater effluent complex algal communities from Wisconsin, to seasonally profile nutrient transformation and Carbon sequestration -... | ecosystem: Engineered > WWTP > Effluent > Algae... | reverse complement strand
GGCCGCGATGTACAGGTTCGGTGCGACGACCTTGCCCGTCTGGCCGATCTGCAGATCGTTCGGCTGCCAGCCCGCGTCGCAGACCGCGCGCGAAGCACCGACCGCTGCGCCGAGCTCGTCGGCCAGCGCGTCGATCTCCTTGAAGTCGCCCTTGGTGCCGCGGCCGCCCGAGACCACGACCTTCGCCTCGGTGAGCGCCGGGCGAGCCGACTTCACTTCCTTGAACGCGACGACCTTCTGCAGCGCCTTCGCAGGAGCGGCAGGAGCGAACGCCTTCACCTCCCCCGCGCCGGCCTTGTCGGCCATGGGGAACTCGGTGGTGCGCGCGGTGAAGCACTTGATGGCGGTGCCGAGCTTCACCGTCGCGATGACGGCGCCGGCCCACATCGGGCGGGTGAACTGCAGGTCTGCGCCCGAGCTGCCGACGACCCCGAGAATCTCGGAGGCCATGGCGGCCTTGAGGCGCGCGGCGATGCGCGGCATCACGTCACGACCGGCCTGCGTCGCGGCGGCGCCGACGAACTCGGCCTTGATGGCAGTGGCGATGTCGGCCACCGCGGGAGCGACGACGTCAGCGGTGAAGTGCTCGAGGTGCGCTGCGCTGCCCGCGTGCACCACCTTCACGCCGTACTCCTTCACGGTGTTCGCCAGGGCGCCTGCGTCTTTCGCGAGCACGACGGCGTGCAGCTCTCCGCCCGTCTTCGCGACGATCTGCTTGCCGGCGGTGATGGCGTTGAGGGTGGCCTTGCGGAGCGAACCGTCAGGCTGGGCTTCGACGACGATGAGAACGTTCGACATGGTGTGAGTTCCTTTTCTCTTTCAGTGTCGAAGGGTCAGATGACCTTGGCTTCGGTCTTCAGCTTGTCCACGAGGGCGGCGACGTCGGGCACCTTGATGCCGGCCTTGCGCGCGGGCGGGTGCTCCATCTTCGTGATGGTGATGTTGGAGGTGGCGCTGACGCCGAGCGACGCGGGCGTGTGCTCCTCGATGGGCTTCGACTTCGCCTTCATGATGCCCGGCAGCGACGCGTAGCGCGGCTGGTTGAGGCGCAGGTCGGTGGTGACGAGGCACGGCATGGTGCACTCGAGCGTCTCGAGGCCGCCGTCGACTTCACGCAGCGCAGTCAGCGTCTTCAGGTCGGCCGACAGCTTGAGCGCGGGCGTTTTCGACTTCTCGGCCTCTGACTCGAGCGACTCTTCCTTCGACGCGAAGGTGGCCTGCGACCAGCCGAGCCACTCGGCGAGGTACTGGCCGACCTGGTTCTGGTCGTCGTCGATGGCCTGCTTGCCCAGAATCGCCATGTCGGGCTTTTCCTTCTCGACGATCTTCTGCAGACAGCCGGCGATCATCATCTGGTCGAGCGGGCCCGTGTGGTTGACCCAGACGGCCTTGGTCGCGCCCATCGCCAGCGCGTGGCGCAGCTGCTCGTGAACGTCCTTCGTGCCGACCGAGACCACCACGACTTCGCCACCGCCGTGTTTGGCGACCAGACGCAGCGCCTCTTCCACGCCGATCTCGTCGAAGGGGTTGATCTTGTACTTGAGCCCGTCGGGGAGAATGCCGTTCCCTGCAGGGTTCACTTTGATCTTCGACTCGTAGTCTTCGACCCGCTTGGCGGTAACGAGGATCTTGATTGGCATGGTGTCGGGCCCTCCAGTGGCCACGTGTGAACGTCGCATGACGCGATGCGGCGCTCGTTGATTTAGGGGTCAACGAGTGGGCCGGCAAGGGGAAAGGGCCCATGGCGTGATGAGCGCGAGCGGTCGCACCCATCACGTGCGCTTCGAAAGAAAGGTCAGATGCCCTTGAGCAGCTCGCGCGCGATGACGAGGCGCTGCACCTGGCTGGTGCCCTCGTAGATCTGAATGAGCTTCGCGTCGCGCATGAGCTTCTCGACGGGGTACTCACGCGAGTAGCCGTAGCCACCGAAGATCTGCACCGCGTCGGTGGTGGCCTTCATGGCCATGTCGGCGGCGAAGCGCTTGGCGTAGCTCGAGACGAGCGTGTTGCGCTCACCGGCGTCGAGCTTCCACGCGCTCTCGTAGGTGAGCAGCCGCGCGGCGTGAATCTCACTGGCCATGTCGGCGAGCATGAACTGAATGCCCTGGAAGTCGGCGATGGGCTTGCCGAACTGCTGGCGCTGCTTCGCGTAGTCGATGGCGTGCTCCATCGCAGCGCGGGCGTTGCCGACGGCGAACATGGCCGTGAGCGGGCGCGAGTTGTCGAGGGTGTTCATCGCGATGAGAAAGCCCTCGCCCTCCTGCCCGATGCGGTTCTCGACCGGCACCTTCACGTCTTCGAACGTGAGCGTCACCGTGTTCGAGGCGCGCTGGCCCATCTTGTTCTCGTGCTTGCCGATGGTGAGGCCCTTCGGCCGGCCCTGGACCACGAGGCACATGATGCCCTTGTGCTTCTTCGACGGGTCGGTCGTGCAGAAGAGCGAGAACTGATCGGCGAACTCGCCGTTGGTGATCCACTGCTTCTGGCCGTTCACCACGTAGAAGTCGCCTTCGCGCCGCGCGGTGCAGCGCATGCCGGCCACGTCACTGCCCGCGCCGGGCTCGGTGAGGCCGAAGCTCGCGAGCAGGAACTTCTCGGTGAAGGGCTTGAGGAACTTCTCCTTCTGCTCCTTCGTGCCAGCGAGGACGATCGGCAGCAGCGCGAGGTCGTTGGCGATCATCGACGTCGCCATGCCCGAGCAGCCCCACGCGAGCTCTTCGGCGATGACGGCCTGCGCGAGGTGCGAGAGCTCGATGCCGCCGAACTCCTGGGGAATCGTCATGTTCATCAGGCCGAGCTCCCAGGCCTGCTGGATGATCTCCTTCGGGAACTGGGAAGTCTCGTCGTAGTGGGCCGCCTTCGGGCGCATCACCTCACGACCGAACTTGCGACCGGTTTCCTGCAGGGCCTTGACGTCATCGCTGAGCGAGAAGTTCATGGGCGCACCTCGTAACACACGAGTTCCAGAGGCGCCGTGACGGTTTGGGTCGTGGTGGCCTAGGCTTTGGCGAAGTCGTTGACTCGGCGTCGTGCCGGGCGAGACTCGCGGCCGCGACGGTCTCGTCCTTCGGCGAACAAGGGGAGCAGTTCATGAATTGGAAGCTGTGGTTGGTCTCGGCCTGTGTGGCGATGGTCGGGTTGTCGTGTGGTCCCCAGATGGTGGATCCCGTTCTCGAGCTGACCGCGACCCCGCGGTCGATCCGCTCCGATGGCCAGAAGTCGGTGCTGTCGATCACCGCCACCGACAACGTCGGAAAACCCGGCACGGGCTCGGTGCGCGTTCGCAGCACCATCGGCAGCCTGCGTGAGGCCGCCACGGTGCAGCTCGCCAACGGCGTCGGAGAGATCGACTTCACCTGCAGCGTGGCAACCGACACCGAGTGTCGAGGCTCGGCTCGCATCAGCGCCGAATGGACGAGCAACATGAAGCTCGTCGAGACCAGCGCCTCGGTCAGCATCACCACCGTGGTGGCTGACGCCGGCAGCGACGGCGGAGCGGACGCAGGCGTCGACGCGGGCTCACCTGCCGATGCGGGGGCGGACGGTGGCTCCGACGCGGGCATGCCCCTCGACGGCGGCGCGATTCTCGACGCGGGTTCCTTCGACGGCGGGTTCTTCGGCATGTACCGGCTGTCGGTCGTCGACGTCGAGAAGCCGACCCTGCTCTCTGGCGTCTCTGATCAGGTGAACATCACCTTCCTGCTCACCCTCAACTCGGCCTTCATGAACCCCATCGCGAACACCCAGGCGACCATCACGGTCGACCAGGGAACGTCGCTGGCTGCAGGTATGGCGATGGCGAGCACCACCCGAATGACCGACGCCAACGGCCGATTCACGGTCACCGTCTACTCAGGCACCGTCGGCCGGGCGACCATCTCGGTCGTCGCCACGGCGCTCGACGCTCAGGTGACCCAGCAGCTGCGCTCGGTCAGCGTGGCGAGCGCCGAGTGGCTGACTGATCCCACGACGCGCAACACGCTCGCGGTGAGCTCGACGGGCGACAGCACCTCCACCCCCGTCTTCTTCCGGGTGAAAGACGCTCAGGGCATGCCCGTCGAAGGAGTCGATGTGCAGTTCTCGATCGCGGCCAACTCGGCGGCCGGCTGCACCGTGCTGCCGCTTCGCGATCGCAGCAACGCCCTGGGCATCGTTCGCACGACCCTCAACGCTGGCGACTCTCAGGGCACGGCGACCGTGATCGCCAAAGTGCTCAGCCTGCCCGACACGCCGTCGCCAGGCTTCAACATCGTCATCGGCCGCGTGAACGAGGGCCGCATGCAGCTGAGCTGCAACCGAACAACGCTCGGCGCGCTGCAGTGGCCCACGCCGCCCCGCATCGATCAGAACGCGCAGTGCACCGTGGTGCTGGCCGACCGCAACGGACTCAACCCACCGTTCGCGTTGAACGTCTCGTTCCAGACCGAGGCCGGCAGCATTCCCCCCACGATCACCTCGACGCCCGGAGCCACCAGCGTCAGCGCAATGTTCAACACGGGCGGCTCGCTGCCTGTCCCCACTTCGCCGTTGCCGGCCATCGGCCCGCCGTTCAACGCTCCAGCCGAGCCGTTCAGCGGCATCAACAACCCGCGCGACAGCTTCGTCACCATCATCGCGGCGGTGCAAGGTGAGGAGGAATTCTGGGACGGCTCCGGTTCCAGCAACGGCCTCGCGAATGGCCAATGGGAGCCTGGCGAGTACTGGGTCGACTTGCCCGAGCCGTTCGTGGACTCGAACGACAACGGAACCTGGGACCCCAACGAGCCGTTCATCGACACCGACCGCGTGAACTGCGGGACCGGTCAGGTTGAGCCCAAGAACAGCCGCTGGGACCGCCCCAACGGCTGCTGGGATCGCCGGACCCAGATCTGGAAGACCACCCACATCGTCTACGGTGCCGGCCCTGGCCCCGCGACTCCCGACTTCCTTCGTTTCAGCCCAGCGATTCCGTCCTTCGTGCCCAACGACGCCGTGCGACAGGTGACCGTCACCTGGACTGACGCCTTCTTCAACCGTTTCTCGTCCGACAGCGCAGCGATCACGATCACACAGATTGCAGGAAGCCGAGGATCGGCGGCGATCTCGACCTCTGGCATCACGGGAGAGAGCTTCGGTCACGACCTCAGGTACTTCGCCGTTCGAGCCCTCGTGTCTGACGCAGGGGTGGTGGTGGCGGAGGAAGGGCTGTGCGACCCCCTTGCGCCCGATTCGGGATACCCCGACATTCGCTGCCTGCGCACCTATCGCTTCCGAGACTGGCGCACGACCCCGCCCACCGTCACCATGACTCTCGTCGGGCCGACGGCGCAGACCCCCATCAACCTTCCTGACGGCGGAATGATGACGCCACCAGCAACGAACGCGACGTGGGAGCTCCGAGCAGCCAACAGCCTGCAAGCGGGCCCATCTTCCTACCAGTTCACCGTTTCGTTCCCCTGACGCGCTCGCTGAACCAGGCGAGCACGTCGTTGAGCGCATCGACGGTGACGGGTTTGGCGAGGTAGGCGTCCATGCCTGCCTCGAGGCAGGCCAGCTCGTCGGCCTTCATCGCGTTGGCAGTGAGGGCGGCGATCGCGAGCCGCGACCCCGTGTTGCGCTCGCGTTCGCGAAGGCGCCGCGTCGTCTCGAGCCCGTCGAGGTGTGGCATCTGCACGTCCATGAAGACGAGGTCGAAGGCACGGCTGAGCGTCACCTCCAGCACCGCTCTGCCGTCGGCGACGACCGTGACCTCGTGCCCGAGCCACGCGAGCATCGCGCTGGTGAGTCTCGCGTTCACGGCGTTGTCTTCCGCGAGCAGGACGCGCAGCGGTTGGGTGACGGTGCGCTGGCGAACGGCTGGGGCCACGGCAGGACCCTTTGCGAGCGGCAGTCTCGCCTCGAACGTGCTCCCCCGCCCCTCGGTGCTCGTCAACCTCAGGTCGCCGCCCATCAGCACCGCGAGCCGGCGCGCGATCGACAGACCCAGACCCGTGCCCTGTCTGCGTTGCCCGGTTGCCTGCACGAACGGCTCGAAGATGGTCTCGCGCAGCGATGCGGCCACGCCAGGGCCCGTGTCGACGACGCTGAGAACGATCAGCCCCTCGGGGCTTCGCCGGAGCTGCACCTTCACGCTGCCTGCATCGGTGAACTTGAGCGCGTTGGCGACGAGGTTGTTGACGATCTGCCGAACGCGGCCGGCGTCGCCCATCACCAGGCCCGGCTCGACGTCACACTCCACGATCAGCTCCAGCTGCTTGCGCTGCGCCTCGGCGACGAACGCTCGCGCAGCCTGGGCGAGGAGCAGGGACACATCGAAGGGAGCGACCTGCAGCTCGAGCCTGTCGGCCTCGATCTTCGAGAGATCGAGCACCTCGTTCACCAGCTCGATCAACGACTCGCCTGCGGTCTCGAGCACGCCCACGTACTCGCGAACGTCATCGGGCAGGGCGAGGTTTCGCAAGAGCTGCGTCACACCGATGATGCCGTTGAGCGGCGTTCGAATCTCGTGCGAGAGGTTCGCCAGGAACTGGCTCTTCGAGCTCGAGGCGCTCATGGCCTGCTCGCGCGCGGCGATGAGCTGACGCTCCGAGCGTTTGAGCTCGGTGACGTCACGCACGAGCCCGAGAAACCCACCCGACTTCATCGGAGAGATGCGGGCCTCGAAGTCGCGCCGGCCGTGGCCGTGCACGTCGAGATCGTACTCGTGGCGCTGGGGCTGGCCGGTCGCGCGCGCCCGGTGCATTGCGGCCAGTGCGGCGTCGCCGATCTGCGGCGGTAGAATCGTGTGCACCGGCTTGCCGAGGAAGCGCTCGGGAGCGACGAGGAACGCAGCCGAAGCGGTCGCCTGGTAGTCGACGAAGCAGCCGTCAGCGTCGAACTGGAACAGCATGTCGGGCAGGTTCTCGAGCAGCGCCTGGTTGCGGGCCTCGAGCAGCCGCAGCTGGCTCTCGCGTTCACCGAGCTCGGCGACTGCCTGGCGGGCCGGCGTCACGTCGAGCAACAGCCCGACGAAGCCGAGCAGCACCTTTCCGCGAACGTCGGCCGACGCCACCATGCGAACCCAGCGAGCCCCGCCGGACAGGGTCTGGAGACGCACCTCGAGATCGAGCGGCACCCCGTGCGTCCACGCGTCGCGCGCTGCCGTGTCGACCAGCACGAGATCGTGTGCGTCGATGCGCGATCGCCAGCCCATGCCCATCGCGTCAGCCGTGCCCTGCCCCGTCAGCTCAGTCCACTTCGCGTTGATGAAGGTGCAGGCGCCGCGAGGGTCGGTCTCCCAAACGACGGTGGGCAGCTGCTCGGCGACGGTCCGGAAGTCACGCCGCGGCATTCACCACCACGAGTACAGCTGGCCCGAGGGTGCTGCCCAGGACTGCTTGAGGAAGTTCTTCGCCGAGACGCTGGCCGAGTGGTGATCGGTGACCAGCGCCAGCAGCCCGAGGTGGGCCACCAGCGCGACCAGCACGAGCGCGGGAACTGCGCTGACCGAGCGGAACCGCGAGAACACCCACGCGCTGACGACGACGATGAGCAGCACGATGAGGGCCCCCGGCCCGGGGTTCGGCAGCAGCGCGTTCAGCCACGACACCGGCCACACGCCCTCTCGAACCAGCGGCACCGCGAGCCCGAACAACGACGTCGAGATGTGCGAAACACCCTGCGCATCGGTGTACTCGAGATCGTTCGGCACGTAGTTCACCTGCGTCACCAGCGACATCGCCACCACCGAAGACACGCACAGCCCCGCGGCGAGCGAGAACGAGACGCGCGACTTCGCCAGCAGGCGCTCGAGGCCGAGGGCCACTGGCAACATCAAGAAGGGAATGACGGGCGTGAGATGCCGCGGCCCTGTCGTCCACCCCCAGGAGTCGTAGGTGAACGACGAGGTGAAGTAGGCGTTGCCCACCAGCAGCACGAGCACCATCACCCACTGCGCCTTCTCAGCCGCCTTGAGCGCAGAGAGCCCCGCGAACGCGAGCAGCAGGAACGGCGAGATGGTGAAGAAGCCACGCAGCGGCGAGAACGCCGAGAGCACGAACGCGCGCGGGTCGGGAAACCGGATGCCGAGGAAGCCACCCAGGTGCCAGCCCTGGTACGCGGCGTCGTTGAGGAACTTGTAGCCGCTCGTGAGCGGGGAGCCGAAGCAGGCCTGGTGGTACGCCATGAGGCCCAGCAGAAACGGCGCAGCTCCCGCGATCACGTAGCCGACCGCACGACCGAGCTCGGCCCACTTCTTCCACCGCGCAGCCAGCACGTACGCCGCGATGCAGACGACGCCGAGGGCGCCGGTGTACTCGGTGAAGACGACGGCTCCGGCGAAGGCGCCCGAGACGAGCAGCCCGCGCTCCTTCCAGTCACCGCGCTGCACCCGCCAGGCGGCGTAGAAGGTGCCGAACAGCAGCACCGCCGTGAGCTGATGCGAGAGGAACTGCTCGGCGTAGCTGAAGGCCATGGTGCCCAGCGCGTAGACGACGACGAGCGTGTCGGCCGTGGCCTGGCTGACGAAGGCCGCGAGGAACCGGCGCAGGAAGAACAGCATCACCAGCGTGGGCAGCACGGTGATGAAGAGCCGCGAGAACAGCACCTGCGAGGACTCGGTCACCGGCGCCTTGAGCGCCTTCAGCACCGCGTAGATGGGCGCTCCGAGGAACGACAACATCGGGGCCTTCGACGGGTAGTACTTCATGTCGATCAGCTGCGCGCCCGCGGGCGGCGGTTGCACACAGCTCACCAGCTGCTCCACCTCACCGACCTTCACCCGCGCGACACACGAGAGATCGCCGACCATGCCGAACTCGCGCAGCGTCTCGTTGATCACCACGGTGCCGTGATCGACCAGGCTGCGTGACTGCCAGAGCCGGCAGAGCTCGTTGGGGCTGCGCAGCGCCGGGTGGTAGGGAAAACACAGCAGGTACAGCGCGGCGACGAGACCGAACCCCACCCTTGCGTCGAGCCATCGCGCCATGCGCCGAGCGCTCTAGCACTTCTGTGCCGGAATCCACGGGCGGCCGACGCGTTGACGAGAACGAGCCTCCCTCTGGAGCTGGGATAGGGTTCTCGCACCTGCTGGTCCATGGCCCACCTCGACGAAGAGCTCATTCTTCAGTTCACGCTCGGCAACCTGTCGAGCGACGAGGAGGCGCGGGCCCACGCGCACCTGGGCGTCTGCGCCGACTGTCGGCAACGGCAGCAGAACATCAGCTCCATCGTCTTCTCGAAGACGGTCGCCGGGCCCATCTCGGGGCCGCAGGGGCCAGACACGCGGCCCGATCGCCCCGCTGGCGAGACCTCGGCGACGGGCATCTCGCGCGGCATGTCGCTGGGCCACTACGTGTTGCTCGAGAAGCTCGGCGCGGGCGGCATGGGCGAGGTGTTCGCCGCCTTCGATCCGCGGCTCGATCGCCGCGTGGCGCTGAAGCTGCTGCGGGCGGGCTCCCTCTCGGCCGAAGAAGGCAAGGCGCGGCTGCTTCGCGAAGCGCAAGCCATGGCGCGGCTGCAGCACCCGAACGTCATCGCGGTGCACGACGTCGGCACCTTCGGCGATCGCGTCTTCATCGCCATGGAGTTCGTCGAGGGCGAGACGCTGGGCGAGTGGCTGCGCGGCGATCACACCTGGCAGGCCATCGTCGAGACCTTCGTCGAGGCAGGCAGCGGGCTGGCGGCAGCGCACTCGGCGGGCCTGGTCCATCGCGACTTCAAGCCCGACAACGTGCTCATCGGCAAAGACGGGCGGCCCCGGGTGGTCGACTTCGGCCTCGCCAGACAGAGCACCTCGACGCCGGCGCCGACCGTTCCCATCACGCCCGACGCCGTGATTCCGGACTCGACCCTCGCCGTGCCCCTCACCCGCGACGGAGCCGTAATGGGGACACCCGGCTACATGGCACCGGAGCAGATCGGTGGGCTACCGACCGACGCGCGCAGCGATCAGTTCAGCTTCTCGGTGGCGCTCTACGAAGCGCTGTACGGCAAGCGCCCCTACGGCGGAGCGACGCTGCGTGCGCACGCCAGCGAGATCGCCCAGGGCCACCTGCTCGCACCGCCCTCGGGTTCGCCCGTGCCCGACTTCGTCTACGACGCGCTCGCCAAGGGCTTGTCGAGTGACCCCGCGAAGCGCTGGCCCGACATGGCGTCGCTGCTCAAGGCGCTCGAACCGAGACAGGGGCTGTCGGGCAAACTCGTGCTGTTGGTGACGAGCCTCGCGGTGTTGGCGCTCGCGGTGACGAGCTTCGCGGTGTGGCAGCAGCGCCGGCTGCGGGTCTGTGGTGGCAGCGAGAAGCGGCTCAGCGGCCTGTGGGACGAGCAGCGCAAACAGCAGATCCACGCTGCGTTCCTCGCGACCCGCGCCTCCTACGCAGAGGAGGTGTGGCGAAAGGTCGAGCGCTCCCTCGACGGGTGGACGCTGGACTGGGTCAACGCCAGCCGCGACGCGTGCGAGTCGGCGCGCGTGCGAAAGGTCGACAGCGAAGAGGTCTACGAACTTCGACAGGCCTGCCTCGATCAGAAGCTCGACTATCTGCGCGCGCAGACGAACGTCTTCGTCGGAGCCGATCTCGACATCTTGAGCTCGGCGCCCTCGTCGTCTGCGTCACTCGAGCCTGCGCAGCAATGCCTCGATGCCCGCGCCGTCAGCCGCCGCCTGGAAGACCCCAAAGAGCGGGACGCCTCGCAGGCCCTTCGCCGCGTGATGGCCGAAGGTCGCGCCCTGTTCGACGCCTCGAAGTACGCGGCAGGTGTCGAGAAGCTGAACGGCGCCGTCACGCCCGAGGCGAGCGAAGGCGTGCAGACCGAGGCGCTGCTGTTGCTCGAGCATCTGCAACGCCGCGCGGGCAACGCGAAGGACGCAAACCAGTCGCTCCTCCTGGCCACCGAGCACGCCGTGCGCGCGCAGGATCAGGGGGCGCTGGCCACCGCCTTCAGCCGCCTCGCCGTCGCCGAGAACGAAGAGGACGTGAACCGCGCCGACGTGTGGATGCGCCTGGCCCACGCGGCCGCCTCGAAGGTGCCCGACGACTGGCGGGTGCTGATCGAGCTGACGTTGAACGACGGCATTCTGTCGACCTACCGGAAGAACCACGACGCAGCGCAGAAGAGCTTCGCGCGAGCCCTCGAGCTGCAGGAGCAGCACCTCGGCCCCAACCACCCCGAGGTCGCCCAGACGTACAACCTGCTCGGCGTGACGCTGACGAACCAGAACAAGCCCGACGAGGCGATCGAGTTCTACGAGAAGAGCCTCGCGCTGCACCTCGCGCTCGAAGGCCCGGCACACGCGCAGACGGCCTCGGCCGAGCACAACCTGGCGGCGACGCTTCGGCGAAAGGGCCAGTACGACGACGCGCTCGTTCACTTCCAGCGCGCCCTCGACGCCCGCCGCACGGTGCTCGGCCCCGAACACGCCGACACGCTCAAGTCGATGGAGGGCATGGCCCGAACGCTCCAGCACCTCGATCGCCGCGAAGAGGCGCTGGTGCTGCTGAAGGAGTTGCTCGAGGTGCGTGAGCGCACGCTGGGCCCGAAGTCGAAAGAGGTCGCCTCGACCTGCGAGCTGCTCGCTGAACTCTACGCCGCCGGAGAAGACTGGCCCGAGTCCAGGGCGATGGGAGAGCGCGAGCTGGCCATCGCGATCGAGTCGAAGGGCGTCGACGACCCCTTCACGGCGCGCGCGCGGCTGACGCTGGCGAGAGCGCAGACGGGGCTGGGCCAATGGGACGCGGCGCGAAAGAACCTCGACGAGGCGATGCGCATTCGGCGGAAAGCTGGCGACGAGTCGGCCGACGTGGCCGTGGTGCTGCACTCCATCGCGGCGCTGTCGCTCGAACAGAAGAAGGGCGCCGAAGCAAAGGTGGGCTTCGAGAAGTCCCTGGCGATGCGTGAGCGGCTCGGCAGCGCCACCAACGAGACGCTCGCCGACGACAAAGCAGGCATCGGGCGCGCGCTGCTGGCGCTCGACCAGCCCAAAGAGGC
>Ga0075163_10010763_pt1 | contig 11944 bp, 11 predicted proteins | sample JI1023141ADNA_FD_71478 | JGI IMG/M metagenome (GOLD analysis project Ga0075163, IMG submission 71478) | Wastewater effluent complex algal communities from Wisconsin, to seasonally profile nutrient transformation and Carbon sequestration -... | ecosystem: Engineered > WWTP > Effluent > Algae... | reverse complement strand
TGCACTTCGCTGATTCACGCCGAGACGTTGTCAGGGATGGCTGTTTCTGCTCCCACCTAAACTCTCAGTATGGTTACGAGAAATCTCGGTGCGGACGTGCGGAAGCGCTCGGGGACATCTTTCTTGCAGGTATGCGATCAGCTTCTCTCTGATTTCACAACGAAGGTCAAATGCGTCACCTGCGGTCGCAGCGCTAAGGAGAATGCGAATCTCAACTGTCGACGTGTTGCATTCCGTCATCTGGACGCCGATGACCTGTCCGTCCCAGAGCGGTGACTTCATCGCAATCTCCTGTACTCTCTGTCTGATAGCTGCAATGGGTGCGGAGTAATCCAAATAGAGCAACACGGTGCCAATCAAAGCGGCGCCTTCGCGCGTCCAATTCTGAAACGGCTTCTCAATAAAATAGCTCAGCGGCAGAATTAGCCGACGCCAGTCCCATATCCGGAGAACCACATAGGTTGACGTAATTTCCTCGACGTTGCCCCATTCGCCTTCTACAAGAAGGGCATCGCCAATCCGGATGGGCTGGGTAATGGCGAGTTGTATCCCAGCGAAGATGTTCTTGAGCAGCGGCTGAAGAGCCAGACCCGCAACAAGGCCAGCTGCCCCAGCCGATGCCAAAAGACTGATTCCATATTGCCGAACTTCTTCGAAGGTCATTAGCGCAGTTGCGATTGCTATCGTGACCACGAGCGTATTTGCGACGCGCGCGAGGATTCTTGTCTGAGTTATATGCTTTCTAGCCAATAGGTTGGCATCAGCGTCCATCTCAAAACGGCGGAGGTAGAATCCGGTCCAGATATGGATGACTATGTAGGTCGCCCAGCCAATCAATCCGATGGCCGCAAGAAGAAGAATATGCCTGACAACGGCGGCGGTAGGCTCATCCAGCGGCGCAAAACTTGCTGCGACAGCCAGCGCGAGGATTGTGATCGCGTGTCGCGCTGGGCCCTTAAGCTGAATAGCAAGGGCTCCCCAAAGAACGTCCCTCTTGGCCGCCGTTACCTGGATTGCTCTTTCCAGGAAACGTCGACCTACCGCGGCGATGCCAATCGCAGCAATAAGGATCGCAATGATGGCCGCCCAAGACGGCAACCAGGCCGCCAATGACTCGACATGTGCGGATATGATGTTAGGTGATGGCATTCATTTTCCTGTCGTCATTGCAACTGGGTAGGGTCATCTGTGCCCGGCTGAGTGCCATCAGCTCCTGCCGATGATTGAGCGCCGCTGGCAACGCTCATTTCAGCAAGACGTTGTGCGCACTTGTCAGCAACGCCACTGATTCCCTTAGAAACGCCAGGCAATGCAGACCAACCGCCATCTATTATGATTTGTCCCCGCCTCCAAAAGGCTACTCTCTTAAGCGACTGCAATTCATCTGCCGCGTTTTCCTCACGCAGGAATTTTGCTACGCAAATCGTCGTCGCGAGATCGCGACGTGCCAGCTCCGCACTTTGTCGGAGGGCCCGCACGGAACTTCCATGCGTTACCCAGCCTCCCCAAGTAAAGCCAGCCAAAACCGTCACGAAGGTGCTGAGTACGCAACATCCAATCACCGCGCCTTTGGACGCGCGGTACTGCCAAAACTCTTCAAAGAATGATTTCTCTTCAGCCATCACTACTCTCCGCCAATATTCATCATTCGCTTCGGGGGAGGTATCAGTGTGGGCGTTCGGAGTCCCGTTTTCGACGGTCGCCTCCCTGAAGATGATCGTCATGCCCTCGGGTTGACCGGACACCCACGGTGAGACCCTATCGAAAAATGAGGGGCCTGCTCTAATCCAGGTTAAAGCCGCTCAAGAAGTCATTGAGCTATTCAAGCAAGCTTATTGCTCGATCAGCGCGTCGCATGCTGCCCACTGGGAACGCATCTCGCCAAAGTCGGTTATCCTGTGATGGCTCCCCATTGAGCCATCACTTCGAGGTGACTATTTTGCAAGTCCTCACAATCCAACCCGGCATGCCCTGTTCGGCTCAGTTGGAGGAGCGCCCAATGCCCAAGCCTCAGGCATTGGACCTGCTGGTTCGGATGCTTGAGGTGGGGATCTGCGGAACCGATCGGGACCTCATATCGGGCAGGTATGGAACCCCTCCGCAGGGGGGTGAGCGATTGATTATCGGCCATGAATCACTCGGTGAGGTAGTGACGGCACCCATTGCAAGCGGGTTTCGTCCTGGAGATCTTGTCGTTGGTATTGTTCGCCATCCCGACCCGATACCGTGTTCGCAATGCGCCAAGGGTAACTGGGACATGTGCAGAAATGGCCTATACCTGGAGCGAGGGATCAAATCGCTCGACGGCTTCTGTGCCGAGTATGTCGCCGTGGACCCAAACTTCGTCGTCAAGGTCCCGTCCGCAATACGCCGGACAGCGATCCTGGTGGAGCCCGCCAGCATTATCGCCAAGGCTTGGAATCAGATCAGGCGCATTGGTGCAGAACGTCAAGTTGCGCCAGCACGGATCCTGGTCATGGGCGCTGGCCCGGTCGGATTATTGGCGGCGCTGTTTGGCGTCGAGCAAGGCCTTGAGGTGCACGTCTTCGATCAGGTCGACGATGGCATCAAACCAAGGTTGGTACGAAATCTTGGCGCAACCTATCATACAGATAAAATTGCCTGCGTACCCGAGCCAGACGTCATAATTGATTGCACTAGAGCGGCGACGCTCATCGTCGAGGCACTATCGGCCGTCGCGGCCAACGGGATCATCTGTCTGGCAGGTTTGTCGACAGGGCAGCCAGCGGTCACTGTGCCGTCCGAAATATTCGGCAGCGAATTGGTCCTGAGGAACAAGGTTCTGTTCGGAACCGTAAACGCCAGCCGCACGCATTATGAAACTGCCATCCGTGTTCTTGAGATCGCTGACCAAAGTTGGCTTCAGCTTCTAATCACGAGACAAGTGCCGATATCACGCTGGCAGTCCGCCTTCGAGTGCGAGCAGAATGACGTCAAGACCGTTCTTCATTTTCCCAGATAGAGTGCAATAGTGCCGAGCCGAATTGAAGATTATGCCCTTATTGGCGACTGTGAGACGGCAGCGCTAATATCTAGATCGGGTTCGATTGACTGGCTCTGCTGGCCCCGTTTCGATTCTGGAGCTTGTTTTGCCGCTTTGCTCGGAGAGGCGGAGAATGGCCGATGGTCGATAGCGCCAGTCAATCCAGCTGAAGTAACGCGGCGCTATATTGATGAGTCATTGATCCTGGAAACGCGATACCGAAATGCCGAGGGAGAAGTATCGGTCATTGATTTCATGCCCTTCCAGGAGCATGAACCCGGACAGGGAACCTCGGACTTGGTAAGGCTCGTGGTTGGCAGACGTGGCACCGTCGCCATGCAAATGGAACTCGTCCTACGCTTTGATTACGGTGCATCGGTGCCCTGGGTCCAAAGGCTCGATGGCAATAGCGGTATCGCAGCGGTAGCAGGACCAGACAAGGTCGTGTTGCGATCCGCAGTCCAATTGAACGGCAAGGATAAGACCACCGTCGCGCAGTTTGCTGTCAAAGCCGGGGCGACCATCCCCTTTGTCTTGACTCATCAGCCTTCTCATTTGCCGATAGTCGATCCAATTGACCCCGAAGCCAGCCTTGAACGGACGAAGAAGAGTTGGAAGGATTGGGCGGGAAAATGCAATTACGAGGGTCCATGGCGGGAAGCGGTCATGCGTTCTTTGGTGACCCTTAAGGGGCTTACCTATCGACCCACAGGAGGCATTGTTGCGGCACCGACAACATCGCTTCCCGAGAAGTTGGGGGGAATGCGAAATTGGGACTATCGCCATTGCTGGATACGGGATGCGACCTTGACGCTTTTGTCCCTTATGCACACCGGGTATTTCGAAGAGGCAAATGATTGGCGCACGTGGCTCCTCCGCGCCGTTGCCGGAAGCCCGGATCAGATACAGATCATGTATGGTATTGGAGGTGAGCGGCGCCTCCCTGAAATGCAGTTGGACTGGCTTCCTGGATATGAGGGGTCATTGCCCGTGCGTATCGGCAACGCCGCGGCAGGCCAACTCCAGCTCGATGTCTTTGGCGAGTTGATGGACGCCTTCTTTCAGGGGCGCAAGGGAGATCTCTCACCCGACACGACAGCTTGGCGGCTGCAGATAGCAGTTTTGCATCATCTGGAATCGATCTGGGAAGAGCCAGACGAAGGCATATGGGAAACGCGTGGCGGGCGGCAGCATTTCACCTTTTCCAAAGTCATGGCCTGGGTTGCCTTTGATCGCGCCATTAAGACGATCGAAGAAGGCGGTGCGTCTGGGCCACTTGATCGCTGGCGCGCCATACGGCATAAAATTCATGACGATGTGTGCGAGCGGGCCGTCGACCCAATAGGAGGTCATTTCGTCCAGGCATATGGTAGCTCGGCTTTGGATGCGAGCCTGCTATTGCTTCCACAGGTCGGATTTTTGCCAGCGGATGATCCTCGGATTGTCGCGACGGTCTCTGAAATTCAGAAGCGATTGACCGTTGATGGTCTTGTTCTTCGCTATGACCACGTCGAATCCGAGGATGGCCTCCCGCACGATGAGGGCGTATTCCTGGCATGCAGCTTTTGGCTGGTCGACGTCCTTGTTCTCCAGGAAAAGCTGGGTGAGGCAAGGGAGCTCTTCGAGAGACTTCTGAAGCTACGGAACGACGTTGGTTTGCTGTCAGAGGAATATGACCCGGCTAGCCAGAGAATGGTTGGGAATTTTCCGCAGGCATTTTCTCACGTCGGGCTCATCAACAGTGCCCTCAATCTTTCTCGCGCTCATAGCCCTGCCAGACAACGGGCGAAGGGTGATTAGAACGAGGTTAGATCTAGATGGAGAGGGCCACGGATAGGTCTGAAGAATGGTCAAGTACTTCGATCTAGATTAGGCCATGTCCAGCAGATATTGCGATATTGTTGTAGTTCAATATCTTCCCCTGGCCCAATCGCAACGGACGTCGATAATGAAGAATCCTGTGGGATGCGGCACAGCGGATTGGGATGTCCTTGACGCTTTTCGGGTTCAGAACCGGATACTGCCAGAGGTCGCGAATGCAATTGATCAGGCGGCGATTTCCCTGGTTCGCTCTTCAACCATTGAGTCGGCTCCAGGCGCAGAGACATTCTTTGACTTGATCGACGGAGACATCCGGTCGAGTTTCGGATCACCCCGCCTGAGGATGCTGTTCAGGTACTGGCGCGGCTTGGCGGAAGATGGATTGCCGAATATTGCGAACTTGCGTCTTGAAGATATCGAATCGCTTCTTCCCAATGTCATGATCGTGGAACTGTCGCCACCGCCGCTTCGGGTCTTCTACCGACACGTCGGTTCCGAAGTCTGCCAATTTACCGGCCTTGAGTTTACGGGCCACTATTTCGATGAATTTCTGATGGAAGCATTCAGTCTCAACGCAGTGCACGAAGCGTATCGTGTGGTCCGAGAATCCGGCAAGCCGGGAGCCGGGGTGGAGTCCTACGTTTCCGATGGGATCTGCAAACTTCCTACTGAGTATCTCATCTGCTTTCTTTGGGGTGCCGCGCAAGTCGATCATTGCAATGTCGCCGAGCACTAATTTCCGGCAAACGGCATCGATGCTTCAGAGCTTGTGCCTGCCAAATGGCTATAGCGCAGAGCGTTCGGCGACCGCTCTCATTGTCCGACCACACCTTGAGCGTCATCAGGGTTGATCCGACACTGCAGGACCCGCCTGCGGCGAAATGTCCTCACGGTGCTCGGCCAAGCATTGCGCCGGCGTGAGATCCAATCGACGCAGGGAAGATATCGTGGATCAGCGGATTTCTTTTAGACCCTAACTGGGATCTACAGCTATTGGAGCGACCATCGTGCCCGGAACAGCAAACTAGGCTATCGTACCAGAAAAGACACCTGACGGCGATGCTCGTGCAGCTTGCTCCGTCCCTCCTATAAGCCAGGCCTCGACGAGCAGGGGACGAACTCAATTTGGAAACGACACCCTCGACTCAGACAAACGTGGTCTGGCATCGACTCCTATGCGGTTGTTCACATGGCCGTAGCCGAGTTGGTGTGCTGTACATCACTAGGTTTCATTGCAATTTCTGTTCTGCGGCCCCTATATCCAGTGCGCTTAGGAGGCAAACTGCGCACGCAAGAAAGAAGCGTCGCACGATACGGAGCCGAGATCTCGAATTGCAGCCGCAACGGTACGAACCAAATCCGCATTGGAAGCGGCGATCCTGCCGTCGGGCAGCAAAAGATTGTTCTCAAATCCAACTCTGACATGGCCACCCAATAGCGCCGCCGCCGTGACGCAAGCCGCCTCCTGGCTGCCAAAAGCGCAGACGCTCCAATGATCAAAGTACGGCATGCCGGGGGCGATGAAGGGCAGCAGGTCACTTGGCCGCGACACTTGGCCCTGGCTGTAGCGTCCCAGCACGAATAGAATCGGGATTGCAGGCCAGGATATGTCGCCGCGTGCCATCAGCGCCGCAAATCGCTTAGCCTCGGTCGGATCATAGAGAATGATCTGCGGCGTGACGGCTTCTCGCTTCATCCAGTTCAGAAGTTCGATGAAATGGGGCTCGGCGGCGGCATCCGGGGCAAACTCTCGCAGGGCTAGTGAGGCTGATTCGGGCCGCACCGCCTTCAGCACGGCGATCTGCTCCGACGGTGCATAGATACCGAGCGACTCGGTCGTGATCTGCACAACCATCCGGTCGCCGACCTCGCGTCGGATAGCGGCGATGGCATCACGATAGGCATCGGCATCCAGCAGATGGGTGCCGTCGGCCTTGCGCACATGCGTATGAATCAGGGCAGCGCCGGCGGCCAAGCATTCAGCTGCGTCACGCGCCAATTCGGCCGCGGTCAGCGGGATCGCCGGATGGTCGCTCTTTGTGCGCCGACCTCCATTGGGTGCCACCGCGATCACCGTCGGGCCGGGTTCGAATCCGCCTGTCATGGCCCTCACTTCCATGTAATGAAGCAAATAGATCATGAAATGGTATGATGAAACAAGTGTTGCATCTTGTCGGCAAGGGGTGTAGATGAAGGGCATGCAGAGCGCCCCTCTCTCCGACAAGATCGTTCATGCCTTCGATGGGATGTCGAAGCAGTTGCAGGTTGCCGCCCGCTACATGCTCGAGCATCCCCGGGAGGTCGCCCTGCTGTCGATGCGCGAACAGGCACGGCAGGCCGATATCCAGCCGGCCACCATGACGCGTCTGGCAAAAAGTCTGGGTTTCGACGGATATGACGACATCCGCCAAATTTATGCGGATGCCATGCGTAATGACGGTCTCGGCTTTGCGGGGCGCGTCGGGCAACAAGCCAAGAGCCAGAAACTGAAGGGCGATCAGTCACTGGCTGCCGACATGTTGGGCACTGTTGGCGCGCATGTCGCGGCACTTGCGCAGCCGGCGATGCTGGGCAGCCTGGCCGATGCTGCCCGCTATCTCGAGCGCGCTCGCCGCATCCATTGCCTCGGCCTGCGCTCAAGCCATTCCGCCGCTTGGCACCTTCACTACATCCTCACCATCACGGGGAAAAACTCCGTCATGCTCGATGCGATGGGCGGGATCGGCGTCGATGCGCTGGGCAGCGCTACCAGGGACGATGTGCTGGTTGCCGTCAGCGTGATGCCTTATACGCGTCAGACGGTCGAAACCACCGAATATGCCCGCTCATGCGGGGTCCCGGTGATTGCCATTACCGACAGCCCGGTCGCTCCCCTTGCCCAGAGTGCTGCCGTGGCGCTGATTGTGCCTACCGAGAGTCCTTCCTTCCTTCACACCATGTCGCCTGCTTTCGTGGTGGCGGAAATCCTGGGGGCCCTGGTGGCGGGGCGGAACGGCAAGGCGGCGGGCGAGGCGCTGGCGCGGGTGGACCGGCAATCGGCTGCACTCAACACCCACCTCAAGAGCCGCGGCAGGCGGTCGTGAGCAGGCTGCTGCACCGTTCCATCGGGGGAACCCTGCCTACGGCTGTAGGCGGCGCGGGAATCACCCTGCGTGATTCTGCGGGCAAGGCCTATATTGATGCTTCCGGTGGCGCCGCCGTCTCCTGCCTCGGCCACGGCCATCCGGATGTCGTCGCCGCGCTGCACCGCCAGGTCGACAGCCTTGCTTATGCTCACACTGGCTTCTTCACCACCGAACCGGCCGAGGCACTGGCCGAGCGGCTGATCGAAGATGCGCCACCGGGCATCAGCCATGCTTACCTGGTTTCGGGTGGATCGGAAGCGATCGAAGCTGCGCTCAAGATGGCGCGCCAATATTTCGTGGAGAAGGGCGAACCGCAACGGCGGCATATCATCGCTCGCCGGCAAAGCTATCACGGCAATACGCTGGGGGCCCTGGCGGCCGGCGGCAACGAGTTGCGCCGCGCGCAGTTCAAGCCCTTGCTGATCGAGACCCACCACATTGACCCCTGCTACGCCTATCGCCTGCAGAAACCCGGCGAGAGCGACCAAGCCTATGCCGCGCGCGCCGCACAGCAGCTCGAGGACAAGATCGTCGAGCTGGGGCCAGATCAGGTTATTGCCTTTGTCGCCGAGACGGTGGTGGGGGCCACGGCAGGCGCCGTGCCGCCGGTTGGCGACTATCTTGGCCGCATCCGTGCCATATGCGACCGCCATGGCATTCTGTTGATCCTTGACGAGGTCATGTGTGGCATGGGCCGCACCGGCTCGCTCCATGCCTGCGATCAGGACGGCGTCGCGCCTGATCTGATAACATTGGCGAAGGGGCTAGGCGCCGGCTACCAGCCGATCGGCGCCGTTCTCCTGTCAAAGCGCATCTTCGACGCATTCGCGAACGGATCCGGCTTCTTCCAGCACGGCCACACCTATATGGGCCATCCGATGGCCGCGGCCGCGGCGCTGGCGGTCCAGAACGTTATCCGGCGGGATGGCCTCCTTGCCAATGCCAAGGCCATGGGGGTTGATCTCGGCAATCGACTGCGGGAGCGCTTTGCTGATCATCGCCATGTCGGCGACCTGCGCGGGCGCGGTCTCTTCCGAGGCCTCGAACTGGTCATCGACCGGGCAACGAAACAACCATTCGATCCCGCCATCAGGCTCCACGCCCGCATTAAACAGGAAGCCATGTCGCGTGGCCTGATGGTCTACCCAATGGGTGGCACGATCGACGGCCGCCATGGCGATCATGTCCTCCTCGCCCCACCCTTCATCGTCAATCACGCCGATATCGAGGTCATCGTCGAGCGGCTCGGCGCCGCCATCGATGCCGCGATCGCCAGCATCCCCGCCCCATCCCGGGTGGGGGGATAGCATGACTGTCAGAAACAGGGAGACGATCATGACATATAAGACCCTTCTCATCGCTGCATTCGCCGCGGTTATAACCATCGCCCAGTCGGCCAGGGCTGAAGACCTCATTGTTGCCACCGACACCGCCTTCGTGCCCTTCGAATTCAAGGAGGGCGACAAGTATGTCGGCTTCGACATCGACATGTGGGACGCCATTGCCGAGGAAATCGGCGTCACCTACACGCTGCAGCCAATGGATTTCAACGGCATCATTCCGGCGTTGCAAACCAAGCAGGTTGATGTCGCGTTGGCCGGCATCACCATCAAGGAAGAGCGTCAGAAAGTGATCGATTTTTCCGATGGTTACTATGACAGTGGCTTCCTGCTGATGGTCCCGACCGACAGTTCAATTAAGGGCGCGGAGGATTTGAAGGGCAAGATCCTGGCAGTCAAGACCGGTACCTCGGCGACGGACTATGCCAAGGAACATTTCACTGAGACCGAGCTTCGACAGTTCCCCAATATCGACAATGCCTATCTCGAGCTGCAGACGGGTCGTGTCGACGCGGCCATGCATGACACCCCCAATGTTCTCTACTACATCGCGACCGCTGGCGGCGGAAAGGTAAAAGCCGTGGGCGAACAGATGATGGCTCATCAATACGGGATCGGCTTTCCGAAGGGCAGCGAACTGGTTGCCAAGGTCAATGCCGCCCTGGCCAATATGAAAAAGGACGGCCGCTACAACGAAATCTACAAGAAGTGGTTCGGCGCCGAACCGCAGAGCTGATCACCCGTGTCAGGCTCGCCGGCATCGCCGGCGCGCCTGACACCATCACCTGGATGGCCACCATGGAATTCGACTGGTCCGTTATCGTCGATGCCACACCTGCGCTGTTGGGTGGCGCACGTCTCACGATTCTGATCACACTGGTTGGCCTTGTCGGTGGCCTTGCAGTTGGCTTCGTGGCCGGCTTGATGCGCGCTTATGGTGGCCGGTTCCTGAGTGCCTTCGCGTTTACTTACATCGAACTCATCCGCGGCACGCCAATCGTTGTCCAGGTAATGTTCATCTATTTCGCCTTGCCGGTACTGGCCGACATTCGAGTCAACCCGATGACGGCCGCGATGACGGCGATTGTTGTCAATGCCGGCGCCTATATTGCCGAAATCGTACGCGGTTCGTTTCTGTCGGTTCATAAGGGACTGAAGGAGGCTGGGCTGGCGCTGGGCTTACCGATGTGGAAGGTGCTGCTCTATATAATCGGGCCGGTCGCCTTCCGTCGCATGATCCCGCCGCTCGGCAACCAGTTCATTGTCAGCCTGAAGGATACGTCGCTGTTTATCGTCATCGGCGTCGGCGAACTGACGCGGCAAGGACAGGAAATCATGGCGGCCAATTTCCGGGCGGTCGAGATATGGACAGCGGTCGCCATCCTCTATCTCTTGATGACCGGCACATTGACCCTGATTCTGCGGATCACCGAAAAGAGGATGCGGATGCTATGAGCCTCGTCAGACTCTCGAAAGTGACCAAGACTTTTGGAACCGTTGTCGTCCTGCAGGAGGTCGATCTCAGCATCGAGGCCGGCGAAGTGGTGGTGTTGGTTGGCCCATCTGGATCGGGAAAATCAACCCTGCTGCGCTGCATCAACGCGCTGGAGCCGATCAATGGTGGGGACCTTGTCGTCGACAACATCAGTGTTCGCGCCGGCCGCTCTCAGATTCGCGCCATCCGGCAGGAGGCCGGTATGGTCTTCCAGCAATTCAATCTGTTTCCCCAGATGACCGCGCTGGAAAATGTCGCCTTCGGTCCAAGGCATGTTCGGGGTTGCAGCAAGGTGGATGCGATCGCGCAGGCGCAGGCTCTGCTGGAAAAAGTCGGGCTTGCCGATCGCGGGCACCATTTCCCCAGCGAGTTGTCTGGCGGTCAGCAGCAGCGCGTCGCGATCGCTCGTGCGTTGGCGGTCAAACCCAAGCTGATGCTGTTCGATGAACCGACTTCGGCACTGGATCCCGAGCTTCGGCATGAAGTGCTACGTGTCATGCAGTCACTCGCCGAGGAAGGGATGACCATGATCGTGGTCACCCACGAAATGGCCTTTGCCCGACAGGTAGGCACGCGGATGATATTCATGGAGGATGGCAAGATCTCGGTCGACGGCAATCCGACAAGCCTGCTCGGAAACCCCGAAAACCAGCGCTTGCGCGAGTTTCTGCAGCATGTCCATTGAAAAGGCCCGCAGCCTGACGTCGATCGCGGTCTCAGGCTCGCATTACGAGGTCGGCCTGCAATTGGGACGCTTTGGGGCAGAAATCACCCACCGCTATCTCCGCCGTACTCCAACGTGGCTTGCCGTCATGGCGCGCCGCGACGAACCGGTGCTAGAGGAAATGCGCGCCCTGACCAAGGCACGTTTCCCGGCCTACTGGCAGGAACTCCAGGGGTTGGCGGACGGTCTCGGTCTGCCTTTCGACGACGTCTTCCGATGGAACTGCCGTGGAGATTTGTGGGCGCTCGGTTCAGATGGCTGCACGACAGTCCAGATTCCGGGCAAGAGGTCGATTGTCGCGCATAACGAGGATGGGGACCCGAGCCTGCGTGGCCATTGCGCGATAGCGCGAATCGAGCCTGCCGGCGAGGTGGGTTTTCAGAGCTTCATCTATCCCGCCTCGTTGCCCGGGCACACCTGCGCGGTGACCGACCG
>Ga0075163_10010761_pt1 | contig 11945 bp, 7 predicted proteins | sample JI1023141ADNA_FD_71478 | JGI IMG/M metagenome (GOLD analysis project Ga0075163, IMG submission 71478) | Wastewater effluent complex algal communities from Wisconsin, to seasonally profile nutrient transformation and Carbon sequestration -... | ecosystem: Engineered > WWTP > Effluent > Algae... | reverse complement strand
AACATCAGCCTGTACTGGTTCACCAACTGCATCGGCGCGTCGTTCTGGCCCTACTACGCGCGGCTGCACGGCAAGTGGCCGATCGACGGCCGGGTCACGGTGCCGACCGGCTATTGCGAGTTCCCGCGCGAGATCCTGCGCCCGCCACGCGCCGCCGCCGAGCGTGTGTTCGACATCCGGCGCTGGACCGTGATGCCCAGGGGTGGGCACTTCGCGGCGCTCGAGCAGCCGCAGGCACTGGCGCAGGAGATCCGGGAGTTCTTTCGCGACCTGGATTGAACTGCCCCTGAAGGGGACATGGTTGGGCTTGGTCTTGGCCGCCAGTTCCGCGGCGATGGTGTTGCTGGCGCCGGGCCGTTCTTTCACTGTGACGGTCTGCTTCGGCGCAGGCCCCACCTTGTCTGCGAGCACTCGGCCGACCACCGTGAAGGAGATCGAGGTGCGTGTAGCGCACCTGGGCATGGCCTGGAACCCAGGCGTATTGGGTGCGGTCGCCGACACCGAGCCGGCTTTTGGCTTTCTCTGCCGAGCAACGCCTGCGGGCGCGCCTCTATGAAGCTGGGCAGGAACGAGTGGTGGATGTCGATCGCGCGGCCCGAGAGCTCGTTGCACAGCCGCTCCGACAGCACTTGCATGTAACGCGGCAGGACGCCGAGTTCCACGTTCTCCTGCACCAGCACCCGGTGACGGCACGCACGATGCCCACGCGGTCTGGGCATGACACGGTGATGCACAAGGTGCAGAAATGCGTCAGGCTCCCGACGGGGACGACGCCGATTCCGTCTGTGGCGCCGTGGCGCCTGTATGCAAAGGGCGCTACGCCATTGACGAAAAACGCCATGGCTTCGACACTGCGGGCGTGACCGTCGCCAAACCACCGCTGCTGCCTGGCCCGATCGGGTTCGTGCTGATCCCGCAGTTCGCATCGATCGCGCTGGCCTCGGCGATCGAGCCATTGCGGATTGCCAACCGCTACCTGCGCGGTGCCTACCGCTGGAAGCTGCTGTCGCTGGACGGCGGACCGGTGGCCGACGGCAACGGCATCACCGTGCAGCCGCATGGCGGTGTGTTCGACGAACCCCCGCTCGGCACCGTCATCGTCTGCGCCGACGTGCAGCCCGAGCGCTACTACTCGCGGGAACTGAAGCGCTGGCTGCAGCAGCAGAACTCGACTGGCGCTGCGCTCGGTGCCCTGGACACCGGCTGTTTCCTGCTGGCGCGCGCCGGGTTGCTCGACGGTGCGCGGGTGACGATGCACTGGGAGGTGCTGGAGGCCTTTCGCGAGCGCTTCCCGCGCACCATCGTGTCGCAAACGCTGTTCGAACTCGATGGCCGGCGGCTCACCTGCGCCGGCGGCACTGCGGCGATCGACATGGTGCTGGAGGCGATATCGCGCGACCATGGCCGCGAACTCGCCGCGCGCGTGGCTGAGCACTGCCTGCACGAGCGCATGCGCCCAGGCGGGGCCGGGCAACGCATGGCGCCGGCGGCGCGCGGGAACATCCACCACCCGGCGCTGGCGCAGGCGGTGGCGCAGCTCGAAGGCACGCTCGAGCGCAGCATCAGCGTCGGTGAGTTGGCCGCGCACGTGGGCCTGTCGTCACGCCAGTTGCTGCGCTTGTTCGCGCAGGTCATCGGCGAGAGCGCGGCCCACTACCACCGCCGCCTGCGGCTGGAGCACGCGCGCAGCCTGTTGCGCTACACGGCACTGACGGTGACGGAGGCAGCCGCGGCGGTCGGCTTCGAGTCGCTGGCCCACTTTTGCCGCGCCTACCGGCAGCAGTACGGCGTGTCGCCGGGGGCGGACAGGCAGGCCGCACCCCGCGGCGCGCCGCTGGTGCGCGACCGTCGCAGCTGAGGCGCAATCCGTCAAGCGCCTGGCGCTTTCCGGCAAGTCCGGCCAGGGGGGGCCGCATAAGCTGCGTCCCATTCCAAGCCAACGAATGAAGGCCACCGCCATGAACGACATCCCCAGCCGTGCCGACGTCGTCATCATCGGCGGCGGCATCATCGGCGCCTCGATCGCGTACCACCTGACGAAGATCGGCATCACGGACGTGGTGCTGTTGGAACGCCGGCAGCTCACTTGCGGCACGACCTGGCATGCGGCTGGCCTGGTGCCGCAGTTGCGCGCCACGCGCACGCTGACCGAGCTGGCCAAGTACACCAGCGAGCTGCTTCATCTGCTGGAGGCCGAAACCGGCCAAGCCACGGGCTTCAAGCAGAACGGCTCGGTCGCGGTGGCGCTGTCGCCAGCGCGGCTGGAAGAGTTCAAGCGCACCGGCGCGATGGGCCGCGCCTTCGGCGTGCAGGTCGACTTTCTGAGCCCGGCCGAGGTGCTCGAAAAGTACCCCTTGCTCGACGGCAGGGGCGTCGTCGGTGGCTTGTGGACACCCAACGACGGCCAGACCAACCCGATCGACACCACGCAGGCCTACGCCAAAGGCGCCAAACAACGCGGGGCCAAGGTGTTCGAGAACACGCTGGTCACGGACATCGTGGTCGAGAACGGCCGCGCTGTCGGCGTTCAGTTCGAACACGGCACCGAGCGCGGCGAATTGAGGGCACCGACCGTCGTGCTCGCCTGCGGCATGTGGAGCGCCGAGATCGGCCGCAAGCTCGGCATCCGCCTGGCACTGCAGGCCGCCGAGCACTTCTACATCGTCACCGAACCGATGGCCAACGTGCCGAAGAACCTGCCGGTGCTGCGCGTGCCCGACGAGTGCGCCTACTACAAGGAAGACGCCGGCAAGCTGCTGCTCGGCGCCTTCGAACCGGTGGCCAAGCCGTGGGCGCTGGACGGCATTCCCAAGGACTTCTGCTTCGACGAACTGCCGCAGGACTTCGATCACTTCGAGCCGGTGCTTTCCGCAGCCATGGAGCGCGTGCCGGTGTTGCAGACCACCGGCATCGCCACCTGGTTCAACGGACCGGAGAGCTTCACGCCCGATGACCGCTACCTGCTCGGCGAAACGGCCGAGGTGCGCGACCTGTTCGTCGCCTGCGGCTTCAACTCGATCGGCATCCAAAGCTCCGGCGGCGCTGGCAAGGTGCTGGCCGAGTGGATCCGCGACCGGCACTCCCCGATCGATCTGCCGGGCATGGAGGTGCGGCGCATGCATCCCTGCCAGGGCACGAAGGCGTACCTGGCCGACCGCACCACCGAGTCGCTCGGTCTGCTGTATCAGATGCACTGGCCATTTCGGCAAGTGGAGAGTGCGCGCGGTGCACGGCGCACCGCGTTTCACGATCGGCTGGTGGCGATGGGCGCCTGCATGGGCGAGCTCAGTGGCTGGGAGCGGGCCAACTGGTATGCACCGCCGGGCTCGGAGCCGAAGTACGAATACAGCTTCGGCCGCCAGAACTGGTTCAGGCACACCGCCGACGAATGCGCGGCGGTGATGAACCATGTGGCACTGTTCGATCAATCCTCGATGGCGAAATTCATCGTGCAGGGGCGCGATGCCTGCAAGGTGCTGAACCGCCTGTGCACGGCCGACGTCGACGTGGGCCCGGGCCGCGTCGTCTACACCCAATGGCTCAACGAACGTGGTGGCATCGAGTCCGACCTGACGGTGACGCGGCTGGCGGAGGACCGCTACATGGTCGTCACCACGGTGTCGTCACACGTCCGAGACCTGGCCTACCTGCACGAACACGTCGGGGATGCCTTCTGCACGGTCACGGATGTCACCTCCGGCACCCCGATGCTGGGCCTGATGGGACCGAACGCTCGCGCCCTGCTGCAAGAGCTGACCGGTGCTGACCTGGGCAACGAGGCCTTCAAGTTCGCTCGCTCTGTCGAACTCGAAATCGGCTATGCCATCGTTCGCGCGCAGCGCATCACCTACGTGGGCGAGCTCGGCTGGGAGTTGTACATCCCGGCCGAGTTTGCACTGCACGTCTTCGAACGCGTGATCGCCGCCGGTGCCAGGCACGGCCTGAAGCTCGCCGGCTTCCATGCGATGAATGCGTGCCGCACCGAGAAGTCGTACCTGCACTGGGGCCACGACGTCGGCATCGAAGACACGCCGATCGAAGCCGGCGTGGAGTTCACCTGCGCCTACGGCAAGGCCGGAGGCTTCATCGGCCGCGACGCGGTGTTGCGGCAGAAGGAACTGGGCGCGCCGCACAAGCGACTGCTGCAGTTCAAGCTGGCCGACCCGAACGAAGGGGTGTACCACGAGGAGCCGATCTTCGCGGACGGCAAGCCGGTTGGCGTGATCACCAGCGGCATGTACGGGCACCGCGTGCAGGCCTCGCTCGGCATGGGCTACGCCAGGCTGCCGCAGCCGATCACCGCCGAGGTGGTGGCCGGCACGCGCTGGGAGATCGGGGTTGGCGACCGGCGCGTGCCGGCGGTGGCCCAGCTTCGCGCCTGGTACGACCCGAAAAACGAGCGCATACGCGCCTGACCGGCTATCCCTTGCGCTGACCCTGCACGATCCGATCGAGGATCAGCGCGCAGCACAGGATCGCCAATCCGGCCAGGATGCCCTGCCCTTCCGACGCGTACTGCAGCGCTTCGAGAACGTCCTCGCCCAACCCTTTGGCACCGATCAGTGACGCCACGACGACCATCGCCAGGCACAGCAGGATGGTCTGGTTGACACCGGCCATGATCGTCGGCGCCGCCAACGGCAGTTCCACCTTGAAGAGCATGTAGCGCGGCGACGCGCCGAAGGCCAGCGCCGCTTCGCGCACCGCCTCGGGCACCTGCTGCAGGCCGAGCACCGTCATGCGCACCACGGGTGGTGAACCGAAGATCAAGGTCGCCATGATCGCAGCGGGTTTGCCGGCACCGAAGAAGGCGACGACCGGAATCAGGTACACGAACGACGGCATCGACTGCATGAAGTCGAGGATCGGCCGCACGGCGGCAAACACGCGCGGCCGCCGCGCGCAATAGATGCCGAGCGGAATGCCGAGCGCGATGGCCACCATCGCCGCCGCGCCAAGCAGCGAAATCGTCGTCATCGCCTTCTGCCAGAAGCCGAACAGGCCCAGGTAGGCCAGCGCAGCCACCGAGAAGATCGCCACCCGCGCGCCGCCCGTCAACCAGGCCAGCAGTGCGACGACGGCGATGACCACCGGCCACGGCGTGCCGACGAAGATGGTTTCCAGGCCGTCGAGCAAAGTGCGCACGGCGGTGGTGATGCCGCCGAAGAAGCCGTCACCGACGCGCTTGGCCCATTCGAACCAGGCCTTGATGCCGTCGCCCACGCCGACGCGGATGCTGCGATCGGTTGGGAAGTCGGCCAGCCACACCCACATGTCAGGTCGCGCAAAGCGCAAACCGGTCAAGCCGACGACGCCGATCAACAGCGCCGCACCGAGCAGCGTGCGCAGTGCAGACAGGCCGTGCGGCATCGACGGATCGGAGCGCCAGGCGATGAAGCGGCGCTCCAAGGCGCTGTTGGCCACGACCGCCTGGAGCGCGCGGCAGGCCAGCAGCATCACCAGGCCCAGCACGACCAGCGTCAGGCCGCTCTGGCTCGCCGCCTGGGCTTGGCTCAGCGCATCGGCATGAGCCCCTTCCAGCGAGGCTGCGGCGCGGCGCAGCGCATCCAGCGACGGCGAGTTGCTGGCGATCGCTTCCTCGATTTGCTGGCGACGACTTCCCAGCGTGCGCAGGATGCTCTCAGCCCGCTCGCGCTGTTCGCGCCCGCGGTCACCGAACACGCCGATCACGATCTGCACGAGTGCAAAACCTTCGAGCAGCAGGAAGGTGAGGAACCATCCCCACAAGCCGCGCGCTGCAAACCATGCGGGACCGACCAGCGCGACCACCACGTTGAAGCTGGCTCGCCAGCCCGGCGCCTGACCCAGCCGGGCGAACTGGCGCGTGTAGTAGGCCGCGCCGGGGCCGGCGAAACGGCTGATCAGCGCGTCGGTCGATTCAGTGGCCATGCGTGCGCGCGTGGCCCTGAGTCGCCCGCAAGAGATCCACGCGCTCGAGCACGCCGAGCGCGGCCCCGTCGTGGCCGGCCACCACCAGCGCCTGGTCGTGGCGAACGGCGCGCTCGATCAGTGTGTCGAGGTCGTCGTCGACCTTCACTCGCGGTGAGTTCGCCAGCAGCGCTGCGGCGGCGTCCGGGTCTGTCGGCAGCGGCCGCATGATCGACGCCGCGCGCACCAGCTTCAGCCGCGAGATGCCGGCCACGAACTCGGCCACGTAGTCGTCAGCCGGTGCCAGCACGATCTCTTCGGGGCGGCCGATCTGAACGATGCGGCCGTCTTTCATGATCGCGATGCGGTGGCCGATGCGGATGGCTTCGTCAAGGTCATGCGTGATGAAGATCGTCGTCTTCTTCATCACCTTGGACAGCGCCATGAACTGTTCCTGCAGCTGCCGGCGGATCAGCGGGTCGAGCGCCGAGAACGGCTCGTCCATCAGCAGGATCTGCGGGTCGGCAGCGATGGCTCGGGCCAGGCCCACGCGCTGCTGCATGCCGCCGGACAACTCGTGCGCATAGCGGTCTTCCCAGCCGTTCAGCTCGACAAGCTGGATCACGCGCTCGGCTTCTTCCCAGCGCTGCTGCTTCGGTGCGCCGCGGATCTCCAGTGGCATCGCCACGTTGTCGCGCACCGTGCGGTGCGGCAGCAGGCCGAAGCTCTGGAACACCATCGCCACCTGGCGGTTGCGAAACTCGCGCAGCGCCACCTCGTCCATCGACATCACATCGGTGTCGCCGATTCGGATGCTGCCGGCGGTGGGTTCCAGCAGACGGTTGAAGTGCCGCACGAGCGTCGACTTGCCCGAGCCCGACAGCCCCATGACACAGAAGATCTCGCCTCTCGCGACGGTGAAGCTTGCATCGGCCACGCCGACCACGCAGCCGAACTGCTCGCGCACCTCGCGCTTGCCCAGACGCTGCGCCTGGATCGCGGCCAGCGCTTCGGCAGCGCGCGCGCCGAAGATCTTCCAGACACCGCTGACCTCGATCGCCGTGTCGGCGGCAGGGTTCACAGTCCGAGCCAGCTGTCCACGATCTTGGGGTTCGCCGAGATCCAGGCCTTCACGACATCGGCCGGCTCCTTCTTCTCGACGATCACCTGGCGTGTCCACTCGCTGACCATCGCGGTGTCGAGCTTGATGTTGGAGAGGAACTTCGCGGCCTGTGGACTGCGGCGCTCGAGCGACCTGGAGTACGCCACGTGCACCGACTTCGGCGCGTCGCCGACGGTGATCTTGCTCTTGGCCATCCAGTCGGCGTCTTCGTTCGGTTGCACCATCTTGTACTTGGCGGCGTTGAATGCCGGCTCCTCGAGCATCGTCACGTCGAACTGCTTGTGCACGTAGTGCGGCGTGTAGCAGTAGAAGGCGACCCCCTTTCGCTTGCCGATCTGCGCGGCCAGCTTCGAGAAGAACACCGCTTCGTCTTCGCGCGTCGGAGCGAGAAAGTCGCCGATGCCGTAGTCGCGCACCTTGACCTGGTGGATCGCGGTCGACGCCCAGCCGGCGGCGCCGACCCAGATCTCGCCCTTGCCGTCGCCGTCGGCGTCGAACAGCTTCTGCGCATCGGGCGTGGCCAGGTCGTAGACCGACTTGATCTTGTGATCCTTGACCATGTAGGTTGGCACGCAGAATCCGGCGCGGCCTTCGTAGGCCCCTTTGCTCAGGCCAACCGTCTTGCTGCCGTCGACGTACTTGTCGGTCAGGCTTTTCTGATTCGGCAGCCAGACATCGGGGTGCACGTCGATGTCGCCCTTGCCGCCGTCCATGGCGGCAAAGATCACCGGGTTGGTGCCGGGCACGATCGCCGCCTGGCCGCCCAGGCGGGTGCTGATCACGGTCTGGATCAGGTTGGCAATGATCTTGGCGCCCGGCCAGCTCGGCTCGCCGATCATCACCTTGTCTTGCGCCGTGGCGGGGCCACCCGCGGCCAACGATGCGGCCGCGATCAGCAGCAGGGAGTAGATCGATTTCTTCATGGTATTGCTCCGTGAGGTTGAACGATGAACATCAGGCGCGAGCGCGTTGGCGCTGCGCATCGACAAAGGGATGAGAGGCCGTGGTCCCGGGCAGGCGTTTCATCTGCCCGTCGAGGCGGCCGACTTCGAGGGCATGCCCCGGCGCGGCCCACTCGACGGCCACGCGTGCGAGCGCGATCGCGCAGCCGAGTGCCGGCGAGCGCACCGCACTCGTCACCACGCCGACTCGCTCGCGGCCGAGAAACACTCCGTCGCCATGCAAAGGAACTTCGTTGCCCTGCAACACCAGCCCGGTGAGCACGCGGCGCGGCGCCGCCTGGATGCGCTGCAGCGCGGCGCGGCCGATGAACTCGGGCTTCTTCGAATCGACAGCGAATCCGAGGCCGGCTTCGTAGGCGTCGATGTCGCCGCCGAACTCGCTCCCGCGTTCGGCCAGTCCCGCTTCGACGCGCAGGATGCCGAGCGCTTCACTGCCCATCGGCACCAGGCCGAGCGGGGCGCCGGCCTGCATCAGCGCGTCCCAGATCGCCAACGCGTCGGCGCGGTCGCAGAAGATCTCGTAGCCAAGCTCGCCCGTGTAGCCACTGCGCGTCAGCATGAAGCACGGGCCATCGCGGTCGTGCAGGCGCGCGATCGTGAAGCCGAACCACTTCAGGCTCTCCAGCGCCGGCACGAGCGGCTGTGTGAACACCACGGCAGCCAGCAGTTCGCGGCTGCGGGGTCCCTGCAGCGCCAGGTTGGGCATCGCCCGCTCGTGCGACCGCACCTGCACCGCCAGGCCACGTTCGCGCGCGATCTGCCGCAGGTGAAGGGCGCTGTGTTCGGAACTCGGGCACCAGCGGAACACGTCGGGCGCCAGCCGCCACAGCGTGCCATCGTCGATCACGGCACCGGACTCGCTGCACACGAGCGTGTAGCTGCCACGGTGCACCGCCAGCCGGCGCACGTCCCGTGTGGTGCACAGCTCGAGCAGGCGCTCGGCATCGGGGCCCATGACGTCGAACTTGCGCAGTGACGACAGGTCCTGCAGCGTCACCGCCTCGCGGCAGGCGCGGTACTCCTCCAGCGCACGGGTGCCCTCGTAGCTGGTCGGCAGCCACAGGTCGCGCGCAGCGGCGTAGCTGCGCGTCAAAGCGCTGGTGCGCGGGTGGAAAGCACTGTGCTCGGTCATGGTGGCGGGCTCGTCCGCGGCCTGGCGGTAGGCCAGCGCCACAGGCACCGGCTGTTCGGGCGGGTAGATGCGCACATGGATGTCGGTGGGGTTCCAGGCGTTGATCGGATCGATGTCGTCGGGGCACGCGGTCGTGACGCAGATCAGGTCCGTCAGCGCCCGCATGACGACGTAGTCGCCCGGGCGCGACCAAGCCTCATCGCTGCGCAGGCGGTTGTCGCCGGGCAGGATCCACGAGTTGAAGAACAGGTTGATCGCAGGCCAGGCGCGCCGGCCGGTGATGCCGAACGGCGCATAGGCCGCCGAGATGTTGTCGGAGCAGTTGATGTGGCCGGGAAAGCCACGCTCTTCGTAGCCACGCGCGGTGCAGGCCAGCGCGAAAGTGTCGTGGCGGCCGACGGTGTCCTGCACCACGGCCAGCAGCGGCCGCATGTCCTGGTCGAAGAACTTGTCGTACAGGCCCGGCCCCGGATACGCACCGCCGACGAGCGTGCGCGTGACGGTCGAGTCGATACAGCGCTCGACGCCGCGCTCCAGCGCATCGGCTCGAAAGGCCATGAAGTCCGAACACTGCTGGCCTCGCACGTCGATGATCTGGATGCATTCGCCGGCATGAACCCGGTAGGCGCGGGCCGACGATGCGGCGACGCGGAACTCATCGCGCACAGGCCCGAATGGCGGCGGCAGCGCGTTGGCTTCGTGCGGCACGCGCGGCATCACGGCCATCGACACCGCTCCGCCAGCGCCTTCGGGGCTGGCTGCATGGCCCGCGGGCAGCACGCACCAGACGGTGCCAGGCTGTGTGACTTCGAGCGTGCGCGCGAGGTCGTCTCCTTCCAGCACGGTGGCCGCGAGTTCCCGCTCGTTGCCCAGCCACGAGCGCAGCGCGGTCGATTCGAAACGGCGAAGGTCTGCGCGCGCCCTTGCAACGCCTTGCAGGGGGCGCAGCAACACCGTGGGACGGCGCTGCGCATCGAAGGTCAGCAACCAGATCGTGGCGCCGCCTTCTTCGTCACGCCAGCTCAGGGTGTCACCGGACTCGAGGTCCAGCCGCAGCGCCCGACCGGTGGCGAGACGGTGCGACACGCCCGGCGCTGCAAAGCCGACATAGCGCACGGTCGCAGCGGGCTCGGCCGTCATGGACGATGTCTCAGGCGCAAGGCGGGACGTCATGACAAGTCAGACTAATGAAACCGGTTACATCAGTCAAGCCCGGTCAGACCCTTCTCTCGGATAATCGCCGCACCCGCCCAGCGCGCACCATGTCACCGCCCCCACAACCCGCTCCTCCCAAAGTTCAGCGCAGCGCACCGGCCGGCAGCGCCAAGAGCGCGGATCGCCGGGGCGTACGCGGGATCGCGAAGATGACGGGCCTGTCGGTGGCCACCGTGTCGCGGGTGATCAACGGCGCGGCGAACGTTGCGCCGGCCACGCGCCAGATCGTCCTGGACGCGATTGCGCACGCCGGCTTCGAGCCGAACCCGGCGGCTCGCGCGCTATCGACGCGGCGCAGCCGCGTGATCGGCGCGCTCGTGCCGACGCTGTCGCATTCGATCTTCTCGACCTTCCTGAACGGGATCGAGCGCGAGCTGGCGCTGTATGGCTACACCTTGGTGGTCGCCACCACGGACTACCAGCCGGCGAAGGAACTGGCGCGAGCACGCGACCTCCTCGGCATGGGCGCCGAGGCGTTGATCGTCTCCGGCGCGTTACGTGACGCGGCGTTCGAGAAGCTGATTGCCACGCGCGATCTCCCGGTGGTGGCGACGAGCATCTACGCGCCGCGCGGCCGCTTGCCGACCATCGGTTACGACAACAGCGGGCTGGGGCAGGCGGCACTGCGCTATCTCCTCCAGCTCGGACACCGCCAGATCGCCGTGCTGCACGGCCCGACGGCCGACAACGACCGCACCCGGCTGCGCCTGGCCGGCGTGCGCGCCGCAGCCGCGGGCACCACGGCGCTGAACCTGATCGAGACTTCACTCGACGCGGAAGGCGGCGCAGCGGCCGCGCGCGCCGCGCTGGCTGCGCAGCCCCGTTGCACCGCGCTGCTCTGCCTGTCCGACGTGCTGGCACTGGGCGCATTGTTCGAGGCGCGCCGCGCCGGCGTCTCGGTGCCGGCGGCGTTGTCGATCATGGGCTTCGACGATCTCGACTGGGCCGCCGTGTGCGACCCGCCGCTGACGACACTTCGCCTGCCGACCGCGGCGATGGGCGAACGCGCTGCGCGGGCGGTCGTCGAGCGACTGGAACTGGGGATCGCCATCAAGTCGCACCGGCTCGACGCTGACATCGTTGTGCGCGCCTCCACCGCGCCACCACGGAGCGCGGAGCCGTCGTTCAGTCAGGCCGCAGCACCAGGCGGCCTACGGAAACGCACCAGCGTCGCCAAGTCCGACGCGCGCGCCACCGTGAAGGCGCTCGGCAACCTGAACGGCGAGCTGTAGTCAGAAGCGACTTGATCGGCGTCGTTCATGGCCATTGCCCTGACAGTTCCAGGGGGGTCTGATCATGCCCGTGAAGCGACCTTCGATCCGTACCCCGAAGAGTTGTCGCGCGGTCGTGCGGTCACGCGGACCATCGCCAGGGCTATGCTTCCAGGGACGCACTCGTCACCTTCGCCTTGCGCATGACCCCTCCCGATCCCGTGAGCGACCCGGCCGCGCGCCAGCGGCTGATGCGGGTCCTGTTCGTCGCGGTCTTCATGGCGGCGCTCGATACCGCCGTCGTCGGCCCGACGATCCCGACGCTGCGTGCTGCCTTCGATGTCGACAACCGCGCCGTCGCGCTGGTCACCACCGTCTTCGTGCTGTTCTCGCTGGCGAGCACGGCATTGATG
>Ga0075163_10010760_pt1 | contig 11947 bp, 11 predicted proteins | sample JI1023141ADNA_FD_71478 | JGI IMG/M metagenome (GOLD analysis project Ga0075163, IMG submission 71478) | Wastewater effluent complex algal communities from Wisconsin, to seasonally profile nutrient transformation and Carbon sequestration -... | ecosystem: Engineered > WWTP > Effluent > Algae... | reverse complement strand
TGCCCAGGAGCTTCACCCCGGACTCGTCCGGCCCGGCGATCCCGATCACGACCTGGCCGATTCCGAACAGACCGCCGCCGACCAGGGCGATGGGCGCAATCGCCTTGCCCGCACCAAGCGGCAGCCCACCGGCGACGATGCGGTCGCCCCAGTGGAACAGGCCGGCCAGGCCGCCCGTGGCAGCCACTGCGATGAGCAGGTAGAACTGGCCGACCGACAGGCCTGGGGTGGTCTCGGCGAACGATCCCGCGTCGAGGGCGAACAGCGAGGTGGATGTCGCCGTGTTCAGCGCCGCAACTGCCGCCGTCAGCGACGCCAACAGGAGCAGCATCGCCGAGGCGAAGGCCGCGATCAGGCCGCCCGACACGGCCACCTTGCCGCGGCGGAGCGTGTCGACCGAACCGCCGAGCACAGCGAGGACCGGCACGGCGAACAAGACGCCGCTGATCGCCCACACGAGGGTTTCGCGGCTCGCCTCGACCTGCGCCCAGGCTCCGAACGACAACAGACCGAAGAAGCCGATCATCGCCTGGATCGATCCGTACATGCCCTGTCGGCTGCCACTCGCCGCCGATGCGACGTCAGCGAGGATCCCGAGCACGGGGATCGCAATCATGAAGCTCGCCGGCTGGTGGAAGATCCACCCGAACGAGGCGTATCCCTCACCGGCCAGATCGGCGGTGCCGGGATGGCGGATGTGCCAGATCGTCAGGTTGGCGAGCAGGGCCGGCAGCGTCAGCATCCACACGGTGCCCGCCACGAGCATCGAGTAGGCGAAGAACGGGACACGACTCAGCGTCATGCCGGCCACGCGATGGCTCACGACCGTGACCATGACGCACATGGTTCCCACGAGGAGTGCCACCGCCATCAGGCCGACGCTCACGTGGCCGAGACGGGCGAGGTCGAGATCGGAGCCGCCATAGGCGCCGTCGGCGGCGAAGGCCACCGAGAACAGCACCACGCCGAAGAGCCAGCCCCACAGCGACATGGCGGCAGCGCGCGGGAACGCCACGGTCGGCGAGCCGACCTGGAGCGGGACGACGTAGATGGCCAGCCCCAGCAGGAGCGGTAGCGCCCCACCGAACAGCAGCGACAACGGGTGGTTCAGCCCAAACCGGACCGCCAGGCCGGCGTCGAACAGATCGCCGGTTGCTGTGTCGAGGTTGGACAGCGCCGCGACAACCAGATCGACCGCCAGGAACAGCAGGGAAGCCCCGATGAACACCCGGCCGATGGTCTTGTGGTCGCCGCTGCCGAGCACGCGTTCGATCGCGGTCTGGGGCGGACGCTCGGCCGTGGGGTCGATCACCGCCTGCTCGGGTCGTGTCTCGGTCAGTGCCATGTGCGTGCCTCGATGATCGGAGAGCTCAACCGGCGGAACGAACCGGTCGGTCGGCGCGGTGAACACGGGGGGACCCGGCCGAATCGGACAATAGCGGCCGGACTTGTGAGGGGTCGAAATTGCCACGGACTCACGTCACGAACCCCACACCAGCGCGTCGGCCGCCATCGCTCCGAAGAGCAGCGTGATGTACGTGATCGAGAAGGTGAAGAGCCGCATCGCTGACCGGGCGCTGTCGTCGCGGCGCACGTTGAGGGCGCCCGCGATGAAGGCCACGCCCAGCACCGCAGCCGAGGCGTGGTAGACCCAGGCGAGATCGGCCGCGACGCCGAACGCGACGCTCAGTGCCACCACGCCGACGGTGTAGATCAAGATCTTTCGGGTGACGACCGCGTGCGACGCGACCGACGGCAGCATCGGCACGTCTGCGGCCGTGTAGTCATCTCGGTACTTGATGGCGAGCGCCCAGAAGTGCGGAGGGGTCCACAGGAACATCACGCCGAAGAGAATCCACGGCGCCCAGCCGAGCGACCCGGTGACGGCCGCCCAGCCGATCAGCACCGGGGCGGCGCCGGCGGCGCCGCCGATCACGATGTTCGAGGCCGACGAGCGCTTCAGCCACAGGGTGTACACGAACACGTAGAACAGGCAGGCGGCGAGAGCGAGCGACGCCGACATCAGGTTGACGAAGCGCCAGAGCAGCGCGAACGCGATGACCTCGATGGCGACAGCGAACACGAGCGCCTCACCGGGGCGCACCACTCCGGTGACCAGCGGTCGGTTGCGCGTGCGCTCCATGACGGCGTCGATGTCGCGATCGACGTACATGTTGATCGCATTCGCACCACCGGCCGACAGGGTGCCGCCGACGACCGTGACCAGCATGCGCGTCCACGAGGGCAGGCCCCGCTCGGCGACGATCATGGTCGGAACCGTCGTCACCAACAGCAACTCGATGATCCGCGGCTTGGTCAGCGCAACGAAACCACCCACACGAGCCCACACTCCGGCGACCGTACTGCCGGTGACGGGCGGAGCGATCGCGGACGGCATGGCGCGAGGGTAGGTCCGGACCTCGGACGCGGCCAAACGTCCGCCGGGGCCACGCTGGCCGGGAACCGACCCGCACACGTAGCGTTTGGGTGTGGCGAGCGAACGATTCCGGCCGACCCCTGCCCAGTACCGCCGCATCTCCGCAGCGGCGCTCGTGGCGCTCGCCGCCATCATCGTGACGGGGGCATCGGTTCGGCTGACCGGGTCGGGCCTCGGATGCAGCGACTGGCCACTGTGCGAGGCCGGGCGGCCCGTGGCCCCGTTGGCGTTCCACCCGCTCGTCGAGTTCATCAACCGGCTGATCACCGGCCTTGTGTCGGCAGCCGTGATTGCCGCGGTCCTCGGGTCGTACCGCCGCCGGGGCGAACGACGCCCCGACCTGATTCGCTGGTCGTGGGTCCTCGTGGTCGGTGTGGTCGCGCAGATCGTGATCGGAGCCTTCGTCACGCTGTCCGAACTTCGCTATTCCGTCGTGGCGCTGCACTTCTTGATTTCCATGGCGCTCGTCTGGGCGGCGACGGTGTTGTACGTGCGGTCGACGCGCGACGACCGGCCGGAGGATCCCCCGCTCGGCGGAGCGGCGAAGGCCATCGCCGGACTCGCGACGCTGGTGCTCGTGACCGGGTCGATCGTGACGAGCGCCGGGCCACATCCGGGGGCGCGCCCCGGGAAGTACGGCGCCGAGAAGGTGGTCGAGCGGCTCCCCCTCGACCTCGGCACCGCAGCGCGGGTGCACTCGGCGAGCGTCTGGCTGCTGCTCGCCGCCATCGTCGTCACGATCGTGCAGGCGCAGCGGCGCGGCGACACGACCGAGCTCAATGCGATGCGCCCGCTGCTCCTCCTCGTGGTCGCACAAGGAGCGCTGGGGTACATCCAATACGCGACGCAGGTACCGGCGATCCTGGTCGAGTTCCACGTCGCCGGAGCGACGGCGGTCTGGGTGGTCGCTCTCCTCTGGGCGTTGCGCTCGCGCACTGCACCGGCCCCATCGACGACGGTCGCCGCATGAGCGGCCCCGGCGAGGTCTCGGGGCCGATTGCGGTGCTCGATCCCGAGACCACCGTCTCGGCGGACCGCCCCTGGAACGTCGTGGTCTGGAACGACCCGATCAACCTGATGCAGTACGTCACGTTCGTGTTCAAGAAGCTGTTCGGATACTCCGAGTCGAAGGCGCACGCGTTGATGATGGATGTCCACCTGAAGGGTCGGGCGATCGTGAGTTCCGGCACCCGGACCGAGGCGGAGCGCGATGTGTTTCGGCTCCACGAGTACGGGTTGTGGGCGACCCTGGAACACGACGAGTGACCGCTCACGGCGTCGACTCCACGCGCAGCGGCCACGGGGGCCACGCGACCTCATGGAGCCGGCCGTGAGTTCGACCGACGCGCGCCTCGTGTTCGCGACACCCGACGGAACGGGCATCGAGGTGTTCCTGCCCGACGACGCCCGTGCGGTGATCGAGACCGCGCTCCGACGCGAGCGGACGCGCACGCACGAGCGCCTGGTTGTCCGGTCGCGCGACCTGCTCTTGCCCTCCGGCCGGCGCACCCGGCGCACCGACGAACTGATCGGCGAGATCTGCGATGAGATCGAGGCGGTTGTCGCCTCGACACCGACGACGATCGATCCGACCACGGCCGACCGTCTCGCCGCGGCGCTCGACGGCCTCGCCACGGTGCGAGCGGCCTATCAGGAACCCGACGCCGATCTTTTCCGCTCGTTCGCGGCACAGGTCGAGTTGGCCACCCACGGCCTCTTCCGACCGACGCGAACCGCAGCCTGGCTGCTGTGCTGGCCAGCGGAGCTGGTGGAGGTGCTCGACGCGGAGCTCGCGCGGTTGACCAGGGCGATGGAGTCGGACGACGCCACGGTCGCACGCCTCTTTCCGGCCCCCCATCTCGACCCCGAACTCGCCGAGGGCTGGGACGCGCTGATGCGCCGATCACTCGTCGAGCGTCGGCTCGAGGCCATCGTCGAGGTCCGGGCGGCGGTCGAGGACGGCCACACCGACGAGGACGGCGTTGCAGCGCTCCTGCGGACCGTCAACGACCTTCGGCTGATGATCGGTACCGAACTCGGGATCAGCGAGGACGACGACACCGCTCGTCGCCGCGGCGGGGCGGATCGCGAGCGCGTCGATATCTACGAGGTGTTCGGGTTCGTGCTCAGTCGCCTGCTCGACGCGCTCGACATCGGCTGACCCAGACGGTCGAGCCTCGCCACAGCCAGCTTGCGCCCCGATTCAGTCCTGCACCTCGATGATGCCGGTGAAGGTCGGGATCGAGGCCACCCGATAGATCGTCCGGCCCGCCGCGTCGAACCGATACTGGTACTCGGCACCCGGATCGAGGAGTTGCTCGGTGACGACGGTGCCGTCCTCTGTCGTCAGCGTGACCGTCTCGGGAGCGCCCGCGAGGTTGCGCCATGTCACCGTGGTACCCGTGAGGATCGTCACGTACGCGGGGCAGATGCGGTCGGTGGTGAACTCGATGATCGACTCGTCCTCGGTCATCACCATTCCCGGCAGGTGACTGGCGCACCCACCTGCGGCGGTGTTCTTGGGAATGATCCGAGCGAGCGGCGCGGAGGACGAGGTTGGGTTTGCCGGACGATCGCCTTCCGACGCGGTCCGACCGTCGGAACAGCCGACGGCCGCGGCCACCACAAGGGTGACCGCGGCCGCAGCGCGCCGACGGGGTCGGCGAAGAATGGACGGTGTCACGGAGTGACGACGACCGCACCAGCCATGCCGAACAGACGATCCTTCTGCTCGACGTGGGTGAGGATGTGGCAGTGCCACACCCAGGCACCGACCGTGTCGGCCTTGACGAGCACCGTGTAGCGCTCGCCCGGGGCGATGTTGATCGTGTCGGCCCAGTACGGCTGATCGAGTGGGATGCCGTCCTTGGCGTAGATCAGCTGCGGGAACCCGTGCATGTGCATCGGGTGAATCTGCAGACCCTCGCTCTGGTAGTGGACGATGAACCAGTCGTTCAGCTTGACCACAGCGGCGGCGGACTGTGCGGTCGCCGGGAACGACTTGCCGTTGAGCGAGAAGCCGATGTTGCCGGCGTCGTTCAGGATCATCGGCATCTCGAGCACGGGCCGAACGTCGGCGGGAATCTCGATACCGCCGATGGTGCGCCCCTTGGGCAACGGCATGTCACCGATGGTGAACATGCCGAACATGCCGTTGGGCACGGCCTGCTCACCGTGGGAGTGGGCGTGATACATGCCGACCGCAAGCCGGTCTGCGACGAACTCGTAGGTGAAGTCGGTACCGGACGGAACGGTGTCCTGCGTGTACGGCGCGACGCCGTCCATCGAGTTCGGCAGGTGGATGCCGTGCCAGTGGATGTCGCTCATGGCCGGGGTGAGGTTCTTGAAGCGGACCTTCACTTTGTCGTTCAGGTTGACCTTGATCCAGGGGCCGGGCACCTGGTCGTTGTACATCCAGGCCTCGACCACCTTGCCGGGCTCAACCTCCCATTTGCCGACTCGAGCGGTGATGTCGAACACCTTCGTGCCGTCGGCCAGGATCTCGGTCGGGGCGAGCTTCTGGTTGCCCGTCACCGGACCGTTCTCGATGGTCGGGTCGCCCTTTGTTCCGGCGAGCTTCGGCTCGGCCAGCCCGGCGATCTGGAGGAACTGGGTCATGTTCGCGACCATCGCCTTGTCGTAACGAGCACCCTCCTCCTGGGTCATCGAGTGCGAACCGGAGGCGGCCGCAGTGTCGGTGGCCTCGCCGCTACCGCCGACCACGAGGTTCGCAACCATGCCGGCGTCCTTGTGGCCCGGAATCGCGCAGTACACCTCGTAGGTGCCTGCCTTGAGTCCGCTGAGCGCGAGCTTCGCCGACGAACCGCCCGCGATGTTCGGCGTCTGCTTCTCGAGGTCGGTGACCACCAGGTTGTGCTCGACAGAACCGGCGTTCGCCACGTCGAGTTCGACATCGCCCTCGGGCACGCTCAGATCGCCCTCGATCTTGAACTCCGACAGCGTGATCGCCGCCTTGTTGTCACCGCCCGCTTCGTCCCCGCCGGACCCGCCGTCGCCCCGCAAGGCCGCAGCGGCCAGCACGATGATGCCGGCGCCGATCAGGTACACGAGCGCGAGCACTCCGATGGTGACCGCCCACCACTGACGGTCTCGGTTCTCCGAGGACATGGCTCTCCTTTGTCTGTTGCGCCCGACGTACAGCCCAGTCGCGCGCGTTGCAGCATCGTCCGCGGGGGCCGCGACTCCGTAGGGACCTAGGTCCTCAGGAGCCGACGACCAGGGTGACGGGCGTCACCCCAGCGGAACCCACCAGCGGAGACGTAGCCCTCCGCCCGGCGGTGGCGTGAACTCTAGGCCCCCGCCTCGCTCGACCGCGCGTTCCCGCAGGTTCGAGAGGCCACTCGATCGTTCCAGCGTGTTCGGCAGCCCGATCCCGTCGTCGACGATGGTGACCTCGAGCCGCCCGTCGGTCGTGATCACGGCAACGTCCACGTCGATCGCGTTGGCGTGACGGGCGACATTCGAGAGCCCCTCGTTGACCACGGCACAGACCTGATCGATCAGCTCGGGTGACACCATGTCGATATCGGGGTCGAGTTGGACTCGAGGAACGCTTCCGAGCGCCGGGGTCGCGCGGGCGATGACGTCGACGATCGACGCGACCGGGGTTCGGTCCTCGGCGGTGGTTCGACGGCCGTAGATGACCTCGCGGACCGTGCGAATCGTCGAATCGAGACCGTCGATCGCACCACTCACCCGGGACAGAGCGAGCGGCTGGTCGATGAACCCGAGCACCGATTGCAGCGACATGCCGATGGCGAAGAGCTCCTGGATCACCGTGTCGTGGAGATCGCGGGCGAGTCGATCGCTGATCTCGGTCGCCAACCGGCGGCGATTCGCCTCCGCGAGCCGGGCATCCGCCACCATCGCGTCGGCCTGATCGCGAATCGCGGCAATGACCCCCGGGCCCGAATCGAGCTTGATCGGCGAGAGGCTGATGGCGACCGGTACCACCGAGCCGTCCGAGCGGACGGCCCGCAACCGGGAACCCTCCGCCAACGGCCGCCGGGTCGGGTGCGCGTGGTACCCCTCCGCAAGACCCGCGTGCAGCTCGCGGTCCTCGGGGCAGAGCAGCACGTCGAGCGATCGCCCGATCAACTCGTGGGACTCGTACCCGAAGAGCTCGAGCCCCACCGAGTTCACGGCCACGATCTCATCGGACGAGTCCACGACGATCAGCGCGTCGGGGACGACGTGGAACAGCGAATTCGCGTCGATCGAGCGGACGTTCATGAGCTAGGCGCTGCGCCGCCGGCCGCGTTCATCGAGACGCGCGGCAAGCGCCGCCACCTCGGTCCGCCGCTCCATGCCGAGCTTGAGAAGCATGGCGGTGATGTAGTTCTTCACCGTCTTCTCCGCGAGATGCAGCCGCTCCGCGATCTCGCGGTTCGACATGCCTTCGCCGATCAGGTCGAAGACGCGGCGTTCCTGGGCGGTCAGGCCGTCCACTCGCTCGAGGCCCTGGCATCGGATGCGCTCGCGGGCTGCGCCGACCGCGACCGGGTCGATCAAGGTGACACCGCTCGCAACCGTTCGGATCGCCCGAACCAAGTCCGTCCCACGAACCTGTTTGAGCAGGTAGGCAGACGCCCCGGCGGCGTGGGCGTCGAGGAGCGCGTCGTCGTCTTCGTAGGCCGTCAGAACCAGGCAGTGCAGGTTGGGCAGTTGGCTGCGGAGGCGCCGCACCAGGTCGATCCCGTCGCCGTCGGGGAGTCGGACGTCGACCACCGCCACATCGACCGATGACAGGTCGGCCTCGAGCGCCTCGCCCACCGAGCCCAGGCTGGCAACGATCTCGATGTCCGCCTCGGCCGACAGCAGTTCGGCGAGCCCTCGCCGCACCACCTCGTGATCGTCGATCAGCATCGTCCGGATGAACATCGTTGGACATTCTCGCTCACGCGGTCCCCGACGCGCCGATCCGCGCCGATCCGCGCCGATCCGCGCGGTCGCGACCCGGCGGGATTGGCCCGACCGGCCGCTGACGGGTCGAGCTACCGCTGACGGTCGAGTTGCTACAGTTGACCGGCCTCAGGCTCACGCCCCCATCGTCCAGCGGCCTAGGACGCCTGCCTTTCACGCAGGTAACACGGGTTCGAATCCCGTTGGGGGTGCTCACGGTTCCACCCCTGGTGGGAGCGTGTGTGGGCGATGACCCAACGGTCCTCATTCGAACCCGATCTCTTTCCTGCGCTGTTCTCCCGTGCCCTGCGCGCCTCGGCGACGCTTCTGGAAGGTGGCAACGTGGACGCCGTGGACAAGCACGGATCGACCCTGGTGAGCGGCGTTGAGTTGGCGCGCCTCGTCGACATCTGCGTGCGGTACGGCGTGGCTGAGCTGTCGGTGTTCGGGTCGGTCGCCCGCGCTGAGGACCGCAGCGACAGTGACATCGATCTGTTGTACGTGCTGGCTCCCGGGCGGCGCCTCGGGTTCGGCCTCAACGCACTGGAGGATGAGCTCCAGGCCTTGTTCGGTCGACGGGTCGACCTGGTCTCCAAGGCAGCGCTCCACCGGCTCATCCGCGAGAACGTGCTCGCCGAGGCGCAACCGCTCTATGCGGCGTGACCTGCTGCTCCTCAGCGAGATGATCGATGCCACCGAGCGGGAGCTTTCGGTCTCCACGGTTGAACCGTGGAGATACCAGGCGCCCCATCGACCGATCTTCTCCGCGATTGAACCGTGGAGACGCGATGCGATCACCTCGATGCGATCACCGGGGGGCGGTCGTCAATGGCTGGGCGACAGTTGGCAAAACGCGGAACGTGGAGCCCAGTGTCTCGCACCGAACTCCACGTCACTTCAGGTGGTGAGAGGCGAAAGCCTCGACCACATCAACGCCACGTACGAGCTTCGACGATCATCGCCAACTCCTTCCGTCCCAGCCGTGTCGGCGCCTCCACCGACCTGGGAACATCATCCGCCGAACGAGCCGGCAAGACGATCGGCGCGAGGTACAGGGTCTCCTTACCTCCCGGGCCGATGAACACCTCCGTCGAGAGCCACGGCGAGGGTCACGACGAACGGATGCGACAGGGGCGCGCGATCGCCGCTAGAGTGTCCGCCGGTCTGGTCCCGTGGTGCAGTTTGGAGTGCACGCCGGCCTGTCAAGCCGGAGGTCGCGGGTTCAAATCCCGTCGGGACCGCCACGCCCCCGCCATCGCGGCGGGGGCGTCTCTGGTCGGGTAGCTCAGTAGGCAGAGCGACCGCCTGAAAAGCGGTAGGTCACCGGATCGACGCCGGTCCCGACCACACGAAACGAACCCCCGCACAGGCGGGGGTTCGTCGCGTTCCGGGCCCACCGAAGGGCCATAGCCGGGCACATCGCACGCCCGAGCGCCCGACGACGCGAAGGAGGCCCCGCCGTACAGGCGGGGCCTCCTTCGGCTTCTCGTCGTCGTATCAGGCGCCCCGTGCCGCATCGCAGCGCCGGGCACCGGGTACGTCAGATGGTCTTGACCAGCAGCGCGTCGCCCTGGCCGCCGCCGCCGCACAGGGCAGCTGCGCCGATGCCGCCGCCGCGACGGGCGAGCTCATGAAGGACGGTGAGCACGATGCGGGTGCCCGACATGCCGATCGGGTGGCCGAGCGCGATCGCACCGCCGTTGACGTTCACGATCTCGTCGGTGATCCCGAGGTCGCGCATCGACGCCACGCCGACGGCGGCGAACGCCTCGTTGAGTTCGAACAGCGACACATCGCCGACCGAAAGGCCGGCACGATCGAGGGCCGCCTTGATCGCGTTGGCCGGCTGCGAGAGCAGCGACGCGTCCGGACCGGCGACCTGTCCGTTTCCGACGATCTCGCCGATCGGCGTCACGCCGAGCTTCTCGGCGGCAGCCTTGGATGCCACCACGAGTGCGGCGCCGCCGTCGGAGATCTGCGAGGCGTTGCCCGCGGTGATGTTGCCTTCTTTGTCGAAGGCGGGGCGCAGACTCCCGAGCGACTCGATGGTCGTGTCGCCGCGGACGCCCTCGTCGATCGTGAACATCTTCGGGTCGCCCTTGCGCTGGGGGATCGCCACCGGAATGATCTCGTCGTCGAACAGTCCGGCCGCCTGGGCGGCAGCGGCACGCTGGTTCGACTTGGCCGCGAGCTCGTCCTGCTCGGCCCGAGTGAGACCGGCCGCAGCCGCGTAGCGCTCGGTGCCGCCGCCCATCGCGATCTTGTCGACGGCGCAGAAGAGGCCGTCGAACATCATCGAATCGATGACCTTGCCGTCACCCAAACGCATGCCTGCGCGAGCTCCGGGCAGCAGGTACGGGGCGTTCGTCATGGATTCCATGCCACCGGCGACCACGATGTCGGCCTGCCCGGCGTTGATGAGCATGTCGGCCATCATGATGGAGTTGATGCCCGAGAGGCAGACCTTGCTGATGGTCGTCGACGGGACGTTCAGGGGGATGCCACCGGCGATCGCGGCCTGCCGAGCGGTCATCTGCCCGCCCCCGGCGGTGAGCACCTGGCCCATGAACACGTAGTCGACCTGCTCACCGCTCAGCCCGGCGCGCTCGAGCGCCGCCTTGATGGCAAGGCCACCGAGGTCGGTGCCGCTGAAACCGGCGAGCGAGCCCGAGAGTTTGCCGATTGGGGTGCGAGCCCCCGAGAGAATCACCGATCCGGCCATGCCAAGTTCCCTTCTGGCTGCGAGGTTGTGAGGCGCCCGAGGTGGTCGCGGCGCAGTTTCCGGAGGCTACCGGCCCTCCGCGAGGCCGACCAACAGCGACGGTGGCAGCCGACACGCTCCAGACGCCGTTCGGCCGTGACGTGGCCGAGCGTGAACGGCCGGTAGCGTCGGGCTGATGGACCGACGACGACTCCTGGCGATCCTCGGCTCGATCGTTGGTCTCGTCGTCGTGGTCGCCCTTGCATGGAACGGCCCCGCTCCGGGTCGCGACGGCACCGAGCGATCGGCCGGCACCGAGCGATCGGCCGGCACCGCACGCGACTCGGCCCCCACCTCCACCTCGTCCACCGCCGCCACCGGACCGGGCCGCACGACCACCACCACGTCGCTTGAGGCACGTCGCACGACCACGACCGGCCGCGGCGCACGATCGACGGCACGGCCCTCGGACGGACGGTCGATCGCGCTCAGTCGCCTCCCGAACGAAGCCGCCGACACGTGGGCGCTCGTCGAGTCCGACGGGCCGTTTCCCTTCGATCGCGACGGCGTCGTCTTCGGCAATTTCGAGGGCCGCCTCCCCCGCCGTGCCCGCGGGTACTACCGCGAGTACACGGTGGTGACGCCCGGACTCGATCACCGGGGAGCGCGCCGCCTGGTCGTCGGAGAGGACGGCGACGTGTGGTACACCGACGATCACTACGAGACGTTCCAACCAGTGGACACCGAGCGATGATGCGCATCGTCTCGCCCGAGACCATCGCCGCCGAGATCGCCCGCGCCCGCGCCGCCGGTACGAGCGTGATATCGATCGATCACACGCTGACGACGAAGGGTGGTGTGCTCACTCGATTCGTGAAACAGGGCCA
>Ga0075163_10010759_pt1 | contig 11947 bp, 9 predicted proteins | sample JI1023141ADNA_FD_71478 | JGI IMG/M metagenome (GOLD analysis project Ga0075163, IMG submission 71478) | Wastewater effluent complex algal communities from Wisconsin, to seasonally profile nutrient transformation and Carbon sequestration -... | ecosystem: Engineered > WWTP > Effluent > Algae... | reverse complement strand
TTTCATTTTTCGGTAATGGTAAACTGGTTTTCAAAAAATCATTCAACATCGGTACAATCCGGTTATTGAAAAAAATGGTGACCGAGGCCGATTGGGATGAGATGAAAGAAAACATCAAAGATGCTACCCGTGGGCATAAAGAAGTAATTGCCATTGGTAGTGGTGGAAATATCAACAAGGTTTTTTCAATGAGCAAACGCAAAGATGGCAAACCACTGCACATCGATCTGCTCAGGGATTATTATAAAGAGATGGATGCGTTTACAGCTTCAGAACGAATTATCCGCTATAATTTAAGAGAAGACAGAGCGGATGTGATCGTTCCGGCATTGCTCATTTATATCAATGCCATGCGCTGGGCCGGTGCACAGGAAATCTTTGTTCCCAAAATCGGACTGGCAGATGGATTGATCCAGCATCTCTGGGATGAAGTTTCGGAACTGAAGCCGCGTTAATTGAAGGCTTTTTCCTTTCTACGAAAAAACATAGTTTTCATATTTATCCCTACATTTACAGCCCCAAGCGAACCTGCCGGATTTGTTTTATTCTAATGCAGAGCCATCTCCTCTTCGCCTTTTTGCAAACTATAAATCTATTTTATGTCGGTAAACAAGGAAATCAAGAAGATCACCACGCATACTTTACAGAAAATGAAAGAGGCTGGTGAAAAGATATCAATGATCACAGCTTATGATTTTTCATTTGCCAAACTATTCGATCAGTCGGGCATTGAGATCATACTCGTTGGCGACAGTGCCAGTAATGTGATGGCTGGTCATGAAACTACGCTACCCATCACATTAGACCAGATGATCTACCATGCACAGAGTGTTGTGAGAGGAATAGAAAGATGCCTGGTGGTGGTGGATATGCCTTTTGGATCTTACCAGGGCAATTCGAAAGAAGCGCTTAATTCTGCCATTCGCATCATGAAAGAAACTGGTGGCCATTCAGTAAAACTGGAAGGTGGTGAAGAAGTGGTTGAATCAATCAAACGCATTATCAGTACAGGCATTCCCGTTATGGGCCATCTTGGATTAACGCCCCAAAGCATTTACAAGTTCGGTACCTATACTGTGAGGGCACGTGAGGAAGCGGAAGCAGAGAAATTAAAGAAAGATGCTTTGCTCTTACAGGAAGCAGGTTGTTTTGCCATTGTGCTGGAAAAAATTCCGGCTGCATTGGCCAAAGAAGTTTCCGAAAGTTTAGATATTCCTACAATCGGCATTGGCGCTGGCGGCAGTTGCGACGGACAGGTACTCGTAATGCACGATATGCTCGGTATTAATACAGAATTCAAACCCCGTTTTTTAAGGCAATACCTGAACCTGAGTGAACAGATTCAGAAAGCAGTTCAGCAATATATTGCCGATATCAAGAGCAGCGATTTTCCTAATGAGAAAGAACAGTATTGATGAATGGAAAGTTGCTGGTTGCTGGTGGTTCTTTTGACTTTCTACTTTTGACTTTTGAATTTAGTAAGTTGGTGAGAGTTGCTGGTTGCTGGAGGTTCGTATTGGAGATAGTTGTGGAATTTTAGCTTTTTAATACTAAATGAACAGTAGCTGGTTGCTGGATACTGGATTGCGGGCTTTCCTTCTTTGCCACTTTGCGTGAAATAACCGCGGCCTTTTTACTTTCTACTTTTGATTTTTGACTTAGGAAATTCTTTGCGTGAAATACATGTAATTTCTCAATAAACTACCCTTTTCTTGCCTTCTGCACACACAAGTATTCATGATTGTGGCATCAGTCACACTAATTTCACTGCAGTCATCGTAACTTGCACAAAATTTTTACTATATGGACTTTTTATCTGCATTGAAAATACAGGCAAATAACCCTGGCGTTTCCACTGGAACAAACTGGCCGAAAGCCGGAGGAGAAAAAATTGAATCTTATTCACCGGTTGATGGTAAACTGATCGGAGCTGTAACAGGCGCCGACAGGAAAGCATACGATGCCGTTATTGAAAAAGCACAGGAGGCTTTTGAACAATGGCGTTTGTGGCCGGCTCCCAAAAGAGGTGAAATTGTACGCCAGGTTGGTGAAGAGCTGCGCAGGTACAAAGATCCACTGGGTAAACTGGTGAGTTATGAAATGGGTAAAAGCTTACAGGAAGGCATGGGCGAAGTTCAGGAGATGATTGATATCTGTGATTTTGCGGTTGGACTTTCCCGCCAGTTGCACGGATTGACGATGCACAGCGAACGTCCCGGGCACAGGATGTATGAGCAATACCATCCATTGGGATTGGTTGGAATCATTTCCGCATTCAACTTCCCGGTTGCAGTATGGAGCTGGAATAGTATGCTGGCATGGGTTTGCGGCGATGTGGCCATCTGGAAGCCCAGTGAAAAAACGCCATTGTGTGGTATCGCCTGTCAGAAAATCATTCAACAGGTATTCAAGAAAAATAACGTACCCGAAGGCGTTAGTTGCCTCATTTCGGGTGGCAGAGAAGTTGGTGAATGGATGAGTAACGATACCCGTATTCCGCTGGTATCCGCAACCGGTAGTACAAGAATGGGTAAAGCCGTAGGTGCTGCTGTTGGTCAGCGTTTGGGCCGTAGCTTACTGGAACTGGGTGGAAACAATGCCATTATCATTTCAAAAGAAGCAGACCTCAATATTGCGATGACTGCTGCAACCTTTGGTGCTGTTGGAACAGCCGGACAACGCTGTACAACTACCCGCAGGCTGATCATCCATGAAAAAATTTACAATAAATTCAAGGAGAAACTGGCACATGCCTATGCTCAATTAAAAATCGGCAACCCGTTGAATGAAAAAAATCATGTTGGTCCGCTCATCGATAAAGATGCCGTTAATATGTACCTCGATGCCATTGAAAAATGCAAAACTGAAGGTGGAAAATTTGTGGTTGAAGGCGGCGTATTGAAAGGAAAAGGTTACGAAAGTGGCTGCTATGTAAAACCCTGCATTGCTGAAGCGAAAAACAGTTTTGCTATTGTGCAGCATGAAACATTTGCACCGATCCTGTATATCATGAAATACAAAACCCTGGATGAAGCCATAGCCTTACAGAATGGTGTACCACAGGGACTCTCCTCTTCTATCATCACCAATAACCTGCAGGAAGCTGAAGCATTCCTTTCACAGCGTGGAAGTGATTGTGGTATTGCCAATGTAAACATCGGTACTTCCGGTGCTGAAATCGGCGGAGCTTTCGGTGGAGAAAAAGAAACCGGTGGTGGTCGTGAAAGTGGTAGTGATGCCTGGAAAGTGTATATGCGGCGTCAGACCAATACGATCAATTATACCGATAAGTTACCGCTTGCACAAGGCATCCGGTTCGATCTGTAAATTTTGCCTAAAAAATATGAACGGCAAACCCGGCTGATCCATTAGCCGTAATTTCGTAGAGCATTAATACATATAAGCATGAAGAAAACATCTAAACTGTTACTGGCGGCATTGCTTCTCGGAAGCAGCGTATTTGCGCAGGAAACAAACACAAATTCTGAAGAGAAGCAGGTACCGAAAAACTGGCACCTGTTAGATAAATCTGCTACAGGTTTCAATGGAATCAGCCTGGATAAGGCCTATGAGCTCATTAAAACAAAAAAACTGAAGAGTACCCGTATAACCGTTGCCGTTATCGACAGTGGTATTGATACCCTGCACGAAGACCTTAAACCGGTTTTATGGACCAATCCGAAAGAAATTCCGGGTAATGGTATTGATGACGATAAGAATGGTTATATCGATGATGTTCATGGATGGAATTTCCTGGGCGGAAAGGATGGACGGAGTGTTAAGCAGGACAGCTATGAAGGCGCCCGTGTTTATCACAAGCTGAAACCCATCTGGGAAGGCAAGGAAGTAGACAGCACAAAACTTACGCCTGCTGAAAAAGCTTCTTACAACACTTATGTAAAAGCCAAAGCAAAAGTTGTTGGCAGTGTTGATCCGGAAGAAACGGCTTACCTCAATATGATGCTGCCGAAATTCAAAGCCGGAGATTCTTCTTTGCGGGCTCAATTGGGTAAAGAAGAATACAATGGCAATGACCTGAAAGCCATCATTCCTGCTAATGCGGAAGCAAAAATCGTTCACGGTTTTATCATGGGCATCAGCAAAGCCAACAACAGCTTCGAAATCACCAATACTCAGTTGCTCGATGAAATCAATGGTCAGTTAAGGAAAGCAGAATCTGCCACCAAGCCTCCACAGGAGTATCGCAAGGAAATTGTGAAAGATGATGAAAGCAATATCAACGACAGAAATTATGGCAACAATGATATCATGGCTACGAATTCGTTTCACGGAACACACTGCTCTGGTATCATTGCAGCAGCCCGTAACAACGACAAAGGCATGGATGGTGTGGCAGACAATGTTCGCATCATGATGCTGAGAGCTGTGCCTGATGGGGATGAACATGATAAAGACATTGCATTGGCGATTCGCTATGCGGTAGACAATGGTGCACGCATCATCAGTATGAGTTTTGGAAAGGATTTTTCACCTGAAAAAGAATGGGTAGACGATGCTTTCCGTTATGCTGAAAAGAAAGGTGTGTTATTGATTCATGCAGCCGGAAATGACAACAAGAATGTGGATTCTGCCGATAACTTCCCCAATCCTATTTACATCAATGGTAAAGGAAAAGCGACCAATGTGATTACCGTTGGCGCCAGTGGAGATGAAACGAACGGAGGACTAACAGCTTCTTTCAGCAATTATGGAAAGAAAGAAGTGGATGTATTTGCCCCGGGTGTTGGCATCTACTCTACTATTCCGGGAGGAAATACCTATGGTAACGCCAGCGGAACCAGTATGGCTTGCCCGGTTGTAGCCGGCATTGCAGCGCTGGTACTTCAGCACTACCCTAATTTCACACCACAGCAATTAAAATACGTGATTGAGAAATCAGTGGTGGTTTCTAATGAAGAAGTTAAAATGCCAGGAACCGATACCAAAGTTCCTTTATCGGATCTTTGCAAAACCGGTGGATTTGTAAATGCCTATGAAGCCGTTAAACTGGCAGGCACCATCAAAACCAATAAGCCAAAAGAAGTACTTCCGAAATCAAAAATCAAGAAAGGAAAAATGGGCTAATTGCCTTTCATAAAATAAATTCTAAACCGCAGCATCAAACACATTGAGCTGCGGTTTATTTTTGCATTAAACTGAAACAATATGCCGATTCCAGCCAAAGGCAGTTATCCTGCTTATTATGAAAAATACATAGACCAGGTTATTCAAACCAATGTTATGGATGCGATTATAGCGCAACAAAGCAACATTGAAAACTTCCTGGGATCTGTAAGTGAAGAGAAATCAATGTATGCGTATGCAGCAGGAAAATGGACATTGAAAGAATTACTACAGCATGTAACCGATACCGAAAGAGTCTTTATATACCGGGCAATGTGTATTGCCCGTGGTGATAAACAGTCTTTACCCGGCTTTGATGAAGACCAGTATGCTGCCAACTCAAATGCCAATGCCAGAAGCTGGAAAAGTCTGGCCAATGAATTCCTGGCTGTGAGGCAATCCAGTCTTTTATTGTTTGAAAGTTTTACTGAAGAAATGCTGAATCAAACCGGAACCGCCAATAACAAACCGATTCATGTAAATGCAATCGGATTCATTCTTGTGGGCCATGCGCTTCATCATATGCAGATTGCACGGGAAAGATATTTCTAAATAAAACGATTGAACATAAAAAGGCCGCCTCTTTGCAGGGGCGGCCATATTTTTGCGCTGGTTGTCTTTTAAGGTTTTGTCTGAGCTTCAGCTGATTTAAAATCAGTTCTGGCCATATTGTTTTGTGAAATCATTTTGTTCAGCACCCGAACTGATTCATCGATGTAGATATCGGTACTGCGGAACTTGATCCACTGCTTGTTTTTGTCGATTTTTTCAGCAGCACTGTTGATGGTTGCTGTATCAGAAACCAGGTTCTGAATATCGAGTGGTTTCGGCAATTTGTACAATTCTTCAATCTGCTTGTAAACAGATTTCAGTTGTTTTTGTTCTTCCTTGTATTTCGCAATATTCAGCGAATACTCTTTATCGTTATACTTGCCGAGCCATTGAACGTTTTCTTTTATTTTACCGAAAGTGTTGTTCTTGTTTACTTCATCATTGGCCGTACTAACGAGGATATCTGAACTGGTGGTGGTCGTCCAGGTCTTGTATTCTGCCTGTTTGATTTCATCCCAGTTCAATGCATCGGGATTGTCTTTCTCACGGAACTTAAGGTAATCATAACGATCAGGCAGCACGATATCGGGCGTAACGCCTTTCAATTGAGTAGCTCCACCGTTGATGCGGTAGAATTTCTGCAAAGTGAGTTTTACAGTTCCCAAGTCTTCTGATTTTTTAGAATTGCCCAGGATATTGCTTTCATTATCGGGATTTAAAGGAATATTGCGTTGTACGGTTCCTTTACCATAAGTTGAAGTACTGCCAATAATTACACCTCTTTTATAATCCTGAATTGCTGCTGCGAATATTTCTGAAGCAGATGCACTGGTACCATCCACCATAACAGCAAGCGGACCATCATACAAAACAGTTTTATCACGATCGCGGAGAATATTGGCTTTTTCGTCTCTTCCTTTCACCTGGCAGATCGGGCCATCTTCAATAAACAAACCGGCCATCTGAACCACATCAAACAAAGAACCACCGCCATTTCCACGGAGATCGAGGATGATGCCATCAACTTTCTCTTCTTTGAGTTTCTGAATTTCTTTGGCAACATCTGCTGCGCAACGGGCGCCATTCGGCCTTTCAAAATCGGCATAGAACTCAGGCAGGTAAATATATCCTACTTTGTTTTCGCCTTTGATGATCGCTGATTTTGCAAAAGTATCTTCCAGTTTAATATCATCACGGAGCAGCACAATCACTTTCGTACTTCCATCAACCTTTTTAACGGTTAAGCGTACTTCGGTTCCTTTTTCGGCGCCACGGATCAGTTTAACTGCATCTGAAACAGCATAACCGGTTACATCAACAGGTTCTTCTTTTCCTTGTGCTACTTTGATAATTTCATCATTCTCTTTTAAATCGCCGCTTTTCCAGGCTGGACCGCCGGTTACCAGCGAAGCAATTTTAATCTTACCATCTTCATCTTTCAGTTGAGCACCGATTCCATAAAAACGGCCACTCATTGATTCATTAAATGAACGCAGATCAATCGGTGGAAAATAATTTGTATGCGGATCCATGGTGCCGGTAATGGCATTCACGAAAGTGCTGAAATTTTCATCGGTGGTTTCCCTTGTTTTCTTGGTAGCAAAATAGCGATCCATTTGTTTGCGTACCTGGTCGCGGGCTTCTCTTTCGAGTGTACTGTCGGCTTTTATTTTAAAATCTTTTTTGCCTTTGTTCTTCTCACGGTCTTCCTGTGCATCCACAAACTTACCGAGCACGGCATATTTCAATCTTTTTCTCCAGGTATCCTGTCTTTCGGATTCTGATTTGGGGAAACTGGCTTTTTCGGCATCCAGCAATACTTTTTCATCGGTTGTAAAATCGAATGGTTTGCTGAGGATATCTTTATAAAGCAGGGATGCTTCGTTCATCCTTTTCTGATATACTTCGTTGATGGCATAAAAAGACTCCAGTTCAGCGCCATGAATTTCATCATCCAGCTTGTTCTCGAACTTTTTAAAACCATCAATATCCGATTGAAGCAGGATGGTCTTTTCATTGTCGAGGTCTTCGATGAACTTCTTCATTACATTTTTGCTGAAGGCATCGTCGATTTTTTTCGGACTGAAGTGACCTTCTTCCAGCAAAACGCCCACATTGCGTAGAATACGGGCATAACGGGTTTTTGGATTGTCGTCATTGTCATTTTTCCCCTGGCTCTGGAAGGTGAAAAAAAGGCTTGCGCCTGTGAGTGCAATGATAACGGGAATGAACTTTTTACTCATAATAAAGTCTGCAATTTTGTGCATGTTGTAAAATTAACGGAAAAAAGAGCTTATCCGCTTTAAGATAACGTCGGTTTGTGAATAATGTTTTGTTAAACAAACCCATTGGTTATGAATAAGGATGAACGGTTATCAGGGGCAAAAAAAATCCCCGGAAAAACCGGGGAACTGGAACATTTGGGGTGGATGATGGGGCTCGAACCCACGACCCCCAGAATCACAATCTGGTGCTCTAACCAACTGAGCTACAACCACCATTTGATTTCTGCTGCAAAAGTATATAAAAACGCCAATCGTACAAAATAACATTTTGAAACAGCTTTTTTATTAACCTACTTTTGCGGCAAAGCATCAGATATGACAATTGAAACGGCTGCCATTATTCTTTTGGTAACAACCCTTGGTGGCTTTATCAATGGCTGGCTGACAGGTAAACAGCTTATGGGTTCATTGCAGTCTCTGTTAAAACCTAAGACTAATAACTCGGGCGAAATACCTGCTTTGAAAACAGCATTTTCAGAGGCTTTGGCAGGCATCATTACCGATAAATTAAAAAACACGGGTTACCTGGAAAATAAATTATCTGATCCAGCTTTGTTTGAAAAACTAAGACCTGAAATAGAAAAACATGTAGACCATTTTCTTGAACACAAACTCAGTGCGGTATTCCCTTTGTTGTACAAATTTATGGGTGAAAAAACTTTGTCGCAATTCAAGCAAGCATTTCTGGAAGAAACGGATATTCTTTTTCCTCAGATGATGAAGAAATATGCCGGTGAATTGGGGAACGGATCAGGGCTACAAACTTTATCCGCTGAAATTGCGGCTTTTGATTTCCCGGTAGAACAAATAAAACCACTGATTGATCAGAAACTAAGGAAACTGCTTTTGATGAGTACATTGATCGGATTGATCTGTGGAGTGATATTGATCGGATGTTTGCTGTTGGTGGGTTGAAATTAGGGCTGGATGGAATTTTGATTTCAGGTCTCTGATTGTGTGGTTGCTGGATTCTGTGATTGGGGTTTAGGAGGGAATTTTTACGAGCGAAAACTGATTGGACAGTAGCTGGTTGCTGGATACTGGATTGCGGGCTTTCCTTCCTTGCCTCTTTGCGTGAAATAAAGACTTTTTACTTTCTACTTTTGATTTTTGACTTAACACAGCGCCCTCTGCGTGAAACGAACTTCGTTGTAAACCAGGATTATAAAGCGGGAAAAAAGGGTACGGACTAAACTGGAACTCAAATTTGATGTAACTAACTACAAAATGATGATATTATACTGCGACATTTAATAACCGTGTCGATTTTTTTAAAATTCGTGTCGTATTTCGAATAAGCGTATACGGGATTATTTAAAATTGTCCAGAAATTCTGTTCTCCGGCGGCTGGCGACTTCAAGTTCAGTACCATCTTCCATGGTTACGGTACCGCCTCTCCCTTTGTTATAACGAACTATTCTGTTCAGGTTAACCAAGTGGGAATTGTGGATCCTGAAAAAAGTGGTTTTCGGCAGAATCTCCTCATATTCCTTGATATTTCTGGAAGCTACGACCCTTTCCTTTTTTACTGTATAGATGTAGGTATAAGCACCATTTGATTCGCACCGGATGATGTCTTCAATATGAACAAATACATATCCCTCGGGTGTAGGAACTGCAATTTTAGGATTACTGTTGGCTGTTTCCTTCATATTGCTAAGGAGCAAACTCACGTGCTCATTGATCCTGTTAGCGGTAATCCTGGTGATGGCTTTCTGGGTAGCATCCTGCAGTTCCCTGATATCAACGGGTTTTAAAAGATAATCAACAGCGCTATACCTGAATGCTTTGATGGAGTAGTTATTATATGCTGTGATGAAAATCACTTCGAACTTAACGGGCATCAGTTTATCGAGCAGATCAAATGCATTGCCATAGGGCATTTCGATATCCAGCAAAACAAGTTCAGGATGCAGTTCATTGATAATTTTAAATGCTTCATTCACATCACCAGCTTCACCAATGACATTGATCTGCGGACAATAATCCTGTAACAATTTTTTGAGGATGCGCATGTTTTTGGGCTCATCATCAACAATAACAGTTTTATACATAGTAGTGTAGATTAATCCAGGGGTAATAATGGAACCCTTACAGTTACTTTAGTGCCTGCAATATTTCCATCTTTATCAAATATATCTGATATATCCAGCAGAATATCAGATTGACTTTTTTTATTCATCAGGTTGATTCGTTGCCCCGTTAATGAAGTTCCTTTCGACTGATGCGTAACAAAACTGTTCCGCTTGTATTCAGCTGCTTTTTCCCGGCCAATTCCATTATCAATCACTTCACAAACGAGGTAATCTTCTAAAACTCCGAAACGGATCGTTACCATCCCAATTCCTGTTTTTTTATGCATGATGCCATGACGGATACAATTTTCAACATAGGGTTGTAATAGTAAAGGTGGCATGCTGACAAGGTCTTTTCTGATTTCCGGGGCTATTGTAATCTCGTAATCAAATTTATCTTCAAAACGGCTTTTTTCCAATTCAAGGTAAGTGCGTAAAAAACTTTCTTCCTCGGCTACTGTGATATATGCTTTACCAGAATTATCAAGCGTTTGCCTGATCAGAGCGGCAAATCCCGTAATAAAACGATTGGCGCCTTCAACATCTTTTTCAATTACATACTGCTGAATTGAATTGAGGCAATTGAAAATAAAATGAGGATTCATTTGTGCTTTCAATGCCTGTTGTTCCAGCATAGCCATGCGTTCGGCTGTTTCAGTTTTTGCCTGCTGACTTTTCTTGATGGTTGCAACCCTGGCTGAAATAATTAACCAGGATATTGCAATAACCGTTAGTATTAATAATGCAATAACCCAGGGCTTTTCGAACCAACGTTCCTGGATAATAAATGGAATGGTTAGCGTACTGCTTCGAATTCCGAATTTATTGATGGCATATATTTCCAGGCTATATTTACCTGAAGGAAGTGAAGGATATAAAAGAAAATTTTCCTTGGTGATACTCCAGTCTTTATCCAATCCATTTAATTTATAATAATAACGGATATCGCCTTCTGCTTTATAAGAAATGGCAACGAATTCGAACCTGATATTCTTATCACCGGGCTTAAAAACAATATCGCTTTGAGTTTGATAAGAAGCTGAATTTGCACTAACGATATTGAGTAGCTGCAGTTTACAGGATGAATTATTGCTTATTTTATCTTCCTGAATGATACTCAAACCCAATGGCGTGCCAACCAGGAGCATGTCTTTATAAACAGCTACACAATTAATCATATTGCTGATCAATCCGTCGTTAATGGTATAACGCTGCACCACTTTACCAGTAGAATTACTGATATCAATTTTAGAAAGTCCTCTATCAGTACACACCCATACGATATCATCTTCAATATGCAGTGATCTTACCAGGTTTCCCGTTAATCCTTCCTTCTGGGTAATTTGACAAATAATTTTACTTCCATCGAAACAGATAACACCTGCATTTCCTGTTCCAACCCAAAGTTTGTTTTTATATTTCTGCAAAAATGTTATCCGGCCCGCAAGTGAAGGAAATTTATCTCCAATGGCAATATGATTGTTCAGGCTTTTCACGAAATACAAACCCTGCAATGAACCAGCGTAATAGCCGGAATCAGTACTTGAAATGGCAGTGGTTCTGACATTAAGTACCTTACTTTTCATTTCACCATTACGGGTAAGCTTAAGCGAAAACTGATGACATGCCAGCAAAATGGATTCATCTGCTAACATGTCAAAATCCTTGAATGAAAATCCAAATGTATTCCTGGCTATTTCCTCTACCCGGTTTTGCTGGAGATTGTATTGAAGTATTTTTTTATCTTTCAAAAAGTACAGATCATTTTTATAAACTACAATTTTCTTCAATCTGTTATTTATTGAATCACTTTGAATCAATGTGGTTTTTAATTCCGGCAAAAATGCATCAATCGTAAAAATATCTCCGGTTTCATTTCCTGCATAAACTTTGTTGTTTATAGTAGTCATA
>Ga0075163_10010758_pt1 | contig 11948 bp, 12 predicted proteins | sample JI1023141ADNA_FD_71478 | JGI IMG/M metagenome (GOLD analysis project Ga0075163, IMG submission 71478) | Wastewater effluent complex algal communities from Wisconsin, to seasonally profile nutrient transformation and Carbon sequestration -... | ecosystem: Engineered > WWTP > Effluent > Algae... | reverse complement strand
ACTAGGCAGTGCGCGAGGGCTCGGCGAAGCATGAGCGAACGCTCGAAGTCTTTGGTTATTCGCCGCTCGAAAGTGCGCGTGCGACCACGATTTATACATTTGGCTCGCGCTTGCGTGCACGTAAGACCGCAAAGGACTTTGTGAACGCGGCTGCGTTTGCCAACTATCTCAAGAACCATCCCCACGACGAGTTTGCGCAGGTCCATCCACTTGATGACGCGTGGGGTGATCCAGCGGGAGATCGCACGCAGACGTACCATGCACGCTGAAACAGTTCGTAGAAGTGTTCGCATTTTGGCGCGAGCAGGCCTTACGTTTGGGCAACTCGCAGCTTCACACTTGACGGCGGGTAGTATTGCGCGCTGCCGGCTCAGCCTGGGCGCGCGATGCCTTGATAGATGTACGCTGCGATGGAGGGACCTTCGGTGGTGCCGGTTGTTAGTTCGCTAAGCGCAAAATTGTTTTCCGTGAGCAGTGCTGCAATGTTGCGATCGAGCCGGCAGTCGCCGCTGATGGTGCGCCATGCTGGCGTCAGCCGCTTTTGCCAGCGCGCGGTTGATGGCCGCGCTGCTAAGCCGTGCTCGACGAAGATCAGGCGTCCATTAGGTTTCAAGACGCGCCGCACCTCGCTGAGTGCGCGCTCGATGTTGTCAATGCTGCACATGGTGTAGGTCGACACGACGGTATCGAAGCGATGCTGATCGAAGGGAAGCGTTTGCGCATCAACTTGCAACAGCTCGATCGGCACCGCTGCGGTGCGAACGTGTGGCACGGCTTTCGCCAACACGTCCGGCGAAATATCTACCGCCGTTACGTGCACTGCATGTGCAGCATCGTAAAAGCGAAAATTGTGGCCAGTACCAGCGCCAAGTTCGAGAATGTCGCCACTGGCTTGCGGCACCCAACGCATGCGCTCTTCGAGGATCGCGTGACTTTTGCAAGCCTTATCAATGAGCGTTGGCAGCACACGTCGGTCCCACCACCGACGGAGCGTACCGCGCGATGAAGCTTGCATGCCGACAGGGTACCATGCATTGGAGTCTGCCCGCATCGAACCAAGCCGGGCAACTGCCTTGCTTTTTCGTTTCGGCAACGCATCAACGTTTGATGTCTGGCCTCTCAAACAAGCCGCTATGACGCTGGCTTAGTGCTCAACTTGGACCACAGGCGCGCGCAGTCGCTCGGCGGTTTCGGTAGCTACGCGCGCACCGACTCGACCCGACTCAAGCACTGTGCGAAGTGCGGATAACACTGCGGGTGAAGCGACGATGTGGAGCACTTGTGCCAGCTGGTCAAGAAACCGAGCCTTTATGATGTCCGGCCGCCCCTCTAATCGCTTAATGCGTTCCTGCACTACTTGCTCGCGGCGCAGCGCGGGTAAGGCAGCAAGCACCTTGCGTGATTCTGCCGACGCATCGACCACGATCAAATGTTCACAGCCGGGCGCCAGCGGCACGCCTGCATCGACGAGCACGCCAAGGATCATCATCCAATGAGAAGGTGCTAGCAGTTCAACGCGCTGCGCTTCCGCGTACGGGCCGATGGCTGCTCCAACCAGCTTTTGAGCCCAGCGCACACCTTCATCACCCGCGGCGAGTGCGAGTTTTGCCAGGTCGCTCGGCGAGATCGTGGCGTCGATTTGCATCAGGATTCGATACGCGCCGAGCAGCAGTTCGGTGGCAACCTCGAGCTGCGCTGCGGCGCTTAGATCCTTGAGCGACTCAGCAATGATCGCCTCCGCCGTCGGCGGCTCTGCCGCGGCGTAGAGCGCGCGCACACACTGCCAACGCATGAGCCCATTGACTTCGAGTTGTTCGAGCGGCCCAGGAGGGGCGAGGCCGAGCCAGCGCTCTGCCGTCTGGTTGCACCCTGGAAGTCCATGGCTGAGCCCGAGCATTGCACCGGGAATGGCTGTCAGCGCCTCCGCGGTGGCTCGCTGCAGCGGTGACAGCGCCGCGGCCGGTACTACCTCCGCTTCCGCAAAAGACGTTGTGAAGCCTGCGAGTTCGACGCCGATTTTGCACACGATGGCGGAAGGGTTCTGCGCTGTGCTGCGAATCAACGCTGGTGCTAACGCTTGGTAGCTCGGCACCAGTTGCAATGCTGCCATTACCACCTCGCGTGGTCGCGTGTAGCCCCATGGCAACAGCGACGGCCTCCAATCATTGAACCAAGCACCTACGCCCGCGGTGGTTGCCTGCTCCGAGCACGGAAGTCCTGCAATCACCCTGCCAGCCCACATCCCGGCCTGAACATACCGATCGGTGCTGAGCTCGTCGAGCAAATGCCTCGAACCTGGGTTGCCCGCGCGAGCATAAAGCCCCAGCGCCAAGGCCGCACCTGCGCGCAGTTCGGGCGAAGTCTCAGTGCGAGGGAGCGCGGCGACCATCGACGCAGAGGCGGCATCCTCCTCCACCAGCGCCAGAAAGAAGACAGCTGCTGCGCGCAGTTCGGCGTTGGGCGAGGTAAGCCACGTCCGCGCGAGGGGCAGGGCCCGCTGCGCAAGCGCAAGCGTGTGTTGACCGACGGCATCTCGTTTGCGTTGCTCAGGCGCCGCCGGTGTGAAGAACCAAAGATGGCCGGCCGCAGCTACATCCGCGAGCAAGCGTAAGGCGCAAGGCACAGGGGCCGCATCTGGCCGATTGAGCAACGCCAGCAATAACTCTGCTGCTGGTGCGCTCGTTGGTAACCACGTTCCCGCGACTACCAATGTTTCTGTAAGGTGAAAGAACGCTGCGTCGGCGGACGCGCCCGGCTCGGCGAGATCCTTAATCAGCTGAGGCACGAACGTCGCTGAAACTTGGGCGTCCTGGCGGGTTTCCCGGTTCACGCGTGAGAGCCTACTATGACAGTGAGCTTATCGGCGCGGCTATTTCACCGCGATCGCGCCGTCGCGTGTCGAAGCCGCGCTACATGTAGCACGAGCGAGTGCAGGCTGCAGTTGACCGCGGCGCTGATCGGCACGTAGCTCGCAATCACGGTGTGATAGTTTTCGCGCCCATGAGTGCAGCACAGAAAAACATTGAAGCCGCTTACGCTTTTGCGATGAGCGTCCGGCCCAAGGTTGGTGGCTTTCCGTATTTGGCGGAAGTGTTTCGCCAAGCTGGGGTCACGCGCAATCGCTGGGCGTTGCCGTCGTGTCAGACGATCTATGTAACGAGCGCTGGCAACGTGGTGCAACAGTTGCCGAATCTTGTGGTCGGCGCAGCTGATGTGCCAGCGTTTGATCGCGACGCATTGATTCGTGCGTTGCGCATCGACCAAGCGGGCGAAAGTACCTTCCCGGAATTTCTCCAAGCCACATGGCAAGCCGGCGTGGTTGCGTACGACGTTGACTTCGTCGAACGCCGCGTTACCTACATGGGCGCTGTCGACGAGACGTACGTTGAAGCGTATCCCGCCGTGACGGTGCATTGGCCGCGCTGAGGTGATGAACTCTGCCGCCCAATACGCATTGCCGCCACTGGCCCAACGACGCAGTTTGTAGGTTTGGCAGCGCGCCACGCGTGTGCGTAGTACCGTTTGCAATCGCTGAGGTCACATGACCTGCGCGCAAAACGCTGCAACCAGCGGCTGATCGCTGTCAGCGCTCATGAAACACGCGGTTGGTTCGTGTTTGTCGCAGGCTGGCGGAATCTGACCGCCTACTTTTGTGAGCAGAGGTCGGCTTTTGCATCAGCATCACCAAGTTGCACAAGTAACTATAAACAGGGACGAATATTCAAAATCGCGATTGGCTGGTGCAAGCATTGTGAGTTGGCACCGCAGTTGCTCATGCCGTTACATGCGCCAGCTAAAACTCACGACCGTGTCCGCTTTCGCCGCTATCGCGTTTGCCTTCGGCAGCATGACGTCTTGTACGTCTGAGCCGTCAATGGATGACCCAGAAGGAGACTATTACGAAGGCGTCGGTGAAGACGAATGGGATCCAGGTGCGCCGATGGACGACGGCAAGTCCGACATTCCGGCCTACGCGATACCAACCAACCTGCCTGTGCTCAAGTCGCCGGAGATCATCGTGTCGCTCAAAGGCCTGACGGTGCACTTGTTCGACCGCGAAACCGGTTTCTCGGCGGTGTATCCAGCGGGGCCAGGCGTGCTTGGTCACAACGGCCGCAGCATTACGCCAATTGGTCACTTCAAAACCGGCGAGGATGCTGCCGACTCATGGTGGTATGCGCCGCGGCGCACCAACCCTGAGTACTTCGCTGGCTTGCCGTTTTTGCGTTTAACGGCGCGCAACACTGAAGGGCTAAGTACCTATGCGTTGCACGGCCCGATCACGCGAAAGCTGATTCGCGGTTACGTTTCGCACGGCTGTGTTCGCATGGCTGCGCAAGATGTAATCAACTTGTTCTGGATGGTGAAAAAAGCTGAGCACGCTGGCAATACGCCGGTGACGATCCAACAAGAAGTTGAAATCGACGCGGCCGGCAAAGTTGTCGACGTTGGCAGAAAAGCAAAGCTGTTCGCCAAAGATGCAGCGATTCCATATGGCGCATCGGTTGGCCCACGACCGCTGTAGTTGGCGCGAGCGTTGAGACGAACGGTAACGACCCATGCAGGCGCCGAGCTGCGAGTTTCGTTAGGGGCTACGCGCTGATAGCGGGAATGCTTCCCGTTGAACCCTGCTGTTATGCAAAGACTCAAGGCTTGATCGTCACGCCGCTACACTGCATAGTTAGACGCATGAACGTACAAGCCGCTACCGCTCAATTGGCAAGTGCAAAAAGTATCTCGCAATTGCGTGACGTCGCTCGTTCATTTGGCATTCCGCTACCGGGTAGCGGCAAAGTGCCGGAAGATCTGAAGCAATTTTGGAACGTGTTTCATCAACGTGCACGCACGCTGCCCGAAAGTGTCGCTGCCAGCGAAGGCACGCGGCGCGGCCTAACCGGCGAAGTGCAACACGGCAAGCTCGGCGGCCGCTAAGCAGGCTTGGCGCAACTGGCTGATATTACGTAGGATCGGCGAACGGGTGGCTAGCACCCGGTACAGCGGCACCCGGTATGCCGCTCCGCTGTGAACCGAGGCTGGCTCACGCGGATCTTGCTCATATGAAGAGCATCACGGTTTGCGGCCCTAACATTGCGCTTGCGGCGATCATGGTCACGCTCGCGGCATCTTGCGCTACGGCCAAGCAAGTCAGGTTGCCTCCGCCACCAGGTTACTTCACGGAGGATGTCTGGCCGCTTGCAGTGCCAGCATGGATAAGTCCCAAGTTGATCGCCATCGGTGTGGCGCAGGGCGACCCCAACGGGGCGATCGTTCCCGTATCGCACAGCAAAGCAGTTGCTCGCTTCGACGAAGCCCAACGCGCCCGACGGCCGCGGCTGATCGCAGCGCAGGCATGGACATGTACATTGGGGCCCATCGTTCGCACCATCACCAGCGATGCTTCAGTGTTTGCGTATGGCAAATCGATTTCGCCGTGGTACTTCGAGCACTGGGCTCGAACCGTCGACAAATTGTGGATCGTGGCAGCACGTTGCGCTGATCGCAGTGCTGCCGTGTTCATTACTGGGAGCTTCGACGACAATCGATACAGTGCCACGGTCTTAGCGGTTCAAATGCTGCCTGCCCACGCCGATATGGTGATCCAGCGAGCCCTCTAGCGTGGTCGCTACTTACGCTTCTTTTGCGGTAGTGGCCGCACCACCAGCGTTTGATCCTTGCTGAGATCCACAGGGTAGATACTGACGAGTCGGCCATTTTGCAGCAATCGCACCGTGTGTTTGCCAGCCGGTAACGTCAACGAGAACTCGGCGGTGGTCCCAACCGGTTTCTGATCAACAACCAGCGTAACTCCAGTGAGATCACCAAGCACTTTGACGGTAAGGGTGAAGGTTGCAGCGCGATCTTTGGGCGGTGGCGGCGGTGGCGGCGGTGGCGGCGCTGGTGGCGCAACGCTGGTGCTGGTCTTTGTGGAATCTTCGCCGCCCGTGTTGACGGGGTGGGGCACATAGCCGTCGTCGGCCACGTTGGTCGCACTGTCAACCTGTTTGCCGACGTCGAGACGGGCTTCATTGCCGCCACCACCCGAACCGATACCGGCAGCGCCAATGCCGCCTTGCGCAACTGTAGGGTTGGCCTTCTTCCCTTTGTTTTTATCGCTGCTAACTACGCGCGGTTCGGTTTTGGCTTTTTGATCGTTGTCGATGATGCGGGGTGCGATGTCCAATGGCTTGGGCGGAGTTGTCGGTGGTACATCGGGCGGTGGCGAGTTGCCGCCTGGCGCACCTCCTTGTGGAGATGCCGTCTGCGGATTGGCTGCAACGGTCAGGTCAGGTTGTTCGCGCGTGCGCTCACGTGCGACATCCGCGCCGCCTGCGGTTGTTGCGTGGCGCGTCGGCGACGCTGATTGTTCGCCGGTTTGGGTTTTGACAAACAGCATGAGGCCTGCCGCAATTGCCAACGCAGTTGCCGCAATCGATGCCCACATGCCTTTGGATTTGGTCTTGGCTTTGACAGGTGGCTCGTTCGTTGCCACACCGGGGCCTGCCAACGTTTTGGCGTAACCAGGCGACACGACCGGATCTGCGGTCGCTGGCATCACGGTGTCGTCGATGCCACTGAGTGCTGCCGCGGCCGATGGTGGCCCGACGTGCGCTCGGTCGCGGGGTGTGTTTGCGCCCGGTGGTCGAATGCGCTCGCTGGCGTGTTGTGGCGTACCACTCGCGGGCCAGGTTGAGCCGGCCGGCAGCGGCATATCGTTGCCAGCTTCGATTGCACGAAACACGGCGCGTGCGTCGGCCAGGCTTGGGCGCACCGCGGCATCTTTAGCCAACATACGGTCGACGATGTCGTCGAGCATTGTCGGAATTTGCACGCAACTTGAAAGCCGAGGCGGTGGTTGCGTCAGGTGGCCTAGCATGATGTCCATGCCGGTTTCACCTTCGAACGGCGCTTTGCGTGCCACTAGTTCAAACGTGACGACGCCGAGCGAATAAATATCGGTTCGATAGTCGACGCCAATGCCGCGGGCTTGCTCGGGCGAAACATAACGCGGCGTGCCCATCATGCTGCCGGTACGCGTACGTTGCTGCACGTCGGTGCTGCTGAGTTTGGCAATGCCGAAGTCGAGCAGCTTCACGACTGGGGCTTCCGCGTCGACGCGATGCAGGAAAATATTCTCCGGCTTTAGATCGCGATGCACGATGCCTTTGGCATGTGCGGCTTCGAGTGCGCGTGCCACCGAGTTGAGCACGCTACAAATTTCGCGCAGGCCGAGTGGCGCGCGTTGTTGGGTGCGGCCGAGGTCTTCACCGACGAGCCGCTCCATGACGAAGTAGGCGCGGCCATCGGGCAAGGTGCCAAGGCTGCTAACGTCAACAATGTTGGGGTGACCCAGTTTGCTAAGGGTAAGCGCTTCTTGTTCGAACCGCGTGGTGGCATCAACGTTGGCCGATAGTTCGGCCCGCAACACCTTGATCGCAACCTGTTTGCCTAGCTTGGGATGCGATGCGCCGTACACGGTGCCCATGCCGCCTTCACCAATTTTGCCGGAGACAACGTAGTCGTCGATCACCGTGCCAGGCGCGATGTCAGCCATCCGCATCGCCAACGGTTTGGCGGTGTCGTTGTGCGGGAGCGTGCGGTCAGCCACGCGTTAATGGTAACACGCGAAATCAGCGGTGCCGGAAAGAAGTGCCAGAAGTGCAGTAGCAGACGGTTTCTACGCAAAGTCTGCGCGAAACATGCTGGCGATAGCAGCCACGCAGCCTGCCATGGATGGGGACGGTTGGCACAAGATTCGCTACTCTACCCAGCTATGACGCGCATTTTGGTTGGTCTCGATGGTTCGGAACGCTCTGCATACGTCTTGGCGCAGGCAGTCAAGCTCGCGCAAGCGCAAGCCGCCAAACTAGTTTTGCTACGGGTGGTAAAAGTTCCGCACGAACTGTCGTTGGAAATGCGAACCACCTGGATGGCGCTTGAACAGGCAATGTTCGACGATGCAACCCAAGACCTCGCCAAGTGGGCACGGATGGTGCCGTCGGAATTGTTGGAAGGCACCACGGTTGAAATGGGCTCGCCGTGGGATGGCATCTGTCGCAAAGCCACCGAGCTCAACGCGGGATGGATCGTGATCGGCTCCCATGGTTACGGCGGGCTTGACCGCGTGTTGGGCACGACCGCGGGCAAAGTTGTAAATCATGCTGAGTGTTCGGTGCTCGTTGTGCGTGAACGCCGCGCTACAAGCTAGCGGCTTGGCACACACATGCCGCTGGTCGCGGTGACCAAGTGACAGGCATAGCCACCGGGGCACGTGTTGTTATCAGTGGTGCAACGAACGCCCAGCGCGCCGTTCGGCCCGTCGGTGTAGGTGGTGCCGTTGATCGTGAGGGTCTTGTTGCCCGATGGCGGTGGTGGTGGTGGGCGCGTGTTGCCGCCGTTGTTGTTGTTCCCGCCACCATTATTGTTCCCGCCGTTGGCCGCCGCTTGGTTGGCCGCCGCTTGGTTGGCTGCTGCTTGGATGACCGCAGCTCGCAACAAGATCTGCCGCGTCCGTTCGGCGTTTTCGGCAGCGATGCGATTTTGCTCGGCGACCGCAGCGTTGTAACGAGCCCAATCTTCAGGCGTCATGCTTTCAAGTTTGTTGCGGCATTGATTAACTTTGTGCACGCCCCAAAGCCCCGTGAGTGCGAATGTGCCTGGCACGATCAGCGACGGCGGGGCTTCGCCGGCGGCGCCTCCGACGACAAGCGCAGCGGTCAAGCCGCCAGCAAGCAGGATATCGAAGTAAGGGAAGAATTTGGATTGGGTGCACTGCAGGCCGGCGGTGCGAGGGGAGTCGACCATCAGCCAGCCGCAGCCAGTGACACCGACCGTCGAGGTGCCAAGAGCAAGTACAACCGCAGCACGGGTGAGTAGCGAAGAATGGCGCATGGAAAAATTGTAACACCGTGGCGTCAGCGTTGCCCCTTTGTCGGTGCGATGGCAGATCGTATCTGCTGGCGACGGTTTGAGTCTGAACCTGCGTCACCTCTGCCGCGAAGTGAGGCACTATGCGCTTATGGCTACGACGATTCGCACGATTCACGACGACGAGGTTGCCGATTTTCGCAGCGCGCTCATGGGTGTTTTTGGCGGCGACGCCGACGATGATCCAGGCGGCAGTGCGCGGTTCCGGGCGTTGATCGATTGTTCGCAAGCGTGGGCGGCCTTTGATGGCAAACACATTGTTGCGACTACGGCTACGTTTAATCTCGCCATGGCAGTGCCCGGCGGCACGCTGCCAATTGCAGGCCTGACCCATGTCACGGTGCGGCCAACGCATCGCCGCCGTGGCTTGTTGCGTGAGTTGATGGCGTGTCACTTAGCAGACGCTAAAGCGCGCGGATTTGCCGTCAGTGGCTTGTGGGCGTCGGAAGCCAAAATCTATCGACGGTTTGGCTACGGTTTGGCTGCGATTCACGACGAAGTTACGATCCAAAACGCCCACGCTGTGAACTTTATCGACGGAGCGCAGCGCGACGAACTGGCATGGATCGACGAAGCCGAAGCGCGCGCTGTGATGCCAGGTCTCTATGATACCGCGACGGCTCAGCGGCCAGGCGTCTTGCGACGTACGGCAACCTGGTGGCAAGAACGCCGCTTCCTCGAAGCGCCGTTTGTGCGCAAAGGAGCAAGCCGGCGCCGCCATGTGTTGGCGACGCGTGGTGGTGCGCCGGTAGGCTACGTTACGTACCGCCACCGCGGCGGCCTTGGCGGCCATGACAGCGCCGTCGAAATCGTTGAGCTGCTTGGCGTTGACCAACGCGCTGAAGCAACGCTTTGGCAGTTTGTGATGCGCATGGACCTTTTCCCGACGGTGAAGTGGAGCAATGCGCCGCGCGACTTGACGCTGCCGTGGATGGTTGACGACTGGCGCAGCATCGCGCGCAGTTGCGCTGACAACGTGTGGTTGCGTATCGATGATGTCGGCGCAGCATTGGCGGCGCGGAGCTACGCGGTCGATGGCAATTTGCGGTTCGCGGTCGACGGCACAACCTATGAATTGCAAGTGCACAACGGACACGGCCAGTGCGTTGTTGTGCAAGCCGCGCCTGAACTCATCATCGATCGTGCTGCGTTGGGCTCGTTATATCTTGGTGGCGTGCCGGCGCGACAGCTGGCGGCTGCGGGCTGGCTCGTCGGTGATGCTGCTGTTGTCGCGCGCGCCGAGGCTCTGTTTGCGTGGCCAGTTGCAGCTTGGTGTCCGGAGATTTTTTAGCCGCGAGTTACGGCCGCTGCGCGAGATCAACGCAACGCAGGTAACAAGCCGCGCAGGATCGCCAGACTTGCATCAAGCTCTAGTTGCTCACGTTGCGACAACGCTGGCCAGGGCAGTGGCGTCGCGCCATGGCGATCAAGCACGCATGGTATGCCCGCGCACAAGCCGGGCTCGACTGGTGCGCACACTGGCAACACGGCGCGCTCGTCGGTTGCAATCGCTTGCACGATGCGGGCAACGGCCATCCCGATGGCATGGCAGGTAGCACCTTTGCGCGCAATAATTTCCGCGGCGGCGCCTCGCACGGCGGTTGCTAAACGAGTGCGCTGAGCTTCATCAAACACAACGCCGCGCGCTGCAAAAACTTGCGGCAAAGGCAGCCCACCAGCGGTGCTGCTGTCGAGCAAGCTCACCGACGAATTGCCGTGTTCGCCAACCACGGAAGCATGAATGCTCGACGGTGACAGATTGAGCAGCCGCGACAATTCATAGCGCAACCGAAGCGTATCGAGCAGTGTGCCGGTACCCAGCACGGCAACTCCTTGCGGCGCCAGGCGATGCCGAATGAACTCTGTCATCAAGTCGACTGGATTGGTTACCATCACCACCACCCGAGGCAAGCCACGCAGCTCAAGCATAGTGGCGATAGCATCGATGGCGCCGCAATTGCGCGCCAACAAGGCCAATCGATCTTCGCCGGGACGCTGCTTAACCCCCGCCGTAATCACGCAGATGTCGCCGCCGACCAGCGCGTCCATGCCTTGGCCGCAAACGTCGGCATTGCCTAGCAGCGGTGCGGCGTGTGCGAGGTCCAATGCTTCGCCATAGGCTTTGTCGGCTTGCAGATCAAACAAGGAAATTCGGCGCGCGACCCTGCCATGCAATAGCGACGTCGCTGTTGCAACGCCGACCGCACCGGCACCGACCACAGAGACATGTGGAAACGAGTTCATGCCCTGACCTTAACGCCTGCTGCAACGTTGAATGCAACGTTGAATGCAACCTATTGCGCACAATCCTGGTCGCGTGTAGGGCGCAGCACGCGTTGATGCACCTGCGCAACTAGCATTTGTCACCACGCAGTCGTACCGTTCTCGCATGAGGGCAAATTCAACACGACCGGCGCTACTGGCGGCACTGCTGGCCGGTGCATGTGGCACGGCGCGGCCTGCACCTGTTGGCATTGCAACAACGTTGACGACCAAAGGGCTCAGCAACGCTGAGCTCCGTGGGTTGGTTTTGGCATCGCGCAGCTGGCCGCGGCTCACTTCAAATGCGCTGGCCAAAAATGAACTCTGCGCACCGGCCGCGCCGATGATGGTAACCGGCAGCCACCCTGAACACGTTGGTGAAATGTTTCATTTGTTCATGCCAAGCAATACTGACGCTTTTGCCCAAGGCAAGCCAATGCCCGACGGTGCAGTGATCGTGAAGCGCAGCTTCAAAGGCGCTGTCGAGTCTATCGATAATGGCACTACTGCCTATTTCATCATGTACAAACGCGCGGGGCAAAATCCAACCGGCGGCGATTGGCTGTACGCCACCACTGAGCCTGATGGCGACGTCATTCGCTCCGGTGCGCTTGCCGATTGCGCTGGCTGCCACAACAACCAAGCCGCATCGGATTATTTGTTTCGTAAGTACTAGCGTCCGTCGTAGGCCTGGCCGCATAGCTAGCCAGCCAATCGCGTAGCTGCGCGGTTTGGCAGATTGCGATGGCGTGGAGGCCGAC